>Ga0160428_1001262_pt1 | contig 20259 bp, 16 predicted proteins | sample SolpanmetagenomM_FD_108198 | JGI IMG/M metagenome (GOLD analysis project Ga0160428, IMG submission 108198) | Solar panel surface microbial communities from Lawrence Berkeley National Laboratory, California, USA - M | ecosystem: Engineered > Built environment > Solar panel > Unclassified ... | reverse complement strand
TTCAAGCTGGTGATGGCGGCGTCGAAAACCTGGCGCCGGCTGAAGGGCGAAAACCAGTTGCCGAAGGTCGTGGCCGGCGTCATCTTCCGCGACGGGACCGAGGTCGTCGCGAGCCCAGATCACCGCGCCGCCTGACCGCCGCCGTCACCTAAAATCCTGCATAGCTCGTAGCCAGCCTCGTACGCTGTTTCTGCTTTTGAGGCGTATTCGAGTACTATCTAATGACCGGGTTGGGCGCAATCCCGAATGTCGGGTTTCGGGCGTTAAGCCAATACCGGCTGATGGCGCATGTAGTAAGCAATCCCGGCTCCACACAATCGCATGACGTCGTGGCCATCTGTTCGGGCCGAGACCGCGCTCAGGGGGGCTCGGCGAGCCGTCCCAAGCGAAGACGCCGCCGGTGTCGCTGAGCACAAATTATCCAGCACGCGCAGGAGATGCGCTGCGCTCTCCTCGGGTGACAGAGGCCGATGGCCGTCGACTCCGGCCGGAAGGGCCGCGACAAGCCGGACGTGACCAAGCCTGGATGCATGCCGACTACAATCGCCTCCGGTCGGCTGCTTGCTACCTTGATCGCGAGCGTTCGCAGGATCTGAGTCAGCGCCGACTTCGAGGTCCGGTAGGGGTACCAGCCGCCCTGTCGGTTGTCGCCGATCGATCCGACCCGCGCCGACAGGGGCGCGAAAACGCATCGCTCCCGCCGCGCCAGCAAGGGCACGAATGTCTAGCGACGGACACGGCTGGATCAGGTTGACACGATCTGGCTAAGCCATCTCCACGCCGACTATGCCGGCGGTCTCCTGACGCCGAGCCGCCGCGCACGTTTCGCCAACGCCGAACTCGTGCTTCAGGACGGGGCGACATCGTCCACTCGCGGCTGCTGCAGATGCCGCATCCGGACTGGACGGTGATCTGGGACACCGACCCGGCGCAGGCAATCGCGACGCGGCGGAAGATCCTCGACCGTGCGGCGACGGAGGGTTTGAGCGTTACCGGCATTCGCCTCGCCGCTCGCGATAGTATCGAGCGGGCGGACGCCGACCACGCGCTGCGTTAGAATCCCTTTGTCCTCGATTCGACGCGCTCGCTAAAGCCGAACCGGTATCCGCTCCGACGGAGAGCGCCTCGGGAATCCCGGAGGGGATTAGGTCGCGAACCCATAACGGCTGGCACGGTTGAACCGCGGCGTCGTTAGCCCTCTGAGCAGGAGGGCGTTGATGGCGCGGTTTGATCTGACGGATGCGGAGTGGGCGGTGATCGAGCCGTTGTTGCCGACGGACGTGCGCGGCAAGGAGCGCGTGGATGACCGGCGGGTGCTTAACGGGATCTTCTGGCGGCTGCGCACGGGCGCGCCCTGGGCTGACATCCCGGCGCGCTACGGCCCACATACGACCTGCGGCAACCGTTTTCGGCGCTGGCGCAAGCGTGGCATCTGGGATCGGCTTCTGGACGCGGTGTCAAAGGCTTACGACGGCGACCTGCAGATGATCGACGCCACCAGCGTGCGGGTTCACCAGCATGCCGCATGCACCCAAAAAAAGATGGCCGATCCGGTGGCATGGGTCGCTCGCGCGGCGGCCTGACGAGCAAGATCCACGCGCTGGTGGACGCCGAGGGCCGTCCGGTGGCGCTCAAGGTCACCGCGGGTCAAGCGCACGATGGGCGCGCGGCGGCCGACATGCTGGGCGGTCTGGGCACGGGCCAGATCCTGCTGGGCGACCGAGCGTACGACAGCGACGCGTTACGCGCCCATATGGCTGAGCAGGGCGCGTGGGCGAACGTCAGGCCGATGCCCAACCGCAAGAAGGTGTTGGCCTTCAGCCCGTTCCTGTACAAGTACCGCAATCTGGTCGAGCGCTTCTTCAGCAAGATCAAGCACTTCCGTGCCGTCGCCACGCGCTACGACAAGGATCCCAACAACTTCCTCGCCAGCGTCAAGCTCGCAGCCGTGCGGGTCTGGCTGCGAGCTTAATGAGTCCGCGACCTAGGTAGGGAACTCATACAACCAACTGCTGTTGCTCGTGTTTTCGTCCTGAGATTGGGGTTTCCAGCGCAGGAGGTTCGCGATGGCACGGTTGTTCTGGCTCTCCGATGAAGCCTGGGGGCGGATCGAGCCGCACCTGCCGCACGGCCAACCGGGCAAGCCCCGGGTCGACGACAGGCGAGTGATCAGCGGCATTCTGCATGTGCTGAAGGTCGGCTGCCGCTGGCAGGACACGCCCTCCGCTTACGGTCCGCACACGACGGTCTACAACCGCTACAACAGATGGTCTCAGCGCGGGATCTGGCAGCGGCTGTTCGCCAAGATCGCGGCCACAGGCCCCGTGCCAGATGAGTTGATGCTCGACGCGTCCCACGTGAAGGCCCACCGCTCGGCTGCCGGCGGAAAAGGGGGGCCTGGAGCCAGGCGATCGGCCGCTCGCGAGGCGGGTTCACGAGCAAAATCCATTGCTTGGCCGATGATCGTGGCCGACCGGTCGCGTTCGCCCTGACGCCCGGCAACGTGGCCGACATCACCATGGCGCTGCCCCTGCTGTGCGCTGTGGTGCCGCCCAAGCGTCTGATCGCCGACAAGGCCTACGACGCACAGAGCTTGAGAGATTGGCTGAAGAGCCACCGGGTGATCGCCACCATCCCATCCACGGCCACCCGGACGGTACCCTATAAGCACAGCCGGGTCGCCTACCGACGGCGCAATCGGATCGAGCGGCTGCTCGGCCACCTCAAAAACTGGCGGCGCGTCGCGACCCGCTACGATCGCCTAGCCTGCAACTATCTCGCAGCCGTCGCGCTAGTTTCCTCTGTCATCGCATGGACCTGAATGAGTCCCCTACCTAGTCCCCATCGGACGATGGCAATTCCAGCCGATAGAACCTCGACAGGGTGCGGGCGTAGCCTCTTTCGGGATCGTAGGTCAGGAGCTCGCTCGTCCAGATCTCGCCGTCCCTGAGCAGCGGATGGCCGAGGACGATTCCGACGAGATGGGGGACGGGGTACGCGATCACCCGCCACTCCCACAGTCTCGGCGCATCGCGCAGTTCATCCTGACCCGGGTGCCGGCCGCGGGCGATGCGATCGAGGTCGTCGGCGATGGCACGGTACTTCCGCGCGATCTCCGCGAGATGGGGAAAGGGGCCGGGCCCTTGGTTCAGGACAGACATGAACATGCTCCGCCGCCCCGGCGCGCGATGTGGCCGGTTCGAGTGTGAGATTCGGGGTTGGCTTGTGGTGGATGACAGTCGGAGGCGTGGTCGGGCGGGGCGGGGGAACGAACGTCCTCGCCGCGACACGCCTCCGATCTTAGACCCGCAGGTCTTTCAAGGCGTCGCGGCTGGATTGGGTGTGACGCTTCAGAGCCTCGAACGCAGTGCGTCGTCTAAGGATCTCGGCCAAGCCTTCGATGACAGCCTCACGGTCGCCGTCGAGGATCGCGCAGAGGCCTTCGATGGCCTCGGCCAGCGGCTGCAGGTCGCCGATCTCGAATGCCTCAGGAGGAAGCGCGAACATCAGGCCGCCCCCATGTCGAGTGCCGGTACCGGCGCTCCGGCCGAGCTCGCAGGCGCCGAATGATCCAGCATGATCCGGTCGATGTCTTGAGCGGAGAGGTAGCCGACCTCGGCAAGTTCCGAGGCGATCGCCCGCAGCGCCGTCGTTTGCGTTTCCAGGACAGCACGGGCCCGCGCGTAAGCCCTCCGCAGCCGATCGGAAGCGGTCTCGACGAGCCCGCCTACGAGGAAGATATGCCGTTCGGCCGGGTCGACGTAGTAGGGTCCGAGCTTGCCGAGCCCGAACTGCAGGTCGATGCCGTGGGCGAGCGCCGTTGACTGTGCGAGATCCGATCCCGGGCCGAAGCCGCTGCCGATCGAGACGCCACCGAGTTCGATCTCTTCGGCCACGCGTCCGGCGAGCATCGTCGCGAGGGTCGCCTCGAGCTGCGGCAGCGTCGAAGCACCGTCGACTGGGTACTCGAACTGGGCTTGGCCACCACCGTCGTGGAGCGACAGGTCTACGAGCGCTCCGCAGCCGAGCGACCGGCCGACGATCGCGTGACCCGCCTCGTGGATGGCGGAGCGTCGTCGCGCGTCTGGGGACATCGCGAGCCGCCCCTGACGGATCTCTGCCAGGATGTCGTTGAGGCCGATCTGGCGCCCGGCACGGCGCGCCGCCCCCCTGGCTCGACGCACGAACGCCTCAACATCGGCTCCGGTCTTGCCGCGCGCGGCGAGCGCGAGCGGCATCAAAGAATCTCCGGCCAGCGCCTCGGCGCCGAGATGATGCCGGAAGATCTTCAATAAGCTCGTGGTGTTCGGCCGCTCGATCGCGATCTCCCGATCGAGGCGTCCGGCCCGCTTCACGGCGGGGTCGATCTTCTCGGGATGGTTCGAGGCCGCGACGACGACCACGCCTGGGCGCTCCTCGACCCCGGCTAGCAACTCCAGAAATAGGTTCACCACCTGGGTCCAGTACTGGACATGTTCGCCGCGGATCTGTGCGCGGTCCGAGATTCCGTCGAGCTCATCGATGAACAGGATGCAGGGGGCCTGCGCGCGGGCCTGTGCGAACGCCCTGCGGATCGCCTGCAGAGTGCCGGAGAGGTAGTCCGATGCGTTCCACTCCGCGACCGAGGTCGCCACCAAGGGGACGCGCGCAGATTTCGCCAGGGCGCGGGCGAAGCTGGTCTTGCCGACGCCAGGCGGACCCGACAGAAGCAGGCCCCGATTGTCGATATCAGCCCAGGCGAGGCGGCCGACCCGATAGGCCTGCAGGTCGACGGCAAGGGCCAGGCCCCAATCCTTGGCCGCACCATACCCGTCGAGGTCCTCGAGTGACGGCCCCGACTGGAGGTAGTCGGCCTTGGTGGCCATGACCCGGGCGATTGCATCGATGCAGGCATCCGGCGAGGCGGCCCCCCTGAAGGCGATCGGCAGGTCGGCAATCTCGAGGGTGCGCACCAGATCGGGATCGATTTGCCGCGTTGGGCATCCACCGATGACCGCTTCGATGACGAGACTGAGCCCGCTCCGATCGAGGCCTCGGAGTACGATGCGATGCTCAGCCGCGCGCAGGAGATCGCGCGGCAACTGGCGCATCGGATCAGGGGCGACGCCAACGATAGGAACCCGCGCATAGAGCGCAGTGGCGACCATGAGATTGCCGACATCCGGCCTGTGATCTTTGTTTGCGCCATCGCGGATGAGCAGGCCAGCCTGCTTCGGTTTCAGCGCAACAGCCCTACTGCCGCTCAAGTCGATCGCCCGGACGCCTGTTCGGAAGGCACACTTCTCGAGGACGTCCCGGACCGGCTCAACGAGATCCGGCAGGTGGGTGGTGACGACGACGACCGGGGCCTCGCGCCGCAGCCGCCGGACGAGACCGTCTTCCGCCTCGATGGCGCGCGCGACGAGCACGGCCACCGCGGCGAGATCGGCTGGAATAGGCACGTGCTCGGTCTTCCGCTCGCCCTCGGTCTGCGCCAGGATGCGCTCGACCGGATCGTCACTTTCGTGGTCAAAATCGAAATCCAATCCGAGATTGCCATTGAGCTTGGCCTTCCTGAGCTCCTCCTGCGCGAGGGTTCGGAGGAAGGCGCGGGCGAGCGCATCGGGCACCTGGGCGTCGGGATGCTGGTCGTTCGGGGTCGTCGAGGACGGCGTCATGGCATGATCTCCCACGGCCGGGCAGCGGCGCCGGCCATCAGCGTGAGGGCTGGATCGGATGCAGCGACGCGGCTGGCTCGACAGAATCAGAGCGCTTGGCAGGCGTCGGCTTCAGGAGATCGCCTGCTCCATAGGCGATAAGCCTCACTAGAACATAACAAGAACTTTGGCAAGCGCATAATGCGGATCCCTTCTCAGATCGGTGAGGATGAAGATCCTAAACGCAACGCAGTCAGGTTTGCGTGGTGTTGCACTGTTGGGTGGTGACAAGCGACCATGAAGGAACGATATTCTCTGGAATGGGTGAGCGTTCTGCCGTGCTTTCCGATCTACAGCCGTCGAGAGAAGGAACGTGAACGATCACACGGAGAGCTACATCGCACCTATGACGGGTAGTGAATTTCGCGCACGTCTTCGCGAACTCGGCAGGACGCAAAGTGGCTTTGCGCGCGAGATTGGCGGCTCCCAACGCAGTGTAACCCGCTGGATTAGCGAAGGTCCTCCCCCGGAAGTTGCCTACCTAATGGATCTGCTCACAACACTCGAGTTGCACATCGGATCAGCTCCCACGCATTCCGAGAGAGATTCTAACGGTCATCAAGTCGATACCGCGCTCGACCGCCTCCTTGTGCAGGCAACCGCATCCGGACATCGGGATGAACTCATTGCCGAAGTTGAACGGTGGCTTCGGACCGTTGCGAATATACAAAAAGATATGAGATCGGGCTGCGATAGCTCGGGCCGGTCATAGTCACGGCATCTCACCCAGTGCTCGATTCGATTGAGCATCCAGCAAAGATAATACATTGTCACCGCTTTCCACAGCCTAGGCGTGCTTCGACCAGCTTGAATGTCGCCGTTTTGGCTATATGATCATATCAAGCAATTTGGCAGAGAAAAATTGCTAGAGATAGGCCCATGATTACGGCCTTAGTAAAATGGACGCCATGAGCATTATTTTCGAATTGATATAGCCGCTCGTGCAATCCAGCGCGGTGCCGGCTCTTACGAGGCATCGCGGGGCGATTGAAAATGCTTGTCGTCAACCTAGATCATAATCAACGCCATGCGGCTTTAAAGCCGCAAAGACCGGGCTTCCGATCTCATAAAACGCCACAGCCGATCGCCTACCTCCAGCGCTGGCATCGCGATATTCTGATCCAATTGACATTGGATCCGACTGCTCTCCGTATCGAGCAGGGTCGGGGCACGAAGGCAACGGAGGTCTTTGAACTGCTTGTCATTACGACCGGCGGCGTCATCCGGATCTTTGCATTCCGGGACGATATCGAAGCGCCGTCTATCCCCTCAGGCGGCAACTGCATCTCTTTGAAAAGGTCGTCGGTTCTTAAGGAGCCGCGAGCAGCGAACGCCCGCGCCATCTGGTCGATGCGTAAGAAGATCGTGCCTCCTGCGGACAGGCTTCGAATCCTATTGCGTTTAGGAGGCCACCCCGGTGGGCTGCCGATCTCGGATCTGCTCACCTGCGTACTGGGACCATCCATTGAACCGGCGGAGGCAATCCTAGCGCTCGCGTGCGAGGGACTCATAGCGCTGAGCCTGGACCACCCTCTGGTTCCAAATACGACCGTGCGTCTGTGCCAACCGAAGCCTCAGACGGACCGAAGCGTCTGACCGGCCACACGACAGGCTTCGCGCGAACCCAGAGGCGCCATCCGAAGGCTTGTCTCAGCCTGCCTGAGGGTCAGGAGGATCCAAAGGGGAAAAGATCGCGGCTTTGGACAACCGCGGTTGACGGGCAGCCCGGGATCGAATCTCGGGACTGCAGTGATTCGCTTTGAACCTGGCAACAGTGCCCAGAATGACGGCTTCAAGCGCTCACGGATTGAGACGAATCTCTCGCGGACCCACCCCAATTTATCGATGGGGAAATAGGTGCGACCGAACACCAGAACACCGCGAGATGCGTTGCCGCGACCAGCGCTGAGGGAATAGTCGCGCGGATAACGGCCAAATTATCGTAGCCGACTCAGAAGGAGTAAAACGTGGAAATGGAAGCTTCACTCCTTCAAATTGAAGCAATGATACCGGACTGAGTCGAAAAGCCATTCCTTCTGGCTGGACAAGTAAATTTATTTCCAAATATATATTGACATAATAATTACAAAATGGCAGCCGGCCAAGCTGATGCTGGTTTGCCAAGCGCACTGCTCCTACAGCGCCAGGAGTATGCAGTTGCGTTTCTCGTTCCTTTGTACGAACGATTGTGCGAATCGGGGTCCGGCCGACGCCGCGATCTTGAAAGAGCATCCAGACCGGGGCTGGCAAGCCTCACAGCGGAGAACTCCCCATGGCGTGAAAAAAGCAAATATGGAAAAGGCGCCCGAGTTGTCTCGAGCGCCTCTGTTCCATAGGCCGTCCGCCTAGCCTGGCAGCATATCCGGGCGGCCACTTCACTGAAACCACCAGATTCCTCGGGAATCGTGCGGCATTCGCGCGGTCATAATGCCTGCGACCGGCCTCGGCCGCAAGAGCGTTATGTCAATCGCTCAAGTGCTGCGCGTTCCTCGCCCATAGGCGAGCGATATGCGCGCATTCTTCACCACACTCATGAACCACGAGACTGGTTCGACCGAATGTCGACACTACTACGGCCGGCCGTATATCCAGCCACCCCGTGACGTTCGCTCCCGTCTGGACGACGACAAACAAATTTCGCCGGCAAAGCTTGGACTAAATCCGCTTCGGCTCGAAGCATATTTTACCGACGGACTGCGCTTTGCTCTATCTATCAATACCAGTCGAATGGCCGGTCGCGGCCCAATAGGACAACAACCGACGTCACGGTTAGCGACCATCGGGGCGACCTATCGTGTGCCGTCTCCGTCATACGGATCTCCCAAGAAGGGAGGCTCAGCATGACGTCTAGCGTCCCGTCATTCATGTCGGACGAGCCGGCCCATCGATGGCGCGCACCGTCGCGCTCGGTCGCGACGCGGCGGCCCGACGAGAGCCCCCGGTGGTCCGGCCGTCCGATCCTCGTCGAGCCCAACGATAATCGCGAGCTCATCGGGGAGAGCGACTTGGAGGCCAAGGCCGCCCTGATCCTGCTCGCCAGGCCCGATTGCGCCCGGCTTTTCGAGCAGCCCGCCCCGGTGCCCTACCGGGACCTCGAAGGGATCATGCGCAGGCACACCTTTGACCTGCTCCTAGTGCTGAAGTCGGGATGCAGGATCGCCGTCGCCGTCAAGCCGAAGGCCATCGCCGAGAAGCATGGCCTCAAGGCGCTCTTCACCCTGATCGCACGGCAGATGGACCCCGCCTTCGCGAACGGGGCGCTGCTCATGACCGACGCGATGATGTCCCGCGAGGACGTGCAGAACGGCGGGTTGATTCACGATGCCCGCCGCCTGCCCGACCCGGAGCTCGACGCGCGGGTCCGCGCGGTGGTGGAGGGTCTGAGCGGCGCCTCGACCATCGCCTGCATCGTCAGGGCCGCGGGCCTCGAAGATCACGACCAGGGCTTTTACACGGTGGCGCGCACCATCGGCGACGGGATCCTCGTGCCGACCCGGCGCGGGCTGATCGATCCCAACATGACGGTCAGCCGGGCCGTCCACTGGGGGCCGCCATGAGCGGGCCCGACCGTCACCACGACCGCATAGCCTACGGCGAGCACGACCGCATCCGCATCGGCAAAGTGGCCTACACCTGCGTCGAGACGAACGAGGACGGATACCGATTCAGACGAGTCGATGATCCTGACTGGTTCGAAGGGTTCAAGTTCGCCGAGATGGCGATGCACGAGAGGTCGTGCGAGTACCGCTACGACAGGGAGTGGTTCAAGGAGGGCAAGGTCCGTGCGCGCCAGCGCAGCGGCGTGGCGGACTTCGCCGAGATCCCCGAGCGCGAGCGGCCGAAGCTCCTTTGGAAGAACGCGTACGTCGACGACTTCATGGCCATGGTGATGCGGGGCGAGGCGGACCGCTCAAACGACGGCATGACGGCCGCCATCATAAAGATCGCGGTAAGGGTGAACGCGCTCGAATGCGCCAAGATCGTCCGTCGCACCGACGAAAAGCGCGCCAAGGGCAAGCCAGTCCCCCTCAAGAAGGACGGCACGCCGCGCAAGACCCGTGCAGGCACCGAGGTCGTCACCCGTAACCCGCCGACCTACCGGACGCTGCAGCGCTGGCTTCGCATCATGGAGGATTGCGACTGGGCACCGGAGGCGCTGCGCGACAACTACCGCCACTGTGGCGACCGCTCGCCCAAGCTTGAGCCCGAGGCTTACGACCTGATGGTCGAGAAGGCAAATAAGTACGCCACCCAGGCGCGCCCACCCCGTGCCCGGCTCTACGACGAACTCGACGAGGCCTTCAGGGACCGCAACAAGGAGTTGGCCAAGGTCGGCCTGACCGCGATTAGGTTGCCGAGCCGGCGCCGGTTCTACGCCGAGATCAAGTCGCTCGACGCCTTCTGGGTCTACTCGCGGCGGCACACCCTCGCGGCCGCCTGCCGCAAGTTCGCGGCCGTCGAGGACGGGCCCGCCGTGACACGGATCGGCGAGCGCATCGAGATGGACGAGTGGCAGGTCTCCCTGCAGACGCTGCTGGTCCAGGCCAGGGTCTGGAAGGATCTCGATCCCGAGACCCGGAAGGCCGTGGGGCGCTCCCGCTGGTGGCTGTACGTCGCCATCGACCGGGCGAGCCGCTGCGTGCTGGGCATGCGCCTGGTCGGGAAGCCGAAGGCATCCGAGGCCGTCGCGACCATCCGCATGATCATCTCCGACAAGTCGACGCTGTCTGACGGGTCCGGGGCGCTGACCGAGTGGTCGATGTCGACCGGCATCGGGAAGATCGTCACAGACTGGGGCTCGGCCTTCCTCGCTGAGGAAACCCGCGCCGTTGTGCGGGCCATGGGCGCCACCTTCTTCCACCCGCCTGCCGGGAAGGCCGGGTTGCGCGGAACCGTGGAGCGCATGTTCTCGACCATCGAGAAGCGGTTCATGGGCCATTTCACGGGCCGCACCTTCTCGAACGTCGTCCAGAAGGGCGACTACAAGGCGGAGAAGAATGCGAGCGTGCCGCTGGATGTGCTCGCCCGCGCACTCGTCCGCCACGTCGTCGACGACTACCACAACCGGCCGCACCCGGGCCTGGGCGGGGAGACCCCGCACAACGCCTTCCTCCGCCTGCGCCGGACCACCGGCCGCATCCCGGTCCCGGACCCCCACACCCAGCGCGCGATCTTCGGCATCGAGGATACCTGCACGCTCGACAATTCGGGCGTCACGATCCTTGGCCTCAGGTACCAGAATCGCGAGCTCCACGATTGGTTCACCCACAAGGGCATCCACGACTTGCCCTTTCGGCTCGACCCGGAGGACGTAGGCTACGCCTCGGTCCAGCTCGGGGATGAGTGGTTGACCGTCCCCTGCCGCAAGCCGGAGCTCAGGCGTGTGCCGTTCCGGGTCTGGCGCGAGGCGGCCGCAGACCTCAAGGCTCGCCATGCCAGGGACGCCGAGCTGTCGAGGCCGGTCGTGCTCGCCTCCGTTCGCGCCTTCGCGGAACTCGCCGAGGAATGCCGCCGCGAGGCCGGCATCATGGAGGAGCTCGACGCGCCGGATTCTCTCCGCCGGGCGCGCGAGGCCCTGGGCTACGGCTTCGCCTTGCCGGAATGGGACGAGATTGAGACCGGCGACCAGGGCGGCGACCTTCTCGACGCCATTATCCCCGCGACCGGAGGCAAGGAGGACGGTGCTGCAGCGCATCCGGCCGCGACCAAGAGCCCGCCGGCACCCCGGACGTGGCGCATGGGTAGCCGAAGCGAGGAAGGGCGATGAGTGGGTTCGGCGATACGGGCACGGACGTCCTTCAGGAACTGCTCGCGGCGATGTCCCCAGACGAGCGCGAGACCCTCGACGTCATGGAACGGGTGCGGTCGCGCATCCTCAGGACACCTGACCGGGACGACGAGACCTCGGAGACGTTCAGGAAGCTCTACGCCGACCTGGTGACCCGCATCGACTCCGCCCGCCCGCTCGGACCCGGCAACCGCAGCGAGACCAGGGCCCTGGTGCTGGTCGGCAGGACGGGGGCGGGGAAAAGCTCGATGCTCTCCCGCATCATATCCGACCACCCGGCCTTCCGCGGCTTCGGCGTCCCGGGCTCCGGCTGTCGGGCGGTGTCGGTCCAGACGCCGTCGCCTTGCAACCCAAAGGCGCTCGGGCTGGAGATCCTGCGGGTGCTCGGCTTCCCCATGGCGGCTGAGCGACCGGTGCCGGCGGTATGGGGCCGGGTCCGCGACCGCCTGGAGTTCCTCGGCAAGGTGGTCCTGCACCTCGACGAGATCCACAACGTCCTGGAGACGGCGAACAAGCGCGAGCTGACCCAGATCCGGACCCTGCTGAAGGCGTTCCTGATCTCGCCGAACTGGCCGTTAGTGCTCGTCCTGTCGGGGTTGCCCGAGGTGATCCCGTTCTTCGAGGGACTGAACGACCCTGACGAGGACGGGAAGGGGAACGCCGACACCAAGGGTGAGGTCCGTCGCCGGACGGTGTTCGTGAACCTTCGCTCGCTCCGGGAGCGCCACGACCCCTCAATGATCGCCGCCGCCGTCACCGACATGGCCACGGTGGCCGGGATGGGCGTGCCGGATGATATCGGCACGAAGCTGGCACCCCGGCTGATCCATGCAGCCCTGTACGAGCTCGGCACGACGATGCAGATCGCGCACGAGGCCATCGGCCAGGCGCTCGACGCGAAGCCGCGGGCCGCCATCCTCGGCATGGAGCACTTCAAGCTGGCCTACCGCATCCGCACCGGATGCTCTGACGCGGCGAACCCGTTCGTTGCGGTGAACTGGAGGAAGGTCGACTGCACGCTGGTGATGCGGGCGAGCGAGGATGCGAAGCCGGTCGCGCCCCGAAAGAGGGGCCGCCGATGAGGCTGCACCCGAGCCTACCCTTCATGCCGGGAGAGACTCCCGCGAGCTACGTGTCGCGGCTAGCGCGGATCAACGGCCTTCCGCATGGTCGCGATCTCTGCAAGGACCTAGGCATCCGCTACAGGGGCCTCATCGAGGGCGGTGCGACCTGCGTCGACCGCATCTGCGAACTCACCGGAACGCCAGTCGATCATATTCTGCGCGAGGCATGTATCCCCGAGGTCCGGAGGTCCCTGTATCGGCTGAGGGGACAGTCGGTCGTCGTTGCGAGCTTCGTGTCGTCCGGCGTGAGGGTATGCCCGGCCTGCGTCGCGGAGGACATCCGATCCGCCCGTGGAGCTATCCCCGAGGAGGTGGCGACCTACGGACGAACGGCATGGACGGTGACGCACATCCGCACCTGCCCGGCTCATGACCTGGTGATGGTCGACCTGCCCGGAGCACCCCTCACATCCAAGCAGGACCACGCCTCGGTCGTCGGGCCCTGGGTGACCTCAGGGGGCACAGGTGCACCGGACTTCAGGCTCCGGCGGGTATCTGGCTTCGAGGCTTACCTGCTGGACCGACTAGAGGGTCGAGAGACGTCCAACTGGCTGGACCGCCTCCCCTTTTACGCCGCGGCCCGGACTTGCGAGTTGCTAGGATCTGTCCTCGCGTTCGGTCCGGCGCGGAAGGCAGGGCATCTCGGTTCCGACGACCGGGCACGGGCCGGCGCGGAGGGGTTCGAGATCTTCGCAAATGGCCCGGCAACTGTCGCCGACGCCCTCCGGACGCTGATCGTGGGCTACGAGGGAAAGCGCGCGACGCCCGCCGGCCCGCTGGCTTGGTTCGGCGCCCTGTACCAATGGCTTGAGTACGGCAGTCCGGATGACGCCTACGATCCGGTCCGCGGAGTGCTCGTGACGTGCGTGGCCGACAACGCGCCGTTCAACCCGAACGAGAGGATGTTCGGCGCGACGCTGCCCTACAGGCAAGTGCACTCCATCCGATCGGCAGCGAACGAGACCGGCCTCGACGTTCTCAGGCTGAGGAAGGCGTTGGGCCACGCCGGTCATCTGCGTCCGGGACACGAGGCGTTGCCAGATCACGAGGTCACCTTCGACGCGGTCGCGGCAGCCGGCCTCCTCCTTCGAATCTCGACGGCGCTGACGGTCGTCGAGGTCGCGGCCGAGCTCCGCCTCGACTGGCGGCAGGTGAGGCAACTCGTCGATGCCGGTCATCTGCGGGTGCTCGATGCCGAGACGATGGGTTCCGGCGTTCCATCCATCGCCAGGGCGGAATTCGACGCATTCATGGGTTCGCTTCGGGCGGAAGCTGAGGCAGTACGGTCGGTTCCCGAAGGCGTCTGCAACCTGCGGCGCGCGGTCCGCCGCTCGCAATCGTGCCTCGCCGACGTGATCGGCCTGGTGAGGAACGGCGGTCTCCGCTGGGTCGGAACACTCGAAGGATCGAGCGGGCTCGATTCGGTGCTCGTTGACGTCGCTGAGGTCAGCTCCCGGCTTCGTCGATCTGAGCTGTCCGGCCATACGCGCCAGGAGGTCGAACAGATGCTGGGCATCCCAACCCGCACCGTGAACCTCCTCATCGAGAGAGGCTTCCTACGCACGAGCCGACAGCGCCATCCAATCGTGCGGAGGGACATACTCGTGATCCCCAAGGAGGACGTCAACGCGTTCCGGGAGCGATACATCCGAATGACGGAAGCCGCCGAGATGCTAGGCATACCCCTGCCGAGAGTGCCGGGCACGCTGCTCGACCGTGGGGTCGAGCCGGCCCTGACCAAGGTGGAGTTCCACGCCACGTTCTACGAGCGGGCTCTAATCGAAGCGCTCAAGAGCTAGCTCGAAGACAGCCCCTTTCAGGCTTCAAAGAGCAGTCAATCAGGGTCGCGCAGGAAGAGGTCGAGCGGTTCCGCGCACGCTACGCCAGGGTATCGGACCTGGCCAAGAAGCTGGGCCTGTCGGTGCAGGCCTTGCCGCGCGCTCTGCGAGCCAGGGGCATCGAGCCGGCACTGACCAAGCGGGACTTCCACGCGACCTTCTACGAACGGGCAGACATCCCGGGCGCCCTCCGCGACTGCTAGCGACGGCGATCCTGTTCCCTCGGCCCAGGCCTACATCCGCTTTGTTGCCGGCGCTGACGAGCAACCAGTCTATCCGGTAGCCGGTCGGAAACCCTGCGACCATGAACGGATAGGGCATGGAGCCAGCATGGGGCCGTGAAGGTCATCTTCTTGACCTTCAAGCGGACCATGACGCTCTCCTTCCGATGACGTTTTGACCACATGGGGCATCCCACCGTGGCAAGGTTAAGGGCGGCAGTCTGGGCCGAGGCTGGCGCACTTGCTCATGCCGTAGCCCCGGCTTCAGGAACCGTCCTCCACGGCATTTTCGCCTTTCTCGGTGCCGTCGCCGGCACGGCGACAACAGGCGCTTCGTCGAGGCGCTCGCGAGGCTCCTGCTGGAGGTGAGGGTCGTCGAGCGCGGCGATTTCCTAGCCTTGGCGGACGCGCACGACCGAGCCCTGGCCGTCGAGGGAGGGCAGGACCATGGATGAGCGCGTGCTCTGTCTGCTCCAGACCTTTGCCGAGATCGAGCGCGAGCTCGGCGCCGAGGTGTTCGACGGCGTGATCGAGCGGGCACGGCTGGCCGTCGCGGCGGAGGTCATGGTCGAGGCTGAGAGGCGTGCGATCAGGGGGAGGCGCGATGCCCCGCCAGGAGGGGGCAGGTCATCGCGTTCCCCGCCAGGGGCGACCGGCCGGGCGCGATCGACGGCGTGTAGTCGAGAAGACGCCATCGATGTCGCCCTCAAGCCCTGGGACGGTGATGCGTCGCCGGCCCGTCGGCTGTCCCCGGTCGCCCGGGCGTCCTGGGACTGGAAGCCCAGGCGCCGACCTCCGTCTGGGGCATCCCAGCCGGGCAAAATCGTCTTCCTAGTACCGGATGGGCTTTGGCAGGCGGTCCGAACGCGGGAAGATCATCTCGAACCATAGGCGCAGGAGGTCCTCGCCGACCTCCTGCCTGTCCGCGTTGGACATGAAGTAACAATTCTTGAAGCCGGCAAGCTCTCCCTCCTAACGACGCTCCTATGCCTCTCGTGATCTGGCTCGTGACCCGCGCGCTGGCGCTGCGTGTCGTTCAAAGCGTCGCCTAGGTGGCCGCTCGGTGGCGGACAAGCCTTTCACGTGTCGCCGCGCCTCCACGAGTTGCGAATAGGCTGGGGTCGACGGGATAGTGATCCGCGCGGCATCCATCTTGAGCACGTAGCGCAAGAACACGTCCCGGAGTTCGATGAAGCTGCCAGCTTGCACACGTCGACGGAGCTCGTCACGGACGGAGATGTCGTTGATGCCGGTCGTGAGCCCCATTTGCTCGACGTAGACCGTCGACGACAGGACGAGTTCGATATGGGCTATGCCGCTCTCCTTAATCGTGATCTTATCTGCCATCCCGACCTGCTTGAGGTTCGGGTCGAGCGCCTCAATCAGGCGGCGGTCGTAGAGCCGGCGTGTAGCGTGCAGCACCAATTCCTGCGCAACGCCGCACCCCTCAAAATAGTCGCATAGGTCGGCCACAAGCCAGTGCGCGGCCTCGATGCTTTCGTCACGGTTGGTGTTCAAGCGCTGGCGTAGCACCCAGAGAACGTAAAACGCCAGCATTGGCGAGCCCGGCCGTTGCGGATTGGTCTCGAACACGTTGGAAATGAACTCGTTCTCAGTCTCGGTGAACCGGTCGTACTCGCCTTTGACCAAGGCACGATGCGTTCGGAACCGGTCGGTGGTGACGCTAGGCCCTCCGAATTTCGACTTGATGATTTCGTCGATCTTCACCTCGGGTGATAGGAAAATCCGCTCAGCCAGCTTCAGCATGCGACGGATATCGAAGTTGCCCAACCGACCGATCAAGCCTGAGACGTAGTCGTTCTCGACGAAGACCTTCTCTACCGCCTCGGCCAGCATCTGAAGGTTATTGACCTCGACTTGGAACCCTTTGCGGGAAAAATATGACTTAGCGGCCTTTGGCTCTGCCTTGAGCTTCCCCTTCAGGAAGGCGACCCGGCGCGAGATGATCTCCTTAGCTTCCGGGACGGGCAAGTAGAAGCTCTTCGATGCATAGCTCTGCAACGCCCCTGCCTTGGACAGGCGCCACACGGTACGATCTGTGATGGGCACAATATTGAACACCGGTGCTGCGCTCTCCAGCGAGTGGGCAAGTTGGTACACGGCGTCCTGCACCTCAACCGGGAACTGGTCGGTGTTATCGAAGATGAGACAGGGCAGCTTGCCGTGGCCGCGGGCCGCCCAGTCTAGCAGGAGACGCACATAAGTGTCCGGCTGCGTCTCACGCCGGTTCTCCATGTGCTCCCCAAACTGTATCTTGAACTCGTCCTTGTCGCGCTCGTAGAGAGGCTTTCGCGCACCGGTCGTCCAGCGCTTATATTCCTTGAAAAAGATGCCCTGGAGGTCCTCGTAGGTCGGCGGATCGTTGGCGCAGACACCAGTCTCCAAGCGGTCGCGGAGCTGCAGAATCGCCCAGGACACGATGCGCTCAGGGTCGCCGTGGTACTCGGCGAGGTCCACACGGGCGACGACGCAGCGCTCGCGAACGCTGAGAGGCAGGATCTGGTCAAAGAACCGGTCGACGAACGTCGATTTGCCAGATCCCTTATTGCCGATGAGCAGCACTGTCTCCGATCTACCCGAGACCATCGCACGTTCCAGCTCCGCCTGAAGCGCGCCTCCGCTTCCCGTGCTGATCGCAGAGATATTGTTTAAGACCTTCTGTATTATTTTCTGCAGCTCAAGATCCGCTTTTCGGCTCTCACCGGTCTCAACAAAGCAGTCCCGCAGCATTTCTCGATCTTGGTCGTCCGAGAGGCGAGAAAAGAACTGAGAGAACAGCAAAGAAGCGTCATTAGCGAGCGGGTCACGGGTGCGCATCCGCGCCTCGCTGGGCGGGAACACGTAGAAGTGCTGCTCGGCATCGCCGACCTTACGCCCCTCAGCCTCATCGAGATGACAAAGGTGGCGCCTCTCGACGACGGCAAGCGGACCCAGGAGCTCAGCAAACAGCCCGAAGTCCTCCATAACCGAGTTCAGGTTGGGAAATAGAATGCCCTTGCACTCAAGAGGTGGCCGGCCATCCGTTCGCGTTCCCTTGAAGAAGAGCCAAGCTTCCCCATCGGTCACGACGGCCATGGGAGCGCCTTTCTCCCCCGCGTAGCCCAACGCTTGCCGCATCCCGGCAAGCAGAGGCTTCACAACCGGTCCACCAAGACTGACCACGTTCACGCGGTCGGCCTTCGTCGCCGGGGAGAGCAGGCCGGCTTTCTTGGCTTCGATGATGAGCGCATTGCGGCGCTCGCCGACCGTCAGGAGGTAGTCGATGTACCCCGATTCGGTCGGGGGCTCCGTGAACACCGCCTCATGCTTCCAGCCCAGCACCTCGAACAAGATGCGGTCGAGCGCCTTCAGACGCGTGTCGCTCTCGTTCGGTCCCTCGGCCAAGGCAGACCGGATGTTGGCCTCCAGAGCCTTGAGCCTCTCGAAGGCGCTATCGGTCATGTGTCCCATGCTTCTCGCCCGCCGCCTCTCGCTTCCTCGTCAGCTACTCAAGGGCGAAGACGGAGCAAGGATGCCAAGCCTACGCTGACGCTGCAATGTGCGATCAGGTGCACTTCATGTGATTGCCATGTGCGACGCCGTACGCCTGCCCACCCGCAGTCGGCGGTGACCAGCTGATCGACCATCAGCCTTATTAGGGCTCGGCCCTCTCAAGGCCGTGGGTAGATCGGCCGATAGTTCGCATGGGGCATACCAAGCTTGTCGAGCTCGGTAGCAGGGCTGATGTAGGGCGAGATCGCCGTCAGCTCGGCGGCCAACTCGTCTTCACGATCCATGTCCTCCGGCAGTGGACCGTCATCGCGGTCCATCGTGTTGAACGCGACGACGATGTCGACGTCGCCTATGTCCGCCGCTCCTCGCTCCAGGCTTCCATAAAGCTCTATGGACTTGATCCGGACGCGCGAGTTCTCGACGGCGTTCACTCGATCAGCCCAATCGAGCACGCGTTCGACGAGCTCCAAGCCCTCCTCTCGCGAGATGCGGGGGAGGTCCACGTGGTTTGCCAAGCCCATTCCCTGATGCGTCGGGCACAGGCGCTCGGCGTCGATCCAACCCTCCTCGATCAGCGAGCGATGAACCTCGTCGGCCTTGGCGTCGGACAGGTTCAGTTCGTCGCGCACGTAGGTCCGCGTCATCCTGCGAGGGACGACCTTGGGCGCTTCGCCGGACCAATCGTACTCGGTGTCGGCTTCGTTGAAGGCCTTGAACATGTCTCGGACCCGGCGAGGGTCCAACGTGGCGATCACGGGCGGCAAGATCATGGTGAGCGGCTCCTGAGCGCTCGGCTTTTTATCCCGTCATCTCCCACACGACGGCATCGCCCGCCGACGTAGGCGAGGTAGCAACCGACGAACGATGGCTTGGGGCTACCGGGGCGTCTGGTCCGCACAGGGAACACCCTGGAAAGGCTGCGGTTTCAGCCTCCAACGATGCCAATGCGCCCAGCCGACAAACATTGATGCCCGTGGCCGACACACCCGCCGTCATGCTCGATTTCGTGGGCTAGCCGGACCAATGACTTAGCTCGATCGACGCCGACAAACTTCGGCTATCAGCACAACTGAAATCTTCCGACGGGACCATCAATTGGAAGGCCGCGCCATCCGGGAGGATGACGCGGCTTTCTGCGTTCCGCGCGTAGGTTTTTCGAACGCTCAGGGGACCACGCGCCCGACCGCAGTCTGCGGTGGGCTGAAGGGCGCGATCGGCATGTTGCAGAAGCAGCGCGCACCGAGCGGCCGCGGACCCGGGAGCGGGCAGGAATAGGGCTGGAAGCCGGTCAGGCCCGACTGGACCGCGTCGCAGTTCAAGCCGACCTCGCGGCGGGGCGGCAGGCGGCGCTCCTCATAGGCCCGGCGCGGCGGCGGCCGATCGTAGCCGTCATCGTAATACTGTGCGCTGGCACTCTGTGCCGCGAACAGCCCGACGAGAACCGTGAGGATCAGACTGCCTCGGGAGATACGTCGCATGGTCTTACGCCCTCGTTGACCGCGCCGCTCCGGGACACCCGGGCACGGCGCGGCGTCAGGGTTAGGAGACGCGCCCGTGGTGGGCAAGTCTCGTTCTCGACACGGGACCTCGCGGCCGGTTTCGGCCGGCACGCGCGGCCCTGAACGCAAACAGCCCGCTCGGCCGGAGGCGAAGCGGGCTGCGAGGCGTGGAGCCGCGAGGGCTCCGCGGACAGGCGATCAGGAGTTGGTCGCGTTCCGCATGGCCTGCTCGGCATCGCTGCCAGCCTTGCGAGCGGCCTCGGAGCCCTGCTCCATGGCCTTGCGGGCATGCTCGGCGCCTTCCTGCATGGCGCCCTTGGCCTTTTCGGCGCTCTGCTGGATCGCCGACTGGGCGAGACCACCGAACTCCTTGGCCTGGGCCTGGATCGCGGCGAATTGGCTGCGCACGAACTCGGCCTGATGCTGCATGGCTTCCTGCAGGTCGCGCGAGCGGACAAGCTTCTGGGCGAGGTCGAAGGCCGCCGTCACGTTCTGCTCGGCGAACTCGAAGCCGCGGGCGGACACGTCGTGCGCATTGGTGCGTGCCATCTCGGCGGAACCCTGCACGGTGTCTGCGGTG
>Ga0160428_1001258_pt1 | contig 20297 bp, 20 predicted proteins | sample SolpanmetagenomM_FD_108198 | JGI IMG/M metagenome (GOLD analysis project Ga0160428, IMG submission 108198) | Solar panel surface microbial communities from Lawrence Berkeley National Laboratory, California, USA - M | ecosystem: Engineered > Built environment > Solar panel > Unclassified ... | reverse complement strand
GAAGGCAACGGAACGGGACGAGACGGACGCTGCCCCCGAGCAGCAGACCGACGGGCCGCTCCTCGACCTGACGGATGCTTCGGTCAAGCGGATGGTGAAGCTCGCCAAGAAGCGCGGCTACGTGACCTACGAGGAGGTCAACGAGGTTCTGCCCGAGGGCCAGTCCGATCCGGACCAGCTCGAGGACGTGCTGTCTCAGCTTTCCGAAATGGGCATCAACGTCGTCGAGGCCGAGGAGACCGACGAGGCTGCCGGCGAGAAGGCCGCCGAGGGGGAGGAAGAGGAGGCTGAGGGCGGCGAGGTCGCCGAGGTCGCGCCCGCGCGCGCCGTGACGGTCGCCACCACCACCAAGGAGCCGACCGACCGCACCGACGATCCGGTGCGCATGTACCTGCGCGAGATGGGCTCGGTGGAGCTCCTGTCCCGCGAGGGCGAGATCGCCATCGCCAAGCGCATCGAGGCCGGCCGCGAGGCGATGATCGCCGGGCTCTGCGAGAGCCCTCTGACCTTCCAGGCGATCATCATCTGGCGGGACGAGCTCGTCGAGGGCAAGGTCCTCCTGCGCGACATCATCGATCTTGAGGCGACCTACGCGGGCCCCGACGGCAAGAACGCGCCGCAGATCGCCGACGGCGAAGGCGAGGACGGGTCCGAGGACGGCGAGGCGCCGGCTCCGCCGGAGGGGGGCGACGACGAGGACGATCTCGAGAACAACGTCTCGCTCGCCGCGATGGAAGCCGAGATCAAGCCGCGGGTCCTCGAGACCTTCGACGCGATCGCCGCGAACTATCGCAAGCTGCGCAAGTCCCAGACCGAGGGCACCGAGCGCAAGGCCGCGGGCGAGAAGAACACGGCGGCGCAGGACCAGAAGCAGATCGAGCTGAAGGACACCGTCGTCGCCGACGTGAAGTCGCTGTCGCTGAACAACAACCGCATCGAGGCGCTAGTCGGTCAGCTCTACTCGATCAACAAGCAGCTGATCGGCCACGAGGGCCGGCTGATGCGCTACGCCGAGAGCCACGGCGTGGCCCGCGACGAGTTCCTGCGCCACTACCAGGGCTACGAGCTCGATCCGAACTGGATGGAGCGCGTCGGCACGCTGGGCGGCAAGGGTTGGAAGAACCTCGTCGAGAAGGGCTCGCGGCAGGTCACCGAGTTGCGCGCGCAGATCCTCGATCTCGCGTCCGAGACGGGCCTGGAGATCGGCGAGTACCGCCGCATCGTCAACATGGTCCAGAAGGGCGAGCGCGAGGCCCGCCAGGCCAAGAAGGAGATGATCGAGGCCAACCTGCGCCTCGTGATCTCCATCGCCAAGAAGTACACGAACCGCGGCCTTCAGTTCCTGGACCTGATCCAGGAAGGCAACATCGGCTTGATGAAGGCAGTCGACAAGTTCGAGTATCGGCGTGGCTACAAGTTCTCGACCTACGCGACATGGTGGATCCGCCAGGCGATCACCCGCTCGATCGCCGATCAGGCCCGCACCATCCGCATCCCGGTCCACATGATCGAGACGATCAACAAGATCGTCCGCACCTCGCGCCAGATGCTGCACGAGATCGGCCGGGAGCCGACCCCGGAGGAGCTGGCCGAGAAACTGGCCATGCCGCTGGAGAAGGTCCGCAAGGTCCTGAAGATCGCCAAGGAGCCGATCTCCCTCGAGACGCCCATCGGCGACGAGGAGGACAGCCACCTCGGCGACTTCATCGAGGACAAGAACGTCGTCCTGCCGATCGACGCGGCGATCCAGTCGAACCTACGTGAGACGACGACGCGGGTACTCGCCTCGCTGACACCCCGCGAGGAGCGCGTGCTCCGCATGCGCTTCGGCATCGGCATGAACACCGACCACACCCTCGAGGAGGTCGGTCAGCAGTTCTCGGTGACCCGCGAGCGTATCCGTCAGATCGAGGCGAAGGCCCTGCGCAAGCTGAAACACCCGTCGCGCAGCCGGAAGCTCCGGAGCTTCCTGGACAATTGAGCCCCCGTCGCGGCCTCGGCCGCGACGCTTCTCCGTCGACCGCGTTGCCACGGCGCCGCGCGGCATCCACTCTGGCGCCATGCTCGAACGCCGCCCGCCATCGACTGGAGCGCCGACGGCCTTCGCGGACGGCTCGGAGGCCGACGATGTGCCTTTCGGCTCGCTGCAGCCCTCCGTGGGCATCCGTGACTGGCTCCTCGGCGAGGGCGCCCGGATGCCCAACGCCGAGGAGATGCTCGCCGGCCTCGCCGAGCGGCTGATCGCCGTCGGCGTGCCGATCGACCGGGCCTCCACGGCCATCGACACGCTGCACTCGGAATATGCCGGGGTCGGCCGGATCTGGACCCGGGACGGCGGCACCTCCGTGCGGCTGTTCCCGCACGGCGCCCGCTCGACGGATGCCTATCTCAACAGCCCGTTCCACACGGTCCACGAGACCGGGGAGTGGCTGATCCTCGACCTCGCCGAGACGCCGGACGATGCCTACGCGATCGTTCCGGACCTGAAGGCCGGCGGCTACACCCACTACGTCGTGGCGCCGCTGTTCTTCACCAACGGCACCAAGAACGGCATCACGTTCGCCACCCGCACGCCGGAGGGTTTCGGCGACGACGACATCGCCATCCTGCGCTTCGTCATGCCGGCCCTCGCCGCGGTGGCGGAGATGCGCGTCCTGAACAAGCAGCTCGACCACGTCCTGCGGCTCTACGTCGGCGACGAGCCGCATCGGGCGATCCTGGCGGGGGACATTCGTCGGGGACAGGTCACGCGGATCCGCTCGGCGATCCTGTTCGCCGACATGCGCGACTACACCCGCACCTCCGCCGACATGACACCCGAGGAGGTGGTGGGCCTGCTCAACGTGTTCTTCGATTGCCTGGTGCCGCCGATCGAGCGGGAGGGCGGCGAGGTGCTCAAGTATCTCGGCGACGGCCTGCTGGCGATCTTCCGCGAGTCAGGCGACGATCTGGGTGGCGCCGCCAAGGGGGCGCTGACGGCGGCCCAGCACGCCCTGGCGGCCCTCGACGAGGCCAACGCCCTGCACCAATTTCCGGTGCCGGTGGCCGCCGGCATCGCCCTGCATCACGGCGAGGCGGCCTACGGCAATGTCGGGTCGGGCTCCCGGCTCGACTTCACGGTGATCGGCCGCGACGTGAACCTCGCGAGCCGCCTCGCGCAGCTCAACCGAATCCTCGGCGAGCCGCTGCTGATGTCGAAGCCGTTCGTAGACTTCCTCTGGGGCGATCCGGTCGCTCTGGGTGAGCACCGGCTCGACGGCTTCGACGAGCCCATGGCGGTGTTCAGGCCGAAATTCCTGCGGCCGCGCAAGCCGAGCTGAGCGCCGTCAGCCCCGCAGCGTCATCGTCGCGCCGCTGACGCTGAAATCGCGCAGGCGTCTCAGGAACGACATGCCGAGCAGGCTCGTGCCGAGACGGCCCCGGGGGATCACCACCGCCTCCACGTCGCGGACGGTGATGGACCCGATCTGCATCAGGCCGATCCGGATCGGCGCCACGCGGACCGTGCCGTTGGCGGTGTTCCAGACGCGGCTGAAATCGCCGGGCGCGACCCGAATGCCGATGCGATCGGCATCCTCTTCCGAGAACGCACAGGAGCTCGCGCCGGTATCCACCATCATCGGCAGCGCGCGGCCATCCATCAGGGCGTTCACGAAGAAATGGCCGTTGCGGCCGGCCTGGAGCGCCACGCCCGCCACCATCCCGTCCGCCGGAGGCGCGGCGGCGACCGCCACCGTCGGGTCCGGACGTAGCCGCTCGCGCAGCTTCTGAAAGGCGGTGACGGACAGGAAACCGATCGTGCAGACGACCACGAATGTGCGCACGCTTCCCGCCTCGATCCGAACAATCGGATTCACCGTGGAGGAGGATCCCTGAAGGGTTGGTGGCGGGTGCGCCCGACGCGGCGACGGCCGGCCGGATTCCGGTCGGCTTGGTATCCGAGCGGTGACTGCGATCGGTGAATGTCCATCCCGGGCGAAGGGCCGGCGGGCGGCGGGGTTGACCCGGACACCGCGGACGACCAAATCTGTCTCCGTTCCAGGGAGATCCCCGGCAAGGGGCTGAGAAACCGCTGGCACGTCCGTCAGGACCTGCGGCGCGGAAATCCTTCGAACCTGATCCGGCTCATACCGGCGTAGGGATTGGACCGTGGCCGCCCGGGAGGGCAGGCCGCAGCTTCTCACAGAAGCGCACGGCCCGCTCTCCGCGACGGCAATACGCGGAGATGCCCGTGCCCCTCGACCGCCCCGCTTCACCGATCGGCCGCCGGCGCAGTCCGGACGGCACCGCCGTGCCGGCGCGCCTTCCGGCGCGGACCGACGTCGCCGTCGTGGGCGGTGGCCTGATCGGCCTGTCGATCGCGTGGCGCCTCGCCCGGGCGGGCCGCGCCGTGACCGTGCTGGAGCGGGAGACGATCGGGGCGGGCGCGAGCCTCGCAGCCACCGGCATGCTCGCCCCGGCCGCCGAGCACGAGCCCGGCTCCGATCCGCTGCTGCCGCTCGCCCTGGAGTCGCTCCGCCGGTGGCCTGCCTTCCGCGACGCCCTCGAGGCCGAAACCGGCCGGGCCATCGACTATAGACCCGACGGGACATTGGTGCTGGCGGTCGGCCGCGATGAAGTCGAGCGTCTGCGCTTCCGCTACGACCTGCAGCGTCGATCGGGCCTCGACGCCACCTGGCTGCCCGGCGGCGAAATCCGGCGGCTGGAACCGGGACTGCGCCCCGCGGTCACCGCCGGAATCCATTGCCCGCTGGACCATCAGGTCGATCCCCGACTGGTCATGGACGCCCTCACCGAGGCCTGCCGTCGGGCCGGGGTCGTCCTGGCGGAACGGACTCCGGTCACCAGCCTGGACTGGTCGGGGGGCCGCGTCACCGGGGTGAGGGTCGGAGACGGCAGCGTCGCGGCCGAGACCGTCATCCTGGCTTCCGGCGCCTGGAGCGGGGAGGGCGGCCTGCTGCCCGAGAACCTCGCCCTGCCGGTCCGGCCGCTGAAGGGCCAGTCGCTCGCTTTGAAGACGACCGCGCACACCGGCACCCTCGGGCGGATGATCTGGACCGAGCAGGTCCACATGGCTCCGAAGAGCGACGGCCAGCTCATCGTCGGCGCCACCGTGGAGGATTGCGGCTTCCGGCCGGGCGTCACCGCGGGAGGCCTCTACGCATTGCTGGAGGGCGCGCGCCGGGTGCTTCCGGGCATCGAGGAGATGGAGGTGGCAGCCGTTTGGAGCGGCTACCGTCCCACCTCGGACGACGACGCGCCGATCCTGGACGTACTCGCCCCCGGTCTGGTCGCCGCCACGGGCCATCATCGAAACGGCTTCCTTCTTGCCCCCGTCACCGCCGACGCGGTCGCCGACCTCGTGACGGGCGGCGCGCTGCCGAAGGTCGCCCAGCCCTTCACCCTGGCGCGGTTCGACCGACCGGAGCCCCGGAGGGCTTCGGCATGAAGCTCTTCGTCAACGGTGAACCGCGCGAGTGCGCCGCCGAGACCGTGGACGCGCTGTTCCGCGCGGAGGCGGAGGAGAGCGGCATCGAGAGTCCGCAGGGCGTCGCCATCGCGCTGAACGGCCGGGTGCTGCGCCGCCGGGATTGGGGCGAGACCCCGGTCGCGGACGGGGACCGCGTCGAGATCGTCCGCGCCATGCAGGGAGGTTGAACATGGACCACACCGTCACGCCGCTGCATCCCGAGAGCGGGGAGGACAGTCTGATCATCGCCGGGGTGAGCCTGTCGTCCCGGCTGTTCATCGGCACCGCCGGCTACCCGACGCAGGCGATCATGCGCGACGCCGTCCAGGCGAGCGGCGCCGACGTGGTGACCGCCTCGATCCGCCGAGTCTCGCTGCAGGGCCACGGCTCCGACACGGTGAAGATCCTGAAGGGCAAGCGCTTCCTGCCGAACACCGCCGGCTGCGAGACCGCCCGCGACGCGATCATGACCGCGGAACTGGCGCGGGAGGCCCTGGACACCAATTGGATCAAGGTTGAGGTGATCGGCGACCGGGAGACGCTCTACCCGGACGTCACCGAGCTGATGGAGGCCTGCCGCCACCTCGTGGATGAGGGCTTCGTGGTGCTGCCCTACTGCAACGACGATCCGATCATCTGCCAGCGCCTGGAGGATCTCGGCTGTGCCGCCGTGATGCCCATGGGCTCGCTGATCGGCTCGGGGATGGGCGTGGCGAACCCGGCCAATCTCGAATTGATCTGCCGCCGCGCGACGGTGCCGGTGATCGTCGATGCCGGGATCGGCACAGCCTCGGACGCCGTGATCGCCATGGAGCTCGGCGCCTCCGCCTGCCTGATCAACACCGCGGTCGCCAAGGCCGACGATCCAATCCGCATGGCGCGCGCCATGCGCCGGGCGGTCGAGGCCGGCCGCGACGCGCACTTGGCCGGGCGGATTCCCCGCCGCGGCCGGGCCGAACCGTCCAGCCCGCAGCTCGGCCTCGTCGGCTCGTGAGGACGCTGCCGTCGCCGCTGCTGGCGGTAACGGACCGACATGGACATGAGCGGCCGCTCGCCGAGACCGTCCAGGCGATCCTGGAAGGCGGCGGTCGCTGGATCTGGTTCCGGGACCGCGACCTCGATCCGCTGGCCCGCCGAGGCCTCGGCGAAGCCGTGGCCGCGCGCGTCCGGGCCCTCGGTGGCGTCCTGACCGTGGGTGGCGACGTCGCGCTGGCACAGGCCCTCGGTGGCGGCGTCCATCTCGGAGGCGGCTCCGGTTCCGAAGCGATCCTGACGGCGCGGGCGACATTGGGGGAGGGCGCGCTGATCGGCGTGTCGGCCCACGCGCCGCATGAGGTCTCGGCCGCCGCGGAAGCCGGCGCCGACTATGTGACCCTCAGCCCGATCTACGCGACCGCCAGCAAGCCGGGCTACGGACCGGCTCTGGGACCCGAAGGTCTCGCGACCGCACCGGGGCTCCCCGTGGTCGCGCTCGGCGGAATCGACCTGACTCGGATCACGGAATGCCGGGCCGCCGGCGCAGCCGGCGTGGCGATTATGGGCGGCCTCATGCGGGCCGGCGATCCGGCCGACGCCGCATACCGGATGCTCACAGCCTGGGAGGCGGCCGGGCCCTCTCCCGAGCCGCGGACGTAACGCAGGCGGCTTCGGGGGGCACCGGGTGTCCCGGGGTCGGGATCCGTCGCGGTCGCGCGGTCAGGCTCCATGACGAGCCGACGGCCTCCCGCGATCCGGAGGTCGGGGCGCGGCAACGCGCCGTGTCGGCTCGTCCGCCGCAATCCGCTAGCTGCTCGTCGGCCCGTAGGGCGGCCTCGGGATCGCGCGGTGGGCCGCCCGGAGCGCCGCCGACCAGCGCTCACGCAGGTCGTGGAAATAGCCCTCTCCGGCTTCGATCCGGTGGTTCACCTCGAGAGACAACGCGCTCCGGCGGGCGAGCGCGATGTCGATCGGCAGGCCGACGCCCAGATTCGAGCGCATGGTCGAGTCCATCGAGACCAGGCTGACCTTCAGGGCGTCGTACAGATCCGTCGTGTATTTGACCGCGCGGTCGAGGATCGGCTTGCCGTACTTGTGCTCGCCGATCTGGAGAAACGGCGCGTCGGTGCTGCACTCGATGAAATTACCCGCCGAGTAGATCAGGTAGAGCCGCATCTCGCCGTTGCCGATCTGGCCACCGAACAGCAGCGAGATGGAGAACCGGATGTTGGCCGCCTCGAACCCGTCCTTCTCGATCGCCCGGACACGCCGGATGGCGCGGCCGATGAGCTGCGCCGCCTGGAACATGGTCGGTGCCTCGACGAGCTTCTGGGGCGGCTCATCGTCCTCGCCAGGCACGCCTTCCTGGAGCAGGCTCAGGACCGACTGGGTGATCGACAGGTTGCCGGCGGAAGCCAGCATCATCACCCGCTCGCCCGGCACGTTGAAGTGATGGAGCTTCCGGTACGTCGAGATATCGTCGAGGCCCGCATTCGTGCGGGTGTCGGCGACCATCACGAGTCCTTCCTCGACCAGGACACCGACGCAGTAGGTCATCGTCTTCGGTCTCTCGAGTGGCCGGCGGGAAGCTGTCGGCGGGATCAGGATTGGGTGGCCGCCCTGCCTTGCTCGACGCGAAGCTTCACGTCCAGTGTCTCGGTGCCGCCGCCGGTGCGGCTGCCGCGGATCGGCGCGGCGCCGAGATAGTCCAGACCGGTCGCGACGCGGATGTAGTTGTCCGACGGGCTCACGTCGAAGCTCGGGTCGAACGCCACCCAGCCGAGATTGGGCACCAGCGCCTCGACCCAGCCGTGCGGTGCCTCGACGTCGGCCTGTCCGTCGTCGCGGGCGCGGTAGCCCGCCACGTAGCGGGCCGGGATGCCGATATGGCGGGCGGCGGCGATGAAGACGTGGGCCAGGTCCTGACAGACCCCGCGCCCGGCCGCGAAGGCCTTGTCGGCCGGGACGGCGTTGGCGGCGGGGCCGGGCTCGTGGACCACCGCACCCTGCACGGCGCCCATCAACCGGTGAAGGAGAGCCAGGGCAGCGGCATCCCCCGCCGCCGCGACGCGTTCGGCGAAGGCGTGCAGTTCGGGGCTCGCCGCGCACAGGTCCGTGTCACGGAGGTAGAATTCGTCGGGCAGGCGCTCCACGGTCCCGCGCACGACGCCGTGGGTATCGTCGGTGTCGACCTCGCCGGTGACCCGGATGGTCAGGGCGTCGGACGGTTCGTCCGGCGTGAACCAGTGGACCACGTTGCCGAAACCGTCCTCGCGGGCGGTGAGCCGCCCGTCGACCGTGGTGTCGATCCGCCAGTTCCTGACGTACTGCCCGTCATGGTCCCGCGGCGTGAGCCGAAGGACCTGCACGAGCCCGCGGGCCGGTTGCTCGTAGGTGTAGATGGTCTCGTGAACCACGCGGATGCGCATGCGCCGCCCTATCCGTTCCGTTCAGCCGACCAGATACTGCTTGGCGATCGCCTCGCCCACCCTGTTGTTCTCGGCGATGAACGCCTCCACGAACTCGTGCAACCCCGAGGCGAAGACTCGATCGATGTCCTCGCTCTCCAGCTTCGCCAGCATGTTGCCGGCCAGCCGCTGGCTCGGGCCGCGGCGGCCGTAAGCATCGGCGATCAGGTCGAGGTACTCGACGATCACGCCATAGCAGTTCGAGAAGGAGCGCGGCATCTGCTTGTTGAGTATCAGCAGGTCGGCCACCAGCAGCGGCTTGATGCTCTCGCGATACACCCAGTGATAGGCGTTGAACGCCGAGACTTCGCGCAGGATCGTGGTCCACTGGAAGTAGTCGAGGCTGCCGCCGACCGTCTCGTCATGGGGGAGCAGGATCTGGTACTTCACGTCGAGGATGCGGGCGGTGTTGTCGGCCCGCTCGATCGCCGTGCCGAGGCGGGTGAACCAGAAGGCGTCGTTGCGCAGCATCGTCCGGAACGCCGAACCGTCGAAGGTCAGCGAGACGGTCTTCACCCAGTCGAGGAAGCGGCCGAACTCGTCGCGGTTGAGATCCTTGCCGGCGTAGTTGCGCAGTTCGAGCCATGCTCCGTTGATCGCGTCCCACATCTCGGTGGTGAGCGCCGTGCGTACCGATCGGGCGTTCTCACGGGCCGATTCGATGCAGGACCGGATCGAGGACGGGTTGTGCGGACTGAACGCGAGGAAGTCGCAGACCGTGTCGGCATTCACCGCGCTGTAGTGGGTCTTGAACGCGTCCGGGTCCCCAGCCGAGGCGAGCGCCGAGTCCCACTCGTTGCTCTCGCCGCCGCCGTAATTGGACGGCAGCGACGCGAAGCGGTGCGCCGCGTCGAGGATGCGGGCGACGAAGTCTGCGCGCTCGACGTAGCGGGAGAGCCAGAAGAGATTGTCGGCAGTCCTGGAGAGCATCTGTCTTCAGCCAAGTCGTGCGGACATTAGGGTCCGCGCCGCGGAGCAACCGGGGATCGCGTGGATCTCAGGCGTCGAGCACCCAGGTGTCCTTCGTACCACCGCCCTGGCTCGAATTGACTACCAGAGAGCCCTCCTTCAGCGCCACCCTAGTCAAACCGCCGGGCACGATGCGGATCTGGTCGGCACCGTTGAGCACGAACGGCCGCAGGTCGACGTGGCGAGGTGCGACGCCGGACGCCACGAAGGTCGGGCAGGTGGAGAGCGACAGGGTCGGCTGGGCGATGAAGCCGTCCGGCGCGTGTTTCAGTTTCCGGGCGAAGTCATCCAGTTCACGCTTGCTGGCGTGGGGCCCGACCAGCATCCCGTAGCCGCCCGAGCCGTTGACCTCCTTGACCACCAAGTCCGACAGATTGTCCATCACGTACGCGAAGGCGTCCTTCTCGCGGCAGCGGTAGGTTGGCACGTTGTGCAGGATCGGCTCCTCGCCGGTGAAGAACTTCACGATCTCCGGCATGTAGCTGTAGACGGCCTTGTCGTCCGAGATGCCGGTTCCGACCGCGTTGGCCAGCGTCACCGATCCGCGCTCGTAGGCATTCATCAGGCCCGGTACACCGAGGACCGAATCCGGACGGAAGACCAGCGGATCCAGGAAATCGTCGTCAAGACGGCGATAGATCACGTCGACCCTGCGCGGTCCCTCGGTGGTGCGCATGTAGACCACGTCGTCCTTGGTGAAGAGGTCGGAGGCTTCCACCAGCTCGACGCCGAGCTTGTCGGCCAGGAAGGAGTGCTCGTAGAACGCGGAATTGTAGCGCCCGGGGGTGAGCAGCACGACCGTCGGGTCGCGCGTAGCCGAGCCCGGTGCGAGGCTGCGGAGGGTGGCGAGGAGCGCATCCGGGTAATTCTCCACCGGCGCAACCCGGTGCTTGGAGAACAGGTCCGGGAACAGCCGCAGCATCACCTCTCGGTTCTCCAGCATGTAGGAGACGCCGGACGGAATGCGGGCATTGTCCTCCAGCACGAAGAAATCGTTCTCGCCGGTCCGGACGATGTCGATACCGGCGATGTGGACGTAGAGGTCGTGCGGCACGCGGAAGCTGCGCATCTCCATGCGGTAATGCGCATTCCGGTAGACGAGGTCGGCCGGGATGATGCCGGCCTTGATGCATTCCTGCGCGCCGTAGATGTCTTTCAGGAACAGGTTGATGGCGGTGACCCGCTGCTTCAGCCCACGCTCCAGGAATCCCCATTCGGGCTTGGTGATCACCCGGGGAATGATGTCGAACGGGATCAGCCGCTCGGTCGACTCGTTGTCGCCGTAGACCGCGAAGGTGATTCCGATCCGGCGGAACAGCAGTTCGGCTTGACTGCGGCGGGTGTTGAAGTGCTCGGGCGTCGTCGTCTCCAGCCAGGCCTTGAGCTGGCCGTAGGCGTCGCGGACGGCGGCCGGATCGGCGTCACCGATCCCGTTCATCTCGTCGAAGGCCGTCACCGCCATTTCGCTCCTCCCGTACGCTCCCGCTCTTGAGGCAAGAGGCGCGCCACGTGTTCATGGCTATCGCCACGCGCGATAACGCTCAAGGCGGCCGGAGGATCAGATCAGCTTCAAACCTTTCAGGCTGGCATGACCGTTTCGGCCGAGGACCACGTGGTCGTGTACGACGATCTTCAGCGGCGCCAGCACCGTCACGATCTCGCGGGTCATCGCCACGTCGGCCGCGGAGGGGCTCGGATCGCCCGACGGGTGATTGTGGGCCAGGATAATCGCGGTCGCCGAGAGCTCCAGCGCCCGCCGGGCGACCTCGCGGGGATAGACCGGCGTGTGATCGACGGTGCCGCGCCCCTGCACCTCGTCGGCGATGAGGTGGTTGCGCTTGTCGAGGAACAGGATGCGGAACTCTTCGCGGGGCGCGAACGCCATGGTGGCGCGCAGGTACTCGTGCAGTGCGGTCCACGAATCCAGGAGTGCGCGCTCACGGATCGCGCCCCTGGCGACGCGCCGGGCGGCCGCCTCGATCACCTTGAGATCCGAAACGACACCGGCGCTCACGCCATCGACCTCCACCAGGCGCGCCGGCTCGGCACCCACGACCTCGGCGAAGCTGCCGAACCGCGCGACCAGGGCCTTGGCGAGGGGTTTCACGTCGCGTCGCGGAATGGCGCGGAACAGGACCAGCTCAAGCAGCTCGTAATCGGGCAGCGCGTCGCCGCCCGCGGCTGCGAACTTGTCGCGCAACCGGTCCCGGTGGCCGTGGTAGTGCGGCGGCTCCTTCTCGACGGAGGACGGGACGGCGCTGTCCGCGAACAGCCCCGCGCCACCGTCATCCGCCCCGGAAGTCACGGCCGGTCGGCGGCAGGGTTGACGGGCTGGTGCAGACCCTTGGGCGAGACTGTGAAGATCTCGACGCCGGTCTCGGTGACGCCCACGGTGTGCTCGAACTGAGCGGAGAGCGAGCGGTCCCGGGTCACCGCGGTCCAACCGTCGCCCAGCACCTTCACGGCAGGCCGGCCGAGATTGATCATCGGCTCGACGGTGAAGAACTGGCCGGGCTTGAACGGCACGTCGTAGCTCGCCTCGACGTAGTGCAGGATGGTGGGCGCGTCGTGATAGGTCCGGCCGAGCCCGTGGCCGCAGAAATCGCGCACCACCGAGCAGCGCTCGCTCTCGGCGTAGGATTGGATTGCCCGGCCGATATCGTTGGTCGAGCCGCCCGGCTTCACGGCCGCAACGCCGCGCATCAGCGCCTCGTAGGTGATCTCGCACAGGCGCTGCGCCTTCCGGGGAACCTCCCCGACATAGGCCATGCGACTCGAGTCACCGTGCCAGCCGTCGAGGATCAGGCAGATGTCGAGGTTGACGATGTCGCCCTCGCGCAGCGGCTTGTCGTTCGGGATGCCGTGGCAGACGACGTGGTTGATCGAGGTGCAGATCGATTTGGGGTAACCGCGGTAGAGCAGCGATGCCGGATAGGCCCCGTGATCCATGGCGAACTCGTAGGCGAGCTGATCCAGCGCCTCGGTGGTGACGCCGGGCTGCGTCGCCGCCATCAGAAGGTCGAGGGCCTCGGCGGTCAGCCGTCCCGCCCGCCGCATGCCTTCGAAGCCCTCCGGCCCGTGGATCGGCGGCTCCGGGGCGCGGCGCGTGCCCTGCGCGGTGGCCTGTTCCTGCTGCATCGTCGAGACTTTTCGCGGCGTCATCAATGGGGCGTCCGCCCTATGTACGATCTGGGGCGCGGCAGGCCAAGCGGCGTCCGGCGCCGTTCGGGCGAGGCTTGCGCCGGCCGCGGGGCTGGCGGCATAAGCAGCCGCGAGGCGCCCGGGAGCGCGCGGGCAGATTCGCCGCGCGGCGGATCGCGGGGCAGGTGAGGGCCGGATGGCAGGCAAGGCGGTACCGCACTTCCACAACGAGCCCGGCGTGCCGGTGATCACCGTGGGGGTGAAGGAGTTCATGTGCATCGGCGCGCTGCCGCCGTTCGACCACCCCCACGTGTTCCTCGACATGGGCGCCGACAGCGAACTCATCTGCCAGTACTGCTCGACGCTCTACCGCTACCGTGCGGGCCTGAAGGCCGACGAGGCGGAGCCGCAGGCCTGCGTGTGGCACGACGCCAAGCTCGCCGCGGAGTAAGGCGCGGCCGGCGGTGTCCTCCGACCTTCCATCTCTGCGGATCGGGATCGTCGGGGCCGGGATCGGCGGGCTGACGGCGGCTCTCGCGTTGTCGGATGCCGGCCATTCCGTGACGGTCATCGAGCGCCGGACCGGCTTCAGCGAGGTCGGAGCCGGGATCCAGATCTCGCCCAACGCGAGCCGGGTGCTCGCCGCGCTCGGCCTCTCGGCCGCCCTGCGCCGGGCGGCGAGCGAGCCGCCGGGCGTGGAGGTGCGCGCCCTCGGTAGCGGGCGCCGCATCGGCGGCGTCACCCTGGGCGCACAGGCCCACAGCCGGTTCGGCGCCCCCTATTATGTCATCCATCGCGCCGACCTGCAGACGCTCCTCCTCGACGCGCTGCGGAGCCGTCCCGCGATCCGTCTCATGATGGGCCGCACCGTCGCGAGCGTAACCGAGACAGCTTCCGAAGCCCGCCTCTTCATGGAGAGTGCCAGCGGTCTGCAGGAACTGGGTTTCGATCTCGCGATCGGGGCCGATGGTATCCGCTCCCGCCTGCGCCCGTTGCAAGACGCGGCAAAGCTGCGACCGGCGCATGCGGCGGCGTGGCGCGCCCTGGTCCCCATGGAGGCGGTGCCCGAGCCGTTGCGGGGTGGCTCGACCGGTCTCTGGCTCGGACGCGGCCGGCACGTCGTGCATTATCCGGTTCGCGACGGTCAGTTCCTCAACGTCGTGGCCGTGATCCCCGAGGCCGTGGGCGACGAGGGTTGGGGCCGGCTCGGGGAGCCGGCCGTGCTGCGGGCCCATTTCCGCGGCTGCGCAGGGCCGCTGCGGGACTTGCTCGGCCTGCCCGATTCCTGGCTGGTCTGGTCACTCGCCGACCGGGCGACGGCGCGCCCTATGGCCCGCGGCCGGGTCGCGCTGGTCGGCGATGCGGCTCATCCGGTCCTGCCGTTCCTCGCTCAGGGGGCCGCCCTGGCCATCGAAGATGCCGCCGTGCTGACGCAGGCGCTGGCGGCGCACGCGGACGTGCCAGCGGCCCTGGCGGCCTTCTCGAAGAGCCGGACGGCCCGGGTCCGGCGCGTCCAGAGGGCAGCCCGAAGCAACGGCAGGACCTATCATGCCGGCGGCCTTGTGGGCCTCGTGCGCAACGCGGTGATGGGCCGCCTCGGGCCTGACGGCATGCGCGACCGCTACGCCTGGCTCTACGGTTGGACGCCCCCGGCTTGATCGCGCTCGCGGCCCCCGCTACCCAGGGGCGGGCGCGGACGTGGCGGAACCGGTAGACGCACGAGACTTAAAATCTTGCGGCCGCAAGGCCGTGCGGGTTCGAGTCCCGCCGTCCGCACCACGCCGAGGCGCCGATCGCAGGCGGTCCCGGAGTTTGAAGCATCGCATTTGAGCGATGCGCGAAACCGATGCTCAGCACGTCCCATGTCACGCTGCCCGTCGGGAGGCTTTGACATGATCGACTCTCTTCAGACTGCCACCACGGCTATGACCCGCGCCACGGAGCGCGTCGGGACGGCCGCGCAGACCATCGCGTCGAGCGGCGTGCCCGTCGGCGGCCCGGCCCTGGCGCCATCCGACCGGGTCGACCTCTCGGGTGCCGCCGCGGAATTGATCGGCGCGAAATCCGCTTTCGCCCTCAACGCAGCCGTGGCCCGGACGTCCGACCGGATGATCGGCCGGATGCTCGACATCCGCACCTGACGGCGCGGACCGCCCGAATCGTCAGGCAGGCCGGGATGCCGGCCGCCGGGGACACGGGACCGGCGTCCGTGCGGAGTCCACGGCGGTCCGAACGCCGACGCCTTCGCTGATGAACGATGCGCAGGCCATCGCCCGATGCGGTTGTGTTCCCGGGTGATCGTCCCGGGTCGGCATGTCGGAAACGGCTTCACGCTGATCGAACGTTCGCCCGTTCGATGCCGATATCGGTGATCCTGCCCGGAGCCTCGATCGTCGGCGCCGGCACACCGGTAATCCCGGTCTCCGGCGACGCCGGGACCTGCTCACCAGCCGCGATAGCCGTAGCCGTCGTCCCAATCGCGGCGCCAGTGGCGCGCGGGGCCATACCCGACCGGTACCCGCTCGTACGTGACGGCCCGGCGGGGGGCGTAGACTGGACCGTCCTCCTCGTAGACCCGGTACGTGGGCGCGGGCCGTACCACCACGGGCGCGGGTGCGTAGCCGTCGTCGGGGTACCCGTATCCGTATCCGGGAGCGGAACGCGCCTGGGTCGCGGCACCGATTAGCGCGCCGGCCGCGAGACCACCGATGAGACCCGCAGCGAGGGCGCCGCCGCCGCGAGCCTCGGCCGCCGACGAGGCCAGGGCGCCCGCGCCGATCAGCGTGGCGGCCGAGAGCAGAGCGATGCGTGTCATGACCTGTCTCCGAGGGAAGTGCGGTACGCCGTGGGGCGTCCCGGATCACGAGGTCGACCTTCGCACGGCCACGCTGCACTGTGCCTGACGGTCTGTTGCAGTCGCCGTTCAGCTTGCCCGCTCGAACGCCGCCCCGGGGCCGCCGCGGACGTAGCCGCGGGAGATCAGTCGGCTCTGTTCCCGGGTGCGCCGCTCGGCCTCCATCAGGTCCGACAGGGCGTCCGCGATGGCGCAGCGCAGGGCGATCCCGGCGTCGCCGCCGGCAGAGCCCAAATAGGCCGCGGTGATCGCCTCGACCGGGCAGGCGTGATCGTCTCGCTTGGCCGTGGCCTCGCTGAGCATTGTGGCCTCCTTCGTTGCGAACCGGAACGAAAGAAGAACAGGCCACGAGGGTTAACGTTTGGGCAACGGCTCCGCGGCGCGCCGTGCCGACATGCCGCCAGCCTGTGGACGACGGGGATGAAGCGGGTCCGCGCCTGAGGATAAGTCCCCTTACTCCGGATGGCGCGGCAGGGGCTTCCCGTCTGCAGGGATCACGTAGCGAGCGGCGTTCAGCTCCATCGCCAGGAACGTGTAGTAGCCAGAGATCGCCGCGAGATCGACGACGCCCGCTTTCCCGAACCGGGACTCCGCCCGGGCGAAGGTTGCGTCCGAGACGCGGTGGGTGTCCTGAAGCTCGGACGTGAAGTCGTAGACGATCGTCTCGTCGTCGCTCAATCGCGCGGGCCGGCGGCCGTCTCGGATCGCCGCGATGATCTCAGGCGCGATGCCGGCCTTCTCGGCGATCGGCGCGTGGACATACCACTCGTAATCCTGCGTCCAGCGGCGGGCGGTCATCAGGATCACGAGCTCCGACAGCGTCGTGCCGATCTTCGGCTTGTAGCGAAGGTAGTCTCCCATCGAGCGCGCGAGGGTCATTACCTCGGGGGAGTGCATCAGCGGCTCGAACGGACCGAAGGGCGGCTTCCCGCGCGCCTGCTCGAACGCCTCGGCTGCCTGCTTCTGATCGGGCGTGTATTGCTGCGGGGGAATGGTCGGCAGCCGATCCTGCGCCCGGGCGACGGTGAGCGCCAGGGGCAGGGCGGCCAGCGCCACAGCGAGGGCGCGGCGAGGGCTTCTCATGGGGTCACTCCCGAAAATTTTCTTGCCTTGACGCAACACCATCGCGGCATGACGCGACTTCGGCCAGGGCTCGGGCGGAACCGCCGGTATCGTTTCCCGCCCACCGTCACGCGGCGGTCAGGACGGTTGCGCTCGGGGCCGCGCCGCGCCATCAGCGGCCGCGATGGCTGGCCTCACGACCGCGTTGCCGATCGAGGCGGCGCTCCCCGATCTGCGTCGCGCACTCGCCGGACGGAACGCCGCCGTCCTGGTGGCGCCCCCGGGTGCCGGCAAGACCACGCGCGTTCCCCTCGACCTGCTGGAGGCTCCCTGGCTCGAAGGACGCAAGATCATCCTGCTGGAGCCGCGGCGGCTCGCGGCCCGGGCGGCCGCATCCCGCATGGCCCAGACGCTGGGGGAGCCGGTCGGCGGCACGATCGGCCTGCGCGTCCGGCTCGGCTCGAAGATCTCGGCCCGGACCCGGATCGAGGTCGTGACCGAAGGCGTGTTCACGCGGATGGTCCTCGACGATCCGGAACTGTCCGGCATCGGCGCGGTCCTGTTCGACGAATTCCACGAACGCTCCCTCGATGCCGACCTCGGCCTCGCCCTGGCCCTCGACACCCAAGGGGGATTGCGCGAGGACCTGCGGATCCTGGTCATGTCGGCGACGCTCGACGGCGCCCGGGTGGCCGCGCTCATGAGCGACGCCCCGGTGGTCGCCTCCGAGGGCCGGGCCTTCCCGGTGGAGACGCGCTACGTCGAGCGCGACCCGAACCGGCGCATCGAAGAGGTCGTGGCCGACGTGACGCTCCGCGCCCTGCGAGCGGATCCCGGCTCGGTGCTGGTCTTCCTGCCCGGACAGGCGGAGATCCGTCGTACGGCGGACATCCTCGCCGTGCGGGTGGATCCCGACGTGCGGCTCGCGCCGCTCTACGGTGCGCTCAGCCCGGCCGAGCAGGATCGCGCCGTCGCGTCGACGCCCGCCGGCACCCGCAAGGTGGTGCTCGCCACCAGCATCGCCGAAACCTCGCTGACTATCGAGGGCGTGCGGATCGTGGTCGATTCCGGGCTGGCGCGGGTGCCGGTCTACGAGCCGGGCCTCGGCCTGACGCGGCTCGTGACCGCGCGGGCGTCCCGCGCGTCCGTGGACCAGCGCCGCGGCCGGGCCGGCCGCACGGAGCCGGGCCTGTGCTGGCGCCTCTGGACGGAGGCGGGCACCAGCGCCCTGGAGCCGTTCACGCGGCCCGAGATCCTGTCGGCCGACCTCGCCGGGCTGCTCCTCGACTGCGCCGCCTGGGGGGTGGCCGATCCGCGGCGCCTGGCCTTCCTCGATCCGCCGCCGGCTCCGGCCCTGGCGGAGGCCCGCGCCTCGCTGACCGAACTCGGGGCTCTCGACGCAGCCGGGCGCCTGACGGAGGTGGGGGCGCGCCTTCGGGCGCTGCCGCTGCCGCCGCGTCTCGCCCGGATGGTGACGGCAGCCGCCGGGGAGGGGCAAGCCCGCGCGGCAGCGGATCTCGCGGCGGTCCTGGTGGAGCGTGGCCTGGGCGGCGACAGCGTCGATCTCGACGAGCGGGTCGAGCGGTTCCGCCGCGACAGGGGCGACCGGGCGGCCAACATGCGCCGGCTCGCGGAAGGTTGGGCGCGGATCGCAGGCGGGAGCCAGCCGGACGCGCCGGCCTCCGCGGGTCCGCTCCTGGCGCTCGCCTATCCGGATCGCGTCGCCCGCGCCCGCGGACGCGAGGGTGAGTTCGTGATGGCGAGTGGCCGGGCCGGCCGGCTCGACCCGGCGAGCCCCCTCGCGCGGGAGACGCATCTGGTGGTCGCCGACCTCGCCGGGGCGGCCGGCAATGCGCGCATACTGGCGGCGGCGGCGATCGCTGCCGAGGCGATCGAGCGGACCTTCGCCGACCGGATCGAGACGCGCACGGAGATCAACTTCGACCCGCAGGCCGCCGCCCTCCGGGCACGGGCCGTCCGCCGTCTGGGCGCAGTCAACCTCGGTTCGCGACCGCTGCCGGCGCCGGCGACGGCGGAGAGTGCGGAAATCCTGGCGGTGGGCATCGCGAATCTCGGACTCGATCGCCTGCCCTGGACGACCGCCCTGTCGCAGTGGCGCGCCCGGATCCGGTTCCTGCACGGTGCCGAGGGCGACGCTTGGCCGGACCTTTCGGACGACGCTCTCGTCGCGACCGCCCCGGCTTGGCTCGCCCCGGCCCTCGTCGGTCGCACCGCCCTGTCGGCCGTCACGGCGGACGACCTCGCCGGCGCCCTGCAGGATCTCCTGCCCTGGCAGCTCCGCACCCGGCTCGACGCGGAGGCACCGACCCATGTCGAGGTGCCGACCGGCTCGCGCATCCCCGTGGATTACGCCGCCGCGGAGCCGGCCCTCGCCGTGCGCGTGCAGGAGCTCTTCGGCCTCGATCGGCACCCGACCGCCGGTGGTCGGCCGCTGGTGCTGCACCTCCTGTCGCCGGCGCAGCGCCCGATCCAGATCACCCGCGACCTGCCGGGGTTTTGGCGGGGCTCGTGGTCGGCGGTGCGGGCGGAGATGCGCGGGCGCTATCCCCGCCACTCCTGGCCGGAGGATCCGCTCAGCGAAGCTCCGACCCGCCGGGCGAAGCCGCGGGGCACTTGAAGCCGCCGCCCTATCTCACGGCCGCGACAGGCACGGACAGGATGCGATGACCACCGACACGAATCCCCGCGATCCCGTTCCCGAAGGCTTTGCGCCGATCGAGGACAGCGGCTTCATCGCCCATGTCGGCCCGCTGCACCTGCGCGGAACGGACGGATCCTACGCGTTCCGGGCGGAGCAGAAGCACGCCAACCTCATCGGCGTCGTCCACGGCGGCATGCTCATGAGCTTCGCCGACCGGGCGCTCGGCGAGACCGCGATGCGCGCGGCGGACGGCGCCAACTGCGTGACCATCCAGCTCGAGATGAAGTTCATCGATGTCGGCCGCCTCGGCGACTGGGTCGAGATCCGGCCGCAGGTGGTGAAGCGCACCGGCTCCCTCGTCTTCATGCGCGGCGATGTCCGTGAGGGCACGCGCCTGCTCGCCTCGGCGGATGGCGTCTGGAAGATCCTGCGGCGTCGGCCCGGCTGATCGAGCCGTCGGTCGCGTCATTCCGGCGCAAGGCTCACGCGGTAGATGACGACCGCCGTCATCGGAGGAGCAACGATGAAGCCGTGGGGAAACGGAATCCGGGGATGGACGGCGGACAAGCCGCACCGTCGCGACGCGCCCTGTTGGCCGGGGCCGTTCTGGCAAGCACGAGCGGCGTTCTGGCCCAGCCGCAACCGCCCAGCACCATCACCGATCCGCCGCGGGATTTCCGGCCCGCCGGGCCCCCG
>Ga0160428_1001257_pt1 | contig 20303 bp, 18 predicted proteins | sample SolpanmetagenomM_FD_108198 | JGI IMG/M metagenome (GOLD analysis project Ga0160428, IMG submission 108198) | Solar panel surface microbial communities from Lawrence Berkeley National Laboratory, California, USA - M | ecosystem: Engineered > Built environment > Solar panel > Unclassified ... | reverse complement strand
GTGCCCGGGCCGGACAGAGGACCATTCAATGCGCAAGTCTTTGCTCGCCGCTCTCATCGCGGCAACGGCGCTGATCCCGGCGGTGGCACTCGCGCAGGATGGCGGCGAACGGCGTGGTCGCGGTGAAGGCCGCGGCGACGCGCAGGCCCGCCCCGATGGTGGCCAGCGCTGGCAGCAGCGCGGTGGCGGTCAGCCGCAGATGCAGGCTCAGCCTCAGCCGCAAGCGCAGGTGCCGCAAACACAGCAACAGCAGCCCCGGATGGAACGACCCGACGGTGGTGGACGCGGTGGCTTTGATCGCCGCGGTGCCGAGCCGGGCGGGCGTGGCGGCTTCGACCGCGGCGCGCAAGCGCCACAGTTCCAGGCCGGACAGACGCAGGATCGCGGCTTCCAGCGTCAGCGTGGCGGGTACGACGGTCAGGTCCAGTCGCGACCGACGGATCAGCGCGGCTGGAACGGGGACGGTCGTCGCGACGGGGATCGGCGCGGATTCGCCGGCGGGATCGCCGGGCGGGGCCCTGACGGTCGGCCAGAGCCGCGCAATGACGACCGCCGGGCCGATGGCTGGCGCGGAAACGACCGTGGCGGCGACTGGCGCAATGACGGCCGGGGCAACGCCAACTGGCAACGCAACGATAATCGCGGATGGGACAACCGCGGAGGCGACAATCGCGGCTGGGACAATCGTGGCGGAAGCAATCGCGGCTGGAACGGCAACGGCGGCGCGTGGAACCGCGACTGGCGACGCGACAATCGGTTCAATTACGGCGATTATCGTCGCCAGAATTACAGCGCCTACCGCCTTCCCCGCTATTATGCGCCAAGCGGCTGGAGCAATGGCTATCGCCGCTTCGGGATCGGTTTCCGGCTGAACTCGATCCTGTTCGCGCAGGATTACTGGATCGACGATGCCGACACGTACCGGTTGCCGCCCGCCTACGGTCCGTATCGCTGGGTACGCTATTACAATGACGCGCTGCTGGTCGATGTCCGCACCGGCAATGTCGTCGACACGGTGTACGATATCTTCTGGTGATTGGACGGTTCGGCAAGGGGTTCGCGCGGTTGTCCCGCACGGACCCCTTGTTTTTTCCCCACCCGACGGCAAAGTCCGGGCGCATGGGCTTCTTTTCCAAAAAGACCGGTGCCGGGTCGCCGGTCCGTCGCCAGTTCGGTGAAAGCGTGACACGCCAGCTTGCCGCCAATCCCGCGATCACGCGGTCGCATGTCGACGGCGCGCACATCTACCGCCATCCCGACTTCCTCGATGCAGCGACTTGCGCGAAATTCGTCGAGATGATCGATGCCAACCGCCGCCGCTCGACCGTTCTGGCGGACGATGCTGTGCAGGCGTTCCGCACCAGCGAAAGCTGCGACATGGACCGCTGGTCCCCCGACGTCCGCCCGACCGACGAGGCGATCGCCGCATTGCTCGGGATCGATCCCGTCCACGGCGAGACGATGCAGGGGCAACGCTATGCGGTCGGCCAGCATTTTCGCGCGCACAACGATTATTTCAACGAAGCGCAGCCCTATTGGCCCAAGATGATCGAAAGCGGCGGGCAGCGGACCTGGACCGCGATGATCTATCTCAACGACGTCGATGAAGGCGGCGCGACCTGGTTCCCGCTGGTCGGCGTGCGGATCGCGCCCAAGCGCGGACTGCTGATCGCGTGGAACAACATGCGCGCGGACGGCAGCCCCAACCCCGATACGCTTCACGAGGGCATGCCGGTGACATCGGGGACGAAATACATCATCACCAAGTGGTTCCGCGAGGGCAACTGGATCAGGAGCTGACGGCGCGCGCGGGACGCAAGCGTTTGCGCCGCCCCCGCGATCCGGTACAGGCTCCCCTGTGAACACCGTCCTCAACATCGACCGCTCGATCCTTGGCCAGCCGTGGCGCTGGCGCCTGTTCGAAACCGACGCCCGCGACCCTGGGTTCGCCCCCGACGATCTCGTCACGCAATTGCTGCTCGCGCGCGGTTGTCCGCGCGACGCGATCGAGCTCCACAAGGCCCCGAGCATCCGCGGCTTCATGCCCGACCCATCGATTTTCCAGGACATGGACAAGGCCGCCGAACGCCTCGCCGACGCGATCGCTTCGGGTGAACAGGTTGCGGTGTTCGGCGATTACGACGTCGACGGCGCGACCTCGGCGGCGCTCGTCATCCTGCTGCTGCGCGATCTCGGGATCGAAGCGCGCCCCTATATTCCCGACCGGCTGACCGAAGGCTATGGCCCGACCGGCACCGCGATGGTCCAGCTCAAGGACGAAGGCGCGAGCCTGATCGTCACGGTCGATTGCGGCGCACAGGCGTTCGAGGCGCTCGCGATCGCTCGCGATGCGGGCGTCGACGTCGTGGTGGTCGATCACCACAAATGCGCTGCCGCGCTCCCGCACAGCCATGCGCTGGTCAATCCCAACCGGCTCGACGAGACCGAGGGAGCTGTACATGGTCATCTTGCGGCGGTCGGGGTCGCCTTCCTGCTCGGTGCGGCGCTGATCCGCACGCTACGCGCGCGCGGCTATTTCGCGAAACGTGCCGAGCCGCGGTTGCTCGACCTGCTCGATTTGGTCGCGCTTGGCACCGTGGCGGACGTGGCACATCTCAAGGGCCTCAACCGCGCCTTCGTCGCGCAGGGGCTCAAGGTGATGGCACAGCGCCGCAACATCGGGCTCAACGCGTTGATCACCGCCTCGCGATTGACTCGCGCGCCGACGAGCAGCGATCTCGGTTTTGCGCTCGGGCCGCGGATCAATGCGGGCGGGCGAGTCGGCAAGTCCGATCTCGGCGTACGGCTGCTCATCACGCAGGATCCGGCGGAGGCCGAGGCGATCGCGGTCGAACTCGACCGGCTCAACGAGGAACGCCGCGCGATCGAGGGGATCGTCCAGGAAGCCGCAGACCTGATCGCGCGATCGAAGAGCAATCGCGCGGTGCTCGTCGTCGCGGGCCACGGCTGGCATCCCGGGGTGATCGGGATCGTCGCGGGGCGGCTCAAGGAAAAATACGGCCGCCCCGCCCTCGTCATCGCGATCGACGAAGCCGGCGTCGGCAAGGGCTCCGGCCGGTCGATCCCCGGGGTCGATCTCGGCGCAGCGGTGCTGTCGGCGAAGGAGATGAGCCTGCTCGTCGCGGGCGGCGGCCATGCGATGGCGGCGGGTCTGACGATCGCGGAGGCCAATATCGGTGCGCTCGACGACTTCCTCAGCGACCGTCTCGACGCAGCGGTCACGCGGGCAATGGGTGACCGCGCGCTGTTGCTCGATGCGGTCCTGACGACCGCCGGGGTCAACCCCGAACTCATCGCCGCGATGGAAGCCGGGGGGCCCTACGGCATGGGCTGGCCGCAACCGCGGATCGTCGCAGGACCGGTCCGCGTGATCAAGGCGGATATCGTCGGCAACGGCCATGTCCGTGCGATCGTCAGCGGCGATGGCGGGGGGACGCTCAAGACTGTCGCCTTCCGCGCTTCTGAGACGCTGCTCGGCCAGGCGTTGCTCGGGGCGCCGCCGCACCGGCGCCTGTGGCTCGCCGGACGCGCTAAAATCGACGATTGGGGTGCGCGTCCGAGCGCAGAATTGCATTTAGATGACGCTGCCTGGGCAAATTAACGACCAAAGCGCTTGACCGCCGGCCAGACTTTGCCTAACCGGCCCTTCGCTCCCGAGCAATCGGGTACGGCCCCTTCGTCTAGCGGTTAGGACGCGGCCCTTTCACGGCTGAAGCACGGGTTCGATTCCCGTAGGGGTCACCAGCGTCAACCGGAAAACGGTTTGACGGCAGGTGGTAAGGCGTTAGCGCCTATGTTGTTCCCACACTGAGTCCCACATTTCGCCTGGGCTTTAGATGGTCGTGATGGTCGCTCTTGGCATTGCTGGTTTTGATTCGCTCACGAGGTCAGCAAGCAACCGATCGACAGCATTCGCCCCCCTGCCCGCATCGCTCTGTCGCACACCGTAACCTTCGCGCCGACAGATCGGCCGATTAAAGGAGATGTTCGCGGTATCCGAACGGTGATAGGTGGTGGCTAGCTGCCGTTCCGAACACCGTCGACGAACCGAAAGATCGCCATACAGACGAAGCGAAGAACGACGCCAAATAGCATCATCGGCGGCGCGAGCCAGGGTATCTCCCTGTCCCAACCTCAGCCGAGATGAAATGCCCGGTCGCAGAGGGTTGCGCCCCACATCACCGATAGGAGGATCGCGAACGTGGCGAAAAACAAGTTCAACCCCTTGCGCTGACCAGCGATGAAGCGTTCGGTGTTCATCCCGCAATCATGACACCGAGCTGTAACGTCTGCAAATGGGCGAGAGCCGCCGGTCCGCTTTGCGGCGGGCAAGACCCATTCCCGGTCATTCAGACTGGAGTCGCTCCGCTCCAGAACCGGCCGTTCATTCAGGTCTATCCCGAAGCTCTAATCACGTAGCCAGCCACGACCCGGTCTCCGTGACTGGCTTCCCTGCCGACCTGATCAGGCGGCGATCTCCTCAATTTTCTGAGCAGCGCTCGCCATCGCGGCTTGATCCTGCTCGGGTCCGTAAGCGATGCCTTCCGCTCGGATCACCTCAACGTCCAAGATGCCAAGAAAGTTGAAGATCGCCTTGAGGTAGGTCGACAGATGATCGTACGCGGCGAACGGTCCTTGCGAGTAAATTCCGCCGGACGAGAGGACGAGATAGACCTTGCCGCTGAGCAAGCCGCGTGGTCCCTCGGCCGTGTAGCTGAAAGTTTGCCCGGCGATTGCCACATGGTCGACCCAGGCCTTCAACGTCGAGGGCACCGTAAAGTTGTACATGGGCGAGCCGACTACCACCACGTCCGCCGCCATGAGCTCGTCAACCAGAGCCTTGGATCGGCTCATCGTCTCGGCGAGCTTGGTGTCGCCGGTGTTCTCGGCCGCCCAGGCATGCCGGATTGTCATGTCCACGTGCGGAAGCTGGTTGGCAACGAGATCGCGGTACGCGATTGTCGAACCGGGATTGGCCGTTTTGAGCCGCTCAACGAGTACCCTCGAGAGGCGGCGTGTATGCGAGGCAGCGCTGTCGCTCGCACTGGCATCGATGTGCAGAATGTTCATAGGATCAGCTCCGGTCTGGAAAAGTGACCTAGACAAGCTATGTGACCTGAAGCACCCCGCCAAGAAGGCATTTTTACAGGACCTAGTCGCATGGAGCTGACCGCCCCCGAGCCCGTCCACGTCGAATGCAAACGGTTCAGCGGTGTTCTCAGCCTGATCGGCGACAAATGGACCGTAATGATTGTGATGACGCTCACGGAGCGGCCGCGGCGCTTCAACGACATCAAGCGCACCATCGGCGGCATTAGCCAACAGATGCTCGCCCGAACGCTGCGTGCGCTTGAACGCGATGGTATGGTGGCCCGCACCGTCCATCCAACCGTGCCGCCTCAAGTGGAGTACGCCCTCACGGCTCTTGGCCGCTCGTTGGCCGATCCGATCCGCGAACTCGGATACTGGGCCGGCGCACACATCGCGGAAATCGAAAGCAACCGGTCGGCGTTTGACAAGGCGAGAGACAGCCAATAGCCCGCCAAATTCGCAAGGACCGAGCCTCGGCAGCATTAATACGCGCGGCAAGACGACCCAGAAACCGACATTCAGCGGTGCTTTCGCGACTTCCAACATCAGACATCTGTTCATCTCGGCAAAACGCGCTTTTTACGCCCGGCTACGGGGGCGTCCGTCGATTGCTGACAAGGCCGTTACGAAATTGATGATCTCGCGACGACGGTGTTCTTCGTCGGCAAACTCACCGTCGACGCCGAGCAGCCAACGCAGCGCGCGCTCGTCCGGCTTGCGATGCCGCGCCTCGATCTGATCTGCCCGCGCGTCGACGTCACGCCTGCTATCCGTGAGCCCAGCTGTTACAAGATCATCGGCCTGACGTCGCAGAGCAATCGCAATCTCCCCAAGCGCGAGTTCGGGATGGTATTTGACGCTCCAGAAAACGCCTCTGCCATGGCGGATCTCGACCGCCTGAACGCGCGTCACCGGGTTGGTCGCAAGCAGCGTAGCGCCTCCGGGCAATTCCTCGACCTCATCGCCGTGAATCGCCGGCGCATCCCAGGAACCGGCCCGATCCGCAGGCCGCGGATGGCGCCGCCCGCTTCGGTGGCCACGATCCGCTCGGCGGTCATGAAATATGGCAGGGTCTGTCTCGATCGTAGGAAGAATTGAAAGGCGTCGGATGGAAACTGCGATCAGCGCTCCCCGACCCGCAACGCACCGTCGAGGTTGCCGGCCTTTCCGGTGAGCCCCGGCACTTCGTCGAGCTGACGCAACTCAGTGAAGCCGCCCCCTCCCAACGATAACGCACGATCTCGTAGCCATGCTCTTTGAGCGTCGGCAGCGCGTCCAGTTCATCGGCCGAAGCTGCCCGCCGGGAGGTCAGCTTGGCAGAGGAGGAACGCATCCGGCCGGTGCCCGATAAACCACCGACGATTTCCAGCATCGTCTCCGCCTTGGCGGCCCCTGGGCGGGCTTCTTCCGTTACGAATGGTAGCAGCGTAGCCGCCCATGTCTCCGGAGGTGTGACGAAGAGTTAGCCGGTCAACGCGGGCAACAAGGCGCGCGCCGCGCCTACGTCGGGATAATGTTCGTCGCCTTCGATACGCGCGAGCGCGGGCAGCAAGATCCGCGCCGCCGCGTCCGGCGTCACCAAGCGGGCCAGTGACGTTGCGGCGCGCAGCGCCCACAGCCTGGCACCCTGCCCCTCGGCGATCGCGAGCGCCCGCTCGAATTGCGCGCGCGCAGCCGCTGCGTCGCCGGTGCGCAGCCGGTTCTCGCCATCGGCGCGAAGGATTTCCGCGGTCGCCCAATGGGGCGCGCAGGCTTCCGCCCGCGCGATCGCTTCGGCATCCCCCAGCGTGGCGCAGCAGGTGATGAAGACGTCCTTATCGTGCGGCAAAGGCAGACGTAGCCGATCCAGTGCGAGCGGCTGCGGCGGCTTTCCCCTGCGCAGGTCGATTATTCGCGAAAACCACGCGGCGAGTTCGGCCATGTAGGTGAAGCAATTCTCTTCCGCCGCGCGGCCAAGCAGTTCGGCATAGTCCCGAGCCAGCTCCTCGTCACCCAGCCACAGCGCGACCGGACAGGCGGCGCTGCTCAACAGATAGCAGAACGAACTCGGATTGCGGAGCCGCCGGGCATCGATCACCGTTTCCATGATGGTCACCCGGGCACTTTCCAGACGGCCCTGCACTGCCAGCGTGACGCTTTGGTTGCCTCGCAATATCGTCGGATGATCGTACCGAAGCACCGCTCCATAGGCGGTGCGATCGTTGCAGTGGAAGACCAGTTCCGCGCCGGTCGCCGCCGCTTCGTCCATCCGCCCCACGCGGAACGTCATTTTGGCGATCACCCGTCGGGCGAAATGTTGCAGGTCGCGATCGAGCTCCGGGCTTTCAGGCGCTAGCATCTGCTGGGCGAGCGTGAGGGACGCGGGGTGATCGCCCATGATTCCACGTTGACCGGAAAGCAGCCACAGCGCCGTCGCCCTTGCGACCGGATCGCCGATCTTCTTCGCGATGCGCAGAATTTGGGTCGCCGCGCGCACGAAGCGTTCGCCGGGCCGGTCGGCGTTGAACAGCAGCACGCACAGGCCGAACTGGAGCTGGATCTCCTCCTTCCCGCCACGCTGGCCAAGCGCGTCGAGCGTCGCAATCGCCTGCTCGAGCCAGCAATGATATTCGGCGAACTGCGACATGCCGAGCCACAGCGGCGCCGAAGCCAGGATCAGGCGGATGCCCAGCTCCTTGTCCCCGGCCTCGCCCAGCGACCACACCAGTGCCGCGCGCACGTCATCGATCGCGGTGCCGTATCGCTCCCACCAACTGGCGCGATCCAGCAGCAGCCAATCCGCCTGGGCGCGATCCAGCAATATCCCGACCCATTCGGCATGTCGGCGGGCTGCGATTTCCGCCTGGCTGGAGACCTCCAGCTTGCGCCGGGCATACGCCTTGGTCGTCTCCAGCAAGCGATAGGCGACCCCGTGTCGGGACGGCTCAACGAAGAGCAGCGACTTGGTTGCCAGCTGCAGGATATACCGCGCAGTGTTCATCGGCTCCGACGCGGCTGGCGCCGCGACCTGCACCCCGGCGGCTAGATCGAAGGTGGAGCGGAACAGGCTGAGGCAGCCGAGCACCAGCTGCTCGTCAGGCGTAAGCAGCTCGTAGCTCCAGTCCAGCATCGCTTCGAGCGTTCCATGGCGCGTGAGCGTGCGGCGACCAAAGGCCAAGGGCGACAGGCGTCCGGACAGTCCGCTGGACATCGCCTCCAACCCCACGATCGGCGTCGCAGCCGCCGCCAGTTCGAGTGCCAGCGGCAGTCCATCGAGCGAGCGGCACACCGCCGCGACCTGCCGAGCATTATCCACGGCGAGGGAGAATCCCCCGGCCGCCGCCGCACGCTCCGCGAACAGCGCGACCGATGGATTGCCGGTTATCGTCTCCATGGTGTCCGCGAGTGCGGGCACAGGCAGGGGCTGGAGACGCATCTGTACTTCCCCCGGCACCCGCAGCGGTTCGCGGCTGGTCGCCAGCAGCGTCACGTGCGGGCAGGTCTGCAGCAGCGCCTCGGCGGCCCTCGCCGCGGCGTCGATCAGATGCTCGCAATTATCGATCAGCAGAATGAGCTTGGCCTCAGCGAGGCGTTCCAACAGCGCGGCGGGTATCGTGTCCTGGCCCATCGGGCTTTGCAGCGCCGCGGCCGTGGCGGTGGCCACGTGCGCCAGGGACGTGCAGTTCGTCAGGTCGACAAAGCAGACGGCGGTGCGATCTCCAAGCTCAGTCAGCGCTGCAAGTGCAACGCTTGTCTTGCCGATGCCGCCCGGGCCAACGAGCGTGACGAGCCGATGGCGCGCGATGCACTCCACCACATCGGCCACGCAGGCCTCGCGGCCGATCAGGCGGTTGATCTGCAACGGGAGCGGAAGCGGGCGGATCTTCGCGGAGACCGGCACCTCGGCCACTTCCTCGCCTGCTGACTCAGTCGTTACATCGGCACGCAGCCGATAGCCGCGGCCGGGTACGTTGACGATCTCGACATCGTCTTCCGCCCCCGTCCGCAGCGCGCGCCGGATCGCGGTGATGTGCACGCGCAGATTGTTGTCCTGAACGAAGATCGTCGGCCAGACCCGATCGATGATTTCCCGCACCGAAACGACCTCGCCCGCCCGCTCGGCAAGCAGCACCAGGATCGCGAGCGCGCGCGACCCGAGAACGACTCGGACGCCGTCACGCAGCAATTGCGCTCGTTCCGGGCGAAGCTCGAACAATCCGAACCGGATACGCCGGTCGCTCATGATCGCCTGTAGTATAACCGACCCACTTATGTCCCCCCACAGACACGTTAGCGCTAACCGTATGCGCGAATTAGCACCGTTTGGCACCTGTTTAGTCAGGGCTTCGAGACGCTTCGACTATGCGGTACAGGCAGCAACGGGGACCGAGCTTTGCTTGATGTCCGGTACCGTTCCGGGGAGACAGTAGATGCGCCTTTCAGAACTTGCCGTGCCGGTCGACGCCGGCGTCGGGGAAATCCTTCATTTGCCAACGCCAGAAGACGTGCGGGCGGAACTAGAACGGATCCGCGCCCATGCATTCACCGGCTCGGACAAGCTGTACGCCTTTCTGCACTTCGTCGTGGAGGAAGCGTTGGCGGGCCGCGGGGCGACCCTCAAGGAATTGGTGATCGGCATCGAACTCTATGGCGGCGTCATCGAGTATGATCCGCAGATCGATTCCGCCGTGCGGGTCGAGGCGCGCCGATTGCGACGCAAGCTTGCTGACTATTACGCGGGCCCCGGCCGTGAGGACGCGGTGATCGTGTCGATCCCTACCGGAGGCTATGCGCCGCACTTTCACCTCCGCCAGGATGCGGCGTGCGCTGCCGTCGAGGTAACAGGCGCAAAGCGGGCGCCGCCGATGCTGGCGGTACTGCCGTTCACCGCGCTCTGCATCTACGAAAAGGCCTTTGCGGCGGGGGTGACGGACGAGATCATCTACGCGGCGGCGCGGGACACGCATCTGCGGGTCGCGGCCCGGGCAGTCATGTTCCAGTTTCGCGAGAGCCGCTATTCGCTCGACGAAGTCGCGGCGCAGGCCGGTTCGGATCTGGTGTTGCATGGCACAACCCGGCGGGTGCGGGCCGTGCACCGCGCGTGTGTGGAACTCTCCAGTCGCTGGGGCCAGATCCTTTGGTCGGATCGCATCGACATTATCGGTGAAGGTCACATCGACGTGCAGGAACGCATGGCCGAGGCGATCCTCGAACGGCTCCCGCGGGACGCGCTGCGCGAACGGGGCATTCCGGAGGTCGCCTGAAGCCCGCTTCGACGTCGTCGGGTTACCTCCTGGGGGCTTTCGCCGCGCTAACAGGCACTCGCGTCCAGCCCCGGAAGTCAGGATCTATACCCGTGCAGCGCGGCGAATGCCCGGCGCAGCCAGAAGGTGCGACACGTGAATGCATATCGTCTTACAGCCTACCCGCATGTCCGCCTGACCATCGCGTCGACGGAGCGCGCGGGCGTGGTCGGCGGCGCGGTGCCGTCCGCATCGTCATGAGCGGGGAACATGCCTTCACGCCCGAAGAAAGACCGCTCTTCGCAGGGTCGCCCTTCTCACCATCGCATCCTGCTGGCCGTCGTCTCGGCTATTTCGCCGTAGGAGCCTTTCTCGCCGCGACCTCGACGTTCGGTAACGCACTGACGACGGTCAACACGGCAAGCGTGGCCGGCCCGCTCGGACTGTACGTCGCCGAGGCGGCTGCGTTGCCTGCAATCTATGTCGCGATGAATGCGGCGGCCAACCTTTCGCTCGTGAAGGCACGGGCGCAATTCGGTATCCCCCAGGTGACCGGCTGTTTGATTGGCCTCTACGCGCTTGCGGGTCTGGTCCATTTCGGCTTTGCCAGCTTCTGGGCGGCCGTGTTCCTACGCGCGGCCAGCGGTATGGTCGCGGCCGCGCTCATCACTCTCGGCGTTTACTATCTGATGCAGGCGCTGCCGCCCAAGGCAAAGCCGGTCGGCGCGGTGATCGGCATGGGGCTTTCTCAGCTCGGTACGCCGCTGGCCCGGATGGTCCCCGTCGAGGTGCTGGTCGGCAACGGACTTTGGGGCCTGCACGCCCTCGAAGTCGCCCTTGCGCTGGTCTCGCTTGCGCTCATCCTTGCCCTGCCGCTGCCGCCCAGCGAGAAGAGCACGGCTTTTGCGCCGCGCGACTTCCTTACGATCCCGCTGGCGACCGCCGGTCTGTTGCTGTTGTGCCAGGTCATCAGTCAGGGCCGTACGCTCTGGTGGTCCGACACGCCCTGGCTCGGGGTGGCGCTTGCAGCCTCCATCGCACTGCTCGCAGCCGCCTTTCTGAACGAGACGGGCCGGCGCGATCCGCTGGTCCATTTCGAATGGATCGGCACCTGGGGGATTCTGCGGTTCGCGGGCGTGGCGCTCATATTGCGTCTGGCGCTTGCCGAGCAAAGCTACGGCGCGGTCGGCCTGCTGACGCTCGGCGGGCTCAACAACGACCAACTCGGGACGCTCTTCGCCGTGGTCGCGATCGCGATGCTGCTCGGCATCGTTGCCGCCGCGCTGACGCTGTCCGAACGCCGCTTGCCCTGGCAGGTTCTCGTTGCCGCCCTGATCATCGCAGCCGGCGCCTCGATGGATAGCGACGCGACCACGCTGACCCGCCCTGCGCAACTGATGATGAGCCAGACCATGATCGGCTTCGGCACCACCTTGTTTGTGGGACCGGCGCTTCTTTATGGCTTCCTCCACATGATCCAGCGAGGTGGCGACTATCTCGTCAGCTTCGTCGTCACCTTCAGCATCACGCAGAATGTCGGCGGGCTCATGGGATCGGCGCTGCTCGGCTCGATGCAGACGATCTGGGCGCGCAACGCCAGCAACGCGCTTGCGGCCGACATGCTGGCGAGCGATCCGCAGATCGCCGCCCGGATCGGCGGCGGCGGTGCATCGCTCGCCGCCGTGCTCGCCGATCCCGCCCAGCGTGCCGCACAGGGCGCGGGCCTGGTGGGACAGGCGATGGCGCGCGAAGCCGCGGTGATCGCTTTCAACGACACCTTCCGGTTCGTGGCCATGCTCGCACTGATCGCAGCCGCCTTCATTTTCGCGAACATCCTCGTCGCGCGCACCCGAGAGAAGCCCCATGACCGCAGCTGAGACCGCCCCACCACCGGAGAAGGCGGCGCAATGGCGCCCTGTCAGCAAGCGCCCGATCCGGATCGTCGCCACGGTGGCGCTGTCGCTTGCCGGCATTCTCCTCGTTCTCGCCGCGTGGGATCTGCCGCCGTTTTCGGGAGGATATCAGCGAACCGACAATGCCTATGTGCGCGGCCGGGTCACGATCATCGCCCCGCAGGTGAGCGGCTATGTCATGCAAGTGCTGGTGCACGACTATGACGTTGTAAGACCCGGCCAACTCCTGGTGACGATCGACGACAGCCTCTACCGCTCCCGCGTCGAGCAGGCGCGCGCCAATCTCTCGGCGGCGGTGGCCGCGCTCGCCAACTCTACCCAGGCCCGGGCATCCCGATCGGCCGGCCTCGAGGGTCAGGTCGCCGGGGTCGAGGGCGCACGCGCGCAGCTTGCCAGGGCACGGGCTGACATGGCGCGCGCCAACGACCTTGCGCGCGACGGCGCGATCTCGATGCGGGAGCGCGACCAGACGCTGGCTGCGCTCGCCCAGGCACAGGCACAACTGCGCCAGGCACAGGCCGGGAGCGAGATCGGCCGCCAGGATATCCGAACGGTCGAGGTTGGCCGCGGCGCCTTGGAAGCGCAGGTTGCAGCGGCGCGCGCGCAATTGCACGCCGCCGAGATCGATCTCGAGCACACCGTGATCCGCGCGCCCGAAGGCGGCGTTCTCGGCGAGGTGGGCATCCGGGTCGGCGCCTATGTCACCAACGGGTCACAGCTGCTCGCGATCGTGCCACCGGACCGCTGGGTCATCGCCAACTTTAAGGAAACACAGACGGGACGGCTTCGCCCGGGCCAGCCGGCCAGCATGACCGTCGATGCACTGAATGGCGCAAGGCTGAACGGCCGTATCGAGCGACTGTCACCTGCTGCCGGCTCGGAGTTCGCGGTCCTCAAGCCGGATAATGCGACCGGCAATTTTGTGAAGATCCCGCAGCGGATCGGCGTGCGGATCGCGGTCGATCCCGGCGCGGTAGAGGCAAGGAACCTGCGTCCGGGCATGTCGGTCGAAGTCCGGATCGACACGAGCGTCCGGTCATGAGCGGACGGCTCGCTCTAGGCAGCCTTGCCCTCCTGTTGTCCGCCTGCGCCGGCCCCCGCCCGGCGATCCCGCCAGCGGCCAAGGTGGCGCCGCCGGCGCAGTGGCGCGGGGGTCAAAAAGGGTCGGACGTCGTCGTCGATGCGCAATGGTGGCGTAGGTTTGGCGACGCCACGCTGACCGGCCTCGTCGAAGAGGCGCTTGGACATAACCCGGATATCGAGATTGCCGCCGCTCGCGTCGAGGAAGCGCGCGCGCAGTTCGCCGCCGCGCGCGGCGCGAGGATGCCGCAGGTTCAAGCCGTCGGCACGGGCGGTCGCACCCGCAGCGTCAACCCGTTCGGGATCGATATCGCGCAATGGGCATCGCAGGGCGAAGTCCAGGCTTCGTTCGACCTCGACCTGTTCGGCCGCCTGCGCAGCAGCGCAGCCGCCGCGAGAGCGCAACTCCTCGCCAGCAATGATAGCCGGCAGACCATGCGGCTCGCCGTCGCCGCAGGCGTAGTCAGCGGCTATGTCCAGCTTCGGATGTTCAACGAGCGGCGGGCGATCTTGCGCCGCACCCTCGATGCGCGCGCGGGTACCCTGACGCTTATTCGGCGCCGCGCCGAAGCGGGATATGGCTCGCAACTCGATCTGGCACAGGCAGACGCGGAGTATCAGGCGGCCGCCCAAGCCATCCCGACTGTCGATCTTGCCATCACGAGGCTCGAGAACGGCCTCAGCATCCTGCTCGATCGCGCGCCTGGCCCCGTCGCGCGCGGAGCAGCGCTTACGGCGCTGACCATCCCCACGGCCCCGTTACAGCTGCCGGCGCGCCTGCTTCGGCAGCGTCCCGACATCGCAGCCGCCGAGCAGCAGATCGTCGCGGCCGACCGCGCGCTCGACGCGGCACGCGCCGCCTTCCTGCCCGACATCACGCTCGCGGCATCCGGCGGCTTCGTCGCTTCGTCGCTGCTCCCGGACAATCCGCTTTCGATCTTCTCGCTGGGCGGGAGCATCCTGGCGCCGATCTTCAGTGGCGGGCGGATACGCGCCCAGGCAGACGCAACGGCCGCGCGCCGTGACCAGGCCGCCTTTGCTTACCGAAAGGCAGCGCTTACCGCGTTTCGCGAGGTCGAAGACGGGATGGCGTCGGTCGAACGCTACGCAGAACAGGAGGATGCGTTGACGCGCCAGCAGGCCGCGCTCCTCCTTGTCCAGCAGCTTGCTGCGCTCCGCTATCGCGAGGGCTATTCGCCCTATCTCGAACAGCTCGATGCCGACCGCAGCCTGTTGTCTTCGCAATTGTCGCTCGTGCAGGCGCGCGGCGACCGCCTGCTCGCCTCCACTGCTCTTTTTCAGGCTCTTGGCGGCGGTTGGCAAACATCTGAACAGTGGGACGAATGATTCATGGCCCGCACCATCATGGTTTTCTTCTTCATAACGCTGGTCGTTTCGAGCGCACTGACCTTGAAGCGATGCAGCGAGGACTCCCCGCGAGATCGGACAGATGTGCGGGGCGATCCATCCGGGATTGTTGCGCTGGCCGATGGCTCCACAATGGTTGCTGCCCAAGGCACGGTGGGACGCGCGCTTGTAGACTGGCTTGCCAGACGCGAACCGGGGCAGAAGACCTTCGAACTCGGTGGTCAGGAATTTGTCGGGCGAACTGCTGAACTCACAACCGAATCCCGCGGCCGGGTCCCACGTCTCGTCGCGATGCTCCGTGCCAACCCGGACGTCAAAGTGGTCATCGTCGGCCATACCGACCCCTCGGGCGACAAAGCAGCCGATCGTGCAATCTCACAGGCTCGGGCAGACGTTTTGGTCGCCATGCTTCGCGATGGCCGCATTTCGTCGCACCGGCTGCGCACCCAGGCGCGTGGGGCATCGGACCCGATCGCACCGAATGACAGTCCGGGCAATCGCCAGCGCAACCAGCGGGTAAGCCTCGTCCTGAGACGGACGGAATAGCGCCATTCCGCCGGGCAATCGCAGGGCATCAACCGCGCTAACGATCGCTCACCTCCGGACCGGACTGAAAGGGTCTCTAACCATGCAGCGCGACCGGTTGCTTCCCTCGGGCCGAAGCCCTCGGCCCCGATTTGGGGTCCCGCCTCGGTCAGGGAAGTTTGCGCCAGACACAATGGAGGTTCGAATGGAGTTGAGAAATAAAGCGGCGATCGTCACGGGTGCCGCCAGCGGGATCGGCAAGCAGATCGCCCGTGAGTTCCTTCGTCAGGGCGCAAAAGTAGCCATCGCCGATCTCAACATCGACGCCGCGCGTACAACTGCCGACGAGCTCGACGCGAGCGGTGTCGCCACCTTCGCGGTGGAGATGGACGTCACGGACGAGGCTGCAGTCGATGCCGGCGTACGCGCGGTATGCGATCGGTTCGATGGGATCGATATTCTCGTCTCCAACGCCGGCATCCAGATCGTCTCGCCCGTCGACCAGTTCGATTTTGCCGATTGGAAGACGATGCTCGCGATCCACCTGGACGGCGCGTTCCTGACAACCCGCGCCTGTCTCCGGCAAATGTACGCCCAGCAGCGCGGCGGATCGATCATCTACATTGGTTCTGCGCACTCCAAAGAGGCGTCCAAGCTGAAGGCACCGTATGTTGCGGCCAAACACGGGCTCCTCGGCCTCGCGAAGGTCGTCGCGAAGGAAGGTGCCGAGCACGGCGTCCGCGCCAACGTCGTCTGTCCGGGGTTTGTCCGGACGCCGCTCGTGGAGAAGCAGATCCCACAGCAAGCGAAGGAACTTGGCATCACCGAGGAGCAGGTGATCCAGGACGTCATGCTCCGGGAAACCGTCGACGGTGCGTTCACGACGCTCGACGACGTGGCGCGTTGTACGACGTTTCTCGCGGCGTTTCCGTCCAATGCACTTACCGGTCAATCGGTCGTGGTCAGCCACGGCTGGGCGATGCAATAGCCGAGGGGGCAATCAAATGAATATCCCATTGAAACCCGAGCGATTTGGGCGGGCCGGGCACGTTCCGCAGCCCGCTCCCTTCGAGTGTGTAGCACTCGTTTTGCAGGGGGGCGGTGCCCTTGGCGCCTATCAAGCCGGTGTGTACGAAGCGATGGCCGAAGCGTCGATCCACCCGAACTGGGTCGCGGGCATTTCGATCGGCGCGATCAACGCCGCGCTGATCGCCGGCAACGCGCCGGAGGTGCGGGTCGAGCGGTTGCGCACATTCTGGCGGACCGTGACCGCTGACCCCTGGTCAGCCTGGCTGGGCACGCCCAGCCCATTCGGCGGCGACCTGGTCCGCCACTGGGCAAACCAGTGGCATGCCGCCGCCGCTATCCTACGCGGAGCCGACGGTTTGTTCGCACCGCGGCGGGTACCCGCCCATCTCGCGCCGACCGGCACGCTCGACGCGATCAGCTTCTACGATACGTCATCGCTCAAAACCACGCTGGAGCGGCTTGTCGATTTCGACAGGATCAATTCGGGCGAAATGCGCTTCAGCGTAGGCGCGGTGAATGTCACGACGGGCAATCTGATCTATTTCGACAATCGGACGCACACGATCCGGCCCGAGCACATCATGGCCAGCGGCGCACTCCCGCCTGCCTTGCCGCCGGTTGAGATCGACGGCGAATATTATTGGGACGGCGGCGTGGTTTCGAACACGCCGCTCCAATGGGTCGTCGAGAGCGCGGAGCGCCAGGATACGCTCGCTTTCCAGGTGGATTTGTGGAGCGCGCGCGGCGCCATCCCCCGGACCATGTCCGAGGTGATGACGCGTCAGAAGGAAATCCAGTATTCCAGCCGTACACGAGCAAGGTCCGATCAGTTCAGAAAGGAGCAGTATCTGCGCAGCGCCTTGACCGCCCTCATTGCGAAGTTACCCGATGATCTGCGCGAAACGCCCGAATATGCGTTGCTGGCACCGGAATCCAATCGCAAGGTCTACAACATCATTCAGCTCGTCTATCAGGCGCGTCGGACGGAGGGAGGCTCGAAGGACTTCGAATTCTCCGCGCGGAGCATGGAAGATCATTGGGCCGCGGGACTGTCGGATACGATCCGGACCCTGCACCATCCCGAAGTGCTCGAGCGACCGACCGGTGCCGATGGCGTCTTCACGTTCGACATCGCCGCCGACGGGAGGCTTTCATGAACGTTTCCGACGTCCGCAATCGCGCCTTTGCGATGCCCCTCACGCAACCAGCATACCCGCCCGGGCCGTATCGGTTCTGCAACCGCGAGTATCTCATCCTCACCTATCGCACCGATCCCGATACGCTTCGCGCGATCGTTCCCGAACCGCTCGAAGTCGCGTCCGACCTGGTGAAGTTCGAGTTCATCCGCATGCCGGACTCGACCGGCTTCGGCAGTTATACCGAAGCGGGTCAGGTCATCCCCGTGCGGTTTCGGGGCGTAAGCGGGAACTACACGCTCAACATGTTCCTCAACGACCACCCGCCGATCGCGGGCGGGCGGGAGCTATGGGGCTTTCCCAAGAAGCTTGCCGGCCCAAGCCTCCAGACCGAGACGGACACGCTTGTTGGTACGCTGGATTATGGGCCAGTGCGCGTCGCAACAGGTACCATGGGCTACAAGTATCAGGTGGGGGACGCGGAAGCGACGTTGCGCGCTCTCGCCTCGCCCGACTTCCTGTTGAAGATCATTCCGCACGTGGACGGGACGGCGCGCATTTGCGAACTCGTCGCGTACCATCTGGAAGACATCCAGCTGAAGGGGGTATGGACGGGCCCCGGGGCCTTGTCGCTGGTTCCCCATGCACTGGCCCCGGTGGCTGCTCTGCCCATCCGCGAACTCGTGTCGACGACCCATTTTGTTGCGGACCTGACGCTTGGGCTTGGCAAAGTCGTCTTTGACTATCTCGACGACGCATAGGCAGCTTTGGACACCCCGTAAAGCCGGGTCCGATTACACAGTTAGGTGATGCCCGCGTTTTCGATCGGCTCTGGCGGCGGACGACGGCCCGAGCTGCTGTTCAGTCGCATCGGGTCAGCAACGCCGCGCGCTGCCGCAGTCCGCCACCAGCCAGGATCGGTTTCCAGCATCCACGTACCCCGCATCCACATTGTGGCGCGCCATCCGGGCACACATCAACCGAAAGCAAAGGATAACAAAATGAAGATCATGACCCGTATCACCACACGCAAGCTCGCAGTCGCCGCTGTCATGCTGGCCCTCGCAGGCGTCGCCGCCGCAATCACCCGCAAGCGTGCCGTTCGCTGACAAGCGTCCGTTCGATCGCCCGCGCTTCCGTCTGCCTTGATCGCGCGGGTGTCGTCGCTGCCGCGACCGCGACGTCATTGCTACCGGCGCGCTCGGAAATCGCTCGGCAATGAACGACTGATTGCTCGCTTTCTCGCCTCGCGGGAACGCCAGCGGCATACCTCCCGCCAACGTCCTGAGCGCGGTCACAGGGCGTCGCTTTCGCGCACCCTCGGCGATGCTCGCCTCTAACAGTAAGCGACGTCCGCGCCTCACCTGCACTCACGCCGCCAAAGCAATCGACACAGGTACAATCGCCGCAGTTAGACGATCAGACTGGAGATTCCGAGTGCGGCCAATGCGACGTCAAAATTGTCGCGTCACCTGGCCGTGCACGTGCTCAGCCAGCTCAACCCATTGCGGCGGTTTCCGGCCACTCGCTTGGCCGGGTTCCGCCCCCGACTTCCTAGGCCATCAGGAGTGACATCATGCGCCCCCCACCCGAGATTGATCTTTCCATCCATCATCCCGCCCATGGCGGTTCCGATCGCTTCGCGCTGGCCGTGACGAGGCTGCTGCGGTTCATCGCCGATACATTCTTTGCCAAACGCTACGGCCATCGCGCTATCGTGCTGGAAACGGTGGCGGCGGTGCCTGGCATGGTCGGTGCCACGCTCACCCATCTGCGCTGCCTTCGGCAAATGAAATCCGATCAGGGCTGGATCCGCATCCTCATGGAAGAAGCCGAGAACGAACGTATGCATCTCATGACCTTCCTTGAAGTGTGCAAGCCAACGCTGTTCGAGCGGGTTATCGTGCTGATCGTGCAGTGGTTCTTCTATCTCGGCTTCTTCACCCTCTACCTCATCAGTCCGCAAACCGCGCACCGGCTGGTCGGCTATTTCGAGGAAGAGGCGGTGATCAGCTACACCCATTATCTGGCGGAAATCGATGCCGGACGGAGTGCCAACGTGCCCGCGCCGGCGATCGCACGCCGCTATTGGGGGCTACCCGACACCGCCACGCTGCGCGACGTGGTGCTAGTGGTGCGCGCCGATGAAGCGCATCACCGCGACGTGAACCACGGCTTCGCAGCCGACCTGGGGGGCAGGACGCCCGGCGCTGTATCGCCCTATCCGTGGCACGCCGCAGAGTTGGACGGCCCTGCCGCCTAGGCGGCGCCTTTTGGCCGTCCCAGGCACCGCCGCCCAGCACATCTGACGCCTATGAACGTGCTAAAGCCGACAACCGCGTTCCGTCTGAATGCTGAATTGCGTACGAATGACTGGTTCCGGCGTGAGCAGACGTTCACGCATCAATCGCTGAATGACGTGGACTGGTCGCCACCTGCCGCGGCGGGCACGACCCAGTTGCGGACGTTCAAGCCAGCTGCGCCGCTACCCGTAAGCGGACGTTCGTTCAGCAAGATGCTACGGCCGGGAATGGGCCGGTTGCGGACTGGCAGGTTACGGCGCTCGAACGAGCGGATCGGACGTAAACTGACGTGACCCCCGTGTTTCATCCAGCGGCAACCAGAGTCCCGCCGTTGTTGTCGCGCAGGAGCGCGGGTGAAGCAACGGTCGGGTTTAAACCAGACCGTTGCTTTTCGAGTTGTGCGGCGAATGCCGCCGGTGTGGCGTAGCCGAGCGAGGAGTGCGGCCGCTCGGTGTTATAGTCGTCGACCCAGCGCGCGAAGATCGAGCGCGCTTGGCGGACCGTGAAGAACAGCGTCTCGTTGAGCAGTTCGTCGCGCATGCGACCGTTGACGCTCTCGACGAACCCGTTCTGCGTCGGCTTGCCCGGCGCTATATAGTGCCACTCGACGCGCGT
>Ga0160428_1001255_pt1 | contig 20308 bp, 15 predicted proteins | sample SolpanmetagenomM_FD_108198 | JGI IMG/M metagenome (GOLD analysis project Ga0160428, IMG submission 108198) | Solar panel surface microbial communities from Lawrence Berkeley National Laboratory, California, USA - M | ecosystem: Engineered > Built environment > Solar panel > Unclassified ... | reverse complement strand
CCCGGCGACCTGCTGGAGCGGTCGGCACGGTACCTGCCCGAAGCGCCCGTGCGGCGGCCGGTCCATCAGGCCGGGACGGTCGCCGGTGTGGCGACGCGCGCCCTCGGCCTGGCGGTGATCGAGCTCGGGGGCGGCCGCACCCGGCCGGAGGATGCCGTCGATCCGCGGGTCGGCTTCACGGATCTCGCGGGGCCGGGCGCGACCGGCGGTCTGCTGGGGATCGTCCACGCGGCCGACGAGGCGGCGGCGGATCGGGCCGAGGCCGCCCTGCGCGCGGCCTACCGGATGGGCGAAGCGAGCGCGGAGCGGCCGGTCGTGATCGCGGCGGTGGGCCCGCGTTAGGCGGACCCCACGGCGCGGCTGCGCCCGGCCGGGACCGGGCGCAGCGTCATCGTCTCAGCGCACGCGCGCGTCGCGTGCGCCGCCCGCTCGGGTTCACCAGCGGCCGTAGCCGTGGCGGTGACCCCAGCCGCCATGGTGATGATGGCGCGGGCCGAAGCCGCGAGACCCCCAGCCGCCGTGGTGATGATGCCCCCCACCCCAGCCGCCGTGGTGGTGGCGCGGGCCGAAACCGCGGTGGCCCCAGCCGTCGTGGCGATGGCCGTAGCCGTAGCCGTACTGGACGGTGGTGATCTCGGCGGAGGCCTGTTGCAGCCCGGCGTCGCGGCTCACGGGCGCGGCCATCGCGGGCGCCGCGCAGGCGAGACCCCCGACGGCCAGGGCGGCGGCCCAGCGCAGGCGTGCGGTCTTGGTGAACATCGGCGTCCTCCTGTTCCTCGCCGGTCGCGAGACCGCGACCGGCCGTGGCACAGGTCTGACCCATTCAAGTTGACGCAAACGTGAGCTGTTCGATCAGGCCGCGTTCACCTCAGGGCCGGCGGTAGACCCAGACCCGGGCGGGCGGCAGGTTGAGCCAGACCCGGTTCGAGCGGTCGGCCGTGTAGCTGCCGGCCTCGCACCGGGCCGGGATCGGCGGCACCACCGCGTAGGTGAACTGCACGAAGGGCGCGCCCGGCTGCATCAGGTCATGGGCGGCGTTGAGCAGGTCCAGGCGCTGTTCCAGCGGCTTGGTGAACAGCGGCAGGCTCGAGATCGTCGCGGCGGCCGGCTGCGCCAGCACGCTGCCGAGGGTGGCGCGCATGTCGTAGGCATCCCCGCGGATCACGGTCACGCCCGGGAAGCGATGGGTCAGGAGACGGCAGAAATCGGGGTTGAACTCGACCAGGATGAGGCGCTCCGGGGCGATGCCGCGCCGGATCAGCGCCTCGGTCACCGGGCCGGTGCCGGGCCCGAGCTCGACCACGGGACCGTCACGGCGCGGATCCACGTAGGACGCCATGGTCCGGGCGAGCATCTTGCCCGACGGCGTCACCGCGCCGGTGACGAGCGGGCGTTCGAGCCAGGAGCGGAGGAAGCGGGCCTCGTCCTCCAGGGGGTCGCGCCGCGGGCCGAAAATCGGGCTCCTGACGGCAGGAGCCTTCGCGTTGGGACGGCGGAGCGGCGGCAAGTCCTGGATTCCTTGATGCCGGATGGGATTGAAAGGCTAGGGGACGGCGCTGTCTTACAGTCAAGCCGGGACGGCGCCTAGGGTACGCAAGCCACGCCGGCCGCATGCATAACAGGTCTTCCCGCGTTTCGGATCCGCCCTCACGGACGGACCGCGCCGCCGAAGAAGTCCCGCACCTTCGAGAAGAAGCCCGCGGATTCCGGATGATTCTCCGGCGAGGCGGACTGATCGAACTCCTGGAGCAGCTCGCGCTGGCGCTTGGTCAGGTTCTGCGGGGTCTCGACGAACACCTGGATGTAGAGGTCGCCGACCTCCCGCGAGCGGAGCACCGGCATGCCCTTGCCCTTGATGCGGAACTGCTTGGCGGTCTGCGTGCCCGCGGGGACGCGCACCTGGGTCTGCGAGCCGTCGATTACCGGGACGGTGATCTCGCCCGACAGGGCGGCCGTCACCATCGAGATCGGCACGCGGCAGAACAGGTCCGCGCCGTCGCGCTGGAAGAACTCGTGCTGCCTGATCGACAGGAAGACGTAGAGGTCCCCCGCCGGGCCGCCGCGCAGCCCGCTCTCACCCTCGCCGGCGAGCCGGATGCGCAAGCCGTCGTCGACGCCGGCCGGCACGTTGATCGAGAGGGTCCTTTCGCGGTTGACTCGGCCGGCGCCCTGGCAGGTGGCGCAGGGATCGTCGACGATCTCGCCGCGGCCGTGGCAGTTCGGGCAGGTCCGCTCGATGGCGAAGAAGCCCTGCGCCGCCCGGACGCGCCCGTAGCCCGCGCAGGTCGAGCAGGTCCGCGGCTTCGAGCCGGGCTTGGCGCCGGAGCCGTCGCAGGCCTCGCAGGTCACCGAGGTGGGGATCTTGATGGTCTCGGCCTTGCCGGCGAAAGCCTCCTCGAGGGTGATCTCGAGGTTGTAGCGCAGGTCGGAGCCGCGCTCGCGGCCCGGCGCGCCTCCGCGCCCCCGCGCCCCGGCGGCGGCGCCGCCGCGGCCGTCGCCGAAGAAATTGTCGAAGATGTCCGACATGAAGTCGCCGAACTCGTTGCCGAATCCGGGTCCGCCGCCGCCGCCCTGGCTGAAGGCCGCGTGGCCGAACCGGTCGTAGGCGGCGCGCTTCTGGCCGTCGGAGAGGCACTGATAGGCCTCGTTGATCTCCTTGAACTTGATCTCGGCGTCCTTGTCGCCGGGATTGCGATCGGGATGAAAGGTCATCGCGAGCTTGCGGAAGGCGACCTTCATCTCGCTGTCCGTGGCGGTCTTAGTGACCCCCAGGATCTCGTAATAGTCCCGCTTCGACATCCCGCCCTCAGGTGCCTTCCCGTCCCGGCCCGGTCCCGGATCGCGACGCTTCTACCGTCGCGCCATCATTCCGGGCTCGCCCGCGGCGCTCCGGAATGACGGAGCTTCTGGATCAGCCGCTCACGCAAACGCGGGGCCGGATCGCTCCGGCCCCGCGCGGTCGTATCAGACCCGCGCGCCTCAGGCGCGCTTCTTCTGGTCCTTCTCGTCGACCTCCTGGAAGTCGGCGTCGATGACGTCGTCCTTCTTCTCGGAGGCCGCCGCCTCGGCGCCGGCATCGGGGCCGGCCGCCTGGTTGGCGGCGTACATGGCCTCGCCGAGCTTCATCGAGGCCTGCATCAGGTCCGTGGTGCGGGCCTTGATGGTCTCGACGTCCTCACCCTCGAGCGCGGTCTTGAGCGCGGCCATCGCGGTCTCGATGGCGCCCTTGTCGGAGGCCGGGACCTTGTCGCCGTACTCGGTCACCGACTTCTCGGTGGCGTGGATCAGGCTCTCGCCCTGGTTCTTCACCTCGACGAGCTCGCGCCGCTTCTTGTCGGCCTCGGCATTGGCCTCGGCGTCCTTGACCATGCGGTCGATGTCGGCGTCCGACAGGCCGCCCGAGGCCTGGATGCGGATCTGGTGCTCCTTGTTGGTCGCCTTGTCCTTGGCCGTCACGTTGACGATGCCGTTGGCGTCGATGTCGAAGGTCACCTCGATCTGCGGCATGCCGCGGGGCGCCGGCGGGATGCCGACGAGGTCGAACTGGCCGAGCAGCTTGTTGTCGGCCGCCATCTCGCGCTCGCCCTGGAAGACCCGGATCGTGACGGCGTTCTGGTTGTCCTCGGCCGTCGAGAAGGTCTGGGACTTCTTGGTCGGGATCGTGGTGTTGCGGTCGATGAGCCGGGTGAACACGCCGCCCAGCGTCTCGATGCCCAGCGACAGCGGGGTCACGTCGAGGAGCAGGACGTCCTTGACGTCGCCCTGGAGCACGCCGGCCTGCACGGCGGCGCCGATGGCCACGACCTCATCGGGGTTGACGCCCTTGTGGGGCTCCTTGCCGAAGAAGGCCTTCACCACCTCCTGGATCTTGGGCATGCGGATCATGCCGCCGACCAGCACCACCTCGTCGATCTCGGAGGCCGAGACGCCGGCATCCTTGAGCGCCTTGCGGCAGGGCTCGATCGTCCGCTGCACCAGATCGTCGACCAGCGACTCGTACTTCGCCCGGCTGAGCTTCAGCGCGAGGTGCTTCGGGCCGGTGTTGTCGGCGGTGATGTAGGGCAGGTTGATCTCGGTCTGGGTGGCCGAGGACAGCTCGATCTTCGCCTTCTCGGCGGCCTCCTTGAGGCGCTGGAGGGCGAGCTTGTCCTTGGTCAGGTCGATGCCCTGCTCCTTCTTGAACTCGGCCGTCAGGTACTCGACGATCCGGTTGTCGAAGTCCTCGCCGCCCAGGAAGGTGTCGCCGTTGGTCGACTTCACCTCGAACACCCCGTCGCCGATCTCGAGGATCGACACGTCGAAGGTGCCGCCGCCGAGGTCGTAGACCGCGATCGTGCCGGCCTTCTTCTTGTCCAGGCCGTAGGCGAGCGCGGCCGCGGTCGGCTCGTTGATGATGCGCAGCACCTCGAGGCCCGCGATCTTGCCGGCATCCTTGGTGGCCTGACGCTGGGCGTCGTTGAAGTAGGCCGGGACCGTGATGACGGCCTGGGTGACCGGCTGGCCGAGATGCGACTCGGCGGTCTCCTTCATCTTCTGCAGCGTGAAGGCGGAGATCTGCGACGGCGAGTACTTCTTGCCGTCCGCCTCGACCCAGGCGTCGCCGTTGTCGCCGCGGGCGATCGTGTAGGGCACGAGGCCCTTGTCCTTCTGGGTCATCGGGTCGTCGTAGGTCCGGCCGATGAGCCGCTTGATGGCGAAAAACGTGCGCTCGGGGTTCGTGACAGCCTGACGCTTGGCCGGCTGACCGACGAGCCGCTCGCCGTCGTCCGTGAAGGCGACGATCGACGGCGTGGTGCGCGCGCCTTCCGAATTCTCGATGACCTTGGGCTGCGTGCCTTCCATCACGGCCACGCAGGAGTTGGTGGTGCCCAGGTCGATGCCGATTACTTTACCCATGGTGGGATCCCTCTTTTCGTCGCGTTCAAGCAGACCGCCGAGCCCCGAAGCAGCTCGGCCCATGGCGGTGTCGGGGGTGATGTGAGTATGGGACCCGGGCCGGATCAAGGGCCGTGAACGGCTGAAACCCAGCGCGCAATCCCGCGTCGAGGGCGATATAAGAACCCCGTTCCGACCCCGCAAGGCGAAGCCCCCGCGCCGGGGCGGGATGGCTGCAACGGGGCTATCTCCTTGTGTTCTCGACGGGATATCGCCCGGCGGCGCGCGTCCGCCGGTTGGCGTGGTCGCATTTTGTTGCTCTGCTGCCACGTCGGCGCCATCGACGGCGTGTTAACGTTTCGACAAGGGGTTGCGTGTGGCCCCGCCACTTCGTGTTCCCGAAGAGAATGATGCGTCCGAACCGCAGCTTCCGGCTCCCGCGACTCCTGCTCCCGATCCTGGCGATCGCCGTCGCGGCACCCGTGATGCTCGCCGCCCCTCCGGCGCGGGCGCAGAATTTCTTCGAGCGCCTCTTCGGCATCAAGCCCGACCGGCCGCCGGTGCCGCCGCGCGGCGTGCCCGAAGCGCCGCTATCGCCCGCCCCGGCCGGGCCCGGCGAGCCGGGCCAGCCCGGCCAGCCGGCGGCGCCCGAGGGTCCGCGGCCCGCGCCCCAGCCCGCGCGGCCCGTGGTGCTCAAGACCCCGTCGGAGGACGGCGTGCTGGGGCAGGACCTGCAGTTGAACGGCCTGTCCGGAAGCCTGAAGCTGGAGCGGTCCGGCACCGCCGTCACGGCGCGGATCAAGCTGCCGGGCACCAAGATCTCCCAGCCGGCCGAGTCCTGCACGGTGCCGCTCGGGGGTGGCAATCCGGTCGCGCTCAGCACCGAGGGCAAGCCCGAGGGCGTGCCGCGCTTCGAGGCGGCCGGGGCGGAATGCCCGCTGCGCTTCGACGTGACCGAGGGCGGCGTGCTGGTCTCGACCCTCGGCTCCGGTCCGGTCTGCACCTTCTCGGCCGCGGATTGCGCCACGACGCCCGCCGGCCTCTGGGGGCCGGCCGCCGCCACGCTGATCCCGCGGGCCGGCGAGTTCGACACGGCCCGGGGCGTCGCCGACAAGGCGGTGCGCGACAATTACAAGCTCATGACGCAGCGCGCCCGGCGCGAGGACGTGCGGCCGATCGTGAGCGAGCAGGCGGCCTTCTCGGCCGACCGGGAGCAGCTCTGCCGGACCTACGCGCGGGAGGGCACGCACGGCTTCTGCCACCTGCGCGTCACCGAGAACCGGGCCCTGTCCCTGGCGACCCGCCTCGGCGCCAATACGGCGGTGCCGACCGCCTCGGCCGCCCCGCGCAGGCCGCGGCCGAAGCCGGCCGCCGTCGAGGGCCTGAACCCCGATGCGGGCGGCGGTGCCGACGCCGTCCCCGAATAGGGGCAGGCTGAGCCGTCAGGCCCGGCCGGCGGTCATCGACAGCATGGCGGGGTCGATGCCGTTGGCGCGCAGGACCAGATCGTACTTGGCGTCGAGGTCGGCATTGAAGATCAGCGCCGGGTCGGCCGGGCAGTTGAGCCAGCCGTTGGCCATGATCTCGCTCTCGAGCTGGCCCGCCTGCCAGCCGGCATAGCCCAGAGCCAGCACGGCGCTCGCCGGCCCCTCGCCGCTGGCGATGGCGCGCAGGATCTCCACGGTGGCGGTCAGGCAGATGCCGTCGTCGATGATCAGCGTCGATTGCTGGATGTGGAAGTCGTCGGTGTGGAGCACGAAGCCCCGCCGCCCCTCCACGGGCCCGCCCATCAGCACCGGCATGTGGCCGACGCGCTCGCGCAGGCGGATCGCGTCGGCTTCGGGCGCCACGTCGAGCTGGACGAGGAGGTCCGGCATGCTGATGTCGGTGGCCGCCTTGTTGACGATGATGCCCATCGCGCCGTCGGCCGAGTGGGCGCACACGTAGATCAGCGAGCGGGCGAAGCGCTCGTCGGCCATCCCGGGCATCGCCACCAGGAACTGCCCGTCGAGGAAGTCCGGTCCGGAGAGGGACGACTGCTGCGGCGCAGCGCCCCTCCCGGCCCGGGCCGGAGGTGAGGGGTCCGGTTTGCGATGCTGAGGAGGCGCCATGGCGCTATGCTACGCCCCGTCCTCCGGTTGTCCAGCGGGCAAAAGCGACGCGGCAGGCCTGCGGCCGTCCCGTGTCCCGCGACGCACCCGCGACCTCGCACGGCGCGGCGCTGCGTGGCCTCGTCCGGCCGCACCGGTGCACCCCCACGACGTCGTGCGGCGGCCGATTGCTCGACAGGCCCACCCCGCCACGCTAGGTCAAGCGCGCTGTTCACGCGTGCGATCCCAGCGCGCGGCAACGAGGACCCCGCGATGATCCAGGTCGGCGACCATCTGCCCCAGGCCACCTTCCGTGTGATCGGCCCGGAGGGCCCGATCGCCCGCACCACCGACGACGTGTTCAAAGGGCGGCGCGTGGTGCTGATCGGCGTGCCGGGTGCCTTCACCCCGAGCTGCCACCGCAACCACCTGCCGGGCTTCGTCACCCACAAGGCCGAGATTCTCGGTCGCGGGATCGACGCCATCGCGGTGACCAGCGTCAACGACGTGTTCGTCCTCGACGCGTGGTCGAAGGCGAGCGGCGCCGAAGGCCTGGAATTCCTCGCCGACGGCAACGCCGATTTCGCCAAGGCCCTGGGCCTCGAGATGGACGGCACCGGCTTCGGGCTCGGCATCCGCTCGAAGCGCTACTCGATGGTCGTGGAGGACGGCGTGGTCCGGAACCTCAACGTCGAGGAGACCCCGTCGAAGGCCGAGGCCTCGGGGGCCGAGGCGCTGCTGAAGGTTCTCTGAGCCGGTCGGCGCCGCGGGTCGGCCCTCTTAAGGCCACGTTCCGCCGGCTTCTGTCGCCGCGTTTCGCCCGAAGACCGGCCCGAGGACCGAATGGCCTTCCTGCAAGACCTGCCAATCGCCGAGCTGATCGCGAATTACGGCTACATCGCCATCTTCGTGGTCATCACCCTGGAGAGCGCAGGGGTTCCCTGCCCGGGCGAGACGGTGCTGATCTCGGCCGCCGTCTACGCCGGCAGCACCGGCAACCTCAACATCGGGCTCGTGATCGCCGCCGCCGCGGGGGCGGCGATCCTGGGGGACAATGTCGGCTACTGGGCCGGGCGGCGCTGGGGCATGCCCCTGCTCCTGCGCTACGGCCACCTCATCGCCCTCGACCACGGCCGGCTCAAGCTCGGCCAGTACCTGTTCCGCCAGCACGGCGGGAAGATCGTGTTCTTCGGCCGGTTCACCGCGATGCTGCGGGCCTACGCGGCCGTGCTCGCCGGCGTGAACCGCCTGGATGCGCGCCGCTTCTTCGCCTTCAACGCCCTGGGCGGCATCGTCTGGGCCGCCAGCATGGGCATCGGCTCCTACTATTGCGGACGCCAGATCGAGCACATCGTCGGGCCCGTCGGCCTGACGCTGCTGGCCCTGGTGGTGTTCGGCGGGCTGGCCCTGTGGCTGTTCGTCCGCCGGCACGAGGCGCGCCTGCTCAACGAGGCCGAACTCGCCATCCCCGGCCCCCTGGCCTGAGCCCGCTCACGCCGGCGCGCGGTCGAGCGCGTCCAGCGCGTCCAGCGCGTCGTGGTGGAGGAGGAGCACGCCGGTCGCCGCCGCGAGCCGACGGGCGGCCGGGGTGAAGCCGGCATTCGACACCACGGCGGCCCGGTCGCCCGACCAGTAGCGCTGTGCGGCGGCCGCCTCCTGCACGGCGGCGTTGCCCACGGGCTTGCTCAGCCGCTTGCACTGGACCACGAGGCGCAGGCCGTCGCGCACCGCGACGATGTCGGCTCCCTGATCGCCGCTGGCCGGCGTCCGGTGCGCCCGCCAGCCGGCCTGGACGAGGCGCGCCGCGCAGAACCGCTCGTAGTCGAGGCCGTCCTCCGGCGCGTCCTCCTCCTCGGGCAGCGCCACGGCCGCCGCCTCGGCCTCGACGATCGCCCGCATCCGTTCCCACTCCGAGACGGCGAGGTCGGCGTAGCGGGGGGCGATCTGCGGCAGGACCGTGCGGTCCAGGAAGTAGTCCCGCTCGCGCAGCCAGCCGTCCTCGATCCAGTTGCCGTAGGCGTCGCGGAAGCTCTCCTGCCGACGCCGCAGCGCCAGCGTCTCCCCGTGTGCCCGCGCGATCCGGCGCACCCGCGCCCGGAAGCGGCGCCGGCGCCCGAGGTGGCGCAGCGCCACGAGGGCGAGGGCGAATCCGGTCGCCGCCAGGGCGGGCCGGCCGTACCAGAGCGCGAACGGGCCGCCGATCACGGCCGTCCAGAACAGGCGGGCGACGGGGCTGGGATTGCCGGGCATGGGGCTCGGTGGGATCTCGGGCACGCGGACGGTGCCCGACCCTCGCAAGCGCGGCTTGCCCGTTGCCTAACCGCCGCGGGAAAGCTGTGGACGCGGCGGGCCCGCCCTCAGCCCTTCCGGCGCTGGTGGCCGAGGCCCATGCTCTTGGCGAGGTCCGACCGGGCGGCGGCGTAGCTGGGCGCGACCATCGGGTAGTCGGAGGCGAGGCCCCACTTCTGCCGGTACTCGTCGGGGGTCATGTTGTAGTGCGTGCGCAGGTGGCGCTTGAGCGACTTGAACTTCTTCCCGTCCTCCAGACACACGATGTAGTCGGGCTGGACCGAGCGCCGGACCGAGACCGCGGGCCGCAACTCCTCCGTGGGGGCCGCCGTCGGCTGGGAGAGCCCGTGCAGGGTCGCGTGAACCGCCGCGATCAGGGCCGGCAGTTCCGGCGCGGGCACCGGATTGTTGCTCACGAAGGCCGACACGATGTCGACCGACAACGTGAGATAGTCCGTCTGCCCTTCAGCCGTGGCATCCATCCTGGTTCCTCCTCGCGACCCCGGCCCGGGACGCCTCTTTCTGGCGCATGGCCGGAATCTGTTTCTGGTCAGCCCGATACAGCGGGGTTAAGTCGCAGTTACTATGGTCATGTGAATTTGATGGCAAGTCCGATTCACATTGGCCCACAAGAGCCGTTTTGCTGAGGATAAAGGCTAGTGGATATTAGCCATAGTGGGTGCTGGCGCCGGCGCGCTGAGCGTGGAAGGGCCGCGCCACGAACTTGAGGCTGTCAGGCGTTGCGCACGCGGCGGAGCGCGCCATCTGGTACGGCGGGGAGCAGCCCGACAGCTCCCGCTCGATCCCGCCGTAAGCGAGGGGCACCACATGCGCGCCGGCCAGAACGGCCTGCGGGACACGATCCCGTGACGGCGGCCCCGTGAGCGGTCGTCCGTGAGCACCTACCGGTTCGACAAGCTGCTGGCGCCCCGCTCCGTCGCGCTGGTCGGCGCGCTGGCGCGCGAGGGCTCGCTGGGGCGCAGCGTGCTGGATTCCCTGCGCGGCGCCGGCTTCCCCGGCGCGATCATGCCGGTCCAGCCCGGCCATGCGACCGTCGACGGGCTCGCCTGCGTGCCGCGGATCGCGGATCTGCCCACCGTCCCGGACCTCGTCCTGATCGCGGTGCCGCCCCCGCAGGTGCCGGAGGTCGTCGCCCAGGCCGCCGAGGCCGGCGTGGGCGCGGCGGTGATCCTGACCGCCCGTCTCGGCTCCGGGCCGGACGATCCCGGACCGGCCGCCCACCGGATCGCCCGCGCGCAGGGCCTGCGTCTCCTCGGCCCCGACAGTGCCGGTCTGGCGGTGCCGGGCGCCCGGCTCAACGCCAGCCTGTTCGCCCACGCCCCCAAGGCCGGCGATCTGGCGCTGGTCTCGCAATCCGGCACCGTCGCCGCCGCGATCGTGGAGTGGGGCGCGCGGCACGGGACGGGCTTCTCCGCCGTCCTGTCGCTCGGGAACGTCCTCGACATCGGCGTGGCCGATTGCCTGGATCATTTCGCCGCCGACTACCGCACCCGGGCGATCCTGCTCTGCCTGGACCGGATCGGGGATGCCCGCCGCTTCATGTCGGCCGCCCGCGCGGCCGCCCGCGCCAAGCCCGTGGTGGTCCTGCGCGCCGGGCGCCACCGGCCCGACACGCGCGCGGCGGTGACCCATACCGGTGCCCTGGCGCGACCGGACGCCGTCTATGCAGCGGCCTTTCGGCGGGCCGGGCTGCTGGAGGTGCAGGATCTCGACGAGATGTTCTCCGCCGTCGAGACCCTGGGGCGGCAGCGCCCGTTCCCGGGCGACCGGCTCGCCATCGTGTCGAACGGACGCGGCATCGGCCTGCTCGCCGCCGACCGGCTGATCGAGCGGTCCGGCACCTTGGCGGGCATCGCGGCGGCCGAGGGCCGGCCGGCCGGCAATCCCCTCGACCTCGGCATCGATGCGGCCGGGCCGGCCTTCTCGGCGGCGCTCGCGCCCCTGCTGGCGGACCGGGCCAGCGACGCGGTGCTGGCGATCCACGTCCCCACCGCCCGCTCGGAGGCCGGCGCCGTGGCCGGCGCGATCGCCGAGACGGTCAAGGCCGCCCGCGCCGGCCAGACGCGCAAGAAGCCGCTCTTCGCGGTCTGCCTGGGCGATCCCGACGCGGCGCGCGACGCCTTCGCGGGGGCGGGGATCCCGCATTTCACCACCGATTCCGAGGCGATCGAGGGGTTCCTGCACCTCGTGCGCTACCGGGAGGCGCAGGACGACCTGATGCGCACGCCGGACTCGCTGCCGCGGGACTTCTCCCCGGACGTGGCGCGCGCCCGCTCGATCATCGCCGGCGCCCTGCACCAGGGTGCCGCGTGGCTCGACCCGGTCGCCGTGAACGGGCTGCTGGAGGCCTACGGGATCCCGACCGTGCCGATCATCCTCGCCCCCGACAAGGAAGCCGCCGCGGCGGCGGCCTGGCCGACCATCGCGGCGGGCGGCGCGGTGGCCCTCAAGGTCGTCTCTCCCGACATCGTGCACAAATCCGATATCGGCGGCGTCCATCTCGACCTGACCGCCGAGGCCGATGTCCGCGAGGCGGCGGGCCGCATCCTGGCCCGCGCGCGCCGGGAGCGGCCGGACGCGCGGGTGACGGGCTTCGCGGTGCAGCCCATGGTCCGGCGGGGCCAGCGCCGCGAGCTCATCGCGGGGCTCGCCGAGGATCCGGTCTTCGGCCCCGTGGTGGTGTTCGGCCGCGGCGGAACGGCCGTGGAGGTGATCGACGACCGGGCGCTGGGCCTGCCGCCGCTCGACCTGACCCTCGCCCGCGACCTCATCGGCCGCACCCGGGTCGCCCGGCGGCTCGAAGCCTATCGCGACGTGCCGGCGGCCGACCTCGCGGCGATCGCGCTGACCCTGGTGAAGCTCTCCCAGCTCGCCGCCGACCTGCCGCAGGTGCGCGAACTCGACATCAACCCGTTGCTGGCCGACGAGACCGGCGTCCTGGCCCTCGACGCGCGGGTGCGGATCGGGCCCTCCGAGACGGGGCGGTACGGCCGCGGCCATCCGCGCTTCGCCATCCGGCCCTATCCAGCGGAATGGGTGCGCACCCTCAACCTCAAGGACCGGACGATCCGCGTGCGGCCCGTGCGGCCGGAGGACGAAGGCCTGTTCCTGGCCTTCTTCAAGGAGCTCGACCCGGAGGACGTGCGGCTGCGGTTCTTCGGGCCGGTCCGCGAGTTCAGCCACGCCTTCCTGGCCCGCCTGACGCAGCTCGACTACGCCAGGGCCATCGCGTTCGTGGCCACGGAGGTGGAGCCGCAGGGCAGCGAGCGGATGCTCGGCGCGGTGCGGCTGCATGCCGACGCCAACCAGGAGAGCGGCGAGTACGCCATCGCGGTGGGCCGCGACGTCCGGGGGACGGGCCTCGCCTTCGCGCTCATGCGCCTGATGATCGACTGGGCGCGCTCCGAGGGGATCGGACGGGTGGAGGGCACCGTGCTGTCCGAGAACCGGCCGATGCTGGCGGTCTGCCGGCGCCTCGGCTTCGCACAGGGCCGGGATCCGGATGATCCGGGGTTGGTGAAGGTGAAGCTCGAGCTGGCGGGCGCGTAGGGGGGCATCGCCCCGGCCGGGACCGGTGAGGACGGGCTTGGGACGCTTTCGGGACCGGCCGGCAACGCCGCGCAGGCTCGCCGCGGACGGCCTGCACCTCCCGGACCTCCGGGCCGCGCGCCTGCCCGCGTCCAGCCTCTGCGACCGGCCGGCCGGACCTCAGCGCGACGGCGGCTGCCCGTCCGGATTGAGACCGTCCGTCGCCGGCTTGGCCGCGGCGGCCCGGCTCCCCGTGGGCTTGAGGCCCACCGGCTTGGCCGCCGCAGGCTTCGCCGTCGCGGGCGCGAGCGGGACGGGTTTGGCAGAGGGCGTGGCCACGATGGGCTTGTCTAAGAGCGGCTTGTCAACGAGGGGCTTGGCCACCGCCGGCTGGGCCACCGCAGCTTTGGCCGGGGCGGGCTTGACCGTGGCGGAACCGGCCGCCGGCTGCCTGGGCGCCGGTGGCGCGGTGCCGGCCGGCGGGATCGCGCCGGTGGCGGCGGGCTCGGAGGCCGGCACGTCGAGCTTGTAGATGTCGTCGCGGAAATGCGCCTTGCCGTCCGGCGTAGCGTAGCCGGTGAGGTACACGAAGGTGACCGGCACCGGCTTGACCAGCTTGATGTCGCGCCGCTCCCCGTCGGCAATGGCGGTCTCGATCTCGATCGGGCCCCAATTCGTGACGGGCCCGTTCGGTCCGTCCGTGCCCTGCAGCAGCCAGCCCACCAGCTCCTTGACCTGGCCGACGCGGACGCAGCCGTGGCTGTGGAAGCGCACGCTCGCGGCGAACAGCGACTTCGCCGGCGTGTCATGCATGTAGACGGCAAAGCGGTTCGGCATGTCGATCCGCACCTGACCCAGGGAATTGTCGAAGCCGGAATCCTGGCGCAGCATGTAGTTGGCGGCCTTGCCGCCGGCCCAGTCGATATGGGTCGGGTCCACCTCGCCGGCGGGACCCAGGATGCGGATGTGGTTGCGGGCGAGGTAGCCCGGGTTCTTGCGCATCTGCGGGATGATCTCGTTCTTCACCACCGAGGCCGGGACCGTCCAGGTCGGGTTGAAGTTGATGTCGGTGATCCGGGTCTCGACGGCCGGCGTCGCCTTGTCGGGGGATCCGACCACCGCCACGTAGCGGCGCACCACCGCGCCGTTCTCCACCGCCTCCACGGCGGCCGACGGGATGTTGACGACCACGTAACGGTCGCCGAACGGGAATTTCGAGCCCATCAGCCGGGCCGCGGACGCGGCGAGCTGGCGCTGGCGCGTCTCGGCCGGCACGTTGAGGGCGTTGATCGTGAGCCGGCCAAGGATACCGCTGTCGGGCAGGCCGTGGCGGGCCTGGAAGGCCGAGATCGCCGCCACCAGGGGTGGGTCGAGGCGGTCGCTCGGCGGTGCGTCCGCGGCGAGATCGCCCGTGAGCGTCAGGTGGTGGCGCAGGGCCGGGATCGCCGGGCTCCGCTCGCCCGCCTTCAGGCGCCCCAGATCCTCGGGCAGCCGCTCCCATCCGCCGGCCTCCGCGAAGGCGGCGTAGCGCTCGGCCGCCCGGAGGGTATCGAGGAAGGTGCGCGCGGTGAGCGTCGGGTTCGGGTCGGTGGAGACCTTGGCGTAGACCAGGGGCGCCGGCTCGCGCGACTTCCTGGCGGCGTCCTTGCCGGACTCCTGCGGCTTGCCCAGGGCGGGTCGCGCCTCCGGCGCCGGGGCTTCCGCGGACCTGGGCTCGCCGGGGCCCGCCTCCGGCCTCTTCGCCTCCTGCGGCTTCGTGGTCTCCTGCGGCTTCGCCTCCTGCCCCTTCGCCTCCTGCCCCTTCGCGGCCGCGACCTCCGGAGCGCTGGCCGGCATCGCGGACGGTGCCGCGGATGAAGCCGGCAAGGCGGGAGCGGGCGGTGTCGGCGCGGGCAGGGCCGACGCGGGCGACGCCGGAGCGCTCGGGCCACCGGCCGGCGCGCCCGCGCCGACGGCCTGGGCCCGCACATCCATGGCGGCGACCAGCGTCAGCAGCGACAGGCCCGCACCGAACACGGCGCGCGGGCGAAGGAGACGGCGGGATTGGACCGGGACCATACGCGACACTCCCGACGGCGCCGGGGAGGCGCGGCCGGCGGGGATGATGGGCCGCCGTGGTTACCAATCTCCTCCGGTCGAGAAGCGGGGTGCCGGCGCGGGTTCACCATCCAGCGATCCGTTCAGCCGTCCGAGACTTCGTGTGGATGTCGGCCGGCGCGAAAGTGGCGCTTATACATTTCATGATCTGCTGGCTTCGGCACCGTCGTGTTTGCGAGCGGAGCGAAGCACCCCTGACGGCGCCCCGGTGATCGACGGCGCGCCGGCCCGGGTCACGTCGCTGCGCCCGCGAGGACGAGCAGGGCCGCCTTCAGCGCGGCGTCCACCCCGGAACGGCACGGCCGGTCCGCCACGGCTGCCCGGACCCAGACAGGAGATCGGCCCCCGCCATGCCGGATCCCGGTGACCCGCGTCCCGCGGCGATGCCCTACCTGCCGCAACTCGACGGGGTGCGGGCGCTCGCCATCCTGATCGTGTTCGCCGCCCATTGCGGCTACAGCCACGTGGTGCCGGGCGGCTTCGGCGTCACGGTCTTCTTCTTTCTCAGCGGCTACCTGATCACCACGCTCCTGCGGATCGAGCGCGCCCGGGTCGGGGCCGTGTCGCTCCCCGCCTTCTACCTGCGGCGGACCTTGCGCATCCTGCCGCCGATGTACCTGACGCTCCTCGCCTCCGGAGCGCTCTACGCGGCGGGGCTCCTCGACTGGATGACGGTCGAGCCGGCGGCGGTGCTGGGGCAGGCGACGTTCCTGACCAACTATCCCGGCCTGTTCGGCACCGAGGCGGTGCTGCCCGTGCCGCTCTGGAGCCTCGCCATCGAGGAGCATTTCTACCTCGTGTTCCCGCTGGCCTATGTCGTGTGGCTCGGACGCCTGAGGCCGCGCCGGGCCGCCCTGGCCTGCCTGGGGATCTGCGCGGCGGTCCTCGCCCTGCGCGGCCTCAACGTCTGGCGCCTGCCCGATCCCGGCCTGAATTACTCGTGGACCCACACCCGGATCGACGCGATCCTGTTCGGCTGCTGCCTCGGCCTGTGGAACAACCCGGTGATCCCGGCCGACCGGGCGTGGCGGCCGCGGGCGTGGCACGTGGCCGCGAGCCTCGCGGTCATCCTTGGCACCCTCGCGGTGCGCGATCCCGCCTTCCGCGAGAGCCTGCGCTACACGCTCCAGAGCGCGGCCCTGTTCGTGCCCTTCGCCTACCTGCTGCACGAGGACGGCTGGGGGGGGCGGTGGCTCGCCAGCCGGCCGATGCGCCAGCTCGGCCTGTGGTCCTACAGCTTCTACCTCGCGCACATGACCGTGGTGGCGCTGGTCCGGCACCTGGACCCCGGACTGACCGGGGTGGGGCTGATGCTGGCGGCCTTTCCGGTGACGCTGCTGTGGTGCTGGGGGATGTACGGCCTCGTCGAGCGCCCCTGCGCGCGCCTGCGGCGGCGGCTCCTGGCGGACCGGCCGCCCGAGCCGGCCCTCGCCGAAGGGGGCCGTCGCGCCGGCGTCACGCCCGCCTGAGCCTGTCCCGGGCAGCGGTGTGATCGGGCGCGGCCTGGAAGGCCGCCTTCATCGCGTGCCACAGGGGCTTGCGCCGGAACTGCGCGTCCAGCGGCAGCGCCCGCTGGGGCAGGCCGTCCGGCCGCTTGCGGTAGGGGTGGTCGTTCAGCCACGTGTCCGGGTCGTAGATGTCCCAGGTCACGACGTCGAGCGTCGCGGGCTCGTCCAGCACCACGTCGAGGTAGCGGCGGGCGAGGTCGGCGACCATCCGGTCGCGGGTCGCCACGTCGGACGGGAAGGCCCGGTCGTCGATGTCGAGTTCGGTGACCGCGATGCCGAGACCCATCTGGCCGATCTCGCGCAGGAAGCGCCGCAACTGGCCCTGGTCGATCGGGATCGTGCTGGTGAGGTGCGACTGCAGGCCGAAGCGCCGGATCGGCACGCCGCGGGCGCGCATCGCCTCCAGGCGGCGCAGGACCTTGGTGCGCTTGGCCTCCATCCAGGGCACGCCCTGCTCCACGGCGTCCTCGTTCCACGTGCCGGCGGCGGCCGGGTCGGTCTCGCGCAGGATGCGGAAGGCGAGATCGACGTAGCCGGGTCCGATCGCGGCGAGCCACGGCGAGTCGCGCAGGCCCCCGCCCCGGTCGGGATCGGCCTCGTTGCCCAGGATCTCGTTGACCACGTCCCAGGCGACGATCTGGCCGCGATAATGGCCGGCCACCGTCTCGATCCAGCGGCGCATGAAATCCTCGCCCTGGGCGGCGCTCGCCCGGGCCAGGAGCGGCCCGACCCAGGCCGGCAGCCCGGCGTGCCAGACCAGGGTGTGGCCGCGCATGCGCTGGCCGTTGCCCCTGGCGAAGCGCAGGATCGCGTCGCCGCGGGCGAAATCGGTCCTGCCGGGGGCGGGCAGGACCTCCTCCATCTTCATCTCGGTGCCGCAGACCAGAAGGCCGCACTCCCGCGCCACCGCCTGCCGGTAGGCGGGTGTCGCGTCGAAGCGGTGGAACGGCACCTCGCAGCCGTAGAGCAGCCCCTTGGCCGCCGCCGCCGCCTGGAGGCTGTCGCCCGCCCAGGACGGGCGGCCGAGCGGCCCGAACCCGGCCGGGCCCGCGGCGCCGGCCGCCGAGGCGAGCCCGGCGCAGGCGGCGCCGGCGAGGAGCGACCGGCGGTTCGGAAGACTCGGCATTCCGCGTCCTGAGACTCTGTGGCTGTTCCGGTGCCGCCGGTCGCGGCCGCGATCACCGGCCAGCAGAGCACGGCGCGGCGCGGGTTGCGATCCGCCACGTCCGCGCGGCCGCCGCGTGTCCCCAACTCGCCTTCGCACGGGTTAGCCCCATCTGAAGGGCGCCATTCAGCCGAGGACCGCGTCATGAGTCAGCACCCCGCCATCAGCCCCGGCCGCAGCGCGGTCGTCACCGGGGGCGCGAGCGGCATCGGGCTCGCCGCCGCGCAGGCCCTGGCGCGGGCCGGCATGAATGTCTGGCTCGCCGACCGGCCGGGGCCGGCGCTGGACGCGGCCCGCGCCGCCGTGGCGGAACTCGCCGCCGTCGAGGTGCGCGCCGTGCCCACCGACGTGTCGGATCGGGGCGCCATGGAGGCCCTGGCGGGGACTGTCGCCAAGGCCGGCCCGCCCGCCGTGGTGATGCTGAACGCCGGGATCGAGGCGGGCGGGAAGCTCTTCTCGGACTCCGACACCTGGGCGCGGATCCTCGGCACCAACCTCGGCGGCGTGGTCAACGGCATCCACGCCTTCGCGCCCGGCATGATCGAGGGGGCCAAGCCCGGCGCGATCATCGTGACGGGCTCGAAGCAGGGCATCACGACCCCGCCCGGCAACGCGCCCTACAACGTCTCGAAGGCGGGGGTGAAGGCGGTCACCGAGGCGCTCGCCCACGAGCTGCGCAACCGGGAGGGCTGCCAGACCACCGCGCACCTGCTGATCCCGGGCTTCGTCTACACGGGGCTGACCAGGGCCCGCGGCGTCACCGAGAAGCCGGCCGGCGCCTGGACGCCGGAGGAGACGGTGGTGTTCCTGCTGGAGCGGCTCGCGGCCGGCGATTTCTACATCCTCTGCCCCGACAACGAGACCACCCGGGCGCAGGACGGGAAGCGGATCGCCTGGGCGGCGGGCGACGTCATCGAGAACCGGCCGGCGCTGTCGCGCTGGCACCCGGATTTCTCCGAGGCATTCAAGCGGCACATGGAGGGATGAGGGCGCGCGCCCGGTGCGGCGCCCGACATGTTCGTGCGCGATCGGCATACCGGTCGCGCCGATCCGGGTTCATCGCCCCGAGCACCGCGCGTTTCCGCTCCCGGATACCCGCCTGATCCGATTCGCGCGTGACGGCTCCGCCCACCGCGGCGACCCGCCGTGATCCCGACGGCCGGCTCACGCCGGGCGGGCTCCTTCCCGCCCGGCGCGGAGCGCCCCGCTGCGCCCCGCTGCGCCGCTCCCGGTTGCCTGGCGGCGCCCGCGAAGGCGAAGCGCCCGAGCGTTGCGCCTGGCGCCGCTCGTTCGCCGCGGCCCGGGCGCCCCTCGTCTGGCGAAGCCCTTGCACTCCGGTTACGTCGGTGCGACGCACCCGCCGCACGACACCAGCGCACGACAACCGGGAGCCGCACTTGGCTACGATCATCCCCGTCGCCTCCTTCGACTGCGTCGTGTTCGGCGCGACCGGCGATCTGACCGCGCGAAAGCTTCTGCCAGCCCTTTTCTACCGCTTCCGGGATGGCCAGATCCCGGAGACCAGCCGGATCATCGGCGCCTCGCGCTCGGAACTGTCGACGGACGCGTTCCGCGAGCATGCCCGCGACGCCCTCAAGCGCTTCGTGCCCGCCGCCGACCTGACGGAGGACGTCCTCGCGCGGTTCCTGGCCCACGTGGACTACGTGGCGGTGGACGGCGCCGGGGAGAGCGGGTGGGCCGACCTCGTGGCCAAGCTCGACGAGCGGCCCGATCAAGTGCGGCCCTACTACCTCGCCACCTCGCCCGACCTCTACGGCTCGATCTGCCGCAACCTCGCCGGCCACGGGCTGGTCGGAGAGAAGTCCCGGGTCGTGCTGGAGAAGCCGATCGGCAAGGACCTGAAATCGGCCCGCGCCATCAACGACGCCGTGGGCGAGGTCTTCCCGGAATCGCAGATCTTCCGCATCGACCACTACCTCGGCAAGGAGACGGTCCAGAACCTGCTGTCGCTCCGGTTCGCCAACACCATCTTCGAGCGGCTCTGGACCTCGGACGTGATCGACCACGTCCAGATCACGGTCGCCGAGACCGTGGGCGTCGAGGGGCGCGCCGGCTACTACGACACGTCGGGCGCGATGCGCGACATGCTGCAGAACCACATCCTGCAGCTCCTCTGCCTCACCGCCATGGAGAGCCCGCTCAATCTCGAGGCGAACTCCGTCCGCGACGAGAAGCTGAAGGTGCTGCGCGCCCTCAAGCCGATCACCAACCAGGACATCCCCCTGGTGACCGTCCGCGGCCAGTACGTGGCGGGCGCCGTCGACGGCAAGCCCGTCGAGGGCTACCTCGCCGAGCTCGGCCACGAGAGCCGGACCGAGACCTTCGTGGCCATGAAGGTCGAGATCCAGTCCGGGCGCTGGGCCGGGGTGCCCTTCTACCTCCGCACCGGCAAGCGCCTGCCGCAGAAGCTCTCCGAGATCGTGGTGCAGTTCCGCGCCTCGCCGTTCTCGATCTTCCCCGAGGAGGCGTTCGGCCGCGAGCCCAACCGCCTCGTCATCCGCCTCCAGCCGCAGGAGGGCATGAAGCTCGAGGTGATGACCAAGGACCCGGGTCCCGGCGGCCTGCGCCTGCGCCCGACCGACCTCGACATCTCCTTCGAGGAGACCTTCAAGCAGCGCTACCCCGACGCCTACGAGCGCCTGCTGATGGACGTGGTCCGCGGCAACGCCACCCTGTTCATGCGCCGCGACGAGGTCGAGGCCGCCTGGGCCTGG
>Ga0160428_1001252_pt1 | contig 20329 bp, 21 predicted proteins | sample SolpanmetagenomM_FD_108198 | JGI IMG/M metagenome (GOLD analysis project Ga0160428, IMG submission 108198) | Solar panel surface microbial communities from Lawrence Berkeley National Laboratory, California, USA - M | ecosystem: Engineered > Built environment > Solar panel > Unclassified ... | reverse complement strand
TGAGCGGCGTGCCCAGAACCCGATCCCATCTCGAACTCGGCCGTTAAACACGCCAGCGCCCATGGTACTGTGTCTCAAGACACGGGAGAGTCGGTCGCCGCCAGACCCGCCCATCGCAACCCATCCCTCCTCACGAACACCGACGCGAACGGGCCGCTCCTCATGGGGCGGCCCGTTCGCGTTTGGCACCCCGCTCGGCCGGGCCTTACCGCGAAGTCATCTTCCCGCGAACCTCCCGTAATCGGGGAAGGGCCACGTTAGCCACGCCGTCGATCTTCAGGATCGCGGACGAAGCGGCGCATCGAACCTCGTGCCCTCCGAGGCTCCAAGACGCGGCTTCGGAACGGGCCGAGGCGTCACCCGATGCCCCGGCCCGTTCAACCCGCGAGAGGGGAGGGGAGTGGCTCGGCCATGGCGACGGAAGCACATTCCCCCGTTCGGCGCAGCGCGCTATGGAGCGGGTCCATGCGGCTGCTCATCATCGAGGACGACCGGGAGGCCGCGGCCTACCTGGTCAAGGCGTTCCGTGAGACCGGACATGTCGCCGACAGCGCGCATGACGGGCTCGACGGCTACGCTTTGGCGCAGGAGGGCGGCTACGAGGTTCTGATCGTCGACCGCATGCTGCCGAAGCTCGACGGTCTGTCGCTGATCCGTTCCCTGCGCGAGCAGAAGGTGGCGACGCCGGTGCTGATCCTGTCGGCGCTGGGGCAGGTCGACGACCGGGTGAAGGGTCTCCGCGCCGGCGGCGACGATTACCTGCCGAAACCCTATGCCTTCTCAGAATTGCTGGCTCGCACCGAGGCCCTGGCCCGACGGCAGGTGGGACAGGGCACCGCCGAGGAGACCCGGTATCGGGTCGGTGATCTCGAACTCGACCGGTTGTCCCATCGTGTGACCCGGGCGGGTCGGGAGATCCCCCTGCAGCCGCGGGAGTTCCGGCTTCTCGAATACCTGATGCGGCATGCCGGCCAAGTGGTCACCCGGACCATGCTGCTGGAGCACGTCTGGGATTATCACTTCGACCCGCAGACCAACGTCATCGATGTCCACGTCTCGCGTCTGCGCGGCAAGCTCGACAAGGGCTTCCCGACCGCGATCATCCACACCGTGCGCGGGGCCGGCTACGTGCTGCGCGTCGACGAGGGCGCCGCCGGGTGAGCGCGTCGGCGGCCGACGCCTCGGTACCCGGCGAGACCGGTGCGGCCCGCATCCAGAAGCTGTTCCGCACCACCGCGTTCAAGTTGTCGCTGGCGTACCTGGCGATCTTCGCTCTCTGCGCCTTCCTGGCGCTGGGCTACGTCGCATGGAATGCGCGGGCGGTGCTCGATGACCAGATCGTTTCCACGATCGACGCCGAGATCAACGGCCTGTCCGAGCAGTACAACACCGGCGGCCTGCGCCGCCTGATCACCGTGGTGGAGCGGCGCTCCCGCGAGCCCGGAGCCTCGCTCTACCTCGTGACCACGGCCGGGGGCGACCATGTGGTCGGTAACGTCGGCTACGTCCCCGCCGCCGTGCTGGCGACGCCGGGCCAGAGCGAGACCCGCTACGGCCGAAACGATTCGGATGCCGAGGCGCATCGGGCGATCGTGCGCGTCTTCACCCTGCCGGGCGGGTTCCGGCTCCTCGTCGGCCGCGACACGGAAGAGCGGGACCGACTCCGCGCGGTGATCGGCCGGGCCTTCGTCACCGCGCTGGCCGCGGTGGTGATCCTCGGCGTCATCGGCGGGTGGCTCGCCGCGAGCCGCGTCCTGCGCCGGGTCGATGCCATGACCCAAACGACCCGGGCGATCATGGCGGGCGACCTCGACGGACGGCTCCACGTGGCGGGCAACGGCGACGAGCTGGATCGCCTCGCCTCGAGCCTCAACCTGATGCTGGAGCGCATCGGCGAATTGATGCGCGGCATGCGCGAGGTCTCCGACAACATCGCCCACGATCTGAAGACGCCGCTGACCCGCCTGCGCAACCGTGCCGACGAGGCCCTGCGCCGCGCCAGCTCGCCGGATGAGCTGCGCGCCGCCCTGGAAGCCGTCATCGACGAGGGCGACGGGTTGATCCGGGTGTTCAACGCCCTTCTGATGATCGCCCGGCTGGAGGCGGGCGGTGCCCGGGACATCCTCCTGCCGCTGGACATCGCCCCGACGGTTCGGGGCGTCGGCGACCTGTACGAGGCCGTCGCAGAGGATCGGGGACTCGTCCTCGACGTGCGCGCGGAGGACGGCCTGATCATCGCCGGCAACCGCGAGTTGATCGGGCAGGCCCTGGCCAACCTGATCGACAACGCCCTGAAATATGGGGCCACTTCGCATGCGGGAGGGGCCAGCGTCACCCTCGAGGCATGGCGGATGGGGGATTCGATCCGTCTCGCGGTCTCCGATCACGGGCCCGGCATTCCGGAGGCGGAGCGCGGCCGCGTGCTCGACCGGTTCGTGCGGCTGGAGGATGCCCGCTCGCGTCCGGGCTTCGGGCTGGGCCTCAGCCTCGTCAATGCGGTGGTGCGCCTGCATCAGGGGACGCTGCGCCTCGCCGACAACGCCCCGGGCCTGCGGGTGGAGATCGCCGTCCCGGCACAGGCCGCTCCCGAGACCGGTGACATCCCGGACGCACCGCCATCGGCCGGGCCTGTGCCGGCACCGTCCTGACGCGCTAGTTAGGGCCGCGCACCGTCCCCCGCGGGCGCCGCCCCGATCCGAGGCGCGTCCGTGTCCCAGGAGGCCCCATGACTCTCAAGACCAAAACCGCCCTCGTCACCGGCTCCACCAGCGGTATCGGGCTCGCCATCGCGCGCGCGCTGGCGGCGGAGGGCGCCAACATCGTGCTGAACGGGTTCGGGGACGCGGACGCCATCGAGTCGGCGCGGGTCGGCATCGAGGGCACCTACGGGGTCGAGGCCCGCTACTCGGCGGCCGACATGAGCAAGCCCGAGGCGGTCGCCGCCATGGTGCGCGAGGCGAACGAGGCGTTCGGGTCCGTCGACGTGCTGGTCAACAATGCCGGCATCCAGTTCGTGTCGCCGATCGAGGAGTTCCCGGCGGACAAGTGGGAGCAGATCATCGCCATCAACCTGTCCTCGGCCTTCCACACGATGCACGCCGCGATCCCCGGCATGAAGGCCAAGGGCTGGGGCCGGATCATCAACACGGCCTCGGCCCACTCGCTGGTGGCCTCACCGTTCAAGTCGGCCTACGTGGCCGCCAAGCACGGGATCGCCGGTCTGAGCAAGGCGGCGGCGCTGGAACTCGCCCCGCACAGGATCACGGTGAACTGCATCTCGCCGGGCTACGTCTGGACGCCGCTGGTGGAGGCCCAGATCCCCGACACCATGAAGGCCCGCGGCCTGACCAAGGAGCAGGTGATCGAGGACGTGATGCTCAAGGCGCAGCCGACGAAGGAGTTCGTCACGGTCGATCAGGTCGCCGCGCTCGCGGTGTTCCTGTGCTCCGATGCGGCAAGCCAGATCACCGGGGCCAACATCAGCATGGATGGCGGCTGGACGGCGCAGTAGCGCACGGCGCCACGCGGCCGATGTCCGGGCCAATGTCGGGGCCGGCAGCCCGGATCCTCCCGCGTTCGGACCGGAGCCCGTATCGGGGAAAGGACGCGACGGACCCCAGCGCACGGCTCCCGCGGTCGGAGCCGTGCCTCGATCGCCCGTCTTGGCCGATCCCGACGCGGATGCGATAACGGGTCGGCCTCCCGCAGCCGCCCGCACCATGTCCGCCGCCATACGGTCTACCCGTCAACCGATCTGCTATCGCGCGCGCGGGCCGGCCCGGCCCGGGCGCCCCGTCCCATGAACGCGCACGAGGCCGCCCTGGCGCGGGCCCTGCGCAAGGATCCCCCGCGCTCGGGCCCGCACCGGCTCTGGAAGCGCGTCAGCCGGGCGGTCGGCGACGTGCTTCCCAAGGGCCTGTACGCCCGGTCACTGATCATCATCATCGCGCCGGTGGTGCTGCTCCAATCCGTGATCGCCTACACCTTCATGGAGCGGCACTGGCAGCTCGTGACCAAGCGCCTCTCGGCCGCCGTGACCGCCGACGTCGCCGCGCTGATCGACATCTACGAGAGCTATCCGCAGGACAAGGACGCCGAAATCCTCTCGCGCATCGCCGGCGAGCGCCTCAATCTCGATCTCGACATCCTCAAGGGCGCCAAGCTGCCGGCCCCGGGTCCCCGGCCGTTCTTCTCGATCCTGGACGAGGCCCTCTCGGACGAGATCAAGCGCCAGATCCGCCGCCCGTTCTGGATCGACACGGTCGGTCGCTCGAACCTGATCGAGATCCGCGTGGCGATCCCTGACGGCGTGATGCGGATCACCGCGCGGCGCAGCCAGGCCTACGCGTCGAACTCCCACATCTTCCTCGTCTGGATGATCGGTTCCTCGCTGGTGCTGCTCGGCGTCGCCATCCTGTTCCTGCGCAACCAGATCAAGCCGATCCTCCGGCTCGCCGCCGTGGCGGAGGGGTTCGGCAAGGGCCGCGAGATCGAGTTCCGGCCGCGCGGGGCCCGCGAGGTGCGGCAGGCCGGCCACGCCTTCATCGAGATGAAGCGGCGCATCGAGCGGGCCATGGAGCAGCGCACCACGATGCTCAACGGCGTCAGCCACGACCTCCGCACCATCCTCACCCGCTTCCGCCTGTCGCTCGCCCTGTTCGAGCAGACCAGCGAGATCGAAGATCTCAGCCGCGACGTCGACGAGATGAGCCGGATGCTGGAGGGCTACCTCGCCTTCGCCCGCGGCGACTCTGCCGAGCCGGCGACGCCCACGGACATGCGCGCCCTGCTGGAGGATCTGCGCACCGACGTCGAGCGCCTCGGCGCGCACGTCTCAGCCGTGGACCTCGTCGGGGCGCCGGAGGTCACCGTCCGCCCGGGGGCCTTCCGGCGCTGCCTGTTCAACCTCGCCTCCAACGCGGCGCGCCACGGCGAGACGGTGGCGATCTCCGGCCGGCTCGAGGCCCGCGCCTTCTACGTTTCCATCGACGATGACGGGCCCGGCGTCCCGGCCGAGAGCCGCGAGGAGGTGTTCAAGCCATTCGTGCGCCTCGACGACGCCCGCCAGGATGCCGGCGGGTCCGGCCTGGGATTGGCGATCGCCCGGGATATCGCCCGTGCCCATGGCGGCGACATCGTCCTGCACGACAGTCCGTTGGGCGGCCTGCGGGCGACGGTGCGGGTGCCGGCCTGAGGCGGCCGCCGTTCAGGTGTCGCTCGGCCGGCGCAGGCGCAGGGCCTCGGCCTGGACGTTGCGGATGAGGTGATCGAGGCTCGCCTCGTCGAGGCCGGCCGCCGCGAGGCGCTTGCGCAGGCCGGCCTCGTCGTTCCAGGCGTAGCCCGCATCGTAGGGCAGGTGGCGCCGGAGGAGCGGGCTCACGATGCTCTCGCGCCGATAGGCAGGATGCCGCAGGAGCTTGCCGATATGGACGGCGAGCCTGTCGATGCTGGATGGACCTTTGCTGGAGGCGCCATCTGCGCCGCCCCACGAGACCGTCGATCGGCGCATACTTGCCTGCCCTCCCAGGATGACAATATCGCGCCAAATGATTGCGCATCGGTGAGTGACCCGACGCTCCGGCGAAAAACTGCATCCCCCGGGGTCCCAACCTTCGCGGCAGGATGGTATGGAGGCGCGCTATGAGCCGCGGACGCCCGCGCGCCGGATTTGAGTGCCGATTATGAACCCGCTCGTCCCCCTCCTGATCCTCATCTCCCTGCCGCTCGCCGCCATCGGCCTCGTGCTCTACACCGACACGGGCATCGAGCCGGCCCTGTTCTACGCCTCGGTCAAGACCTTCGTGATCCTCGGCGCGATCGCCGTGGCGATGTCGGTCGGCGCCATGAAGCTCGCCGAGCGCACCAAGCACTGACACAACACGTCCCGGAGGGCGCGATGCTGCACGTGGTCCCGGCCTTCTCCCGCATCGGCGAGGAGAACGCCTTCGCGGTGCTGGCCCGCGCCCAGGCCCTGGCTGCCCAGGGGCGCGACGTGATCAACCTTGGCATCGGCCAACCCGACATGCCGACGCCCGCCCACGTGGTCGAGGCCGGCATCAAGGCGTTGCGTGACGGGCATCACGGCTACACACCGGCGGTGGGCATCCCGCCGCTGCGCGAGGCGGTGGCCCGCGACATCCACCGTCGCCACGGCGTTGAGGTCTCGCCCGATTCCGTGATGATCGTGCCGGGCGGCAAGGTCACCATGTTCATGGCGATCCTGATGTTCGGCGCCCCCGGGACCGAGATCGTGTATCCGGATCCAGGCTTCCCGATCTATCGCTCCATGATCGAGTTCACGGGCGCGACGCCGGTGCCGGTGCCGATCCGCGAGGAGAACGGCTTCGCCTTCTCGGCGGCCGAGACCCTGGCGCTGATCACGCCGAAGACGCGGCTGCTGATCGTCAACTCGCCGGCCAACCCCACCGGCGGCGTCACCCCGAGGGCCGAGATCGACGCCCTGGTGAAGGGCCTCGCCGAACACCCGGACGTCGCGGTGCTGTCGGACGAGATCTACGGCACGATGACGTATGACGGCGAGGCGCATCACTCGCTGCTGAAATACGACGAGATCCGTGACCGGCTGGTCTACCTCGACGGCGCCTCAAAGACCTACGCGATGACCGGCTGGCGGCTCGGCTGGTCGGTCTGGCCGAAGCCGCTCTATGAGGCCGCCCGCAAGCTCGCGGTCAACGCGCATTCCTGCGTCAACGCCTCGACCCAGTGGGCCGGCATCGCGGCTCTCGACGGCCCGCAGGATTGCGTGGCCGAGATGGTCGCCGAGTTCGACCGGCGCCGGGCGATCGTGGTCGACGGCCTGAACGCCCTGCCGGGCGTGTCCTGCATCGCCCCGAAGGGTGCGTTCTACGCGTTCCCGAACATCTCGCGGACCGGCTGGAAGGCCAAAGCCCTGGCGTCAGCCCTGCTGGAGGAGGCGGGGGTCGCGGTGATCGGCGGTCCCGATTTCGGCGTTCACGGCGAGGGCTATATCCGCCTGTCCTACGCCAACTCGGCGGAGAACATCCGCCGCGCGCTGGAGCGGATGGGCACGTTCCTCAGCGAGCGGAAACCCGGCTGAGATTTCCCAACGGGTCTCCTCGTTCCGAACCCCTCAGCCTGAGGCGCGGGAGCGAGCGGCAGCCTCGAAGGAGTTCTCAGGCCGGCTGCGCGCATCCTGGAACTCTCCTGCGAGTCTCGCTGGCGCAGGGACCTCAGGATGAGGGGCTGGGTGGGACCGCCCGGGCCGCGCGCCTCAAGACTTCCCCGGCGCCCGCTTGTCGATCCAGCCGGCCAGCCAGTCCGCGATGTCGAGGCTGTTCTTGTCCTGCATCAGCATGTGCGAATTGCCGTGGATGCCGATCTCCGGCAGCAGGATCAGCTCGGCCTTGCCGCCCGCCGCGTTCGCCGCCGCCACGAAGCTGCGGCACTGCTTCAGCCGCGGAGCCCAGCGGGACGAGGCGTCGACGTAGTCGCCGAACAGCACCAGGATGGGCAGGTCCCGGTAGGGGGCGAGGTCGTCCTTGGCCGGATCCGGGCAGGCGGCCGGCTCGATGGCCACGAGGGCGCGGATGCCCGTGCGATCGAGGGCGGCGGTCTGGAACGGGTAGATCCCCGATTGTGAGTGCGAGACCAGCACCGCGCCCTTGAGGCGCTTGGCGAGGTCCGACAGGGCCGGCACGGTCGGGTTCGGGACCGGCAGGGCGGCCGACCAATCCGGCACCATCTGCTTCCAGAACTCGCCCTGGGCCTCGAGCGGAAACTGCATGCCGGGGAAGACCTTCGGGTATTCCGGCCCGAACCGGAAGATCGCCCAGGCCGGCTCGCGCCCGGCCGAGAAGACCGGCGGCAGGGTGTTGGGCTCGGCGCGCCCGGTCTTCACCGCGTTGATCTGGGACGGGCTCGCCGCCGAACGGCCGCGCCAGGCCTGATCGATCACGTAGGTCGGGAAGCCGCGGCGAACGAAGAACTCGTCCCAGCCCATGCGCCCGTCAGGGGTCGTCTCCCAGGTCTTGCCGGTGAGGCAGCAGCCATGGATCAGGACCAGCGGGGGACGGCCCGAACTCACCGGGATCTGGTAGCGGACGTAGATCTGGTCGACGCTGATCGTGCCCGAGGGCGCGTAGGCCGGCAGTGTCGAGAGCGTGTCGGACTGGATGTCGCGGCCGCCGACGAAGAAGCTGCCCTGCTCGGCGATCGTCAGGGGGCCGGGGGCCGGATCGGCCGCGCGGGCGGGTCCGCCCGAGATCAGCATGGCGGCGACCAGAGCGCCGGCCATCCGCCGGGCGCGCACCAGTGCGGGCACTGACAATCCTGGCATGAAATGTCCCGTCTCCCCGCTAACGGCACGCCCGGGCCGTGCCATGATCCGAGTGCCTAGCATGAAGCTCGACCGCGATGGGCGGCAGTCGAGCTTCTCCGCTTGCCGATCAGGCCGCGATGTCGCGCTCGACGCGTTCGGTGGCCCCGGGCGGTAAGTCGAGGGCTTCGGCCAGCATCTTGAGGAACTGCCGCTCCTGCAGCGTGTCGGGATCGATCGCGAGCCGGGCCGCCGCGAAGATCCGCGCCGCCGCATCGGGTCCCGACACACGCTCTGCGATCTCGTCGATATCGGCGGGATTGGCGAGTTCGCGCTCCAGCCAGGACCGACCGTCGGTATCCAGGCCCGCCTCGGCCACGGCCGCGTCGAGGCGTTTGCGCTCCGCGGCGTCGACCATCCCGTCGGCCGTCGTCGCCGCCACCATGACCCGGAGCATCAGCCGGGCCTCGTCCTCGGCGACCCGGGTGAAATCCGGTCCGCCGGTCTCCGGCGGTGCGGTGCCGCGCAGCGCCCGGTAGGCCAGTCCGCCGATCAGCGCCAGCCCACTGAGTGCGGCGCCCGCGGTGAGCCCGCCGCGCCGCGCGCGCACCAGCGCGTCGACGATCCGCCCGCTGTCCGCCATGCCATCCTCCCGGGATCCAATCCAAATCCGATCGGAAACCACCCGGGAGGCGCTCGGGTTCAGCCGCCCTCAGGCGTCGGCTTCATCCTCGTCCTCGTCGATATCCACGAGGAACACGATGTCGGCCTCGTCCTCGTCGTCCGAGTCGGCGTCGCCGTGGTGGACATCGTCCTTGAACTCACCCTCGCCGTCGTCCTCCGCCAGCGCATCCTCGAAGATCTCGACTTCATCCTCGGTGGCGGCCCGGACCTTGAGCGCCGAGGTGCCGTTCCAGAGCGGCTTGCCGTCGCTCGTCATGGTCCGGATGTCTTCCTTGAAGCCCGCGCAGGTGAAGAGGTCCTTGGCGGACGCCTCGTCGCTGTTGATCACCGCAACGGCGGTGCCGTCGATCTCGAGCGTGAACATGGCCGGCATCCCTCTCGTAACCGTCCTCTGGCGCGCCCGGTCAGCGGGATCGCGCACGGGTGCGACGCGCTGCCCCGGTAAGAAACGCTGGCGTCCCTTCCGGCAGCCATCGGCGCCACGCGCGGATGCTGTAGGGGTGAACCGGACGCCCGCCAAGCCCATCCCGACGCAGCCGCCCCGAAAGCCGTGGCGCGGATCCTGCCGCGTGGAGGGCGCGATGAAACCAGACGCGAAGAAGGATCGCCGCGCATGCGGATCAGGCTCGGCTGCGAGATGCGCTACGCCTTTCCCTATCCCGTACCGATGGTGGTCATGCTGAACGTGCATTCCACCCGGGCCGGCGCCCTGGAGGCGCCCGACACGCTCCGCACCGAGCCCCCGGTGCCGGTGGATCTCTATCACGACGGTTTCGGCAACCTGTGCGGTCGTCTGACCGCGCCGGCCGGGAGCTTCACCATCGGGACCGACGCGGTGATCGGCGACGACGGATGCCCGGATCCGGTCGTGCCGGAGGCCGGGCAGCACGCGATCGAGTCACTGCCGGCCGAGACGCTCGTGTTCCTGCTGCCCAGCCGCTACTGCGAATCGGATCTGTTGGCGGACGAGGCGTGGCGGCTGTTCGGCCATACCGAGCCGGGCTGGGCGCGGGTGCAGGCCGTCTGCGACTTCGTGCACGGCCACATCGCCTTCGGCTATGAATTCGCCCACGGCGATCGCACGGCGCAGGATGCCTATGCCGGCCGTCGCGGGGTCTGCCGCGATTTCACCCACCTCGCCGTGGCCTTCTGTCGCGCGCTCAACATCCCGACTCGCTACTGCACGGGCTATGTCAGCTTCATCGGCGAACTCGAGCCCCATCCGGCCGGCGACTTCGCGGCCTGGATGGAGGTCTACCTCGGGGGACGGTGGCACGTGTTCGATCCGCGCAACAACGCCCCGCGGATCGGCCGGGTGATGGTCGCCTACGGCCGCGACGCCGCGGACGTTCCGCTGACCCACACGTTCGGTCCGAATCCCCTGGTGGGCTTCCGAGTCTGGGCCGACCGGATCGACCATCTGGACGTCTCCGGGGACGCCTCCGTCCTGCCGGAGGAGCCCCTGCCGCCGCAGAGCATGGCGACCCGGACCGGGTGACCGCCGGGCCGCGGTCCTAGACCCCCGCGCCGCGGGCGATGGCGCGCTTGACCACCCCCTGCACCTCGGGGTTCGAGAGGAACAGGTCGTGGTTGATCAGGCCGCCGCCGTAATCGGAGGCGTCGGCGACGCGCACCCCCAGCGCCTCCAGCTTGGCCCGGTCGACCGCGCCGGCCCGGACGCCGCCCGCCAGCGCCGCCGAGAGCTCCAGGGCGCGATCGTTGGTGGCGGAGATCACGGTGATCTTCGCGACGTCGGGTCCCAGTCGGGCGACGCCGTTGGAAAACAGGTCGAAGTCGATGTCGGGCGCGGCCAGCACCACCGCGCCGATGCGCGCCATGGCCGCCTCGCCGGCCTCGGCGCGGAGCATGCGCAGGGTCTCGAGGGTCAGGAGCGTGCCCATCGAATGCGCGACGATGTTGATCCGGCCGCCGCTCGGCGACGCGGCCAGGGCCTTGAGCAGGTCCTCGAAGGCGTCGCGCGACCAGAGGGCGCTCTCACGATCGTAGTTGTAGTCGAAGGTCGCGGCGGCGGAGGGCCACGTGAACAGGCCCGAGACGCCGCGGAAGCGGATCCCGTCCGACAGACGCGCGGCGCTGACGGCAGCCGATTCGAACGATTCCCGGTAGCCGTGAACGTAGATCAGCACGTCGCGTCCCAGGGCCGCCTGGGCGAAGGCCTCGGCGGCGCCCGGTCCGGTCTCGGCCTTCGGCACGGCCCCGATGGTCCAATCGCCCGTGATGACGGACGAGACCTTGCCGAGCAGCGACCGGTCGGGGGGCGACAGGCGCACCTCCGCGAAGCTCAGGCCGCGGCCGCGATCGCTGCTGAAATACGGGGGCCTGGGCGGGCTGCCGACGGGCTTGCGCGTCGTGGCGACCAGAAGGACCGGCATGACGTCGAGCGCCGACTGCTTCTCGGGCAGGGACGGTCCGGTGCCGAGGTTGTCGGTGACGCAGGCGCCGAGGGACGGCGCGAGGCCTGCGGCACCCGCGAGGGCACCGATCTGGAGGAGGGCGCGGCGTGAGACGGGATGTTCCGGCATGATCCAGGGGCGCTCGGGCGGGGCCTCCCTCGTGGCGCAGGATCATGACCTTGGCGGGGCGCGCCGCCGGCCGATCCCTGTGGAGAACCGACAAGGTTTCCCTTGTGGTCGTCCGGACACAGGCCTGCGCCGTCGCCTCGGACCGGTAGCCCCCTCGACGGAAGCCCTCGTCACCGCCATGAAGGATGCATGACGCCGACCATCGACATCGAGAGCCTGCGCCGGCGCCTGCTGGGCGGCGACCGCGCCGCCCTGGCCCGGGCCATCACCCTCGCCGAGTCGAAGCGCGCCGATCATCGGGCCCTCGCGTCGGACCTCATCGACGCCGTGCTGCCGCAAACCGGCAAGGCGATCCGGGTCGGGATCACCGGCGTCCCCGGCGTCGGCAAGTCGACCACCATCGACGCTCTGGGCTCGAACCTGACGGAGGCCGGCCACAAGGTGGCGGTGCTGGCAGTCGACCCGTCCTCCTCGCGCACGGGCGGTTCGATCCTCGGCGACAAGACCCGGATGGCCCGGCTCGCCCACGACCCGGGCGCCTTCATCCGCCCGTCTCCATCCTCGGGCACGCTCGGCGGCGTGGCGGCCAAGACCCGCGAGACCATGCTGCTCTGCGAGGCGGCGGGCTTCGACGTGATCCTAGTGGAGACCGTGGGGGTCGGCCAATCCGAGACCGCGGTGGCCGACCTGACCGATTTCTTCCTCGTGCTGATGCTGCCCGGCGCCGGCGACGAACTCCAGGGTATCAAGAAGGGCATCCTCGAACTCGCCGACATGATCGCGGTCAACAAGGCGGATGCGGGCGAGGCCGAGCAGCGGGCCAACGCGGCGGCCTCGGAATACCGGGCGGCGCTGCACATCCTCACCCCGGCCTCGGCGACGTGGACACCGCCCGTGGTGACGATCTCGGGCTTCCACAACCTGCGGCTGGACGCGCTCTGGGCGAAGATCGTCGACCATCGGGGCAAGCTCACCGCCACCGGCGAGATCCAGGCGAAGCGCCGGACGCAGGACGTGAAGTGGATGTGGGCGCTGGTGGATGAGCGCCTGCACCAACGCCTCGTCGGCTCCCCGGAGGTTCGGCGCCGCACGGCCGAGGCGGAGGCGGGCGTGGCCCGGGGCGAGACCTCTCCGGCCGCGGGTGCGGCCGCCATCGCCGAACTGATCGGCCTCTGACGGGGCCGGCCCGGCCGCGCCCGGCGCACACAAATTCCGCGGCGGTGCGGGGCACAAACGCGATCTCGCGCGTTCGAGTGGACGACGGCGTATCGAGCGGCGCCCCGTCGCGGCGCCGTGCTCACGTCTAGGAGAGTGCCATGGTTGATACGGATCGGATCGTCGGCGGCGCCAAGGAAGCCGCGGGCAAGGTTCAGAGTGCGGCCGGCGATTTCGTCGGCTCGAATCGCGACTCTGTGGAAGGCCGCTTCCGCGACGCCCAGGGTCAGGCGCAGAACGTCTACGGACAGGCCAAGGACAAGGCGCGGGATATCGCCGATCAGGCGAGCGACTACGCGAGCGACGCGTCCGCGCGGGCCCGGGACGTCGCGGGCGACGTCTACGAGCGGGGCGGCTCCTACCTGCGCGACGGCCGCGAAGCCGTCGGTGCCCGGGTGGAGGAGAATCCCCTCGTCGCGCTGCTGATCGCGGGCGCGGTGGGCTACGGTCTCGCCCTCCTGATCCACAGCCGCCGCTGACCGGACGCGGCCTCGCCCGAATACGGGCGGGGCCGCGCCAGGACGGTACCGGGGGTGCCTTATCGCGATGTGCCTCATTGCGATGTGCCTTGCATCGCGCCGCCCGGGCCATACCTGATGGATGCGGGGGGCGCCCGCCCGCCCAAGGCTTCTCTGGCCATGCTCAGCACCGATACCGACATCCTCGCCGCCGCCGAAACCTGGCGACGCGACGGCCACGCCGTGGCGCTGGCCACCGTGATCGAGACTTGGGGATCGGCGCCGCGGCCCGTGGGCAGCCACCTCGTCGTCGACGAGGCAGGCAATTTCCTGGGGTCCGTCTCGGGGGGCTGCGTCGAGGGGGCCGTGATCACCGAGGCGATCGAAGTGATCGAAGCCGGTGCACCGCGCGTCCTCGAGTTCGGCGTCGCCGACGAGACCGCGTGGCGGGCTGGCCTGTCCTGCGGCGGCCGGATCCGTGTCTTCGTCGAGCGGCTCGACTGATGCGCGCCGACATCCTGGCAAGCCTCAATGCCGAGCGCGCCGCGCGCCGGGCCGCGATCCTCGTCACCGACATCGCCGACGGCAGCCAGCGCCTCGTGCGCGAGGCGGAGATCGCAGGCGATCCCCTTGGCCCGGTGCTCGGCAAGCACCTCGCGTCGGCCAAGAGCGGCCTCGTGGAGGCTGACGGGCGGACACTGTTCCTCACCGTGCAGGTGCCGCCCGTGCGGCTCGTGGTGATCGGGGCGGTCCACATCTCGCAGGCGATGGCGCCGATGGCGGCGGCGCTCGATCTCGCGCTCACGGTGATCGACCCGCGCACCGCCTTCGCGACGCCGGAGCGCTTCCCCGGCGTCGAACTCGTGGCCGAGTGGCCGGAGGCCGTGCTCGGGAGCCGCGTGCCGCCGCTGGACCGCTATTGCGCACTCGCGGCCCTGACCCACGATCCCAAGATCGACGATCCCGCACTGAAGGCGGCGCTGACGGCCGAGTGCTTCTATGTCGGCGCCCTCGGATCGCGGAAGACCCACGCGGCGCGGGTGGCCCGGCTCGGCGCGGCCGGCTTCAGCCCGGAGCAGATCGGCCGGATCCGAGCGCCGATCGGGCTCGCGATCGGGGCGGTGAGCCCCGCCGAGATCGCGCTCGCCGTCCTGGCGGAGGTCGTGGCCGCCCTGCGCCGCGCACCCCGCCCGGAGGCCGCGTGAGGTTCGGTCCCGTGCCGGTCGCCGAGGCCGCCGGGATGATCAGCGCCCACGCCGTCCGGGGTGCGGATTTCACCCTGCGCAAGGGGTCGGTGATCGACCCCGATGCCGCCGCCGCCCTGGCGCGGGCCGGCCTGTCGGAGATCGTCGCGGCGGCCCTGGAGCCCGGCGACGTCGGCGAGGACGCCGCCGCCGCGCAGCTCGCCGGTCACCTGGCCGGGGCGAACCTGCGCATCGAGGCGCCCTTCACCGGCCGCTGCAACCTGTTCGCCGAAACGGCGGGGGTGCTCGTCCTGGATCCCGCCCGCATCGACGCGGTCAATGCCGTCGACGAGGCCGTGACGGTGGCGACGCTGCCGCGCTTCAAGCCGGTGGTGGCCGGCGAGATGGTCGCCACCGTGAAGATCATCCCCTACGCGGTGCCGGGGGGCGTGCTGGCCCGCGCCTGCGCGTCGACCGCGGGCGGGGCCCTCGCGGTCGCCCCATACCGCCGCCGCCGGGTGGGCGTGATCTCGACCCGCCTGCCGAGCCTCAAGGAGGCGACAATCGACAAGACCCTCCGGGTGCTCGCCGAGCGCCTCGCCCCCACGGGGTCCGCGATCGTCCGCGAGATCCGGGTGCCGCACGCGGACGAGGCCGTGGCCACGGCTCTCGCCCAGGCGATCGACGGCGACGGGGCGGATCTCGTGGTGGTGTTCGGCGCTTCGGCCATCGCCGACCGGCGCGACGTCATTCCGGCTGGCATCGAGGCCGCGGGGGGCAGCGTCGCGCATCTCGGGATGCCGGTCGATCCCGGAAACCTGCTTCTCGTCGGGAGCCGCGGCGGAGTGCCGGTGATCGGCGCGCCGGGCTGCGCGCGCTCACCGAAGGAGAACGGCTTCGACTGGATCCTGCACCGCCTCCTGGCGGATCTGGCGGTGACCCGGGCCGACATCGTCGCGCTGGGCGTCGGCGGGCTCCTGATGGAGATCGTCTCGCGCCCGCAGCCCCGGGCCGGTGGTGCGGCGACGGCGGCCGACGCGGAGCCGTCGCCGGATGCCTGACGTCGGCACGATTCTTCTCGCCGCGGGACTCGGCAGCCGGTTCGGCCCTGAGCCGAAGCTGCTCGCGCTCCTCGACGGAGCGCCGCTGGTGCGTCACGCGGCCGGAGCCGCCCTCGGCGCCCGGCCGCGTCCGGTGGTCGCCGTGCTCGGGGCGCATGCCGACCGGGTCCGGGCCGCGCTGGCCGGGCTCGACCTGATCCACGCCGTCAATCCCGATTACCGTCTCGGCCTCGCAACCTCGCTGCGTGCCGGTCTCGCGGCACTTCCTCCCAGCTGCAGCGCCGCCGTGGTGGTGCTCGGCGACATGCCGCGCGTGACCGCCGCCCATATCGACCGTTTGGTGGAGGCATTCGCGGGCGCCGCCCCGCTGCCGGTCGCCGTGGTCCCGGTGCAGGACGGACGGCGCGGGAACCCGGTGCTGCTGAACCTGCGCCGTCTGGCTCCGGATATCGCCCGGCTGCAGGGCGACCATGGGGCGGGACCGCTCCTCAGGGGACGGACCGACGTGCTGGAGATCCCGGGCGATCCCTCGACGGCCCTCGACATCGACACGCCGTCCAGCCTCGCCGCCCTCGGCGGTCACGCCGTCTGACGGGGCACCGCCGCGTGCGCAACCGTCCCATCCGGCCCGGTATCACGTCTCCTCTGTCGCGCTGTCCTCAGCCGTGTCGCCCCTGCGCGTTGTTCGGGCCTCGGCCCGGCACCGGTCCGAGCAGTAGCGCACCTCGTCCCAGACGCGCTCCCATTTCTTGCGCCACGCGAACGGACGGCCGCACTGAACGCAGACCTTCTGCGGCAGATCGGCCTTGCGGCGCATCGGCGGCATCATCCCTCTCCCGCGTCGTACGGCCCGCTCAGCCTGCCGGCTTCGGTGCCGTTCGGCGAAGCCGGGCGTCCAGAAGGTTTGCCAAGCCGAGCATGACCGCGATCCCACCGAGATTGACGGCGATCTGCAGGGGCCATGTGGCGTCGAAGGTGCGGTAGAGGATGCGGCCGATGAGCGCCGCCAGGCAGCCGGCCGCGAAGATCTCCAGCGAGTGTCGGCCGCAGGCATCGATCAGGCGGAGCGAGGGGTGCCGGCAGAAGCGCCCCACCGCGGGCGCGCTGAACAGCAGGTAGGTCAGGGCGAGGATGTCCAGCAGGCGCAAGGGGCCGACGTGGCTCTTGTCCGGAACGTCGATCGCCAGCGGCCTGAGGTTCGGAAGGCTCCACTCGGCCCAGGATCCGCCCTGGAACAGGGCGAAGGCTAGGTAGACCCCGGCGGTCGCCACGGCCCAGCCCCGCCGCGGCAGGAGGCCGCCGCCCGAGCGGATCGCCAGCGCCAGGGCCGCGCCGATCACGAACAGGAACTGCCACGCGAACGGGTTGAAGTACCACCCGTCATCCACCGCTGCGGCGTTCGGCAGGTTCAACTGATGATCGAGGTTGGCGGCGAGCCACAGGGTCCCCGACAGGGCGAGCACGCCCCAGACGCCGCGCCGCAGCCCGAAATAGATGAGTGGGAACAGGGCGAGCAGCAGGATGTAGAGCGGCAGGATGTCGAGGTAGTTGGGCAGCGCGTTCAAGGCGAGGCCGCGCAGAAGGCCGGGCAGCAGCCCCATCTGGATCAGCGGCGCGACGCCGAAGCGCGGCGTCAGGCCGGTGAGATCCATCCAGATCCGCACGATGATCAGCGTGGCGAGCAGAAGGCCCGCCTGGAACAGGTAGATGCGCAGGCAGCGCCTGCCGATCCGGCCGAGCGTCCTGCGGATCCCGGCCCGCTGGAACAGGCCTCCGTAGGCCATCATCGAGGAGTACCCGGCGAGCAGGACGAAGATCTCGGCCGCGTCGGAGAACCCGAAATTGTGCAGCGTGAACAAGGCCGGCGCGTTGCGGGGGATGTGATCGACGAAGATCGTCAGCAGCGCGAAGCCGCGCAGCACGTCGACCCGCGCGTCGCGGACCGGCTTGGCGGGCTTGTCCTGAGGGGGCGACTGCGGGGCCGGCCGCAGCCGACCGGGATCCGAAGGCCGCTCGAGCGCGTCGATGTTCGTCACACGGACCGTCACCGGCAGGGTGGCAGGGCGAAGACGGCGCGGACCGCCGCGGTCGGATGATACCGCACTGCAGCGCGGACGCTGCCGGAGAGTGCGCCGATCACGCGCCTTTGTTCAGATGTGGACACCGGCACCGCCGCGCCGGATCCCGGCGAGCACCCGGGATCCGCCGGGTCTGTGCTGCCGGTCGACGCTGATGGTGTCACACGGTCATCCTCTGTCGACGCGATCCGAGGTTCCGACGACAGGACGTTCCGCGAAGCCTCACCGTTCCAGGACCCGACGTCGCGCCCGGCGCCGGAGCGAGGCGAGCGCCGACGCCAAGTCCCCAACACGGACGGTGGTTTCGGATCGTGCCGCACGACCCCCGCGTATCCCGGCATCCTCGGCGCCTCGGCGCGCCGCGACGCCCCTCGCGTCGCGACCGCGGCCGGTATAGACGCGGCGGATCGAACCCGGCTTTCCGCCGCCGACCATGCCGGGGAGGGGCTGGGTTCATGCGCGTCCTCGTCACCGGAGCCGGAGACTATCTCGGCCGCCGCCTGCTCGAGGCGCTGCGGCGGCGGCTCCCGCCCGGCAGCCGAATCCTCGGCATCGACCGGAGCGCGCAGCCGCCCCTCGACGGCGTGACCTTCCTCGCCGTCGATCCGTTCGATGCCGGCCGGCTCGCCGAGGCGGTCGCCGCCTTCGAGCCGACCCTCGTCTTCCATCTCGCCGCCCTGGCCTCCGTGGCGCGGTCGAGCGAGACGCCGGCCTATGCCTGGCGGGCAGACCTGCTCGGAACCTTGAACCTCGCCGAGGCGGTGGCCAGGACCCGCGCGGCCCTGGTCTTCCTGAGTTCGACCGTCGTCTACGGCGAGGCGTTCCGCGACCGCGCGCGTCCCGACGAGAGCGTGACGCCGCGACCCGACACCATCTCGGGGCGAACCAAGAACGCCTGCGAGTACATCCTGCGCGATGTGCTGGCCAACGCCCGCGTGAAGCACCTCGTGCTGCGGCCGTCGAACTACATCGGGCCCGGGCAGAGCGAGACCTTCGTGGTCGCTTCCTTCGCCGGGCAGATCGCCCGCATCGAGCGCGGAGAGGCTCCGCCGGTCGTGGAGGTGGGCGATCTCTCGGCGGGGCGCGACTTCTTCGATGTGGCCGACTTCACCGCGGCATGCCTGCAAGTGATCGCGCGGATCGACGAGCTGCCCGATGGCGGCATCTTCAACGTCGGATCGGGCACCGTGACGCCGGTCTCGGACATCCTCGACGCCCTTCGTGCCCTGACGGATGCGGATTTCACGATCCGGGTGAGGGACGAACGGGTCCGGCCGGCGGGCGTGCGCAGCGAGGGCTGCGACCCGGCCGCCTTCGCGGCGGCCACCGGCTGGAAGCCGATGATCCCGCTCACGCGCAGCCTGTCGGCGATCCTCGCGGAGGCGCGGTCACGGAACGGCTGACCCGGGGATGGCGGGCATCCCCGGGTGGGCGCGCCGCGATCAGCGCGAGAACCGCTTGTACTTGATCTTCTTCGGCATGATCGAATCCGCTCCGAGTCGGCGGACCTTGTCGGCCTCGTAGTCGGAGAAGTTGCCTTCGAACCATTCCACGTGGCTGTCGCCCTCGAAGGCCAGGATGTGGGTGGCGATACGGTTCAAGAACCAGCGATCGTGGCTGATGATGACCGCGCAGCCGGCATAATCCTCTAGCGCGTCCTCCAGGGCACGCAGGGTCTCCATGTCGAGGTCGTTGGTCGGCTCGTCGAGGAGCAGCACGTTGGCGCCGCCCTTCAGGGTGCGGGCCAAGTGGACGCGGTTGCGCTCGCCGCCCGAGAGGGTTCCGACCTTCTTCTGCTGGTCGGGGCCCTTGAACGCGAACGCCGCGCAATAGGCGCGCGAATTGATCTCGCGCTTGTTGAAATAGATGATGTCGTTGCCGCCCGAGACCTCCTGCCAGACCGTCGCGTTCGGGTCGAGGGCGTCGCGCGACTGGTCGACGTAGCCGAGCTTGACCGTCTCGCCGACGTCGATCTTGCCGCTGTCGGGCTTCTCCTGGCCGGTGATCATCTTGAACAGGGTCGTCTTGCCGGCGCCGTTCGGGCCGATCACCCCGACGATGCCGCCCGGCGGCAGCTTGAACGAGAGATCCTCGATCAGCAGCCGGTCGCCGAACGCCTTGCTGAGATTCTCGAACTCGATGACGTTGTTGCCGAGCCGCTCGTCGATCGGGATGACGATCTGCGCGGAGGCGTCCACCTTGTTGTTCTGCTTGGCGACCAGCTCCTCGTAGCGGGTGATGCGCGCCTTCGACTTCGACTGGCGCGCCTTCGGGGAGGCGGCGATCCACTCCTGCTCGCGGGCGATGGAGCGCTGCCGGACCATGTCCTCGCGGCCCTCCTGCTCCAGGCGCTTCTGCTTCTGCACCAGCCACGCCGAGTAGTTGCCCTCGTACGGGATGCCCTTGCCCCGATCGAGTTCCAGGATCCAGCTGGTGACGTTGTCGAGGAAGTAGCGGTCGTGGGTCACGATCAGGATCGCGCCCGGGTACTGGCGCAGGTGACCTTCCAGCCAGTTCACCGTCTCGGCGTCGAGGTGGTTGGTCGGCTCGTCGAGGAGCAGCAGCTCCGGCTCCCACAGGAGCAGGCGGCACAGGGCGATGCGGCGGCGCTCGCCGCCCGAGAGGGTGGCGACCGGCTGCTCATCGCTCGGGCAGCCCAGGGCCTCCATGGCCTGATCGACCTTCGAGTCGAGCTCCCAGAGACCGAGCGATTCGATTCGGTCCTGGAGCTCGGTCATCTCGTCGGCGGTTTCCTCCGAGTAGTTCATGGCGAGCTCGTTGTAGCGGTCGAGCATGGCCTGCTTCTCGGC
>Ga0160428_1001250_pt1 | contig 20363 bp, 19 predicted proteins | sample SolpanmetagenomM_FD_108198 | JGI IMG/M metagenome (GOLD analysis project Ga0160428, IMG submission 108198) | Solar panel surface microbial communities from Lawrence Berkeley National Laboratory, California, USA - M | ecosystem: Engineered > Built environment > Solar panel > Unclassified ... | reverse complement strand
GCCGGGGGCGCGGACGTTCCTCGAGGATCCGCAGGTGATGGAGCTGGTGTTGGCGTTCACCGGCATCGACGACGCGACCACCCGCGCCAGCGTGCTCTCCATCGTCAAGATGGCCGCCACGCTTCGGAAGGGTCAGCAATCCGGCTGATCCTCGACCGCGCCGGCCGCCGAACATCCGGGGCGCGTCCGCTTGGCTGAAGTCGGTGACGGTGCCGCATTCAATCGAGCTCCAGCGAGGCAGAGATACCGCCGGGCAGCGTGCAATCTATCGCAGCAATGCAACTTCTGATTAGTATCGTCACGGTAGCTTGGGGCGTTCCGGCGCTCAGCGAGGCTCCCGATGTACCGCGCCCTTGCGTGTCTGACCGATGAGCATACCCCGTGGGTGCTGCCGCTGGCCGCCTGCGTCTGCTGGATCTCCTGCTACGTCGCGCTGCACCTGGAGCAGCGCGTCAGGTCCGGTCGCTCGTGGGCTCTGGCATGGCTCCTCGCCGCCAGCTTCTCGGCCGGCGCGGGGATCTGGAGCACCCATTTCATCGGCATGCTGGGCTACGACCCCGGCGTCGTCGTCGGCTACGAGGCGGCGACGACGCTGCTCTCCCTGATCGTCGCCGTCACCGCGTCCCTGGGGGCCTTCACTCTGGTGCGCGCCGCGCCGCCGGGCGCGGCCTGGGCGGGCGCCATCGCGGGCCTGATCCTCGGGGGCGGAATCGCCTGCATGCACTTCCTCGGAATCGCGGGCGTGGTGCTGCCCGGCCGTTTCGCGTGGGACACCACCCTCGTGATCCTGGCGATCGCCCTCGGCTGCGGCCTGTCGGCCACCGCTTTCGCAATTCATATTCGCCGCGCGGACCCGAGAACGCGGATGATCGCCGCCACCGTCCTGACGAGCGCCATCGCGGGCCTGCACTTCACGGCCATGGCGGCGGTCCGCGTCCTTCCGGATCCCGCCTTCGCGACGCCGGATCTCGGGCTCGCGCGGGGCGCGCTCGCCGGCGGCATCGCCGGCCTCATGGCGGTGATTCTGGCCTTCGCGGCCCTGGCACTGATGCTGGACCACCTGCGAACGATGAACGCCGCTCTGTCCGGCCAGGGCATCGTCCTGCGGGAGAAGACGCTGCTGCTGGATGCGACCCTGGACAGCATGGATCAGGGACTCATCATGGTCGATGCCCGCGGCATCGTGCAGGTGTGCAACGAACGCGCCTTGGCGCTGCTGGATCTGCCGCGCGCCATGATGCAGGAGCGTCCGAGCTACAGGGCCGTCCTGCGACACCAGTTGCGCAACCGCGAGCGCAATCGCACCGACCGGTCGTTCCGCGATTGGATCGAGCGCGGCGGGTCGGAGCAGGCCCACGTCCACGAGCGCCTGCGGCCCAACGGCCTCGTGCTGGAGATCCGCACCGTCCCGCTTCGGGATGGCGGATTCGTGCGCACCTTCACGGACATCACGCAGCGCAAGAACGCCGAGGCGGAGATCGCCCGCATGGCCCGGCACGACATCCTGACCGGCCTGCCGAATCGCGGCCTGTTCCGCGAACTCCTCGACAAGCGCCTCGCCGGGATCGCGGCCCGTGGCGAGACCGCGGCCGTGCTGTACCTCGATCTCGACGGCTTCAAGGGCGTGAACGACACCCTCGGTCACCAAGTGGGCGACGCGCTGCTCTGCGCCGTGGCGGAGCGATTGCAGTCGGCGGTGGGCAACGACATCGTGGCCCGGCTCGGCGGCGACGAGTTCGCCATCCTGCTGGCCGGCGGCCAGCGGCAAGCCACCGACGTCGCCGCGCGTCTCATCGCGCTGTTCGAGGCGCCGCTCCCGGTCGGTGACCTGCGCGTGGGTGTCGGCCTGAGCGTCGGCATCGCCCTGGCGCCGGAGCACGGCTCCAACGCCGAATGCCTGTACCGGCGCGCCGATCTGGCCCTGTACCGCGCCAAGGCCGAGGGGCGCGGCACCTTCCGCGTCTTCTCGGTCGACATGGACGACGAGGCGGAGGAGCGCCGGGCCCTCGAGAGTGAACTGCGGCAGGCCTTGGCGGACGGCTTGCTCAGCCTGCACTACCAGCCACAGGTCGACGGTGCCTCCGGCCGGCTCGTGGGGTTCGAGGCGCTGGTGCGCTGGCTGCACCCGTCGCGCGGCCAGATCCCGCCCACCGTGTTCGTGCCGCTGGCGGAGGAGAGCGGGCTCATCGTCGCGCTGGGCGACTGGGTTCTGCGCGAGGCCTGCCGCGAGGCGGCGACCTGGGCGCCTGAACTGAAAGTCTCGGTCAACCTGTCACCGCGCCAACTCCTCAAGCCGGACCTGCCCGAGACCGTGCTGGCGATCCTCGCCGAGACCGGCCTATCGCCGGACCGGCTGGAGCTGGAGGTCACGGAGAGCGTCATCATCAACGACATGTCGCGGGCGATCGGCATTCTCCGGCGCCTGAAGAGCTTCGGCATCCGCATCAGCATGGACGATTTCGGCACCGGCTACGCGTCGCTGGCGACCCTGCACGCCTTCCCGTTCGACAAGATGAAGATCGACCGCTCCTTCGTGGCCCAGCTCGAATCCGATCCCCAGGCCGCCGTGATCGTGCGGGCCGTCCTGAGCCTGGGACGCAGCCTCCGGATGAGCGTCGTCGCCGAAGGTGTCGAGACCCCCGCGCAGCGGCGGTTCCTGGCCGACGAGGCATGTGGCGAGATGCAGGGGTACCTGTTCGGCAAGCCGGCCCCCATCGGCGATTTCGCCGACATGCTCGGCGTTGCCGACCGAAGCGGCGCCCTCGCGGCCCCTGCGGTCAAGGTCGCCTGATCGCGGATCGACCGAGCGATCGACGGGGGGCCCAGACTTCGGCACCCGCGGAGCTCGGGATTAACCGGATACTCAATCCTAAGTAGAAATAGTAAGCGGCCCGACACACTCTCTGATTGCAACCAGGGGTTGGGCCAAGCATAGTGATCATGGGCGCGGATAAGCGCTGAACCGATCATCACGCCGTGCCCATCGCGGCAGACTGATGTTCAAGTCAGCTAAGCCCGCCCGCTCGGGTCGCAGTTTCAGAGAGCATAACTCAGGAGAATACTATGCAGACGACCGCTCCCTCCGTCGAACTCGCCGCAAAGATCCTGAGCGCCTACGTCACGAAGAACAGCATTCCGATGGGATCGCTGCCGACCCTGCTGTCCGAAGTTCACCGCTCGATCACGGAGCTCGACAAGCAGCCGGCGATCCAAGCCAAGCGTCTGACGGACGCGCAGATCCGCGCCTCCATCCGTCCCGACATGCTCATCAGCTTCGAGGACGGCAAGCCGTACAAGGCGTTGCGCCGCCACCTGACCCTGCGCGGCCTGACCCCGGAGGCCTACAAGGCCAAGTGGGGTCTGCCGGTGGATTATCCCCTGGTCTCCGCCACCTACAGCGCGCGCCGCTCGCAGATCTCCCGCGAGATCGGCCTCGGTCAGCAGCGGCGGTTGAAGAAGGTGGCGGCCTGAACGTGCGAGGCTCTGCCTCGAACGGACGATCGCGGCGAGGACGGCGTGGCGCATCGGGCGCCGCGACCGTTCGCGCCCGACAGCCGACTCACTGCACGCTCCGGTGCGTTCGCCGTGGCAGTCCCAAGCCTCGTCCTTGCGCACGCGTTGAACGGATTGCTAGGGGGCGCGCCGAGCGGGCGACCCGGACTTCGGCGTGCGGGCACGCGCGGTCCGGCCAGAGTCACGAGCGTGCGAACGAGGTGCAGCCGCTTCCGGTCCGGCGCGGCGTCCGGCCCTGCCATCCCCTGACTTGGCACAACTTGTGAGAGAGAAACGGACGGGCCGATTCAATCCTCATTAACCAAGCCGGTTGATTGTATCACATAGCGCGGCTCGATCACAGGTTGTTGTCGGGTGAGCGCAGTCGAGTACGATGCGGCTGAACGGCGATGGCCTTTGACTTGTCTGCGGTCCAAAACCCAGTGCCCCGGCGCGCCGGTTCATCCAGGATCGCCGTCGCGGCGCTGCTGATCTGCGCTCCGATACTCGGCGGGTGCATGTCGAGCCGGCCGCAGACCGCCGCGGGCGCCCGGCCCGACGTGACCCAGACCGGCTCGATCCCCGAGGCGCTGCCGCCGACCGTCGTCGCCGCAGCCCAGGAGGAAGTCGGGCGCACCATGCGCCTCGGCCTCGCGCATTATCGCCTCAACGTCGGCGACAATGTCGAGGTCTCGTTCCTGATCGATTCCAGCGTGGTCCAGCCGACCTACCGGCTCAATCCGAGCGACGAGTTCGACGTCGATTTCCGGACCCACCCGGAATACAACCGCACGGTGATCGTCCGGCCGGACGGCAGGATCTCGCTGCCGGGCAAGAACGGCATCAAGGTCGCGGGCCTGTCGCCGGAGGCGGCCGCCGCGCTGATCAAGAGCACCTACGACGACGTGCTGATCGATCCCGTCGTCACGGTGATGCTGCGCCGGTTCCGCACCGTGACCGACGATTTCCGCGATCTCACCCAGCGGGCCGACATGGGCCGGGTGAAGGTCCTGGCGATCGAGCCGGACGGCAAGATCAACCTGCCGATGGTCCCGGCGGTCCAGGCCGCCGGCCGGACGGTGCACGAAGTCGCCGGCAGCCTCAACGCCGCCTACAAGCACCAGCTCGCTTCGGTGACGACGAGCGTGCGCCTTGCGAGCCTCGTCCCGGCCAACACCATGGTATTCGGCGAGGTGCGCGCCCCCGGCCCCGTCACCCTGCAGGGACCCCGCACCCTGGCGCAGGTCTTGGGCTCGGCGGGCGGCGTCCTGCCGACCGCCGCGGGCGAGGCGGTGCGCATCATCCGCTTCGACGCGGAGGCCGCCGGAAGCGTCCGCATCGTCGATATCGGTCAGCCGGGCTTGGCCGATTCCATCGTCGTGCCGCCCAACGCCACCGTCTACGTGCCGCCCTCGCTGCTCGCCAAGACCGCCCGCGCCGTCGACCTCGTGGTGCGCCAAATCCTGCTGTTCAACGGGACCGGCTTCGGGGTCAACTACATCACCGGGCCGGCCGCCAGCACCTCGACCACCGCATCCGTGAGGTCCGGCACGTGAGTCAGCCCGACGTGACCGCCGCCGATGCCGTCGAGGGTGCCGCCTTCGACCTGCGCGACGCCCTCGCGGCCCTGTTCCGACACATCCGGCCGGTCCTGCTGATCCTGGTCGCGGCGATCCTGGGGGCCGGGATCTACCTGCTGCTGACGCCGGCCGAGTACACGGCCGACGCGAAGCTGATCATCCGCCTCGGGCGCGAGAAGGCGGGCGCCCCGCTCCAGGGCGGCGCCAACCAGAACTACATGTTCTCGGAGCGCGCGCAGAACGTGAACAACGAGGTCGAGATCCTGCGCGACCCCAGCATCGTGCGCGACGAATTCGCGGCCCTGAAGGCGATCACGCCCACCGGCGATCCCGGCCCGCCTCCCGAGGACTGGGCCGACTGGCTCATCTACCAGGGGCGCCAGGCGATCCGTGGCGCGAAGGCGATCAAGACCTGGGTGGTCGACACGGTGCGGGTCCCCTTCGAGGCGGTGGGCCTGCTGCGCCATCTCACCCCGGACGAGAAACTCTACGAGGCCTATCTCGCGGCCTTCAAGGTCATCTTCGTCAAGGAGACGGACGTCATCCTGACCGGCTTCACCTGGACGGAACCGCATTTCGCCGCCCAGGCACTCAACCGGCTGCTCGACGCCTACAAGCGCCGGCACGTGGAGGTCTACGCCGACGAGACCCCCGCCTCCTTCTACCAGAGCAAGCTGGAGCGCGCCCGGGCCGACCTCGCCGCCATCGACGCGCAGCTGGCCACCTATCTCAAGGGCAACAACACCGCGAGTTTCGAGATCGAGCAGCAGAACGACCTCGGTACGTTGGCCGAGTTCGCCAAGCAGAAATCCGCCGCGCAGATCGAGCGCGAGGTCGTCGAGACACGGCTCAAGCGCACCCGCGAGGCCGGCCCCGATCGCTGGCAGCCGACCCCGCCCGACGCCGACCCGACGGTCACGGCCTTCGATCAGCGCTGGGCGGATCTCAGGACGAAGCGCGCCGAACTCGCCGTGCGCTTCCGGCCGACCGCGCCCGAATTCGTGAGCCTGGACCGCGACCTCGCGGCGCTGTCGCGGCAGAAGCATCTGGCGCTCATCGCCGCCGACACGGCGAAGCTCGCCGTGCTAGCCGAGCGAATCCAGAGCATCACGGCGATCGAGCAGAACCGCCGCAAGGCGGCGATCGGCCAGAGCGACGCCGCCCTCGCCTATGGACGCCTGGCGCAGCAGAAGAGCCTGCTCACCGAAGAGATCACCGAGACCCAGAAGCGGATCGACGCGCTGAGGACCGGCACCGGCCTCGACGCCCAGGCCGTCACCTCCTCGGCGCTGGTGGCGCGCGCCGTCCCGCCGCGACTGCCCTCCGGCCCGAACCGGCCGCTGATCCTCGGCCTCGCGGCCGGGCTCGGATTGCTGGCGGCGCTCGCCTACGTCGCCCTCGCCGAGATCCTGGCCCAGACCTACCGCAGCGCCGCCGAGGTCGCCCGCTCGCTGCGGGTGCCCGTTCTGGCCGCGGTGCCGCTGCAGACCGGAGCCGCCGCATGATCGTCGCCGCCACCGTCACGAGGATCGACCCGGCCGTCCTGGAGCCGGCCCTGATCCAGCTCAACCGCCAAGCGGCGCGGTTGCGCCGCGTCGGCATCACCGCGGTCCAGCCTGGCGAGGGGGTGAGCACCCTGGCCCGCGAACTCGCCGGCGCCTACGCCCGGCGCGACCGCAACACCGTGCTGATCGAGGCCAACTGGTCCCGGCCGTCGCTGGCGAAGGCCTACGGCTTGGCCGGCCGCCCGGGTTTCGCCGACATCGTCGTCGGCGAAGTGTCGCCGAGTTGCGGCGTCCACGCGGTCGCCGACGGCCTCAGCGTCGTGCCCGCGGGGAGTGCTGCGGCGATTCGACGGGCGACGCTGGATGACGGCCGCGTCGAGGACTTTCTGGCGCTCGTCGACGAGCGCTTCGACCTCGCCATCGTGGATTGCGAGCCCATCACCGAGATCGGCGACGCGGCCGCGCTCTCGCCCTTCGTGGACGGCTTCATCGTGGTCATCGGCGCCGAGCGGACCCGCCGGGCCGTCGCGCAGAGGGCCTTGGCCGACCTGAAGGCCGCAGGCGGCGCCCCGCTCGGAATCGTCCTCAACCGCACCCGGAGGCCCATCCCGAAATGGCTGTACCGGTGGCTCGGGTGAGCACCGTCCCCGCCCGCGCGCTGCGGATCCTACCCGTCGCGGGGATCGGCTTCGCGGCGGCGGCCGCGGCCGTCGCCCTGAGCGCGGCGCCGCTGAAATTCGCCGTGGTCGGGCTCGCGGCGGCCTCCGGCGGCGTGGGCGCCCTGGTCCTCGGACGACGCTACCGCCTGACGCCGCTCCTGCTCGTCGCCCTCGCGGTCGGTCTGACCGTGAAGCTCGACGTGAGCTTCGCCCAGCATTTCGAGGCGGTCGGGCAGTACCTGCCGAGCATCGGCGGCGGCGCCGGCCTCACGGTGAGCGTCGCGCTCCTCGTCACCGTGGCGCTGATCGTCGCCAAGCTGACGGGCCTCGGCGAGCGCGTCCCCGGCCTGCGGCTCGACCGACCCCTCGTGCTGACGCAGATCGGCTTCCTGGTCGCGGGCCTGCTCTCCCTCGCGAACGCCACCGACACGGCCTACCTCTGGTTCGACATGTGGCGTTTCCTCGGCCTGCTGCTGGTCTCGATCGCCGTGTCGAACCTGTCGGAAGCCGACATCCGGACCCTCGCGCTGGCGATCTGCGCCCTGTGCCTCGTGCAAACCGCGGTGGCGGGCCTCCAATACGTGTCGGGCTCGGAACTCGGCCTCTCGGTCCTGGGTGAGGAGCAGATCGTCGAGGAGAACATCAACTTCTCCGCGCAGCGTCGCGCCGGCGGCCTGAAGGTTCATCCCAACATCCTCGGCTACTACTACGAATTCGTCTGGCCGCTCGCGCTGGCGCTCGCGCTGTCGCGCGGACCGATGCTCCTGCGCCTCGTCGGGGCGGCGGGTGCCCTGTCGGCGCTGGGCGGGGTCGTGCTGACCCTGTCGCGGGCCTCGTGGCTCACCTTCCCGCTCTCGGCCGCGCTCCTGATACTGCTGGTCTACCGCGACCGGCTGTTCTCCCGGAGCAGCCTGCTCGTCTTCGGCCTCGTGGCCGTGATCGGCGCGATCGCGGGGATCTATGCCGGCCCGCTGATCTGGGAGCGTCTCACCGCCGACGACGGCGGCTCGGCGGCCCAGCGCGGGCCGCTGAACGCGGCGGCTCTGGCCCTGTTCGCGCGGTTTCCGATCGTCGGGGTCGGCCTGAACAACTTCGGCAACCAGTTCGCGATTCTCGACCAGACCGGTCTGTCGCGGCTGGCTGGCCTGTTCGACCGGTCGAACCACGTGGTGCACAACCTGCACATCCTGATCCTCACCGAGGTCGGGATCGTCGGCTACGCCGCATTCGCGCTGGTGTTCGCCGTAGGCATCGCCCGCGGCTTCCGCGCGGCGCGCCGCGCGCCGGTGGGCGATCCCCTGGCGGCCATCGCGGCGGCCTGCGCGGTGGGGCTGATCGCCCATCTGCTGCACGGTCTGGTCGATCCGGGCTTCCGCTTGAACCTCGGTATCGCCGAACTGCTCTACACGGGCCTCGGGCTGATCGCCGCAATACGGGCGGCGCAGCGGCGGCGGGCGATCGGCGTGCGCCGGCCAACCGTGCCCTCGGCCCGGCCCGCGACACCGCAATCCCCCTCTCCTGCGCCGAGGCGCGTCGCGTCGCGTCCCGGCAGCACCCTGGGAGCAGCTGTCCCGGAGACGCGCTCTCCCCTCAGAGCACGCGGAGACCGCGCATGAGCCCCGTCGGCCTGAGCGTCCTGATCGTCACCTACAATGCCGGCCGGGACATCGACACCTGCCTGGAACTCCTGGCGGCGAGCCGGATCGAACGGCCCTACGAGGTCATCCTCGTCGACAACGCTTCGACGGACGGCACACCGGAGCGCGTGGCCCAAGCCTTCCCGCGGGTGCGGGTGATCGCCGAGCGCACCAACCACGGCTTCGCGGGCGGCAACGCCGTCGCGCTGGCGCACGCGACCGGCGAGACGATCCTGCTCCTCAACCCGGATGCGTTCCTGCGCGACCCGGAGGCACTGCCGGGCCTGATGGCCCATCTCGACGCGCATCCGGAGCTCGGCGCGGTCGGCCCGCGTCTGACCTTCCCCGACGGGGCGCATCAGGTCGGCGATGCCGGCTACGAGCCGCGCCCGCTCTCGATCCTGGTGCACGCCGGTGGCCTGTCCGGGCGCTTCGGCCTGCGCGGCCTCTACCTCGCGAGCCGCCAGGCCGGCGGCCGCCAGGCCCTGGACGTCGATTGGATCTGCGGCGCCTGCCTCCTCCTGCGCCGGTCGGCGATCGATGCCATCGGTGGGCTCCGGAGCCCGATGTTCCTGTACGGCGAGGACGTGGACTGGGGTTGCCGCCTGCGCGATGCCGGCTGGCGGGTCGCCTACCTGCCGGGCATCGCCGTCGTTCACCTTCAGGGCGGCTCGGGGAGCACCCGCTCGGCCCGCTGGCTCGACGGGCTGGCGGCGATCTACCGCCTGCGCAACGCCGGGCGCGCCCTGTCGTCGCCGGCCTTCTTCTCAGGCCCGCTCCGGCTCGGATTCACCCTGCGGGCCCTGGCCTACGGCGTCGCGGCCCGGCTGCGCGGGCAGCCGGACCTCGCCCGGAAGGCCGAGGACATGCGCAGGTTCGCCGGCCACCTGCGCAGTCTTCGACAATGAAGACCCTGTCTTTCACCGCTTCTTGCGGATGAAGACCATGTGGTATCCCTTGAACGGGCCCGGCGTCAGCCGGAACAGCAGCTCCCAGAACTTGCCCAGGACGATGTTCTCGCCATGATAGAACGGCTGCCCGTCGAAACTGTAGGTGAAGTGCTCGAACCGATCTGTTGGGAAAAGCCGCTTCCGCGCCGCCTCCGTGTTCATCGTGTAGAGCGGCACGAACGAGTCGATCTCGACGCGCCGCGGCTCGACGAGGCGCAGCACCCGGGCGTGCAGGCGCTTCGGGACGAGCCGCGCGCCGACCCCGACATAGCCCCAGCGGTTGGGCGTCCAGGCGCAGAGCCAGCCGCCGGGGGCCAGCACCCGGCCGAGTTCAGTCGCCGTGACCTCGGGATGCTCGATATGTTCGAGGACCGAGAAGGCCGAGATCAGGTCGAAGCTCCCGTCCGGGAACGGCAGGACGCCTTCATGGCCGATCAGCCGGACCTCGTCGGCCGACTTGTTGCCGAGGACCGCCTCGTCGACGTCGCAGGCGATCACCTGGGCGCAGCGGCCCCGGAAATCCCCGAGGTGCCGTCGCAATGGCACCGGATCATCGCTCCACTTGCCGCGCCCGGCGCCGAACTCCATCACCCGCATGTCGGGCTTGAGCAGCGCGTTGACGCGGACGATGTACTCCATCCGGTGGTCGTGCCGGGAGTAGCCCCCGGCTTCCATCTCCCGGAACAGGCGCTGTTCGACCGTGACCATTCCTCAGGCTCCTCTGACAACGTTGCGCGTCGCGCGCGGGTGAAGGCGGACGGGCCGGGCGAGCGCCCGGCGGTGGCGATCCTCGGCACCCGCGGGGTGCCGGCGGCGCACGGGGGATTCGAGACCCTGGCGGAGCGGCTCGCGCTGGAGCTCGTGGACCGGGGCTGGCGGGTCGAGGTCTACTGCCAGGTGCGCGAGCCGACGCCGCCGACGTTGTGGCGCGGCATCACGCTGATCCCGGTGGCGGTCCGGGGCGACGGCGCCGTCTCGACGATCCTGTTCGACCTGAAATGCACCCTGAAGGCCGCCTTCCGGCCGGCCCTGCCGCTGGTGCTCGGCTACAACACGGCGGCGTTCTCGCTGCTGTACCGGCTCACGGGCAAGCGCAGCGTGATGAACATGGACGGCATCGAGTGGCGGCGCGACCGCTGGTCGAAGCCCGCCAAGGCCTGGTTCTGGCTGAACGAGCGCTTCGGCAGCCTGTTCTCGACGCATCTGGTGGCGGATCACCCGGAGATCGCCAGGCATCTCGCCCGCAGGACCTCGCCCGCCCGGATCACCACCATCGCGTACGGGGCCGATCCCGTCCTGGACGCGCCCCTCGACCCGCTCAAGCCCTTCGGCGTGCGGCCGCGGGGGTACGGGCTCCTGATAGCCCGGGTCGTGCCCGAGAACCTCGTCCTCCAGATCGTTCGAGCCTGGAGCGAGATCCGCCCGGGCCTGCCGCTGGTCGTGCTCGGGAAGCTGGACGCCGCCGACCCCTATCACCGCTGCGTGCGGGCCGCGGCGGGGCCGGACGTGATCTTCGCCGGTGCCATCTACGAGGCCGAGACGGTCGCCGCGCTGCGGCTCCACGCCCGCTTCCACATCCACGGCCACACGGTCGGCGGCACGAATCCCTCCCTGGTCGAGGCACTCGGTGCGGGATCGCCGATCCTGGCCCACGACAATCCGTTCAACCGCTGGGTGGCGGGTGACGAGGCCATCTATTTCGGCGACGAGACCGAGTTGCGCCGCGGCATCCTCGCCGTCGTGCGCGCCGCGCCGAAGCGACTGGACGCCATGTCGGCCGCCTCCCGCCGGCGGCACGCCGAGGCCTTCGAGTGGCGCGGCATCTTCGATGCCTACGAGGGCGTTCTGCGCCGGCATCTCGCCCGCGCGCGTGCGCCGAGACGCGCCTGGCGCAGGAAGGTCGGACGGGAGCAGACCCCCGTCTGACATCGATGTCCCGGTCGCCGGGCGGCGACGCTCAGTCTCAGGCCGCATGACCTTCCTCCGAAGCCGGGCGGGTGCTGCGGAGTTGACGCTGCGCCAGCATCGTCACCGTTCCGGTGGGTACGTCCCGGAGGGTGCAGACGCCGATGCCGATCGTCGCCCCGTCGCCGATCGCGACGGCGCCCTGGACGGCCGCGTGGGCGCCGACCACGACGCCGTCGCCGAGGCGGGGCACGTCCGCCGTGATCGGTCGGTCGAGGGGTATCCAGTTCCGCGGGCCGACGAGGGTCCCGGGCAGCAGGACGAGGTCCAGGCCCGCCTGTGCACAGAACGCCACCCGTGCGGGGTGCGGGACGAACAGGCCGGGCCCGATCCGCGAGCCCGGATGGAGGCTCGCACCCGTCAGACGAAGGGACAGGTCGGCGACGAGGGCGGCCGAACGACGCCAGCCGCGGCCGTACAGCAGGTGTGCCGTCCGGTGCAGGATCGCGACCTGCATCGCCGGAAGGGTCAGGTGCATCAGGCGGCGGAGCCGGGGGGTCGGCTTGCCGCCCGTGGTCTGGCGGAGGACGCGGGCGAAATCGGCGGCCAGCAGGCGGCGGATGTCGGCGACGCTGTCCTGCGCCGGCTCCGGCGATCCGGCATCCGGAACTGCGCGGGCGGTGCTCATGCCGCGGCCCCGCGGCCCGGAAGGGGGCGCCAGGGTTGCGGCATCACCTCGCTGCGCGGGTCCACGTCCTTGAGGATGATCGCGCGAGGGCCGATCCGGGCCGCGTCGCCGACGCGCACCGCCCCGAGCACGATCGCGCCCGCTTCCATGACGACGCCGTCGCCGAGGACCGGCAGGCCCGGGCCGCCGCCGATGTCCCGATCCGGTTCCTTGAGCAGGCCGCCGATGGAGGCATGCGTCCCGAACGCGACGTCCCGGCCGACTGCCCCGGCGATGACCGAGCCGTAAGGGTTCGGAATGAGCAGCCCGCCGGCAATCCGGCTCGAGGGTGGAATGTCGGCGCCGGTCCACCAGCCGTTGATCAGCCACAGCAGCCACGCCGCCATCCGCCAGCCCCGCTCATGGGCGTAGCGCGACAGCCGGTAGAGGCAGGCCGCGTGGTAGCCCCGCCGCAGGGTCGCGGAGCCGTAGCCACGGCGGCGCCAGTGCGCCCGGTCTGCGGCGAGGGCCGTGCGCAGTTCCCCCCAACGCTGGCGCCGCGCCGGCGGGGCTTCCGGTCCGTGGGTGAGCGACAGCCCATGGCCGTCGATGGTGTCGGACATACGCAGTCCTCCGCATCTCAATTCACGACATCTATGCAACCATAAATTGAAGATGTGGTTGCAAGCCATACGCAACCTGCCACGATGCAATCGTAAGGCGAGTTAATCAGTCAGGCTTCACCGGAAGATGTATCGCTTAGTAAACAGATCGTTCGGGCGCGGCCGGCTCGGCGGGTTGCGTTACGGGGCCAACCTGCTCGGACAGGCCGCCGGGCGCGGCCTCTACTTGGCCGCGGGCTTCGCCGCCTTCGTGATGATCGGCCATGCCGCCGGGCCGGAGGTACTGGGCCGGTACGGCCTCGCCCTGGCCGTCCTGGCCGTGGCGCTCATCGCCGCGGATTTCGGCACAACCCTGACCTTCGGCGCGCGACTGGGAGCGGTCGGTCCGGAGATGCGGGCCACCGAATTCGGCCGGATGCTCTCGGCGCGGCTGATCCTCGGGCTCGGTTCCGGCACGGTGCTGCTCTGCCTTCTGCCGCTGCTGCCGGGCGCGATACGTCCGTCGCTCGCCTTCGCCGGCCTGCTGATGCCGCTCACAGCCGCCCGCTTCCTCGACGCGCTGTTCCAGGTGTGCGAGCGTCCGAGCTGGTCCGTCTGGCCCTCGCTCGCGAATGCCGCGACCCTGATCGGCGGCACCGCACTCGCACTGTGGTTGCAGCTTCCGGAGGCCGCCCTGAGCCTCGTCGCGGTCGCGGCCGGCATCACCTACGGCGTCGTCGGGCTGTCGCTCGCCGGGCGCCTCGTCGCCGCCCGCCCGGCGTCCCTGTCGGATGGCCTGGCGACGATCCGGGCGGCCGCAGGCGTCGGGATCTCCAACGCCCTCGGCTCGCTCAACGGGCGCATCAGTCTCATGATGCTGGCCGCCTTCGCGGGTGCCGTCGAACTTGGGCAGTTCACCGCCGGCTTCCGCGTCTTCGAACTCGGCGCCGCGGTGGCCATCACCCTCTGCGCGCCCCTGGTACCGGTCTTCGGCCGCGCGGTCGGGACGCCCGCCGGGCGGTCGGCCGGGGGCTTGGAGGCCCTTCGGACCCACGTGCGGATCGCGCTGACCGTGATCGTCGGCGCGGCCTGCGCGTGCGCCGTGGCGGCCTGCGCCCTCGCCGAACCGCTGGTGCGGCTCGCCTTCGGCTCGGATTTCGGCGGCGCCGTTCCGGTCGTGCGCGTCGCCACCGTGATGAGCGTCCTGCTGATCGCCGCCACGATCCTGTTCGCCGGCCTCGTGCCCCTGGGGCGGACCGCCTTCGCCGTCCGCGGCAGCGCGGCGGCCTGCGCGACCAATCTGATCGCCTGCACCCTGCTGATCCCGCGGGATCCGCTGATCGGGGCGGCCGGCGCCGCCCTCCTGGCCGAGGCCGCGATGCTCCTCGTCCTCGTCCACGCCTTCTGGCGGGAGGCCGGCCCGCCCCTGGAACTCGCGACCGTGCCGCTCCTGGCAGGACCGGGGCTCGCGACCGCCTTCGCCTGGGCAGCCTTCCCCGCGCCTCTCGCACCGGTGACGGTGCCGGCCGTGGCGATCCTGTCGGCGGCCGCCGCCGCGTGGCTCTGCCTGCGCCGCGTCCCCGCCCAGACCGTCCCTCTCACCGTATCGGAAGCCTCGTCATGAGCGACGCCCCCGTGCTCTCGGTCATCATCCCGACCTACAACCGCGCCGACACGCTGCGCCTGTGCCTGCGGGCCTTCGACCGGCAGGAGACTGATGCGCCCTTTGAGGTTGTGGTCTGCGACGACGGCTCAACCGACGGCACCGGCGCGACCATCAGCCGGGCAGTCGCCACCGCCCGGGCGACGGTGGTCCATCTCCGGCAGGAGAATGCCGGCGCCAACGCCGCCCGCAACCGCGCCATCGCGGCCGCGCGCGGCGCACGCCTTCTGATCGTCAACGACGACACGATTCCGGCCCCCGACCTCGTCGCGGCCCATCTCGCCGCGCATGCGCGGCGGGGTGGGCGCGAGACCGCGATCCTGGGGCGCATGACCATCGATCCGGCGCTGCCGTTCTCGCCGTTCTCGGCGCTCCATCACGACGCCTCCTACGACGCCCTCGTTGGCCGGGAGGAGGTCGGCTGGGACGCGTTCCTGACCTGCAACGTCAGCATCGACCGGGGATTCCTGGACGAGACCGGCGGCTTCGATCCGAAGCTGTTCTGGCACGAGGATATCGAACTCGGCGAGCGGCTGGCCCGACGCGGCATGCGCCTGTTCTACGCGCCGGAGGCCCTGGGCTACCATCACCATCTCCTCGACGAATCGGCCTATCTGCGGATCGCCGAGCGCGAGGGGGCGGCCCTGGTGCTGTGGTACCGCAAGCGCCCCGATCTCGTGGCGGATCTCACCCGGCTCGGCCTCGTCGGCCCCCCGCCCCTCGGCGCGGCCGCGCGCCACCGCGTCGCCGACCTCGCGATGCCGACGGCCCTTCTGCCCGGCTGGCAGATGGCGGCGCGCACCCTGACCCGCATCAGCCCGGAAGCGGGCCGCACCGTCTGGCGACGGCTGTTCCAGCGTCGCAAGCGCCTCGCCATCGCCCGCGCGCTGGCGGCGTGAGATGATCCGGATGCGTCCCGTCCCGACCCTCGCCCTGCTCCTCCTTCCGGCCCTGGCTGCCTGCCAGGCCGCCGACGCCGGGTCCCAGCAATCCATCTTGGTCGATCCCGCGGGCGGCAGCCTGCCGGGCTACCGGACGGTGGCGCGGCTCGCCGACGTCCCCTTCACGAATCTCGGTCCCGGCTCTCAGGTGCTGGTCCGCGGCGGCAGCTACGGCGAGGTGGTGATGATCGGCGCCCGCGGCACGGCCGAGGCACCGGTCACCATCACGGCGGAAGCCGGGACGCGGCCCGTGCTGTCGAATTCGGTGGTGTTCGAGAAGGCCGCCTACGTCTCGATCTCGGGCCTGACCGTGCAGGGCGCCGTGAATTCCGGCTTCATCATTCGCCGCGGGTCGAGCCACGTGACGGTCGCGGACTCCACCGTGACCCGGTCGGGGCTCGGAATCTGGATCGGCGACGGTGCCGGCGCCGGCCACCGGATCACCGGCAACACGCTCGCCGACAACCAGACCCACGGCGTCGCCGTCGACGTGATCAACGCACCGCCCGAGGACCCGAGCTACATCCTGTCGAACACCGTGACGGGCAGCGGCATCCACGGGATGGAGATCAACGGCTCCGGCTACGTGGTCGAGGGCAACCGCGTGTCCGGCAACGGCGTCGCGATGTCGGGGACGTCCGGCATCCACGTCTACGCCAAGGACGCCGCCCAGGACGCGGGCGACCGCAACGTCATCCGATACAACATCGTCACCGGCCAGAAGGAAACCACCGGCCAGGACGGCAACGGCATCCAGATCGACCAATGGTGCGACGGCAACACCGTCGCGTTCAACGTCGCGGCCGACAACGACGGCGCCGGGATCAACCTGTTCGACGCCGGTTCGAACAGCGTGGTGAACAACACCGTCACCGGCAACATGCGCGATGCCGGCGGGAAGCACGTCTACCGCGGCGAGATCGTTCTGGCCTCCGACTACACCCAGAAGATCGACCGCACCTCCGACAACCGGGTGCTGAACAACATTGCCTACGCCACGCGTCCCGGTGTCTCCGCCATCGTGGTCGAAGCGACCACCATCGACAACGGCAATGCGCTCGGGCCGAACTTCGTCGGCAGCGCCGCCGGCGCTCCGCTCTACCGCTGGGGCACCGCGGCCACCAGCGACGGGGCGAGCCTGCCGCTCGGCGGCCGGGCTCCCGACCTCGCCGGTTCGCCGGGCTTCCGGGACGCCGCCAGCCCGCTGGCCGGCGGCCTCGCCCTGACCTCATCCCCCGCCCGCGCCGGCATTCCGCTCGGCGCGCCCCGCGACCTCGCTGGCCGGCCCTATGCCGACGGCGAAGCCCCGACCTTTGGCGCCTACAGGAGCCCGTAACATGCTTCGCATCGGCATCGACGCGCACGTGCTCACCGGCAAGCCGCAGGGCAGCCGCACATGGCTCGTCAACATCATCGGGCGCGCCGCCGCACGGCACCCGGATGCCACCTACGTGGTCTACTCGACCGATCCGGTGGCCTGCGCCCGCATCGTCTCGGGCAGCAACATCGAACACCAGCGCCTGCCGCGGGTGCCGGCCGCCCTGCGGCTCCTCGCGGTCTGGCCCTGGCTGTTCCTCCGCGACCGGCTCGACGGACTACTAACCACCTACATCGCGCCGCCGCTGGTGCCGGGGGACCGGCAGGTGGTGGTGGTGCACGACATCCTGTTCGAGACCCATCCCGAATTCTTCCCCTGGCCGATGCGCTGGCGGAACAAGATCCTGACCCGGCTCTCCGCCCGGCGGGCCAAGCTGGTCCTGACCATCTCGGACTACAGCCGCGATTCCATCGCCAAGGTCTACGGCATCGAGCGGAACCGGATCGCCGAGGTGCGTTGCGGCTCGACGCCGCCGCAGACCGGCACCGAGCGGTCGCCGCTCACGGACGGCCGACCATACCTGCTGATGGTCGGCCGGCTGGAGCCGCGGAAGAATCTCGGCCTCGTCCTCGACGCCTTCGCGCGCCTGCCGGAGGGCGCGGCCCGACTGATCGTGGTCGGCACGGGCGATGGCGAGCGGCCGGAGACCCTCGAGCGGCTCGCCCGCACGCCGGATGCGGTGCACATCGCCGGGATCGACGACCGTGGCCTGTCCGACCTCTACGCGAGAGCCGCCGCCCTGGTCTTCCCCAGCCGCGGCGAGGGCTGGGGCATCCCGGTGCTCGATAGCCTCGCCCGGGGGACGCCGGTGATCGCCTCCAGCCTGACCGCCATCCCGGAGGCCGGCGGCAGCGCGGCGAGCTACTTCGACCCCGACGCACCCGATCGGGTCGAGCGCCTTGCCGAACTGATGGGAGACGCCATCGAGGGCCGGCTCCCCTTCGACGCCGGCGCCGCGAGAGAGCACGCCGCCCGCCACGACTGGGACGGGCCGGCCGCCACCTTCGTCGACCTGATGCGCCGCAGCTTCACGGCCCGCACGCACATCCGCGACCTGCTGCTGCCCGTGCCGCATCTGCGGGGTTGACGCGACTCGCGCGTGATCGGGGGCCCGGAGGACCGCGTACGGGGGCGATCGGCGGATGGGCATCGACGGGCCGGTTCCACCGCGGTCGTCCGGGGGAGGTTCGTCGCGATCCGTCCGCCGGTGCGGTCGCAGACCCTCGACCTGCGAGCCGCGCTACCGGGGGGCCTCGGCGATGACGCGCTTGCCGGATCGGCAGGGGAAGAACAGGCTGACGAACCAGAACAACGCCACCGCACCAACGGCGGCGGCACTCCCGACTAACGGGCTCAGGGCCATCGCGACGATGATCCCGTGATTGAGCAGCAGCGCGAAGGCGACGATCGCACCCAGCGCGGCGGCGATCGACGCGCGTATGATGCAGCACTCGGATGGTTGCATGGCCGTACCTCCTCGTCACATACAACCAGTGCGGGCAATTTGCGATCCATCACTCAACGTGAAGAAGTACTTACGCGTCATGGCGAGGGGTTCGTCCAGCGTGCCGACTGCGTCGTCGGTTCGATGCTCTGCCACCGTCCCCGTATGTCCGATGACGATTGGCCGACAGGGGAACCTCCGTACTCCGCAGCGCGGTCCGCACCTGACCGCGGGTTGATAGGAGCCGACCCGCACTTATACTACCTGGAGTTGCAAAAGTTGCGGAGAGCGCGGGAGGTGTGCCCGATGTCACAGGCCTGCGCTGCGAATCGAAGGCGGCCGCTGTCGCGTGCCGTGACGGGTTGCGAGATGGTCGTGCTCGCGCCGTTCATACTCCTGAGCACGATGTTCATCGTCCTCATGCTGCCCATCACGATACTGGCCGTGCCGGCGCAGTTGATCGTGAATGCGCACACCGATGCTTATTGTCGGTTCGTCGCAAGGCTTCTGGTTTTCGCCGCGATCAATGCCGTTGTCGTTCCGGCCGCGGTGGCATACGCGTTCTGGCAATAGCCTCCAGCGGCGATAGTTGTTTCACTCGCCGCGTCGCTGCCAAGGCGCCCACATCGCTCGAAAGTCGCAGAATCTCGGCGCGATCGTGCGGCGTCTGCACGAGGTCGCGGCGGCAGCTCCGGATGGAGACAGTCTCGTGCGCGGGCATGCTCATCCCATCGCATGGCGCTCATCCTGTTGCTTGAACGCGCATCATGCTGTCGTGAAGACGACGCCGAGCTTGTTTCCGATCCTCCAGAGGACGCGACAGGGCCGCGGCGGTGCGTGCTCCGAGACCATCAGCGTGAACCGTCGTGGAAACTCCTTCGGGACGCTCGCCTCGATCTTGGCCCCGAAATCGTTTGTCTTGAGCGTCACGCAGAGGATCGCGTCGCGCTGTCCATCGAGGAAGATCCGGCCCCGGCTCCTGACACCCGGCAGCGGCTCGAGGCAGCGCTCCCCTCCCATGACCGGCACTCCGCTCCCTTGCGGCAGCCATTTATCCGTACCGGTGTTAAAACTTTCAGTTGTATCATTGGCCCCGCTGGCAACCGGTGGCGGAGGGGCCGAGGATGTCAGGCCTTGCGCGGCTGCTCGGTGACCGAACGGACAAAATCGAGGCAGGCCCGCCGATCGCGCAGATCGTGGACGTCTTCGAAGGCCGTCAGCAGCTCCAACGTGTCGTGAAGGGTTTCCGCGTTCGCGTGCCGGTCCGACAAAGCCGAGACCTCAATCCCGAGGGCGTCGGCAATGCGTTGCAGGATCGGACGATCGATGTTTCGCGTGACGGTCATTCGAGTGCTCCGGACCGAACAGGTACGGATTGAGGCACGCGACCGCTTTGAACGACACGAAACAGACTTCCGGACCTGCAAGAGGTATGTGGATGGACACCGCCCGGTGTCCGTGTGTTTCAGCGCCTACGGCCGGCATGGGCCGTGTCAAGCGACCGGTCTATTCCGATCGAACGGTTCCTTGGAACCCGACCCCGGGTCGGCGGGACGCGATCCGATGCGACCCGCTCGACCTCCTACAGATTACCGCTTCCGCGTTGCTCCCCCGGCTGCGCGTCGAACACACCACACAACCACTTCGAATGGGCGATCAAGGTTTAGGCTCGGAACTTACATGGAGTTTTAGCGAAAACCAAGAGCTGTGTTTCACCACGCGGACCAGGGCAGGTCCACAGGGACCCGTGATCATCGAATGCGGTCGATCACCGTTCCGAATGCATGTTCGTTGTTCGATCGTCGCGTCCGACTTGGAGCGTGGCGGCCATCTTGACGATGGAGAGCACGCTGGCGCGGGTGGTCGCGTCGTCGATGCCGGTGAACGCCAACACCAGCTCCATCACCTGCGGATCCTCGAGGAACGTCCGCGCCCCCGGC
>Ga0160428_1001249_pt1 | contig 20365 bp, 16 predicted proteins | sample SolpanmetagenomM_FD_108198 | JGI IMG/M metagenome (GOLD analysis project Ga0160428, IMG submission 108198) | Solar panel surface microbial communities from Lawrence Berkeley National Laboratory, California, USA - M | ecosystem: Engineered > Built environment > Solar panel > Unclassified ... | reverse complement strand
GACTCCCGCCGTGCCGTATCTGCTGATCGACCGGCAGGCGGCGTGGCAGCGGTTCGCGGACAACCGCAGTGCCTTCACCACCACCAACCAGATCGCCAACAACGCCGCCGACGATTTCCGCGACCTGGAAACGACCAAGGCGGGCTATGCGCAGGCACTTTTCCGTGCCGACCGGTTCGATGTGCAGGCGGGTGTCCGCTACGACAATACGCGCGTCGCGGTCGATACCAACCAGGCGCCGACGGCGGTCGGCGCGACGGCCTATGTCCCGGTGCGGCGGACCACCGATTACGCCTTCTGGTTGCCCTCCGCGCTGGCGACGTATCAACTGGGCGACGGCATGCGGGTGCGTGCCGGCGTGTCCAAGACGATCGGGCGCCCGGATTACAGCCAGTATGCCGCGCGCACCTCGTACGGGATCGGAACCGACGGGTCGCTGACGATCAACACCGGCAATCCCGGCCTGAAACCGCGCGAGGCGTGGAATTACGACCTGTCCTACGAATGGTACATGCGTGTGGGCATGATCTCCGTCGCGGCGTTCGCGAAGGACATCAGGAACGAGATCTTCACCAGCACCCAGCAGGGGCCGGCGACGACGTTCCAGGGCGTCGCGTACCAGACCGTGTTCGTCAGCACGCCGCGCAACGCGGCAGCCGCGAAAGTGAAGGGGCTGGAACTCGCTTATGCGCTGGACCGCATCGCCGCGCTGCCGGGGCTGGGGTTCAACGCCAACTTCACGCTGCTCGACGGATCGTATCGCCAGCCGGTCAGTGCGGCAGGTGTCGCATCGGGCCTGCCCGCGAACCGCACGACCAGCGGGCTGATCCAGCAGCCCGATACCATCGCCAATCTGACCGTCTTCTATGCCACCGGGCCGGTCGAGTTGCGCGCCTCGTACAACCGCATCGGCCGCGCGCTGCAATCCGCGGACGGCGACACGCCGACGCGCGACCTCTACCAGGAACCGCGCCAGCAGGTCGACGTGCAGGCGCGGTGGACGGTCCGCGAGGGCGTCGAACTGGTCGGACAGGTGCAGAACCTAACCAAGGCGCCGTTCGTCGTCCGGCAGGGCGTCGATCGCGAGTACGTCAACTACTTCTTCCCGGTCGGCCGCACCTTCTGGCTGGGCCTGTCGTGGAAGCCGCAATGGTGAGGCGGCTGATCGCAGCCGCCTTGTTGCTTGCGGGCGTCGTGCCGGCGCCGGTCGCGGCGGAGGAATCGCGCGTCACGCTGGTGCTGAAGTTCGTCAAGCGCGCTGGCGCGACCGGCCCCGTCGCGCGCTTCGACCCGGCGTCGTGCGCCGCCTGCCAGTTGGTCGCGCAACCGTTGTTCAAAGCCGACAATCCGCGCGAGACGGTGGTCGCACTCACCGTCCCGCCGCGGCGGACGCTGGAACTGGCGTTCGACGGCGCACCCGACGAAGTGCGCCGCGTGTTGCTGGAAGGCGGCGAGATCCCTTCCGCGCGAGCGGCACGCGGATCGTCGTCGCGGTGCCGCCGCTCGCCGCCGATGCGATCACCGCGGCCGAAGTGGCGACGCATATCGTCGAGCCGGGGATGGTGCTGCGCTTCGAACATGCCGATCCGGCGCGCCGGGCCGGCGCCTATGCCACCGGCCGCTTCCCGGACGTGGAGCGGCAGGCCGCGAACGTGCTGGAGTTCGCGCAGCGTGAGGTGGTGCGGACGCTCGACCTCGGCGGCGAGGCGGTGCGCAACGGGCTGGGCACGATCCAGATCATGGGGTTCGACACCAACGCGCCGCACGGGCATGTCGATGCGCCGCCGCACATCCACATGCACCTGCGCTGGCCAGGCGACACCGGCACGCAGATCGGCCATTACTATCTGACCCCGGCGGGGCTGCTCTCGCACAATATCGTCGGCATCAAGGGACTGCCCGCGCCGGACCGGCGCTTCGATCGCGGCGCGACCTTCACGACGATCGGGCCGGATGCCCGGCCGGCCTATTCGCACCGCATCACGCCCGAGGGCTGGCTCGCGATCGCCCGACCGGGCGGAGCGACGTGCCTGATCCGTCCGGTCGCCGCCGACGGCTTTGCCGCAGGCGCGACGATCGCGTGCGGCGGCGGCCCGGTGCGGCGGATCACGGTCGCGGACGATATCGGGCAAGGGGTGATGACCGTGACCACCGACGATATCGTCGAGACGTTCCGTTATGCGACGGATTCGGGAACGCTGCTATCCCCGACGGCGTCACCGGCGCCGCCGCCGTCGGTTCCCCCGGTGCCGGCAGCGGAGCGATGACGGCCGCGCCGCACATCGTGTCGGATGATCTCCGCATGGCGCTGGCGGCATGAGAGCCCGCAACGTCGCGTTCGGGACGGGCGTCTGCGTCATCGCGGCGGCGATCGCCTGGACCGGGATCGCCACCAGGCACGGCGCCCCTGCCGATGATCGCGTTCGTATCGTGGCGGGTTCCACGGGCGGTGTCCGGGAGCAATCGAAAGCACCTGCGCGGGTATCTTCCGGTGCCGTGTCGATACCCGACATGACGGATCTGACCGTCAACGAGCGGGCTGCCGCAATCGACGCCCGTCCGCGCGATCCGGCCTGGGCCGAGGCGACCGAGCGCCAGCTCAGGCGCCAGCTCGACGGTGCCGTGGACGGGCTGGTCGTCGACGCGGCCCGATGCACGGACGTGCTCTGCGCCGTGGAAGCCACGATACCGGCACGGCAGGTGCCCGACCGGCAGCGCCTCGTCGACGAGCTCGTCCGCGGGACACTGCACCCGGCTTTCGGTCGGGCAGGCCTGCTGCCGAACGGCTCGATCACGATCGACGCCGACGATGCCGGCGCGCTCCACATCACCCAATACCTCCGGCGACGATGACCGGCGCGGAACGGTGCCAGCGTCCGATTACGGGCAATCAACAGGGAGCTTTCACGTGATATCGAGACACAGCGTCCTCGCCGCGATCGCGGCGATCACCGTCACCATGGCCGCGCCCGCGTCGGCGGAGAATTACTCGCCCGTCAAGGTCGTCCAGGCGATGAAGGTCAACAATCCGCACCTCCGGATCATCGCCGCGCATCGCGGGCACTTCATGGTGGGCTGCCCGGAAAACTCCATCTGCTCGGTCGATCAGACGGCCAATGACGGTGTCGAAGCGGTCGAGATCGATGTGCGGGAGTCCGCCGATGGCACGCTCTGGCCGATCCACGACACCAATATTGGTCGGATGACGAACTACACCTCCGGCGGACACCTGTTCGATCCGTTCGCAAGATCCGCGGCGAACGACCGAAGCAATCCCGCTATTTCCAGCACGCGGGACGATCTCCTGCGCACGCTGAAGCTTCGGGACGTGGAAGGGAACGTCACCCGTTATCCGTTCCATTTACTGGAATCCATGGTGCACGATGCCGACGTCAGGAATCGCAACCTCGTCTATATGTTCGACATAAAAACGGGCAGCGCGATCATCAAGACCGCGGCCATGATCAGGCGGTTGCGCATCCAGGACCGCTCGATCCTCAAGTTCAACAGCACGTTGGTGGATCCCGGTTCGCTGAGCGGCATCATGCAAGGTCTGCACTTCTTCCCCGTCATCGGCACCGGCAGCCTGGACCAGATCGTCGACCATTATCATCTCGAGAAACCCACCCCTGCCGAGCGAGTGAACGCCTATGTCCAGGATTTCGCGAAGACAGGCGGATTTGTCTATTTCGAGGTTCGCAACAAGATGTTTTCCGGCTCGGCTGCTGGCAATGGTTCGGGTGTCAGGGTGGAAGGGCCGCTGACGCAGGTAGATTTCTACATGGCGCTGATGCAAATCCCGCAAGGCGGCTATGCACCTTTCCCCGAGCATTATTCTGTACCCGGCCAGCCTGGCACCGGCTATTATTATGTGAACGGACAATGCTGCCAGTTGCTCACCGACCACTTCGATCAATCGCGGTATTTCGGGAGAGACACCCGCGACGATCGTGAAAGCCTGGGCTACATGCTCGGCTATAATGCGGTCGTCATCAGCGATCTCGCCAGCCGGGCCCTGGACCGCGCCCACCAGATGGGCGCACGGGCGGATGTGTACAAAATTCTTTACTAGGAATGTGGTGGAGGCATGAACGGAAGCTCGTGCCTCCGCCTGATGACGCCTCGTGCTTCATATCCGCGGTCGCCAACCATTCCTTTGGCGGCGTCTCCCGCAGGGCCTGCCCAATGAGGCTGGCCAGACGGTCGTTCACCGGACTCCCCTTTCCGCCTCGGTGGAGCACACGTCCGAGCGGCGCCAGCTCCGTCAAACCGTATGGGGCGGGGTCGAGAATGCCGACGGATGACGGACAGCCGACAGGCGTATGAAGCACGACGCCGAGACCGGCGGCGGTTGCCGCCCGGAGCCCGCCGAGGCCCGGGCTGACGAAGGCGATCCGCCAGGCGATGCCTGCCTGTCCAGCTGCTCGCACGCGAACGATCGCAGCAAGCACGGCGCTTCGAGGGCTATGACCGGCAACCGCCCTCCCCTCGCCAACCTGGCTCCGCGTCCGCCGCACCAACCTGCTGAAGTCTTGAAACGACGGACGCGCCCGACCGGCCGGAGATGGAAAGGCGTTCATCGTCACGGCGGAGGGAGGCGATTGGTTCGGCCGCCTGGATTTGCCCATAGATCGGATCACAGCAGACATGGCTGACCGCCTTTGCGGCGGGCCGTCCGTTCGCGCTTCGCTCCAACGACGTGACGACACAGACGCAAGCCGCACGCGCGGGTGTCGGCGCCGCGCTGCTGCCCTGCTTCCTCGGCGATGCCGATCCCGGCTTGATCCGCCTCGCCGCCGATCCCTTGCCGGCGCCGCGACCGCTGTGGATGTCCGTCCACGCGGACGTGCGGCGGTCGCCCATGGTGCGCGCGGTGATGGATCATCTCGTGGCAGTCATCGTCGAAGAGTCACCGGGCTGAGGGACTCCCCCCGTCGTGGCCCGGGTTACTCGACCCCCGCCGCCGTCAGGATCAGTGCGGCGACCTCGCGGGGATGCGACAGCATCGCGGCATGGCCCGAGTCGAGTTCGATGACAGGGGCGTGTCCTAGCACGCATCAAGTGCGCCGCATGGATTGCGCGTATCGATGGACTTGCGGATGATCGGCTGTTCGCCCGGGGGGCGGCTGGCGCGAAACCGCCGGCGTCAGGAGATCTTGTACTGGCCGCCATCGACCGGGAGCGCCTGGCCGGTGATGAACGCGGCATCGTCGCTGGTCAGGAAGCAGACCGCTCCCGCGATGTCCTCGGGTTCGGCGAAGCGCTTGATCGCCTGTGTCTGCCACGTCTGGCGCTTCTCTGCTTCGGGCATGTCCTGCGTCAGCCGCGTGTTGGTGATCGCCGGGAGGACCGCGTTCACGGTGATGCCCGCATCCGCGACATCGTTGGCGAGGCCGCGGACGAAGCCGATCACCCCCATCTTCGACGCCATGTAATGGCTCATGCCCGGGATCGCGATGCCGATCGAATTGGACGAGATGGCGACGAAGCGACCCCAGCCATGCTCGCGCATCTGCGGGACGAACTGTTTGGCGCTGAAGAAGTGCGCGTCGAGGTTGACCGCGAAGATCGTCCGCCATCGGTCGTAATCGAGCTGCTCGATCGGGGTCGGGCTGCCGATCCCGGCATTGTTGACCACGATGTCGGTGCGCCCGAATTTCTGCCGGACCGTCCCGTCGATCCGCGCCCAATCCTCCGCCTTCGAGACGTCGGCGGTGACGGTCAGGCTGTCCGTCCCGATCAGCCGCGCGGTGTCGCGTGTCTCCTCCATGTCGACGAGGACCAGTCGGGCACCGTGTCCGGCAAGCTTCACCGCGATCGCCTGTCCGATGCCGCGCGCGGCACCGGTGACGAGCGCGACACGACCGTCATGACTTTGTTTCATCGGTTATATCCTTGGCAGGTAGGGCCGGGGAACGGGACGACCGGCGCATGGCCGGTCGTCCCGGGCCGGTCAGAAGGCGTATTGCGCCTCGTTCTTGCTGTGGCGGGCGTTGATCCAGATCGTGTCGGTGAAGTCGACCATGCAATCCGGCCCGGTCCGTCCCCAGCCGCTGTCGTGGACGCCGCCCATCGGCACGTGCGCCTCGTCGTTGACGGTGGCGGTGTTGACGTTGACCACGCCCGCCTGGATGCGCGGCGCGAGTTCGAGGCCGCGATAGCTGTCGCCGCTGAGGATCGAGGCGACGAGGCCGTAGGAGGTGCGGTTGGCGACGCGCACCGCATCCTCGACGCTGTCGACCGGCTCGACGATGACGACCGGGCCGAACGTCTCCTCGTTCGAGATCGTCGCTTCGTACGGGACGTGCGTCAGGATGGTCGGCTGGTACACCTGCCCCTCGTACGTGCCGCCGGTCTCGATCGTCGCCCCCAGCGCCACCGCTTCCTGCACGCCGCGATGCACCTTCTCGATCGCCGCCGTGTTGATGAGCGGGCCGATCAGCGTGGCGGGATCGGACGGATCGCCCGACGGCAATTGCCGCGCGCGCGCGATGAACCTGGCGAGGAATTCGTCGTGCAGCGAGCGGGCGATGATGATCTTGCGGGTGTTCATGCAGATCTGGCCCTGATGGAAGAAGGCGCCGAACACCGCGGTGCGGACCGCATAGTCGACATCGACATCGTCGAGCACGATCAGCGGGTTGTAGCCGCCCAGTTCGACGACCGACCGTTTCAGCGTGCGGCCGGCACGCTCCGCCAGGATGCGCGCGGTGGCGACCCCGCCGATCAGGTTGATGCAGCGGACGTGCGGCGAGGCGAAGACCACGTCCGACATCGCGCCCGCCCCGCCCGGTGCATGCGGCACGACGTTGACGACCCCGGCGGGGAAGCCGGCCTCCTCGGCGATCTGCGCGACCATGAGTCCGGCGGAGACCGGCGCGAACTCGGACGGCTTGATGACGATGGTGTTGCCGGCCGCGAGCGGGCCGAGCGCCGCGCGCCACGACAGGATGTTCGCCCCGTTCCACGGCGTGAAGCAGGCGACGACGCCGAGCGGCCGGCGGATGCTGAACGAAAAGCGGCCCGACACGTCGCTCGGGAAGGTCTCGCCATGCGGATTATAGACCCAGCCCGCCGCCGCTTCGAGGTTCTGCACGACCAGGGTCTGCTGGAAACGCGCGAACGAGATCGTGCTGCCGGTCTCGCGCGACAGGATGTCGGCGATCTCGTTCATCCGGCTGCGATAGATCGCCGCCGCCTTCAGGAACAGCGCGGCCTTCTCGCCCGGGGGCAGCGCGGCCCATGCCGGGAAGGCGGCCTGCGCGGCGTCGATCGCGCGCCGCGCCTCGGCGTGGGCGCCGGCGGCGACGCGGAACATCGGCTTGCGGCTGTACGGTTCGATGACGTCGAAGGTCGCGCCACCGTCCGCCGGCGTCCACGCGCCGCCGATATGACACTGGTAATTGCGGATGTCGCTCATGGTTACTCTCTCCATCGTCGCCTGCCCGTCCGAGTCCCGGCAGGTGCGTGGCGCCTGCTGGACCAGATGACGGAACTTTACAATCGTAAAGTTTACTGACATGGACCGCGCACACGCCACAAGGAGAGCGCCGCGATGACGTCCGGCAAGATCGATACGCACCATCACTTCTTCCCGCAGGGATATGTCGATGCGGTCGGCATGGACGTGCTGGCGGGGCAGATGCCCAACAAGCGCGCGCCGGACTGGTCGCCGGCGCGCGCGCTGGCGATGATGGACGCGAACGACATCGCGGAGGCGATCCTGTCGGTATCGTCGATCCCGCCGATCCCCGACCACGCCCGCGTGCTGCGCTGCTGCAACGAGGCGGCGGCGGAATTGCGCGCGCGGTATCCGGGGCGATTCGGTTCGTTCGCCAACCTGCCGCTGCCCGATATCGACGCCAGCCTGGCGGAGGTCGCGTACAGCCTCGACACGCTGGACGCGGACGGCGTCATCGTCTTCACCAGCTATGACGGCGCCTATCTGGGCGACGACCGCTTCGTCCCGTTGTGGGAGGAACTGGACCGGCGCGGCGCGGTCGTGCTGATCCACCCCGACGGCCCGTCCTATCCGGTGCCGCCGGTCGCGGCCGCGTCAGTGCTGGAATTCCCGTTCGAAACGACGCGGACCGCGACCAGCCTCATCGTCGCCGGCATCCTGACGCGGTTCCCGGCGATCCGCTTCATCCTGTCCCATGCCGGCGGGGCGCTGCCGTTCATGGTCCCGCGCCTGACCTTGTGCCTGCACATGATGCCGGGCGTGGTGGAGCGGATCGGCGATCCGGCGGCGGCGTTCCGCGCCTTCTACTACGATACCGCGCTCGCATCGGGTCCGGCCGTGTTCGCGGCGCTCGCCGAGGTCGCCGATCCGGCGCGGATCGTCTTCGGCACCGATTTCCCGATGGCGCCCGACTTCGGCATCGCCACCTTCGCGCGGGAACTGGAGGCTCTCGCCGCGCCCGGCCTGTCGAAGGCGGCGATCTATCGCGGCAATGCGGCGCGATTGCTCCGCCGGGCGCCCTGACGCTTGGGAGCTTGCCGACATTCTCGAACCCTTCGATCCAGCGAATGCGGCTGCCGCCGACGGGCCGACGCGCGCAGGACGACCGGCGTCGATCCCCCACATCCATCCCCCCAATTCATCCCAAAAAAAGGACCCCAGCCATGACCTATACCAGGGCCGACGAAACCGGCGCCACCACGACCGATCGCCGCCAGTTCCTCGGCGGCGCGGCGGCGACCGCCGCGTTGACGGCATCAGGTCCGGCCCTTTCGAAGGGGAAGACGCCCCCCGCGTTCGACGTCGTCATCGTCGGTGGCGGTTCGGCGGGGGCGGTGCTCGCCAACCGGCTGAGCGCCGATCCCGCGCGGCGCGTGCTGCTGATCGAGGCGGGCAAGGCCTATCCGCCGGGCGGCTATCCCGATCCGGTGCGGCGTCAGGACCTGGTCGGCGGCGATCCCGCGCATGACTGGGGTTTCGAAAGCGAGCCGGGGGTGATCGGCCGCAAGCTTGCGCTCACCCGCGGCAAGGTGCTGGGCGGGTCGTCGGCGGTCAACGGCGCGGTGACGATGCGGCTGCCGAAATCGGATCATGCGCGCTGGGCGGAGCGGTACGATCTGGGCGCGCTGAGCTGGGATGCGTCGAGCGCCCATTACCGGTCGCTGGAACGCACGTCGGGGCGCGGCGGCAGCGGCACCGACGGGCCGTTCCCGATCCATCAGCTCGGCGACGAGGAGGTGTCCGACCAGCATCGCGCGTTCATCGCCTCCGCCGTCGCCGCCGGCCACCCGCGCAGCGCCGGGTTCACCACCGACGATCCGCTGGGCGTCGGCCCCTATGTGATGAACACGCGGATGGGCGTGCGGCTCAATACCGGCATGACGCTGCTGGACGATGCGGTGCGCGCGCGCGCCAATCTGACGATCCGCGACCGGACGCTGGCCGATGCGGTGCTGATCGAGAAGGGCCGCGCAACGGGCGTGCGGCTCGCCGGCGGCGAGGAGATCACCGCGGGCGAGGTGATCCTGTCGGCGGGAACCTATGCCAGCCCCGCGATCCTGATGCGGTCGGGCGTCGGGCCGTCGGACACGCTGCGCCGGCTGGGCATCCCGGTCGTCGCCGACCTGCCCGTCGGTCGCCGGTTGCAGGATCACCCGCTGTTCCCGACCGTCTGGTCGATCCGCAAGGAGGCGGTCGGGCTGCCCTATCCGCCGATCGGCGCGATGCTGTGGGGCCGGTCCGCCCATGCGACCGGCGACGAGGCCGACCTGAACATCAGCACCGCGACGCTGCCCGATGGCGGCCAGTCGCCGACCGGCGCGATGTTCCTGCTGTTCGCGGCGCTGGTGCGGCCGGCGTCGGTCGGCTCGCTGACCATCGCCAGCCGCGATCCGACCGTGGCCCCGGTCATCGACCTGGGCTTCCTGAAGGAACGCGGCGACCGCGAACGCCTGATCGACGCGGTGATGATGATCCGCGAGATCGGCCGGCACCAGCCGTTCGCCGGCATGGTCGGCGGCGAACTGGCGCCGGGGGCCGACAAGCGCGACCGTGCCGCGATCGATGCGGCGCTCGATGCCGGACTGGTCAGCTACCAGCATCCGACCTCGACCGTGCCGATGGGCGGCGCGAAGGACAGGACGGCGGTGGTCGATATCGACGGCCGGGTCCGCGGCATCGCCGGGCTGCGCGTGGTCGATGCGTCGACCTGGCCCGACGTCCCGTCGGTCGCGATCGCGTTCCCGACGATGATGCTCGCGGAGCGGATCGCCGCGACGATCGCGTGAACGGTTCAGGCGCGGTGTTTCGGCCGGAACACCACGCCGTCCATCAGCCGCATGTAATCGTCGACCACGCCCGCCGTCGCGGCATCCAGACCGGCCGTCTCGCTGATCTCGTCCCGCAGCGACGACAGGATCGAGGTCATGCCGATCAGCATGTAATGGATCAACGCCGGCTCGCCGCACGGCAGGTCGCCCGCCGCCTGCGCCGCGCGGATCACCGGCATCACCCGGTCCATCATCGGCCGCAGGATCGTCGCCGCCAGCCATGCGAGGCGCGGATTGGCGGGGTGGCTCTCGCGCAGCATGAAATGATGGAAGTCGGGGCGGGTCATCGTGAAGCACAGGAACGCGGCATAATAGGCGCGCAACCGCTCGATCGGCGACAGGCACGGATCGGGATCGGAGGGGACCGCATCGTCCCACATGCCGCTGATCTCGGCGAAGGCATGTTCCGCCACCGCGCGCCACAAAATGTCCTTGGTGCGGAAATGATGGGTGATCAGCGGGTGTTGCACGCCACAGCCGGCCGCGATGCGGCGGATGCTCGCCGCCTCGTAGCCGCGTTCCGCGAATTCGGACAAGGCCGCCGCGAGGACGCTCGTGCGCGTATCGGTCGCACGTTGCTGGGTACGCCGTGGTGCCGGCGCGTCGGCTGGCGGTGTCATGTCAGGGGATGCGGTGTCATCTCTCATCATCTTGAACTAGCAGGTGAATGGCGCCGCACAACCATGATGGCGCTCCTGGGTGAAACGAGTGCGAACATGCGACGTCGCAAGAAAAAGAACGGCGCGTACGTCATTGCAACTTCCGTTCTATCGAGCAGTGCAGGCGCAATCGAACGTCCGACCATATAGGCGAACGGCACCGTGTCGCGTCGCCCGGATCGGCCATAGGCAGTGGGCGCTCCTGTGGAATTGCAACTGGCCGCCGCACGGTGGGCCGGAGTTCTGGTTGACCCCGCAGCCTCGTGCTGGATCCTCTTGCCGGTCGCCATCCGCTGTTCGTACTTGATCTTCGCGGTTCCGGCGGGAGCGACAAACCTATGGACGATAGCACGACGGACCACGCAGCCGATACGTTACGCCGTGCGCAATGCGCCAGATATCTTCGGCGGGAATACCGCCGGTCACGATGGCGTCGGCGGCGCTGTTCAGGAACTGGCACGGCTGGCCCCGGGGTTTTTCCTATTCGACTTCGTCTACCCGGAAATTGGACAGCGAATAACGACGGCCGCGTGATAGGTCCGCGCCATGTCGCCCGCGACACGCTAAATGCAACAGTCGACCGAGGCCAATCGAGCGTCGCTGTGCGATCGCCTCCCGTTCCGACGCAACATCCACACCTTCGATTGCGCGCGGATACGTGACCTCCGGGCCTTGCGGGCTGCCGTAGGCCCATGAAAAACGCAACTGTAATGCCAGCCGCGGCACGAACGCCCTGCGCGGTCCGGTCGATGTTCCGTAAACCATGACAAAACGGTGCGATCTATGCCCTCTTGCGTCGTGCAAGGTCCGGTTCAGGATTCGCGACGTAAAGCTCGGGAGAAGGACAATTCCCATGAGGTTACGCTTTGCGTTCGTCCTGCTGCTCGCGCCCGGTCCGGCGTTCGCCCGTGCGGATGCCGCCGCCCGGGATGCGGCGCTGGCGGCCAATCGCCTGACCTGGGGCGTGTCCGCGGTGCCCGATACGGGTGCCGCGCCGGGCAGCGGCAAATGGCTGGACGCGCAGTTGACGCATCCCGACGACACGCTGCCGCCGGCGATCGCGGCACAGATCGCGGCGATGCGGATCAGCCGCACGCCGATGGCGGCGCTGGTGGTCGATCAGGACGCGGCGAACCGCAACGCCAACGCGCTGTCCGACCCGGCACAGCGCGACGCCGCGCGCAAGGCGTACCAGCAAAGCATGAACGCGCTCGCCGACGAAGCGGCGACCCGGTCGCTGCTGCGCGACATCTATGCGCCCGACCAGCTGCGCGAGCAGATGACGTGGTTCTGGTTCAACCACTTCAACGTCCAGGCGCAGAAGCGCGACATCCGCGCGATGGTCGGCGATTACGAGGACACGATCCGCGCGCACGCGCTCGGGAAATTCCGCGACCTGCTGGAGGCGACGCTGAAGCACCCCGCGATGCTGCGCTATCTCGACAACGACCAGAATGCGGCGAAGCGCGTCAACGAGAATTACGCGCGCGAGATCATGGAATTGCACTCGATGGGCGTGGGCTCGGGCTATACGCAGAAGGACGTGCAGGAACTGGCGCGGATCCTGACCGGGGTCGGCATCAGGCTCGGCACGGGGATGCCGAAGCTGGGCGACGAGCGCCGCCCGCTCTACATCCGCGACGGGCTCTTCGAATTCGATCCGGGCCGCCACGATTTCGGGGACAAGCAGTTCCTCGGCCATGCGATCAAGGGGTGCGGCTTCGGCGAGGTCGAGGAAGCGCTCGATCTGATCGCCCGGTCGCCGGCCACCGCGCACCACGTCTCGCAGCAGATCGCGACGTTTTTCACGGGCGACGATCCCCCTGCGGCGCTGGTCGACCGGATGGCGGACACCTGGCGCCGCAGCGACGGCGACATCGCGGCGGTGCTGCGCACGATGACGAAGGCGCGCGAGTTCAGGCAGTCGCCGGGCACCGCGTTCAAGGACCCGGTGCATTACGTCGTGTCCGCCGTGCGCCTGATGTACGGCGACCGGACCATCGTGAACGCGCAACCGATCCTCGGCTGGCTCAACCGCATGGGCGAGGGCCTTTATACCCACGAGACCCCCGACGGCTTCCCGCTGGAATCCGCCGCCTGGACCGGACCGGGCCAGATGTCGGTGCGGTTCGAGATCGCGCGGCAGATCGGCGGCGGCGCGCCCGCGCTCTTCAAACCGCCATCGCCGGCCCCCGCGGTCGCGCCGCCCCCGGCCATGGCCATGGCGCCGCAGACGATCGCCGCGAGCGGGATGACGGCAGGGCCGCCTTCACCCCCTCCCCCGCCGTCCCAGCCGCCAGCGCCGCCGCCCCGGTTGCAGGATGAACGATATTACACCGCCATCGCGCCGACGCTGGACGAACGGACGCGGGCGGCGCTCGCCCGGGCGGCGACGCCGGCGCAATGGAACGCGCTGTTCCTGTCCTCGCCCGACTTCATGCGCCGCTGACACGAACGGAGAATGGACATGCTGCCTGATCGTCGTGAGATCCTCCGCGCCGCAGCCGCGGTCGCGCCGCTCGTCGTCGCCGGACGCGCGTTCGCGACGCCGCAGGCGGGGAGCCGGATGCTGGTCGTGTTCCTGCGCGGCGCGTACGATGCCGCCAACGTGATCGCGCCGACCGGCAACGATTTCTATCACGCGTCGCGCCCGACGATCGCGCTCGGCAAACCGGACCCCGCGGACCCCGCCGCCGCGATCGCGCTCGACGCCGACTGGAGCCTGCACCCGGCGCTGCGGGACTCGATCCTCCCGCTGTGGCAGAAGAAGCAGATCGCGTTCATCCCCTTCGCCGGCACCGACGACATGGGCCGCAGCCATTTCGAGACGCAGGACACGATCGAACTCGGCCAGCCGACCGGCGGCCACCGCGATTACCGGTCGGGCTTCATGGCACGGCTGGCCGCCGCGCTCGGCCGGGACAGGCCGATCGCGTTCACCGATCAACTGCCATTGTGCTTCCGCGGCGGTGCCGCCATCCCCAACATCGCGCTGAACGCGATCGGATCGAAACCGGCGGTTCCCGCCGCCGACGCCGCGCTGATCGCCGCGATGTACGAGGGGCAGCACAGCGGGGCCACCGACCTCGGCAGCGCGGTCGCCGAAGGGTTCCGGGTCCGCGACACCGTGTTCAAGACCATCGATGCCGAAATGAAGGAGGCGAGCCGGGGTGCGGTCAGCCCAAAGGGGTTCGAGCGCGCGGGGCGGCGGATCGGGCGGCTGATGCGCGACCGGTTCGATCTCGCCTTCGTCGACGTCGGGGGCTGGGACACCCATGTCAACCAGGGCGGCGCGCAGGGCTATCTGGCGACGCATATCGGCGAACTGGGTCGCGGCCTCGCCGGGTTCGCCGACGAGATCGGGCCGGCGGCGTGGCGGACCACGACGGTGGTGGTCGTATCCGAATTCGGCCGCACGTTCCGCGAGAATGGCGACAAGGGCACCGATCACGGCCATGGCAGCATCTATTGGGTGCTGGGCGGCGGGGTGAATGGCGGCCGCATGGCGGGCGCGCAGGTGGCGCTGTCGCCGGCGACGCTGAACCAGGGCCGCGACCTGCCCGTGCTGACCGACTATCGCGCCATGATCGGCGGCCTCGTCGCGCGGCAATACGGGCTGTCGTCCGATCGCCTCGCCACGGTGTTTCCCGGCGTCCGGCCGGTTGACCTTACGCTCGTCTGACCGGACGGGATCCCCCACGCCACGCAAAAGTCGGCTCCCGGAACGTAAGTCCGCAATCGGCATCGACGCCCTCAGAATGTCAGCCCATATTTCATGGCGCGTGCGACTGTAGCGGAATTGATCGCCAGTGCCGCCCTTCGGTCCGAATCGGCAGCGTCTTTCCGGCCGGCGCGCATCTCGCCGATGGCCCGGCCATAATGCGACCAAGCATTGCGCGGGTTCGCCCGGATCCCCGGTCGTAATCGGCCATCGCGGCATCTAGGCCACGTGGACAAAGGTTGACGGGTTGGTTCCTGGTTAATTCAAGGCTGCTTTTTGGAGGCGGCGATGCTCGGGGCGGCTTGGGTCGCCAGGCGAGGGGACCCGGCGCTGGCCCGAGGGGCGCGCGACCTTATTGCAAAAATTCTCGAGGTCGTCCCGGCTTCGTTGCGGCCCGCACTGCTGGACGAGACGCTCAAGCCGATCTGCCTGAAGCCTGTCGCGTCCGAGCGGCTCGATATGGCGGTCGTTCGCCGTGCGCTACGCGACCTGGTGCGGTTGGCGATCACCTAGTAGGACGGCGGTGGCAGGAGCACCGAGCGAACCATCTGGCCAATCTTCATCGCCTACATGGAGGAGGTCGCATCATTGTCGCGTGGTGTGAGCGCAGGCAGGATTTCCGCCATTTTCGCACCGATAGGGTTCATGCCATGACGATCACGACCGAGGGTATACCGGAATGCCGGAACACGTTGTTGAAGCGATGGAAAGCCACGCAGCTTCGCCCTTGAGGCAGCGGCGCCGGATTCCGAAAATACCATCCTTGTGGGAAGCCACGACGCTCTCGGGTATCATTCCCTATCGGGGAAGGCGTTACTGCGACTATCTTCGCGTCGGGCGTGTTCTTAGGTCTGGCTGGACATAGGGGCCAAAAATGCTGCGACAGTTCGGCGAAGAGATATGGACGGCTGATGGGCCGACTGTTTCCTTTGCAAAATTTGCATATCCAACACGAATGATCGTCATTCGTCTGTCAGACGGCGCATTATTCGTTTGGTCGTCCACGGCGCTATCTAGCGGAATGCAAGCCGCCATCGATAGCCTCGGAGAGGTGCGTCACATCGTCGCGCCAAACACCTTGCATCACATGTTCGTTGGCGAGTGGCAAACGGCCTGCCCGACAGAAAAATCCCATGCGGTGCCAGCCTTGAGGGCCAAGCGGCCCGACCTGAAGTGGGATCGCGACCTAGGGTCAGGACTCGTTGATCAGGCCAGGAGATGACGGCTGCGGCTTCGGTAGCGGCGCTTGTCGTATTTGACGGGCATGACGTGGGATTTTCGTCCCGGAATGCAGGGCGTTATGCCCATTGCGTGGAGGGCGTCCCTATACCAGTCTGCGGCATAACCGCGGTCGGCGAGCATCCACTGCGCCTTCGGCAGGTCGTCCAGCAGCGCTGCAGCGCCGGTGTAGTCGCTGACCTAGCCGGCGGTGATGAAGAAGCTGAGCTTTCTGCCATTTGCGTCGGTGACGGCGTGCAGCTTGGTGTTCATGCCCCCTTTGGTGCGGCCGATGAGCCGCTCGCCCCCCCCTTTTTTACCCGCAGGCTTGCTACTGTGCGATGCGCCTTGAGATAGGTCGCGTCGATCATGATCGTCTTCGGCGTGGCGCTCGCGGCAGACAGCCCTTCCATTATGCGGAGGAAGACGCCCCTCTCGCCCCATCGCTTCCACCGGTTGTAGAGTGCCTTGTGCGGTCCGTACTCCTTGGGCGCATCGCACCAGCGCAGCCCGTTGCGGTTTACGAAAACAATCCCGCTCAACACCCTCCGATCATCAACCCGGGGCTTGCCGTGGCTCTTCGGAAAATATGGCTCAAGCCGCGCCATCTGCTCGTCCGTCAGCCAATACAGGTCGCTCATGCTCAGTCTCCTTGCGGAGCCTGAATCAGATCGTGACACTCACATCAATGGGCCCTGACCCTAGGCTAAATCCGTCCGGTCAAAACGGGGGCCAGTTCAGGCGGCCCTTGCCGCTTCCCAAAAGCAGACGCTCATTGATATACGCGGATCGACTGCTTTGGCCGCTTCAGCCCAGCGCTCGAAAACCCCCTGAGTTGGGACAAAGCCGTCATTTCTAACTGGCTCGCTAAACGTCGGTTTCTGACAACACCGGACGTTCGCGTACTCGGATGTTAAACATTCGTTCCGATGAACCTCAGCTTATCCGTGGCTGGCTAAATGACCCATATCTTGCCATTCCCCGCCTAGCCCGCGCTTCTCAAAAGCCGTCCTTCATTCATACGATCAGCCAAAGATCTCATTCTGCCAAACCATTCGAACAAACTCAGAGTTCGTACCGCTGAAAGGTGCTACATGCTCCGAAAGTAATAGGGTACGTGTTGGTGTCGGACGGCGTCATGTGATCCTCTGCTCGTGGCATATCTCTTATATAGACGCTCACGCCGTTTTAGGAGGTCCTCGCCTGCCGGCAGCGGCGTCTCCCAGGCGAGTAGGCCACGTTCATAGGCTGGTCTGGTCTTAATCTTTGCAATCCAGGCGGAGAGGCGCGGAAAACGGTCCAACGGGAAACCAATGCGTAGCAGACGATGCACGTTCACAACCCATGAGATATCTACCGACGAAAACGCGTCGCCCGCCAACCATTCGCCCTGCTCGAGGCGGGTTTCGAGCAGCTTCAATGCCGCGTCGAGCGTGCCGAGACAGCCGGCCAGATAGGCGTCGTCGAACCCTTCGGTCGAAAAGCGCCGCAGGAACTCGAAGAATTCGCGATTGCCATGCTCGCGCTCGAACATGTCGAGCGTAGCTTGGTCTAGCCGGCGGACCTCGCCCAGCATCAGCTCGTGCGACACCGTGCGCAGCGCCAGCTGGCTCATATCGGCCAGGTCGATGAGGGGGCCTGCGTCGTCCGCGGTCGGTGCGAGCGTCGGATCGGGGAACGCGTGGTCGAGATAGCGGATGATGTCGTTCGAATCGATGATAGTACGCCCGTCGTGCACAAGCGTCGGCACCAAGCCCTTGGGGTGGATCGACTGATAGTCCTCGCTCGCATGCTCGAACGTGAAGAGGTCGATGAGATGGCTCGTCCAGGTCAGCGACTTTTCTTCCAGGACCAGCCGCACGCGCTGCGAACAGTTGGACATGCCCGCATGCCACAGATGCAGGCCGGGTAGCGCCGCAATGTCCGGACGGCGTGTTTCGATGATCGGCATGGTGTCCCTTTCGAACTAACGGGCGTCAGGAGCAGCTCGACAGGCCCTCGTCGAGCACGATCGTCGTCCCGTGCATCGCGTTGATCTCGCCAGCACACAGGAGCAGGATGGCCGCCGCCATGTCCTGCGGTGGCGAATACGCGCGCTGGCTCGGCGTCGCCGCCGCAGTCGCCGCCATCTGCGCGGCATTGGCCGCGTCGAGCCGCTCCGCGGCGTTGATCGGGGTCGCGGTGTTGCCCGGTGCGATCGCGTTGATATGGATGCCGCCCGGCGCCAGCGTGCCCGCGAGCGCCTTGGTCAGCATGATGACCGCGGCCTTCGAGGCCGAGTAGAGCGGGTAGCGCGCCGACGCCCGCACACCCGCGACCGACGCGACGTTAACGATGTGCCCCCTCCCCCGTGCCTTCATCCCCGGCACCACGGCGTCGATCGCGAAGACCGTTCCCTTCAGGTTGATGTCGATCATCCGGTCGAAATCGGCCTCGTCCAGCTCGCCGATCGTCGTCGGGTAGAAGACGCCGGCCGAATTGACCAGGATCGCGATCGGGCCCAGGTCCTGTTCTACCTGCGCGACGAGCCCGCGGATCTGGGCGACGTCGCGGACGTCGGCCGCATAAGCGGCGGCCTCGCCACCCGCGGCGACAATGGCCGTTACGACCGCCTCGGCCTTGGCGAGCGACCCGCTCGCAACCACGGCGACCGTCGCCCCCTCTTGGGCGAACAGCATGGCGGTCGCTTCGCCGATGCCGGAACTGCCGCCGAAGATGAGCGCGACGCGGTTTGCCAATTTCGCCATGGGTTACATTTCTTTCGATGCGGGAAGGATCACACTCGTAGGCCCTGCATCCGCCTGTGTTTCTACGACCGCGGCGAGGCGACGCACCGGCGCGCGACCAGCGATCGCCGCGGCGATCCCGATCAGTGAGACCAGCACGGTGACGCCGGCCAGCGCGACGCCAAGCGACCCGCCGCTCTTGGCCAGATGATCGCTCGCCACGCCGACGAGCAGCGGCCCCAGCCCGACCGAGACGAACGTCATCACGCACATATAGACCGAGGTGACCGCGCCGCGATGGAGCATCGGCGTGATCGCCGCCAGGCCGGCGAGACACGGGCCGGCGGTCGCGGAAACCGCGAACATCAGGAGCGCGAATGCGATCAGCGGCAGGATCCCGTTGGGCAGGACGACGAGCAGCAGCACGCTTGGCACCGCGATCACCAGTCCGCTGAGGATGACCACCAGCGCCGCCTCGCGCACTCCGGCGCGCGCCAGTCGATCGACCGCCCAACCACCCGACAGGCCGCCTGCCGGTCCGGTCACCAGCGTGATGAATCCCACCAGATAGCCGGCATCGACCACCGAATAGCCACGCACCCGCGCGAAATAGGCCGGCGACCATGCACCGAACGATTGCACCAGCAGGATCGCCGAGCACGCCGCGATCGTGTGCAGAGCGAACGGCGCGGCGTGGCGCGCGATATGATCGAGCGCATCCCGCAACCGCGCACCATCGAAACTCGTGCGCGGCGCGCGGGCCGGCTCGACGATCGTCAGGATGAACGGCACCAGAAAAAGCCCGAGCAGCGACGCCACTAGAAACACACTCTGCCAAGGCAGCAAGGCGTACGTGGCGATCGTTAGGCTGTGCCGCAGGAACAGACCGAGCAGGGCAGCACCCCCGATGAGCGCGGTCGTCTTGCCGAGCGCCGCGCCCGTGGTGAACAGCGATAGCGCGCGCCCGAGATGCCGTCGGGTGAAGTAGGCCGCGAGGATCGACATCGCCGCCGGCACCAAGGCGGCCTCGCCGACGCCGACCAGCAGGCGAGCGCCGAACAGGCTCCAGAAGCTCCCGGCAAAGGCGCAGGCGGCGGTCGCGATGCTCCACACCACCATGCCGCACGCGATCAGCACGCGCCGGGCGCCGATATCGGCCAACCGGCCGAGCGGGATGCCGGCGACCGCATAGAGCAAGGCGAACGCGACGCCCTGCAACAGCCCGATCTGACCATCGGTCAGGCCGAGCGACGCGCGCATTGGCTGGACCAGCAGGCCCATGACGAACCGGTCAATGAACGAGACGAGATGCGCGGCGCTGAGCAGCGTCGCCACGTACCAGGCATAGGCGCTCGGCCGCGCCAGGCCTGCGGACCGGTTCAGCACCGCGGCCGGCGCATATGCCTGCCGCGTCATGCGAACAGCGCGTCCACCAAGGCCGTGCAACGTTCGCCAGAGCCGGCACCATCGCACATAAGGTTGGGCGTATAGCCAAAGGCGATACCCGCCTCCGGATCGACGAAGCCGAGCGCACCACCCGCGCCGGGGTGGCCGAAGGCGCGCGGGTTGGGGCCCATTGGCACCAACGGCGGTTTCCCGAGGAAAAAGCCCATTGCATAACGATACGGCCGGCCAGTCATGCCGCACTCCATGTCCCAGCTGAGCGTGCGCATGCGCTCGCGCGTCGCGGTGGAGACAAGCAGGCCGTCGGTCAGCAGCGCCGCGTAGATCGCTGCAACGCCGCGCGCGGT
>Ga0160428_1001248_pt1 | contig 20368 bp, 21 predicted proteins | sample SolpanmetagenomM_FD_108198 | JGI IMG/M metagenome (GOLD analysis project Ga0160428, IMG submission 108198) | Solar panel surface microbial communities from Lawrence Berkeley National Laboratory, California, USA - M | ecosystem: Engineered > Built environment > Solar panel > Unclassified ... | reverse complement strand
GCGGTTTTGTCCCCGAAAGCCATCTTAGCAACATCAGTATCCAGGGCACATGCCCGAAGGACAGTTTTATACCAGGTAACGTCGAAATTCGAGATACCGAGCACGTTCGAACGAAAGCTACCATTCTTTATCCATGGAGTCTGGTCAACATAAGCGGCAGTCGGAATTCTTGTATAGATGAAGCCTTGTGTCAGAGGCGCTTCTCCAAGCAAAGCTTTGAGGAGTGTACTCTTCCCACATCCCACTGGACCCAAGACGAAGGTGATTTGGCCCTGCTTGATGCTAAAGTTGAGATTCTGCAGTAGTGCTGGACCATTTGTCGACCAGCTGATGCTGGCGTCTTGTGTGACCAGGTCCCTAACATGTCCAGATCCATCTTGTTGTAGAGCAAGTCGATGGTCACTTCTGGTCTCGGCGTTCAAGAAATCCTGTATACGTTCAAAACATTTGAGTGCGGATGCGAACATTGGCATTAAGTTGACAAGTTGACTGAAGGGCTCGCCAATGAGTGTTAAAATGGCGAGAATGGAGAACAGTCGAGTGGCATCAAAGGTGCGTCCGCTTGCGTCAGCTGTGGCAACAAACATGGTGAAGGTAAGTAGTGGGCCCAGCTGAGGCACGAAGAAGGATAGCAGAATACGGAGTTGAAAGAGCTTTCTGAACTTCTTCGAGGATTTGATCTCTGTAGCCCTCAGGTTCTGGAGCAAGTTTGACATTATATCAGTAAAACCAAGCATTTTTACCACTTTGGCATTACCGAGCCATGTAGTCGTTACGTTGACGCGCTTCTGGATAGCTTCGATCCAGACCTTCTGTGCTCTACCAAGGTATTTTGCCACCACAGTGATGCCGCCCAGTGCTATGGCAGCTACAATAGCAGGTGCGACAAATGCTATGCCAGCTAAGTTGAATAACAGATAGGACGCGATGGAAATCTCGACAGCAATAGCAAGTGGTTCGAACCAATCACCGAAAGCTACCACAATCGTCTCGACATCGGTGCTCATCAGAGTAAGCGCTTTATTTTCTTCGAGAGCGCCGATGCTTAAAGTCATCGTATTAGTGTAAATCATGGTAACGAGTTCGCCACGAACACAGGTATTTAGCCGAGTCGTGTAATACTTAAAGACTGCAGTTGAGACTGCAAGACCACTGAAAGTAAGTCCGAAGGCTGGCGAGCGAGTTAGTAGTGATCTCATCACTTTCTTCAATCAGCGACGATATTTACTTACCTGCAACGAGTGTCCATCCAATACCTTCACCTTCAGATTTGTTCTCCGAAAATGAGATAGTCCTTGCCACGAGGTATGGTTGTGCATACTTGAAACCGATCTGACACAATCTCGGTATGACACATGAGAACATCTGCCATTTCAGACTCCGCATTGTCGACCAGACGAATGCACGCGCTTTCGTTTTGTTCTTCCACGACGACCACGAATTTGATGCTTGTCGGAGTAGGGCTGTTGTTGTCATGCTATCATCTGCAGGATATAAATCACTCATCACGAGCTCTTTGCCAAAACCGAGTCGTAGAAGAGACAATAGCCAGCTGAACGTGGAAATACTCCAGACACCGGCAGTGACTTCTGGAGAGGGGTGTTTGAACTGGTCGAACAGAATATCCCTCTTCTCCATAGCTTCGACGACTAATAGGAAGACTTTTACTCCTATAGTGCTTGAATATACAGCTGCCAACTTTTCTGGTGCCATCGTACTGCCATAGTGTGCGCACCTTCGCGATGTCGAAGAGCAGCGTCAAGAAGAGGTATACGTTGATCAATGCTGACGGCCGAACAGATCGAAGGTGCTCAAGATGTGAAAGGCCAGTCAAACAAAGGGCTGCAAGGAACGACAATGAAGCCGCCGCGAAACTGGCGCTAGATCCTAGACTTGGCTGTATAGCCCACAGCACAAGCAGTGCAAGCTCGAGGACGGAGTAGCACGAGAAGAATATCTGAAAATGGTGAGTTAAGTTCTGTAGCGGATGCAGATATTGCTGTGCTTACCATCTTGCTCTCGTGCACAGACGATTTCTTGACTTTGAGAGGCTGCTTATATAGTAAATACATACGTAGCGGTCCCAAGAGCAGGAGAAAGACTGAAGGGACGATTGACAAGAATACATCTTCGAATAATATGGTGAAGTCAAAGCGGCCGGTCGCGCCAGGACCAAAGTCATCATGATATCGCTTCAATATGGTGGCTGATGCTGCGGCGCGACCTGCACTCACAGTAAAATTGGTCATGACTGCCACAGTGTTCTTTCTGAATTAATTCGAAATCACAGTGGTTGAAGAGGAATAACAACAGATGAGGTATACAATCAATCGATTTGAGTCATCTGCTTATCGCGCCAATGAGGACGGCGAGGCAGTGCGAGGTCGGCGATCGCAGGCATGGAATAGCCCATAAGCGCCCAAGGCATTCCGAAGTTGGTACATGGAGGACGAACGACCGCAGTGGGCAGGTGCGACTTCACTTGGCACGAGAGACACGTGACATCACGCAAAGTATTGAAACATGAACCTATAACGCAGAGTTGTCTCATAAGAGTAAGGAGAAACAAGTAACAGGATGAAACCCAGTGGTCACGCAAGAATAAAGATACTTATGTGTTATTATTGATTACTACTACAAAAAAATACCATCAAGTACATAGCAGAGCATCTTGTTGATTACAGAAATGCCATGCTCATCGGTATCGTGTTTTCAAAACACTGCCAACCGCTCATCAAGTAGCAGCAGCATTCTCCTCATCCGCAATAGCGCCATCGCGCATTTTCTCCTTTTTCTTCTCTGAGGCGCTTTTGATCATAGTGCTGAGATCTCCGACGGGAAGACCGAACGGGAAGTCTAGTGATGCCAGAAGGATAGCCGCGAAGATCCACCAACCAAGTATGCAGGTGACAAAGGCGCATGCACCACCGCCAATAATAAGCTTGCCTGCTAGAGCAGTTCTGCCTTGAGCGTTGTAGAAGTAACCACCGGTGAGGAAGCCAAACGCAAGGACGAGGGTGAAGAAGATACCGACGAAGACCATGTTGGTACGGAGAGCACAGATCATGTAGACAAGGCACAACACGCCCTGGAACGGCATATGTTAGTGATGATAATGGATGTAAGGGTATTATTAATGTAACTTACCATCCACAGACAGAAGAAGCCGAACGAAGCATTGAATCCAACGGTGGTTAGGCCACTAGCAGGGACATCAGGGGTGCTGGAGTAAGCTGCATAGTTTGTGAAGGAGCCATAAGTTGGGTCAAGTACGCAAGCAAAGGTGAGCCAGAAAGCACCTGCAGATATCCGTTAGTAACACGCAAGTATGCAAGACTGTTGAAGACACACCGAAAGATCCAAAGACTACAAAGGGAAAAGTGTTCCCCACGACCCATTCACCAAGGGAGCCAAGTACCATGAGAAGACCACCTATATCATTAATTAGTGATTGAACATCCGTATTAGAGAACATAAGACTTACCGAAGAAGAAGTATGCTCCGATACCTGAAGAGCCATTGCCTTCACCAGCACCACGCCTAGAGTGAGGTTTAGCCTATGCTCGATTGCGTGACAGATCATCATATACATACCAGCCCATGAGGTCGCAGCTAAGTGGTGTCAAAGACAGCAAGAAGCCAACAAGTGCCAGTGGTGTGGGATTGCCAAAGGTCTTTCGAAGATCACCTTTGACGTTGTTTTGAGGAGAAAGATACAATTTCTCGAACATTTCAGGAGACAGAGAGATTGAGCCTGCTGTCCTCATACGACGAAGAGCTTCGCCGTGATCCATGTTGCCGTCGAGATGGTCACCACCTACACGAGTGTCTGTCAGGATAGTTTGAGTAAGAAGATGCGCGAGAAACAAAAAGGCTGATGCGAAGTACTAACCTGGTGACCAGTCACGTTGTGCAAAATCTTTTTCTCGAGACATGTTACGGTCTAGGTGATCTTGTGAGCCCGACATGATTGCTGCAAATGTTCAGGTGTAATGTTGAGAATGTATTGAAGATAAAAATTTGTAAAAATTGCTAATGCGTATTAAAAACTTTACAAGACGGCAAGATTCAAGAAAAAGAACGAGGGAAACTTCAGCTAGCTATAAGTACACGAACACTCCATCCTCCGCATGTCCGTTCAAGGGGGGAATTGCCGTGATCGACTGTGAAGCAAAGATGGGGTATCGTGGTTCGGAAAGTTGGGATGAGACGGCACCCTGAAGATTGCAGCTAAAAAGTCAGCAGGTACTGGGGGTACGGGACCAGTACCTGTCGTGGATGAACAAATCATAAAACAGCAAGAGCTGGGAACCAAGCATAATTCGTGGAGTTGTATAGTTGTAGATCTCTGGAGAAGTATAAGGTAGCTTTAACAACGGCCAGATGGAGATGGAGGGTGCGGAACCTGGCATAACCGAGTGCTTTTGCTCTATAAAAGTGTAAAGCATATACATCACGGGGATCACCAGCAGGATCATCCCCAAGCGTACGTGTATCACAAGAGCGAGAGAGGAGAAAGTCCTTGGCTGTTAACCTCGGGAGATGAGCAGATAAACAGGACTTTCCGGATGTCCATACTAAAGCCACGGCGACGTATCTTCTTTTCGGGACTCGCGCAGATCATATTGCGAGCACAAGTCACTACTATCACTGCCATCGTTTACGCTTGCTGGCTGCACATAGATGATGTTGTCGTCAACGAGAGAAAGCCACCACCAAGCCATGTCGTCTTTGCACAAGACAGCCAAGATGCGGGGTAATCACGCGGTAGGGTAGTCAAGCAGGGTCCAGCATCAGGGTTAGGAGCACGAGCTTTCGTCATGATCTTGGCGCCAGCCATCTCGTTCCTTCGGATTGAGATCGACGCCACAATCAGTCACGACAACTTCACCTCCTTTGAACTCTGTCTCATCCCCGTCGTCGCAACTACATCACCACCTTCAACTCAGCTGAACTTCGTACCTCCAGACACGGCAAGATGAAGTTCTCGATCGCCCTCGTCTCCCTCCTCTCCGCCTCAGCCATCGCATTCCCCTCCGTCTTTGGCAACTCCATCAACGTCAATGAAGACCCCCTCCCAGTTCCCGGCGAGAACCCTCTCCTCTACTGCGCCAACCCATCCGACTACATCCTCAGCATCGACCACGTCGATCTAAACCCCAACCCACCATCTGCGTAAGCCCAAGTCCATCACTGTTTGCTCAACTCATTCACACTTTGCACCAACTCTAACACATCTCACATAGCGGCACCGACCTCGTCATCTCCGCCCAAGGCACCCTCTCCACCGACATCGACGAAGGCGCCAAAGTCCACATCCAAGTCAAATACGGTCTCATCCGCATTCTGAACCAAGAAGTCGATTTGTGCGAACAAGCCGACAAAGTCGATCTCAAGTGTCCTCTGAAGAAGGGTGAGATGACGCTCAGCAAGACGGTGCAGTTGCCCAAGGAGATTCCGCCTGGAAAGTACACGGTGCTTGCGGATGTGTACACGAAGGATAATGAGAAAATTACTTGTTTGACTGCGACTGTGTTTTTTAAGAGGGGTGGTGGTGCCGTGGTTGTGCCGCAGGTTGTGTTGGGCGGTGGTGAGGACCTTTGAGGTGGGAATGAATGAAGTGCATGGTTGGCGACTTTGTATAAAGGGTCAGGGCGTTTCTTTTGTGTCTAGCTGGAATGGGAAGATTCCTTGAATCAAGAAGATTTGAGTAGGGATGGATACACGCAATTATATGCATTTGCGCATTATAGAAGCTCAGAGATGGGACATATCGCAACACTTGATAGTTGCAGGTAGTAGCAAAATTCTACTGATAATGTAATGAAAGATTATAAGACCAACATACACGCTTCCTCGCTCATAACTTCACATCGGCAAGCTCTTTCTCCTGATTGAGACGTAAGCACAACATCCAGAATGGCTAAACAAGTCGATTGATTTTTAGTATTCACCTTGGCAAAACCGGATCAATCCCAATACGACATTCGCGTCTCTGTACAGCCACACTCGCTTGAAAAACTTTTACAACAGCACCCGATCATCCAGCCCAGGACGCCAGTTCGATCAAGAAAAATGTGACTGCACTATAGCCATCAGACTATGCGCAGTCGCAGACATTATCGGTCACTGCAATACAGTAGGTATTCTTTCAATCATCCGTCATACTGATTTTGTAATGCATCCAGTCTCATTTCGACCATATACTCAGAATATACCTTTGTGTCTATAAATATGTGCCATGCCATTCCACTAGATTTATCGTCCAACACGTCCATCCGTCATCATGCGTCTATACAATGCATTTAATTCCATCATAGGTCGCCATCCATTGTCTCTTTTCTCTTAAGATAACATCCATATCATATCTGTCAGTAATTTCGTGTCCGATGTTGCACTGGAAGCAGCCACTCTCTCCCCCTTACTTTCATTCCATCTAATAGATTCCCTGTGTTCGATACTGAAACGTATCATACCTACACCCCACAGATTAGCACTATCGCCACAAACTGGATCGCACCACACCAACAAAGCACAAAGAGACTTACAAGCGCGTATAATAACTCCCAAAACTCTTCGCCACCAAATCCTCCACGAAACCCCCAACCTCCTTCTCACTCAACTGCAACACAAACCTCCCCCTCAACTGTCCCGTCACATACCCTTCCTGTCCCTTACCCACCACAACAGCTCCATTCGCTCCAAAACACGCCATCTTACTCTCTCTGCCCATCATCTCCACCACACTCAGGACACCCTCCGCGCTCTTCCTAAGCGCCACAAACGCCTCTTTGCACAGACTTTTATACTGTTCAAAGTCAGGACTGATTGGCCCACCAAGCACGTCAACGAATTCATGCGTCAGTTTGAAAGGCGCGGCTTCGAAGCCTACAGACCCGGGCGAGTTACTGAGCATGAAGCCAAAGTCGATGTGCACGATGTGGCCGTGGCTGTCAATCAAGATGTTGCCGTTATGCCGGTCTTTGAGCTGCAAGATGTAGCTCAGGATGCTGTAGGCCGCTAGACTGCGACAGAACGCGTCCGCTGCAGCTTTATACGCAGCAGTGTCTGGTTCGCCAAAGGTGCGAACGAAGTGGTCTTTCAGCGTCGCGATGCGCTTGCGGGGGTTAGTTCCCGATGCTATCGTGGCGAGGGTGAGCGAGCGTTTAAGGGAGTGCAGAGACACGCCGTTTGCGATTGTTTCGATAAGGCCGGATGATTCGCCTGTTACGAGGATACGCATATTCTTAACCCAAACGCCTACGCCTGCATCCTCCCAGATTTTGGCGCAGATGCGGATGAGTTGGGTCGCAAACATTTCTTGGCGGAGATCGGAGCCTGTTTTGACAATGACGCTGAGGAGATCCCAGTTTGGTTCGCGGCCGTAGGGCGAGGAGCGGCGGATGCGTTCGCGCTTGGTGTTCCAGTCTTCGCCGAACATGGCGGCGCTGGGGTCGTCTCGATCGCCTTTTCGTCGGACACCGCCGGTCTTTTGGTCGTTTTCCATGCGTGCTGCGCCGGCGCCGGTGACGGTTGTTGGGTCGACGTCTAGTGTTTCTTCTAAATCTGCAGGACTTGAAGTGCCGCTTGATTGGACATTGGCCATGATTGTGTCAAAGCTGGGACGTTGCGCTTCGCTGAAGCTTTGTTCTTCGAGTGTTTGCATGCTAGCGATGATTTTTGCTTTTATTGCTTCTACTTCTTGTTTTGGTCGTTTAGCGCCACTGATGTCGAGTTGGGTGAGCATTTGAGCTGCTGTACGCATGTGTGTTGCCATTGCTGATAAGTCTTGCTGGTCTGCTTTATAAGACGAGTACAATCCTGGTCCAGGACTGACACCTCTACTATTGGGCTGGTCTGACGTTCTGGGAGTCGACAGTACCGATCGTGTGGATAGTGTACCTCCACCACTAGAAGATCGGGGTACGACTGACCTGAGGTATGGATCATTGGTGTGGTTTGGCGTAGTGTGTTCACCACGAACCACTTCATCTTCTGTAAACTGATGTAGAAGTTCCGTATTACCAAGGTCACCATTCGCTGGCTCAAATACGCTATCAGCACCTACCGCAGGTACCACGTCTGTGGAGAAGCGAGTATCATGGCGAGTGTCGAATAGTCTCCGCCTGCCGGGTTCTTTCTGAGCTTGTAAACTCGCGATTAATGCTTGGTTGACTTCGGTGTCTGGATTGAAGTCAAAGTCCTCACGCAAGACTTCAATCATCAGTAGATAAGGGACTCTCTCTGCACTATTCAGACTAGTTGCTTCCGCAGGATTTATACGCACTACTCTGTGATGCCTGCTTTTGCTTGGCGAGCCATCAATAAGTGTAGCTGGACACAGCATAGGAATGTCAACCTCAGCAGGTAAATCTTGCGTGATCAGGGCCAACTCAGCCCTAAGCGCACTAAGTCTGGCTGGTTTAGGTACAGGCACTAGTCGATTTGATATGCTTTCCAGAGCAGTCAAGAATAATGTCTGACTACGGAAGTAGTTCGACCTTAGTAGATGGATTTGCTGCTCTCTTGTAAGATTTTCCACTGGCGGCTGATTATGCAGGATTGGTGAACAACGTCTCGACGTGTCCGGAAAGCGCTTGGTGACGCTAATAGAGGAGGACTGCCGTTCAAGTTTTATGCGCTGACTGGCGCTTACTTTGGCAATATCAGGTAAGGAGTGGGTGCTAGACATTTTAAGGCTATCGCGGTGGTTGACTAGCGGGCTGAGTTGAGGTCGTAACTGTGAGGTAGTAATAGCAGTTTGATGACGATTCGGATGCGGCCTCGGTCGTGGTATTTTAAGCTGTATTGTTTCTGGTGCAGGAGTAGCAGGCGAAGTATAAGATGTTGTACGGACATGAGATGACCTTATTCTCCTCTCAGACCTATCACCAGCTACGGTATTACTCCTCTGTATGCGTGGACTCATGGGTTCCTCTTTCTGGCCGGCTTCCGTGGTGGCAGCTTCTACAGGTTGTGGTCTGCGTGCTTGCGCAATAATCATTGGACCCAGCTGTCGCGGGAGAAAGGGAGCAGCCACGCCTGCCAGCACTATACTGGCGAGTACGGTTGTCGGCAGGACATTTTGATGGATCTTGAGCTCTTCATAAGGTCCATATCCGCCGAATACTATGTGCTGAACTTTGTTGAATATCCGTCTACACGTCCGGAATGTAGGCGATTGTGGAGTACTCGAAAGGTCATGCAAGTGTGTTTGGAAAAGCCAGAATGTCTAGTTTCAATTCATGAGCACATATCTTTCTCCAGGTTTGAAGATAAAGCATACCAGTAGCGCTCCACTCACGGACTCCATACACAAATCCAAGACGAAGGACTCGAGCGCCATTGACTCGCTGTCGACACTGACGAGGAGGTGGCATAGTTGTGGGAGGTAGAATTCAATCTCTTCATACGCGAATTGTCTGAGTTTGTTGCAGAGTGCATACTGGATGCCAATGTGGTTGGAGTAACGGAAGAGGTAAGAGACGGCGAGGGATGGATCGTTGTTGAAGTGCTCGCTCTCGAAGAAGCGTTCTAGCAGGCTCCAGGACATTGGTCTTTCAGGGTTTCAGCATTGCTTGAGGAGGTGATGGCCAGCGGGAGGAAGGAACGTGGGGGAAGATGCTGCGAATCTGGCGGGAACTCCAGAGATGATGGAGAAGAATGGCGGACAGGTAAGCGAGGAGGAAAGGCGAGGCTATGCAGTTGGACTGTGCTATGCTGTGCTGTGGTATAGTGTACTGTGTTGTTGGTGATCTCCATCCCTATTTTGAGACTCGGACAGAAGTGGATCTAGATGTAACTTTAATTTTCTGGGCGGAGGGGTATCTACACCAGAAGACGACTACAATTAAATGCTTCAATTCGTTACGCTATTCGCCATGGGTATTATCCTTCATCCGTTACTCCTGCCATGCAATGCTTTCCATCCCCAACACCAAACCCAGATACTTACCGAATCGTTCGACATAGCTACTTCGTGAGACGCTGTAGCATTCTTCTGATTTTCAACCGTAATCAGTAGACGCAGAACATCCAACATGAAGCTCTCTTACTGCTTGTTCCCGGCGGCGAAGGCTTCAAGATGCCATTTCATCACATTTCTGAACGCGCTCTTTCCATCAGTCTCAATCACATCTCCATGACAAGGGATGATGCGGTCAAAGTCCCACTTGTCAATCTTCGACACGCTCTCATTGAAGCTTGATCTGTCCACAGCAATGCCATACCACAACATTCTCCTGTGCCAAGTAGCATCACCCACAGCAGCACCGCCGTAGTTGAACATGGAGGTAAGAATGCCTTGGTAGGGGCTCTCATCGCTCTTGCTGTATTGCTCCTTGGCCGGGAGGTTGAACAGAAGATCCGCCTCAATCAGTGTCTTCTCTCTCTTGTAGTTGACCACCAGCTCCTTGTTACCTAGGGAACATCAGCACATAACTTCTTTCAAGAACTATGATACGAAGACGAACCATGACCAGGCACATATTCGACGTCAAACTCCTTATCAAACTCTTCGTCGACCTTGAGAGTGTGTCTGTTTTCCTTGGTGAAGATGACGTCGAACTTGATGTCTTCCTTCGTCTTCTTCTCGTCAAGACCTTCAACACCAATGACCTTTGCTTGAGGGTACTCTTTGTGCCAGGGCGTCATAGAGATGTGATGTTCGTAATCTGGCGCCACAAGATACTTCATCGTACCCATTTCTTTGACAGTGTTGCGGACCTCATCAGTGAGCGCAACGGGAGAGAAGCAGGCGACGCCGCCGCTGGGAAGACGGACTATAGTCACGGTATCAGCTTGGGTTGTGTTTGAGTTGAAAAAATATGTTCATATCATACCGAGAGTTGCGCGACCCCCAACCTTTATCAATCCTGTGCGTTTGAAGGGAAGCTGGGGACTTCAGTCAGCATTGTTTCGTCTAGAGATCTATATTTTAAGCGTACTGAGAGGGTCGTGATGTTCTGCGTCACTTTGCGGATCACCATCACTTTGCCAGGTTCTAGGGGAACGAGTTTCTCAATGCCTTGCATCTTTCTAGCTTATATGGGATCTATAGTGTACGTTGATCGAGGATAGGTGAAATCTGAGAGATGATCTAAGCAGACGAATAGGCCATGACGCATGATCGTCGTCACCTTCACGCTTCCCCAGACTCGGGATCTGCCGAAGAGGATCTATAATTTATGTCAAATTTTGTGCACTTTATCAACAACGACAAGTCTGTACATGAGATGAATTTCTTGAATACGACATCGGATTGATGAGCCCGTGAGAGATCTAGAAGACGAGGAAAGCTATGGCTTATTATGTAGAATCGAATGATTTCGTTATTTATGCTACCGTATGCTATGTGATATTGACGGACACTCTGAGACTCAGAACTGATACCACTGTCTGGAGTGTCGGTGTGAACAAACGGTAGGGTCGTAGGCTGTTGGTTTTGCCAATGGTTTAGACTTCTGCTCCATATACCTTGAGACGCTATAGATTGCGGAAGCGATGAAGCTGAGATTCCAGAAGCAGAAAGGCGGAGAGAGCTTTGTTCATGTGGCAGCGCTTTTCCCATTGGTTGGTATGAAGGTAGCCATCTACCGCACACACTCGTCATTTTTATGTGCTTGAGGTTGCATGTTTTGTGAGTGCTCTAAGGGGTTAATCGAAGGACTATTATTGTCGTAATTGGCGGTCATTGTGAAAAGAATCCGTAAATCTCGTGCATCACTACCTAGACTCTTCCAGCAGCACGAGACATAGCCACTCTCTTCGAATATGGGCTCAAGCTTCTCTCTTTTTGACGTGGAGGACTCGCACGCCTCCTAGGGACAGGCGAAGGACTTCGTCTCCTGCCACCACCTCCAGCTCTACCATTACGCAGTGGCGAACGTGAAGGGCTTCTTGACAGGCTTATCCTTCTAGCACCACCTCTTGCTCCCCTAGTTGGTGAACGACTGCGTGATCCGGACACGCTTGAAGTGTTTCTTCTTGCATTCCTTCTTTGTGGTGGACTAGCAGATCTGGTTGGACGACCTCGACGTGGTGGTGGTGAGCGCGAGATTGATCCAGAGGGAGAACGACGCGCGTTACTACGACGTGGTGGTGGAGTGTACGAAGCTGAGCGAGAGCGCGATATCGATCGAGATGGAGATCTCCTTCGAGATGGACCTCCGCGACTAACTGGTGCTGCTTTGCGTGCAGGAGACCTCGACCTGGACCTTGAATAGGACCTTGAGTAGCTGACACTACGATCACGAGGACGACCTCTTTCAGGGGCTCTACCTCTTGCGGGCGACCTTCCCGCATCGCGACGTGGTGGTGTGCGTGATCGTGATCGAGATCGAGATCGAGATGAGCTATATGAGCGAGAAGAGCCGGTGTATGATGAATAGCTCGAGTATGAGCTGACACTTTCCGATCTTGCAGCTGCTTTAGCTGGAGCAGGCAACGCTGCTGGAGCAGGTTTCGGCATGTTCTTGAGGAACTCGCGCATATCTTCCGTCACAGGACCCATACCGATACTGGTGAAGTAGTTGATTGCAAAGCGAGTGTTTCTGGGGTTGTCCGTCGGGAATATGCCACTATAGCTTGCCTGGAGACTGGGTTCTCTTAAACGTTCTTGCAGAGTCTTCATTCCCATAATCTCAACAAGGTCCTGAAAAAGAATCTTGATGAAGATACGACTGCTTGAAGTGGTCTCCTCCTCATTCATATGCACAACTGACAGAACGTGCCAGCCAATCCCATCACTACCAAGAACGTGACCAAAAAACCTAGCGATGTTGCGAAGGCGATTGGTTTCGTATCGATGAATAGTATCGTAATACTTCATAAACTGCATCTCAAACTGATCCATCCACAGTCTGTTAAGTCTCGCAAATCTTTCTCCAACCAATCCATAGAACTTCTCATACGTCGGCCTCTGCGAACACGTCTCAATGATCATGGAAGGCAGCTCTGACTCTTTTCCAGCCGGTAGATTGATCTTCATCAACTTGTGACAACATTCCTCGAAATCTGCGCTAGAATTAATAGTGAGGTAAATAGTTCGTCGCAAGTTCGTCAAGTCCATATTCGATTGATCTTGGATTTCCAATTGGCGTTCTTGCTTCGCTTCTTCTGTATCCGACTCTTCATCACTTTCGTATTCGTCATCACTTCCTTCGCCCTCTCCAAGGATTTCAGCTTTGAGCTTAGCATATGCCTCTTCGTGCTCTTCGTATGCTGGGTCGAACTTGAAGACATTCAAGCTGTCTTCCGTATCAATTACTTCATCCAGTCCTGGTGGCTTGTGAGTGATTTGGTCATCTTCCTCGACAAGATCCAGCTCTTCTTTCACAGCGAGGTTATCCTTGTATCTGTCCTTCCTCACTTGAAAGAGCACCTCAATCATATATTGCGTGCGCTTGTCAATATCTGCCTCGTGCAAGATATGCCTGAATTGGTCAAAGACGAGGAGAGCAATTGGACCACTCATTTCTTCCAGATGTTGGCCAACTTCTCTTGTCAGTCCAACCGCAATCTCAACACTGTCGTCTGTAGGCTTGCTGAGGAGAAGCTGTAGTATATGTGCCGCTAGGAGTTCATGTACAACTTGCTGATTACAAAGATGCGCAATGAAGGTGGTTGAAGATAAACAGACAGTCTTGTCGTTGCGCTTGTATGCTTTTCGAAACTGCATAATCAATCTGTTCATAAGCAGCTCGCCAACTTGAGGAAGCTTCGTGTTGACGATAGCTGCCATAGCAGCATATATTGGCGTAAATGGTAAACTAGCAGCTTGTGCCTTCATTATGCTTCTGCAGAATAGTCCTCTCCCTCTAACCAGGTTCTCTCCAAAAAGTTCTGGGACAATGTACTTGATGTTGGAGACGTTCACTTTGTTGATGAGACCATTGATTGATTTCTTTAGAGCCTCCCAAGCCATGCGCTGAAACTCCTTGCTCTTCTTGTCAGTCACCTGTGCCTGTAAAGCCCGAAGTCGCGCAGGAGGGATATAAGTTCCACCAGATCTTGCATTCAGTAATCGTTGGTATTCAGCCTTTGCCTTCTCCTGCTTCTCCTCCTCGGTCAAAGGTTTGGTTTCCTCCTCATTTCTCAGACGCTCATTCAGTTGACGTTCACGTTCAGCGGCTCGACGACGATCAACATCACGAAATGCAGCACCGCGTCGTGGTGATGGTGATCTAGGCCTGCGTTCTGGAGATTGTGAATATCGGCGATGTGGTGAAGGTGAACGAGGGCGTCTTTGTGGCGAGGGTGATCGTGAAAAGGAAGGTTGCTTGCGCTTAGCAGGAAGAGAAACCTCTTCTTTTTCTTGAAAATCTGGATCAGGTGTGGGCAAGCGTACGGCTGACTGAAGCTGCGGCGCTTCCACATCAATATCCATGTTGATGGCTGTTCTCGAAAGACAAACTTGTGGACAGAAGACGCGAGAAGAGAATCTGCAACTGCGCTCAGATTGTTGCCAAGGATCGATGACTGCAATAGCAATAACCCTGCTGAGTCTGGGGTAATCAGGGGTCTATGCCAATGCCAATCAACAACAGAAGAAGGAGTCGCGAACTGGGAAGTTGTCGAAGTGTCACGATCAAGATCTAGAAAGAACATCATGGTGAGTTCATTTGCGTGGTTATTAAGAGGAGCCCATCGAGCAGAGGCCTCCGCCACCGAGCGGACCTTGAACTCATTCGCTCCTGCGGCGCATGTTGTTTTCAGTGCTGACTTTGTTTAGGATCGTCTCGTAGGCCTTGCAATGCTCATCGTTGCCACGGTCGTCTTCACATACTACACAACATGGGCCCTTTTCATGGTACATAATCCACGAACGATCGCGCTTTCCAGTTACTAATTCCAGCACAGCCTTTCGTGGATGAAGATCACCCCCTACAAAGCCTCTTTCCACCTCGCGTATGGGCAATCCGCATTCCAGTTATCCTCATATTACTTGGCTCGGCAGTCGTTGGGAGTTTCTTGGGCGTAGTAATGATTCAGAGCAACAAGAAGAAGGCAGCGAAGCTGAAGAAGAAGGCTTGAGAGAGGAAGTGGTAAAAGAATGGCCTTGACAAGCGCAATACTGGCGACATTATGAAGACGTAATAAGATTGCATGACATTGACACGGCACGATCTGTGGTACATGACAATAGTGAGGCAAGATGAATCAAGTAAGAACCTCTAGGAGTACTTCTGAGCAGAATGTGGTTTAGTGGACAGGAAATGCGTGAAGACCATGGAAAGACAGCATTATTCTGTCTGAAGAAAGTAAGGTAGCCAGCCAAGGCGCGTGGCTTTTGGGATCATGATCGTAACTACAGCGTCGATTTGCTTTAAGACCCCAGAAACATGTGTTTGGAGATATTTTCAGTTCAAGACATCAATCTTGATGAGCTTACAGCCAGGGCACTCCTCCACAGCAATCTTTCCTCAAACCATTTTGATCTTGATAGCGTATCCCCGAAGCTTACTTTGGGATGTAAAAGGAGGATCACAGCTCCAGTCGAGGTTCACGATCTGGCGCGACGTGGTATCTGCCTGACGAGCGTGCTATCTCCTTGCAAAAATAACAAGTGTCTCCAAGTATGACGTCGCCCTGCAATGCGAAGTGCCTGCCTGTTGAACCTATCATGCAATTCATCGGAATCTCATCAATCGATCGAGAGCTGTGAAGTGTGTGGTTAGCTGAAGCGATTCACGACTCAAGAACAGAGCCTGCTCACCTTGCCCATCATCCAACAACCACCCCTGCCTTGCATCTATCTTCCATGCCTTTCCTTTAACTTCCAGATTAACAAACCCTTCCCTTCCAATCAGTCTCCCAATAGATCTGCTTAGACTCCTCAGAGCATTGGAGAATGGTGTGCTGAGAAGATTACCGAGAGTTCTGTCTCCCTCTTCCCTCTCTCCAGGCTTCCTCTTATCCACACGACCCAGAACTCTGCCTTTGGTATCATCACCTTTAGCGAGCGGCGTGACCCTATTACCCATCCCCACTTCTGCTAACGTGCATATTATTGGCTTCTTAGACATAAAAGGTAGTATCCTTCGCGGCTCTATGCTCATGAGCAATCCAGATGAGCCTGGTGTAGCGGTTTGTGATAAATGTGCTGGTACTACACTTATCGACCCAGCGAGACGTCGCGCACCTAATCCTACCCATGTGCCTACGCCCAGCATGAAGACAGCGACTCCTGCGTTCAGATATGGAACGACCCACCACCTGTTCATATAGTCACCATTCTTGCCAGAGTATATGAAGGAGGATATCAACCTACAGGCCAGGATGCACGACAAGCAGTGCGTCGTAGAGATGATAGAAGCCGTATGAGAGCGCAAAACCGGAGACGCTGAGAGATGATATTGGAAAGACGTTGCTAGTTGGTGCAAGATACAGGAGTGTGGATGATTGCCGCTGCGCCAGTGTATGTGTATACAGATCTGTTGGGTTGACGTAGGTGTCATTGGTTGCACGAGATGGTGTCGCTGAGGCGGCAGCGGACTGCATTGGAGCCTGGCGAGGCTTTATAGGAGCGATAGGAGGCGCATGCGTAGTTCGTGGAGCTGTGGATTGTGTCTTTCGTGCGGGCTTAGGTTTGGAGGCGTAGAAGCGGCATTGTTGTCGCCAGCATGCTGCAGATAGTGATATAATAGGTCTTCGCGCAGTTGTGGATGCGAAGGATGCAGTCAGACACGCCGATGAGTGTAACATTGCCTTGGACGTGTTAGTCTCTACTTTGCAATGGTAGTGTTTCAGGATGTAGTGATGCTGTTTCAACTTTTGAGATCGACATTGGCCCCACATTGTGTATCTTTGGTAAATCTACCGCGCGCCCATCTCTTCCCTTCTCCTACATCCACAGCAACAATGCCTCAACGACAGAGAGTCTTCCTAGACATCTCGATAGGCACGCAGCCGGCCGGGCGCATCACTATTGAGCTCTTCAACGACAAAACACCCAAGACATGCGAGAAGTACTGCTCACACGATCATCATGCTTAGCTTTAGATGCTAATCTGCTTCAGCTTCCGCCAGCTCTGTACAGGAACAACCCCACCGCTCACCTACAAGACCAGTCGCTTCCACCGTGTCATCGATGAGTTCATGATACAAGGAGGGGACACAACGAAAGGAGATGGCTCAGGTGGCCGAGCTGCACTCACTGATGGAGAATTTGACGATGAGAACCTCGACTGGAGACCCATCGACGGTGCAAATCTTGTGTGCATGGCAAACAGAGGGAAGAATACGAACAGTAGTCAGTATGAACATCTATCAATATCGTTGCTATTATAGCTATATACTGACTTATCCCACCAGGTTCTTCATCACGCTCGCTTCATGTGAACACTTGAATGGAAAGCACACTGTATTTGGACATGTAGTATCTGGCCAGCAGACACTGGAGCGAATAGCCAAGCTCGACGTCGACGATGATGACTGTCCTAGAGAAGATGTCATAGTCTCGCACTGTGGAGAGCTTGAACGTCGCAAGAAGGTACCAGAGCCCACAGCATCTGGAATGAGCACGCCAGGCTACAGTTCAGATGATCGAGGTCGTAAGCGAAGGCACGGATCCATCTCGCGCGACAAACGTTCAAAGTCAAGATCCCAAAGCCGTGATCGACGAGGTTCCCGTACGCCTTCCATTTCACCCAAACCTCCTCAGAAAAGAGATCGAAGACGTAGCGATGCTGAATTAGATGAGACGCGGCGAGGTCGTGTACGCAAGCAGTCTCCGAGGAAGCAAGGTAGATCGCCACCACCTGTGATCAAAGAAGGAAGAGAAGATGAGCGATCGGATCGGCGTAGAGGTCCTTCGCCTTCTCGCCAGCCACGCCAGAGGGTGGACGAATCTGATGACTATCGACGACGCCGCTCATTACCGAACCACTATGAACGACGACGTGAAAACGAGGGTTATGGTGGTGGCCAAGATAGTTCTAGAGATGATAGAGACAGGCGTGGAGGAGGTCGTTATAACGACTATTCGAATCGTGATAGAGGAGGTGGACCGTATGGTAGACCTCGCGACGATAACAGTGGTAGATTAGGCGCTGAGGATTTCGGTGACGACGTAAGTAGTGGTGTGGTGAAGCTAAAGGGTCGTGGGATGATGAAGTACAGAGAGCGCTGAAAGGCGTCATACTGTTCAGCTCCTACAATCGAGCACTATTCACGCCACCATGCCCACGCGACGCTTTCAAGGCTGTTGATGGATCTTCCGATTCAGCTCCGTGCTGCTTCTCTATCCAGATCCTGACGAGCTCCACGAGCTGATCGACTTCACTTGTGGTATTACCAGAGTGCAAACACACTCTAACTCTTTGTCCGCCTGTAGGTACTGTCGGCGGCACAATCGGCCTGACTACAAAGCCTTTCGACTGACAGAAGTTTGCAAGACTTCGCGGGTATGGTGTAACCAGGGAGAAGATTGGGCTTTTCGAAAGCTCTTTCGGTACATCTAGAAATGGTGTATCAGGAAGTTGTAACAGCTTCTCATTCAGATATGAGATAAGATACCACAGCTGTTTCTGTGCACTTTGCGTTTCTCCTTGCCGAATGAACCTGTGGACTGTTTTAATCATGGTTAGCGTTGGTAGTCCCATTGCTGTTGTATAAATGAGACTTCGTGCGTAGTTGATGAGATATTCTCGCATGATCGGTGGACATAGTACAACAGCCCCACCTGACGAGAGTGCTTTGCCAAATGTGTGAAGTCGAGCCAGTACGCGATCTTCGACACCCAAGGCACATACCAGACCGCGGCCGTGGTCACCAAAGACACCTGTCGAATGTGCCTCGTCCACAATCAGGTGTCCATTACCTAATGGTAATCTGTCGTCCAGTATATCCAATATTTCCACAATCGGCGCAACATCGCCATCCATACTATACACACTCTCCACTGCCACGAAAACGTTCCTCTTCCCCTCCCGTACCAATTCATCACACTGTACCACCTCCCCCAGCACCCTTGTGAACTCTTTCACCGAATTATGCACAAACTTCCTCCTTACACCAGCTCTTGACAACTTCATCCCCTCATGCACACTTGCATGTATATACTCATCATACAGCACTACATCTCCTAATTGGGGTAAGCACGAAAATATACCTGAGTTGGCGTCGAAGCCAGAGTTGAATAGTAATGCTGCCGGTGCGTTGTGAAACTCTGCTATATCCTTTTCTATGTCTTCTGCGTAGGTGGAGTTGCCGTCGAGGAGGCGCGAACCTCCACTGCCAAGCGGGATATGAGATGATGCAGTGAGTTCAGCGAGATAGGCTGTTCGGAGGGCGGATGAGGTAGAGAGGGAGAGGAAGTCATTAGAGGAGAAATCGGTGGATGTGGGTGTTGAGAGGGAGAGGCGCCGGCGTGAGGAGTTTCGTTCGCGGTTAGTGAGGAGATGCTGCATGGAGGTGAAGAGGTGGGGTTGTTGAATTGATGGAGGCATAGTGTGATGAGGTAGGGTGGTGATAAGGCGTATATCGAAGCAGCTCTCTAGGCGTGTTATATGAGTAGTTTTAGGTGGGCTTGTCGAAGTGTCTGTGACACAAATGTAGGATAAAGAAACAGTAACAGAGCACGAATAGATGCGCTGTCAATGTGTTGGTATCTTTTGCATGGAGGATTTAAGGTTTCCGAGAAGCCTCCTGTCGATCATGCATTGGGAATCTTGGTTCGGAGATCGCTCCCAGGAACCTTTTTTGAGCCTCAATCACTCCCTACTACTTAGTCTCTTCTTTCAATTTCTGCGATCCAGTTTCGGCCTTCCACTTTCGTTTGAAATCTGGCTGCAAATTGTATGATTCCCAGAGGCTATGCTGAACTGAAGTCTGTGACACCCTTGTATGACTAATCCCTGAAGGAAGAAAATACAATGTCCCCAATAGGCTCTGGCCTCTGGCGCCATTTCCGTACTTACCAAGTCTTTGGCGCCAATACAGACGCTGGCAAGACCATATTCTCAACCATAATCACTAGGGCAGTCCGAAGTGTTTCGCCTACTGAGAAACTTTGGTATCTCAAGCCTGTATCTACAGGAGCAGCTGATGATGCAGATGTGCTACATCTAAATCGCCATGCTCGAGGGATCACAACACAGAATCTGTATCAATTCGACGATCCTGTGAGTCCGCATCTTGCTGCGCAGTCGTTGAAGCGGAGCGTGCCAGACAAGACACTACTACAAGGTGTATCATCACAAATACAAGAAAATGCACGACACGGCTCAGGTTTCATGCTGGTCGAGACTGCCGGTGGTCCTAACTCTCCTGGACCATCAGGAACGTTGCAAGCAGAGCTATACCGTTCTCTTCGTCTACCAATCGTCTTCGTTGCAGACTGGCATTTGGGTGGCATATCGACGTCAAT
>Ga0160428_1001247_pt1 | contig 20373 bp, 12 predicted proteins | sample SolpanmetagenomM_FD_108198 | JGI IMG/M metagenome (GOLD analysis project Ga0160428, IMG submission 108198) | Solar panel surface microbial communities from Lawrence Berkeley National Laboratory, California, USA - M | ecosystem: Engineered > Built environment > Solar panel > Unclassified ... | reverse complement strand
TGGATGATGTTCACCGACGAACAGGTCGGGGAGATCGAGTGGCATGCGGAAAACTGTAGCAGATCAGGGGAGGGTTGAGAAAAACGTGCATTGTGCTCCGACGTTGGCCTCAGGCCTTGATGAAGACCTCTGTTCCGGTATTCAGTGCTGCGCAGCCCTCAACAGGTGGCCTAGCATAGTGGACTCCTCGCCCAGTCCCCGTTTGGGAGTGCAGCACTACGGGACGAACGACGTGCCACGTTCAGTTAACGGGTTGCACTTTAGCAGCGGTCGAGAAGTGCTCCACGTCGTCGGTTCCTGCTGCTTTGGACTCGGGTTGGGTTCCGGTAAGTGCAGTCGGCCGGGTTGTGTTGCCTTAACTGAGTTGGGATAGGCCGACTCGCCCTGATCGAAGCCAAGTCTTACCGCCACCGTTTCCCCACTGCTGATTCGTCAAAAGGAGTCTGTAGAACGAACCGGGTAGAAATGTGCCTGGAAGGAGGCCACAGACATCTCCTGGCGCGTGGCCGGCTAAAGATTTTCTCGACCTTCCAGCAGTGTCGCTCCAATCACTCACTCGATTCCGCGACGCGCGATTCGAAAGAAGATCCCGCCCATCAGGGAACGACAATCCCACGGCTGAAGTGGTCTCACCGAAATCCGCGGTACCGTCAGGTGGGTGAACAGGACCGTGACTGCGGAGCGGCCCCTGTGCAGTTCAAGGCCTGCCGCAGCGTCACTGTTCGACGGCGGGAAAGCCCTTGTCGTCTCGCATTACTGTTCAGTTCACCCTCAGGAGAAACGATGACTGTGACCACCCTCGATCCAAATACTGCCCTTCTCGTGGTCGATCTTCAGCAGGCGTTGCTCACGGGCGATCCTCCCCAAGTGGTACGTGACGTGATCGAGCGTGCAACTGCGCTCGCGGACGCCTTCCGTCAAGGGGATCTGCCGGTAGTGTTGATAGAGGTCAGAGGAACGCCCCCGGGGCGAAGCGACGTGAATCCTCGCGGCGGTTCCCGCACCGAGGGCTGGACTGGCCTGCTTCCAGAACTTCGCCGACAGCCACAGGATTTTCATGTTATTAAGCATGCCTGGGGGGCGTTTGCGGGCACAGAATTGGGAGCCTTACTCAGCGCTCAGGGGGTCACCCAAGTGGTGATCTGTGGAGTGGCGACTAGTTTAGGTGTTGAGTCTACGGCGCGGCAGGCGGCAGACGCAGGGTTTCACGTCACGCTCGCGATCGACGCCATGCTGGACCGTACAGCGGAGGTGCACGCCTTCACCGTGCAGCACATCTTTCCCCTGTTGGGCGAGACGGGCAGCGTGGAGGATATTACCGCGCTGCTGCAGGCTACTTATATCGGCGCGATCAGAGATTGAATCACCAAGGGGTCATCCTCCACGTTACCTGCTCGTACGGTGAGTGACGGTAAAGCCCACCAGCGCGAGCAGGCCTAACACCGCTAAAGCCCACCGCCCGACCACCCCCAGACCATCGGCGAGCGTTCCCTGCGGATTCTTCCAGCCTGCGCGGTCCCCGAATCAGCCCAGCGCCGCGCCGCGTGGAACGCGACCGATAAGGGCCAAGTGCGCCGCAAGGTAGCTGCGCAGCTTTGTTCCGTACTGCGTCAACGCCTGTGGGTTGTTGACGAGTTTTCAGCCAGTCACGAGTCGAAGCTCGTTCAGGGATACGGTGAGGTCAGCCGAAACGAACTCACGGTGCAGGTCGAGTTGCACCGTCGTCGTCGACATCGGGTGTGCGAGGCTGTGTCCGGCCGGCAGGACGAGCACAGCCTCGCACACCCGAGAGAACAGCGTTCTCCGAAGTCAGACAGTTCGTTTCCGTCTATCACTTCAACAGCTGTAACTGTCGGGCGATCCGCACGGCGTCAGTCCGACTCGACGCCTGCAACTTGGCCAGGACACTGCTGACGTGCACCTTGACTGTTCCCTCGGAAATCTGTAGTTGAGACGCGATCCTCTTGTTCGGTGCGCCACTGGCCACTCTCTGGAGCACGTCCAACTCTCGGGTCGTCAGAAATGGAGGCGCCACTGGCCGGGGACGTGTCAGCACCTCGACCAGGGTCTGGGTGACGCGCGGATGAAATACCCGCTCCCCTCGCATGACGCGTTCGAGCGTGGTCATGATTTCCTGCACCTCCGCGGACTTGAAGAGGTAACCGGCAGCGCCTGACTGTACGCCCGTCACCATGTCCTCTTCCTCCTCAAAAGTGGTTAGCAGCACGACCGGGGGCCCGCCACGGGCAAGAAGCTGCCGGGTGGCTTCTAGCCCGTTCATACCCGGCATTCGGATGTCCATCAACACGACGTCAGGGGCAAGCTGTTCGCAGAGCTGGAGCGCCGCCGCGCCGTCTGAGGCGGTGCCTAGGATGGTCACGCTGTCTTCCAATGCGAGCAATGCGGCCAGCCCCTCACGGACCAATGGCTGGTCATCCACGATCAGCAGCTTCACGACTGCACCAGTGGAAGGAGAACGCGCAACTGATACAGGCCGTGGGAGAGCCCGGCCTCAAGGTGCCCACCTGCGCGCTCGACCTGCTCGCGCAGACCAGTCAGTCCCAGACCGCTGCCGATTCCTTCGCTAGGAAGGGCCAACGGGTTTTGCAACGTCACAGAAAGCCGGGTCGGATGCACTTCCAGCACCAATGTCAACGGCTCTCCCGGAGCATGTTTCTGAGCATTGGTGATCCCCTCCTGCACGCAGCGGAACGCCGCAAGGCGGGCGTCGGCGCCCAGGGGAGGTTCGGTGGTCGGGAGTATCAGGTAAACCGGTTGTGGCCAAGCCACAATCAGGTCGTTCACGGCTCCGAGCAGCGACGCCCCCAGTATCTGAGGACGAATGGCCTTCACTGCGGCCTGCAGACTCACCATGGACTCCCCACTGCGGTCGAGGGCCCGGTTCAAGGACTCGGCGAGTGCGTCCGGATCGGCCTGAACTTTCCGGGCGCGCTGCAACTCCAGGCGCAGCGCGGTGAGTCCGTGTCCCAGGGTGTCGTGCAGGTCGCGCGATACCCTGGTCCGCTCCTCGAGCACACTGTGCTGGAGTTCCAGATCTCGGTACTGCCGCAGTTCACCCAGAGCGCGTCGCAGCAAGGCCTGTTCCTCCTCTCGTCTCAGCGTCAGTTCGAAAGCGATGAAGGCGAACACCCCTTGGCCGACCAGATACGCGACCGATTGCCAGAGACTCTCATTGCTGTCGACAGGCTGAAACTCGCCTTGGAGATACCCCAGGTTGAAGCTCAGCCCCAGAAGAATGAGAGGGATACACGTCAGCAGAGTACGCCGAAGAGGCCACCAGGCGCGCAAGACCACGGGCACGACCAGTACAACGCCGGTCAGGTCATAAGAAAAAGCCACGAGTGCGGCATAGGCCAGCAGACACACCCCACCGAGGGTGAACTCCAGCGCGGTACGCCGACCAGGACGCAGGAGCCAGAGGAACAACAGAGCCATGAGGACCGCCGTGCCCAGGCGTGGAAGAAGTTCCAGGGGCTGGGAGAGTGGCCAGCTCAGCAGACTGTCGGCCTGGATGTACAGGTACTCCCAGTTGCTCGGAAACACCAGAGACGTGATCAGGGTGTACAGCAGTCCCAGACCAGCGAACATCAGGACGGCGCGGGCACGAGGTGAGTAAGCATTCAGATCGAATGGAAAATGGGGAAGTGGTGTCATGGTCGCCTTAGGCTCATCTGGCAAGGGGTGACGGAAAGGAAAGACTGTACCGTCCCCGGGTCGAGTCCTGCCACCCCCGTACCGGTATCCGAGCGAGGTGAAGAGTGGTCAAGGCAGAGGAACAGAGGGAACGACGTCGTCACAGACGAATGACGGACGACACCTGGATTGCGTCCATGTGGGTACCGCCAGCGATCGCGAGTAAGGGACTATGTGGGGCGTGCTGAAGGCGTCATACGGGGAAGTATGGAGAAGAGAACTGTCCGCTGCATCTGACGAAAGACATAGACCGGAAGGAGGAGGTGTTGGTGTGCGGCGGCGGAATTCGTCTCCAGAACCCCACCGATACTCCGGGCGATGAAAACCTTCCTGCTCCTCAGTGCCCTGCTCACCTCGTCCAGTCTGGCCGCACCGGCCACCCCCTCGGTCCTTCAGTGGGGAAAATACACCGTGACCGTGGCGGTTCCGACAAGTTCCGGTCAGGGGAAAACAATCGCCACCATCCGCGAAGGCCAACAGATTCTGGTAACGGTCAGAGATCAGATTCTTGGAGCCAGTCTGCACCCCCTGCGCCCCGGTGGTCTGCCGGAACTGGTGCTGAGTGGCTTCAGTGGAGGCGCACATTGCTGCACCACCTACACCATGTTCAGCCAGGACACAGGCCACCTGGAGAACATCGGCATCCTGGACGGCGGCGACTTCGGCGCGACCTTCAAAGATCTCGACCGTGACGGAACCCGGGAGATTCTGTACAGTTCCAATGCTATAGCCTCCTACGATTACAGCCACGCAGCCTCTCCTGGCCTGGAGACTGTGATCGGTTGGGACGGATCGAAGTTAACCGACCAGACACGCAAATTCTCGTGGATTCCCTGGGCCGCTTCCCGCTCATACCAACGCGAACTGTTCAGCGGCACGGCTCCGGAGATGCTCCGTGGCGTACTGGGCGGGTACTATGGCAACATGGTGCTAGCAGGGCAGGGCGAAGCGGCAGAACAGTACCTCCAGACGACCTTGTTTCCTAAACAACCTGTCCTTGCGGCCTGGTTCAGCCAGAACCGCAGTGGTCTGATCAACATTCTTCACACCGTGCCGACCGTAAGTCTGCACCTTTCGTACAGCCCAACGCTTCCTCTCTCTAGTCAGCATTGAGCGCGCGTCAGGCTGCCCAACTCAAGCCGAACGGCAGGGCAGTCGTGACGCGCCGATGCGAAAGGACGTCCCTCTTTCGATCGATAGCTTTTGACAGATGCGGCAAGGGCCCAGGTTTACCTATACTCCTCGGTATGACGCGTGTCACTGACCCGCGAGCTCGACCAAGCACAGGAGATCATCGCACGCATTGCTGAACCAAGCGGCTAAAAACGGACCGCCGAAGACGTCGCGAAAGCCGTCAGTGACAGTCAATAGGGACAGAACCGATATGGAAACAATGATTCTGTCGGTTGTGTTGCCTTGATCGGGCTGGGGTAGGCTGACCCGCCGTGATCGACCCTGCTCCTTACCGCCACCGCTTTCCAATAACCATCATCCAGTACGCCGTTTGGCTGTACCACCGTTTCCCTCTGAGCTACCGCGATATGCAGGAACTGCTGTATCAGCACGGCATCCAGATCAGCCATGAGACGCTGCGCGAATGGTGTATCAAGTTCGGACCTCACTTCGCAGAAGAACTGCGCCACCGGGAACCCCGACGGGTTCCCGGTGGCATCTCGACGAGGTGTGTACGAGCGTCAATGGCGCAAGGCATTGGCTCTGGAGAGCGGTGGACGAGCACGGCTTCGTGCTCGACATCCTTCTTCAGCGGCACCGAGACACTGAGGCGGCGAAAACGTTCCTGACTCGCCTCCTGGGTGAGTATGACGTCCCAGAGGTCATTCACACCGATCAATTACGGAGTTATGGAGCCGCGATCCGGGAGCTCCCGAGCTTGGCTGGCGTTGACCACCAGCAGGTGATTTCAACGGCACGCTGCAATAACATCAAGCAGTTCACTGACGCAGCGTAGACAAAAGGGAGGCGCCTCCTAGAGCGATAGGAGCGCCTCGACCTTTGCCCAGCACTCTATACCGGGCTTGAGCACAATAGCAAAAAGCCACGGCCTTGACGCACAAGCGCGGGCCGTGGCTTTCGTCTGAGGAGAGACTCCGGGAACAAGAATCCTGAACCCAGTCTACGAACCCCGCCTCACAGCTTCCTGACGACGCAAGGTGTCCGATAGCGGTTCTGGCAAGTTAATTGGGGAGGGGCCTGATGAGGTCAGTGGCCGTCTGAACTTCAGACGGCCACTTCAACTGCGTTTTGCCATGCCAGGTGGGCACGGTTCTGGTTCGTTCTTCGGAGGTGAGCAGGAACAGTGGTGCGGGTGTGCTGCTGAAGATTCGAAACGCGGGCATGCAGGGCGAGGAATTCCTGTGCTCGTCGTAGTTTTTTAAAGCCCAGCTTATTCCGTTCCTGCTTCCAGGTCGGTCGATGGGATTGCTCCATCAGATTGTTGCAACGTGCAGTCGAGATGACCTGGATGTGCTCTACGCTGTGAAGCACCGGGAGTGCTCGAATGGCCGCTCCGTAGCTCCAGAGTTTGTCGGTGTAGATCACGTCTGGGACGCTGTAATTCGCCAAAAGCCTTCCGAGAAAAGTCTTTGCCGCCTGAGTATCTCGCCGATCTTGCAGGAGAAGATCCAACACCGCGCCGGAGTCATCAACGGCCCGCCACAACCAGAGTTTCTTGCCCCTGATCTCGATGCAGACCTCGTCCAGAAACCACCGGGAACCCCAACGGGGTTCCCGGTGGCGCAGTTCTTCGGTGAGGAGGGGTGCGAACTTGATGTTCCACTGGCTTAGGGTTTCGTGGCTGACCTGAATGCCGCGCTCCTGGAGAAGTTCCTGGACGTCTCGGTAATTGAGGGGGAAGCGGTGGTACAGCTGCTTTGGGCGTGCTGGATGATCGTCATTGAAAAACGGTAGCGGTGGGGGTTGTCGTCGATCACGGCAGGTCAGCCTACCGTGAACCAGTTAAGGCAACGCAACCCAGCCAAGATCAGCGGCGAAATGGCTGAGATCAGCAGCGAACCTTCCTCCGAACGGCCCTTGCATACCGTCTCTTTCCCAGCTCTGGTAGGGTCCACCCCCTATTCTCATGAAATCAATTCAGACACAAAAAAAGCCGCGCAGCACAGTCTCTACCTAGACCAGCCATCCAGAGTGCGACACCAAAACACGCAGTGGTGTAAGTCCCCCGTCATAGCCTCACGTTCATCTTTACCTAGAAAGCCGTGGCCCGGACGAGGCCACCGGCCAACAGGAGTTCCCCGTGAATCGACGCATTCTCGCCGTACCACTGCTGACGCTCACCACCGCCACCATCGCCCTCGCCGCGCCCACCCTCAACCTCAGCCTGATGAAAGTCACGGCCGTGACGACCAACGGCGTCAGAAGCGAGACGCTCACCCCGGCCGACAAGGTCACGCCCGGCGACACCCTGCTGCAGCGCGCCACGCTCAAGACCGACAAGGCCCTGAAAGGCGGCCACATCGTGCTGCCGGTGCCGAAGAACACCCGCTTCCTGTCCGGCACGGCCAGCACCTTCAAGGACCTGACGCTCGACTACAGCGCCGACGGCGGCAAGACCTACAGCGTCCAGCCGATGAAGACCGTGACCGTCACCGAGAACGGCAAGACCGTCCAGAAGCAGGTCCCGGTGCCCGAAAACGAGTACACCGCCCTCAGATGGACGATCGTCACCCTGCCGAAAGACGCGGCGGTCACGGTCGGCTACCGCGTCAGCGTCAACTGAACATCCTGACCCACTGCACGTCCTGAAACAGGTCATCCTCCCCTGCCCGGCCAACTCCCGTCCGCAGCGCCCCCTCCACCCGGATCCTTAGGTTCACCCGCTCGCCGCAGGGCGCTTCCCCGCCCTGCTGCTTCCGCGTGTGCCCGGTCTGCCACGCCCTTTCGTCCCAGGAGGACACCCCGCATGAAGAACCTGCACCGCCTCGCCGCCCTGCTCGCCCTTGGTCTCGCCGCTTCGGCCGGCGCGCTCGGCACCGCCGCCAACGCCGCCATCAACAACATCGGCTACGTCGACTACACCGACGACACCGGCACCACCGCGACCGCCCAGTCGGCCCAGGTCACCGCCACCGTGCAGCAGGTGTACGCGGTCAGCATCACGCCCGACGGCACCAACGCCGCGCCCGGTCAGGTGGTCGTCACCAACAACACCACCACCGCCCAGAACGGCGTACTGACCTACACGCTGAGCAACCCCGGCAACGGCACCGACAGCTTCGCGCTCTCCACCTACACCACCGCCGGCGCCGCCACCACCAGTGGCAACGTCACCGCCGCGAACGTCAAGTATTACGCCGACACCAACAACGACGGCGTCTACACCCCCGGCACCGACGTGCAGATCACCGGCAACGTCTCGCTCGCCGCGGACGCCACGCTCAAGTTCTTCGCCGTCTACCCCATCGCCGCGAACACCCCCGGCGGCGCCAACTACGACATCGACCCGCAGGCCACCTCGCAGGGCGACACCACCAAGACCGACTTCGGCAACGTCGGGCGCATCACCGTCAAGAACGTCTACGACCTGAGCTTTGCCGCCTCGCAGACCGCGAACATCACCACCCCCGGCAACTTCACCTACACCCAGACGCTCACCAACACCGGCAACACGCCGCTGATCGCCACGCAGATCGCCGTGAGCGCCGCCGCGGCCGACACCGTGACCGGCACGGGCGCGTTCACCCAGAGCTACACCGTGACCTACGGCGGCGCGACCACCGCCAGCTTCGCCACGCCGCAGGCTGCCCTCAACGCCGCGCTCACCAACCCGCTGCCCACCGGCGCCGCGCTGGTGCTGAACACCACCGTGACCGGCAACAACGCGCTCGCGGCCGGAAACAAGGAAATCCTGACGCTCGGCGCCTCGATCACCGGCGTGACCAACAGCGCGACCGCCAACAACAACGAGCCGACCGCCATCCAGGTCACCGACACCACCACGGTGCTCAAGGGCGCCGGCGCGGTCACCAAGACCCAGGCGCTGTGCGGTCCCACCGGCGCAACTGCCCCCGCCAACTGCCCGGCTTCGACCGGCGCGGCGACCACCGGGATCAACGTGCGCCCTGGCGACTACGTGGTGTATTACCTCTCGGCCACCAACATCGGCACCGGTAACATCTACAACACCAAGCTGCGCGACATCCTGCCGGCCGGCGTGAGCATCTATTCGCTGGCCGCCACCAGCACCCAGGCGGGCACGGTGCTCTACTCCACCACCGGCACCAGCTGGAACACCAACCCCGCCACCCTGACCGTCAACAACGGCGCCACCGTGTACGCGGGCGTCGACACCAACGCCGATGGCACGATCACGGCCGCCGACACCACGGCCGCCGGCAAGAACGTGCTGTTCCGCATCAAGGTCAAGGTCAACGACGGCGGCGCGGTACAGACCGTGCCCGCCACCGACGCCCAGACCGTCAACTGAGCACAGCGGGGCAGGACCATCCAGATGGTCCTGCCCCGCTGTGAGACTCCCGTAAGGTTCTCAACGGCAGACTAACCACCGAACCGACTGCACGCCGGACGACGCCCCCCCTTCCGACCTCTCCGCACCCCACTCACTCCTGGAGCCTTATGATCAAGCGTTTCTCTGCCCTGCTCGCCCTCACCGCCGCCGTTCTCGCCACCAGCGCCGGGGCCGCCGGAACCACCGCCAACACCCCGATCAGCAACACCGGTGTGTTCGACTACATCGACGACGCGGGCACCATGCAGACGGTCAGCAGCACCCCCGTGACCATCACGGTCACCCAGGTGGCGGGCATCACCATCTCGCTGGACGGCACGGTCGCCAACCCCGGCCAGACCGTGTTCGCCGCGCCCGGCACCACCGGCGTGCTGCCCTACACCGTCACCAACACCGGCAACGGTAACGACTCGGTGGTGCTGACCACCACCAACGGCGCGGGCGCCAACCAGCCGGGCGTCACGTACTTCTACGACGCGGCCCTCACCCAGCCGGTGGTGAACAACACCGTCGCCCTGACGCCTGACCAGAGCCGGACCATCTACGCGGCGTATACCGTGCCTGCCGGTCAGCAGGGCGGCGCCGGCACCTACGTCGACCCGGTCGGCACCAGCACCGTCGATCCCACGGTCGTCGACAACAACAACGTCGGCCTGATCAGCGCCACCCGCGTGCACAGCGTCAGCGTGACCGTCAACAACGCCCTGCAGGTCACCACCCCCGGCAGCGTCGTCGGCACCCACTCGCTCAAGAACACCGGCAACACCCCGATTGCGAGCGGCGACGTGACCCTGCTGGCGACCGTCACCGATCCGAACGCCATCTTCGCCACCATCAGCTACCAGTTCGGCGACGGTACCCAGAGCGGCGCGGCCAGCACCGACGTCAACACCGCGCTCAGCAACTACCTGAACCTGGGCGCCGGCAACCCACTCGCGGCCGGTCAGACGATCACCCTGACCACCACCTACACCGCCCAGGCCGGCAAGACCGCCGGGCAGCAGGCGACCGACGCGGTCAAGGGCTACTTCACGCAGGCCAACACCCCGGCCGACGTGTACAACACCAGCGCCGCAAACGCCACCACCGGCACCGACACCGTCACGGTGATCGCCGGCAAGGCCAACGTGGTCAAGACCGCCGACAACTGCGGCACCGACGTCACCTGCGCCGCCCCCATCCTCAACACCACCACCGGCAAGCCCGGCGACTACATCCGGTACACCATCCAGGTCAGCAACATCGGCACCGGTAACCTGAAGATGCCGATCCTGCACGACACCCTGAACAGCGCCCTGACCTATGTCAGCAGCACGGCCAGCAGCAACCAGGGCGGCGGCCAAGCGGTCTACAGCACCGACAATGCCACCTACACCACCGCCGCCCCCCTCACCCTGGCGACCGGCGGCACCCTCTACGCCGGCTTCGACAGCAACACCAGCGGCGGCAAGCCCGACGCGGTCGACACGCTCACCATGAACAACACCTTCACCCTGGTGATCCTCACCAAGATCAAGTAACCCCAGCCACGCCTCGGGGGAATGTGGACAGTTCCATGTTCCCCCGAGGCGTCGCACGGAGCGCCGCGATACTCCACTGCTTTCCCCCGAACATCAGAATGCCTAATGCTCTCCATGCTTTTCCCTTTGGCTGCACCTGACCTGCGCTTGCGGGTCGCCCGATTTCTCCTCTTTGCCGCTGCACCGGCCTGACCTGCTCTTCGTTCCTTCCAGCCCCGGTGCATCCCGACCGTATCGCCGCCCAGGAGACCCCACCCATGCGCGCCCTTCCCCTGTCCCTGCTCAGCCTCTATCTGCTCCTGACCCCCGCCGCCCTGGCTGTCGGCACGCCCGCCGGCACCGTCATCACCAACACGGCCACCTTCGACAGCGCGGACGGGGCCGTGGACAGCAACCCGGCCAGCCTGACCGTGCAGGCGGTCTGCGGACTGACGCTCGGCCAGGACGGTCAGGACCGCAGCGTGCAGGCCGGGCAGGGCGCGTACTTCAGCCACCTACTGACCAACACCGGCAACGCCCGCCAGACCTTCACGCTGACACCCGCACCCAACGGCGTCAACGTCTATCAGGACCTGGACGCCAACGGGCAACCGGGGACCGGAGAAGGCCCCGTCGAAAGCGTGACGCTCGGTCAGGACGCCAGCACCGCGCTCCTGCTCGGCGGGATGGTCAGCACGTTCGGGGCCCGCACGTGGACCCTGTCGGCCAGCTGTGCCAATCCCCAGGACGGCCAGAGCACAGTCAGCGACACGCTCAGCAGCCAGGGCACCTCCCTGGTCATCACCAAGACGCTCACCACGCCCGCGCAGATCCAGGCGGGCGAGGCGGCCTCCTACACCGTGACCGTGAAGAACCCCAACCCGGTGGCGGTCAGCGGAGTGACGCTCGACGACCCGCTGCCCCAGAACGAAACGTTCGTCTCGGCCAGCCCGGCCCCCACCACCCAGGACGGCCAGGCCCTGCACTGGGAGTTCGGCACCCTGCAGCCGAATGAAACCCGCACGGTGTCGCTCAACACCGCCACGGTTACCGGCACGCCCGACGACACGCTGGTCACCAACACTGCCACGGCCAAGAGCAGTGACCTGCCAGGCAGCGTGCAGGCCAGCGCCGCGCTGCGCGTCTTCACCACCACCCTGCTGCTGACCAAAGCGGTGCTCGAACGAAACGCTGATGCCGGCGACCTGCTGCACTACACTGTGACGCTCAGTAACCCTTCCGGAGCGGAACTGAGCGGCGTCACCATCATCGACACCCCCGCCGCCGGGCTGCGCTATCTCGCCGGGTCCGCCAGGCTGGACGGCCAGGGCATTCCCGATCCCGCCCAGTCCGGCGGGGTGCTGACCTTCGCGGCCAATGTGCTGCACGCCCGGCAGACCATCACGCTGACTTACTCCCTGCAGGTCGGCCCTGACACCGCCGAGATCCTCCCGAACACCGCCACCGGCCGTGCCATCGCCGGCAACAGCAGCACCGCCCCTGCCGTGGTCAACAGCAACATGGCCCGTGTCAGCATTCCCCGGGTTGCACGGCTGTTCGGCGGCCTGGGCGAGATCCTCGGGCGCGTCTACGTGGACCGCTCGGGCAGCGGCCACTACGTCGACGGCATCGACACGCCGGTCGCCGGGGCCCGCATCCTGCTGGCCGGCGGGCGCGAGGTGCTCACCGACCAGCAGGGCCGCTACCACTTCGCCGACCTGCAGCCGGGCACCTACACTCTGCGCCTCGATCCGAAGAGCGCCCCCTGGGCCGCCCGCCCGTGGCCCGGTGACCGTGGCCTGACCGGCAGCCGGGGCGCCGAGGTGTTCAGCCTCACCAACATTGACTTTCCCCTGATTCCCAACACCGGAGGTGTCAAATGAACGGCCGGAGAACCTGGGCCAGGGCCCTGCTGCTGACCGGCCTGCTCGCCGGCCAAGCGTACGCGCAGGAGGCACCGACCCTCTCGCTGCCCAGCACGGAAACGCTTCAGGACGTGACCGTTCAGACACGGGAGCTGCAGCTGCAGGTCCGCGTGCCGGCCAGCGCCGTTTCGTCCCTGGTGTTCGTGCCGCTGAGCAGCGGGCAGACCGTGGTCCCTGGCAGCGTGCGTTTTGCCGGTCAGGAAATCGATGACACTTCGGTGCGCGTCTCCGCCCTCGGCGCCTACCTGAGCCTGCCGGCGGGCCGCGGCGACCTGCGGCTGACGCTGAGCGGCACGGACGCGGACGCGGCCACCCCGGCGATCTCATTGCAGGTGCGCTACGCTCAGGGCAGCAGCGAGACGCTACAGGGGCAGGTCGATGCCGCCGATTTCACCCAGGCCAAGCCGCTGAGCGGCGCGGTCCCCGAGCGGGCCGGCGTGATCCGCAGCCCGCAGGACAACCTCTCGCTGCGTGACCGCGCGAGCGTGAATGTCAGCATTGACCTGCCCCTGAACGCCACGCCTGAGGACGGCCTGAAGGTGAACGGCACCTTGGTCCCTGAGACGAGGATCGGCAAGCGCACGCTGTACCAGGACGGCCACTCCAGGTACGACTACGTGGCCGTGCCGCTCGTGGTCGGCAAGAACCTGCTGACCGCCTACGGCGACCAGGTCACCGTCACCGCCGCCGGACCGGCCGCCGGGTTAAGCGTCACTCCCAGGGGCACGCTGGTCGCCGACGGCAGCACGCCGCTGGTATTCGACCTGAACGTGCTGGACGCCGAAGGAAACTTGGCCGACGTGCCGTCCGTCAGCGTCGTCACCACCGGCAGCGAACCGAGTGAAGTCGACAGCGACGCCCAGCAGTCCGGGTATCAGGTCCAGGTGACCCGCGGCCGGGCCATCCTGACGCTGCGCCCGCTGAGCGTTCCCGGGCCGGTCAAGCTGATGTTCGACGTGAACGGCCACACGGTCACGGCCCTATACCCGGTCCAGGCGGGCGGCGGCACCGTGATCATCGCCCACGCGGGCGGCACGGTCAGCGGGGGGCTTCCAGGCACAGCCAGCTTCCAAGGGGCCGCCAGCATTGAGGCCCCCGTCGCCGACGGCAAGCTGTATGTGGCGGCCGACAGCCAGGGCGTGAACAAGTTGACTCCGCCCTTCTCGCGTTACGGAGCCTATGGCGACGCCAGCATCGGCAGTCAGCCCCTCGCTGCCCAGGGAAAATTCGCGGCGAAGTACGTCTCGCCGCAGGCGATGGTCAGCTACGGCCAGGACGCCGCTCTCGATCCGGTGTTCGGGGTGCATACCGGCGCGGACGGGCTGAATCTAGAGACCGTCGGCGACACCCGGTTCGGTGCCTCGCTGACCCAGCTGCCGGGCAACCAGCTCACGGCCGTGCTGATCCCGAACGGCACGCGGCTGCTGAGCCTGCCCGGCGCCCTGATTCCTGGCAGCGAGACGCTGGTCCTGGTCATCAGCGACGGCAGCACCGAACTGTCCAGGCGCACCCTGATGCGCGGCGCGGAGTACGTGACCGACGACAGCGGACTGATCGAGTTCCCTGCTCCTTTCCTGCCGGTCGACACCCAGGGCCACCAGCAGCGGCTCCTGGTCAGCTACCGCTCGCCCGATCAGAGTGGCCAGAGCAGCACCACCGCCGGCGTGCATCTGACGAAGCATCTCGAGTTCGGGCCGGCCAGCACGCTCGACGTCAGCATGGGAGCCCTGCTGCAGGCAGGTGTGCCGGCCTTCGGCGTGCACGCCACGCTGCTTGCCCCCCAGGGCGGAGCCGATATGCTGATCGGCGCTTCCGGTGGCTCGCTCCTCGAAGTGGTCAGCGGCAGCTACGCTCAGGGCAAGACGAGCGCCATTCTGGCCTTCCGGAACGAGGGCGCGGGGTACACCGGTCCCGGCGCGGGATCTCCCGGACTGAACGTTAACGCGGCCGCCACCTACGCACTGAGCCCGAACTTCGCCCTGAAGGCCACGGCGTCAGGGTCGCAGGCGGTCACCACCACTTCTGACGGCACGGTCATCCAGAACGGTACGGTCAGTGCGGCCTTCGGCGTGAACTACACGTCCGCTCCCTGGCGGGCGGAACTGCTTGCCAGGCGCAACTTCACCGCCTCACTGTTCGGCCTGCAGGGGCTGGTCGGTTATATGGCGGGCGGGTATGACGTCTCCGTGTCTCACGCCCAGGACTTCGGCGGGACGGTGCAGAACCCCGGTCAGTCGCTCACGGCGGTGACGGCCACCGTGCCGGTCGGCAGTGAGGTGAAGTTTGGCGTGACCGTCACCCGCGACTGGAACAGCGGCGTCACCCAGGCGGGTGTGGCGTTGACCGGCACGCGCGCGGGCGTCACCTATGTGGCCGGCTACGACCTGCCCTCGGAAGGCGGCACGCTCGGCCGAGCGAGACTTGCGACCACCACCAGCATTCCCCTCGCCAAAGGGCTGTATGGCGACCTCGCGGCGGGCGTCAGCACCGACACCGGCCTGAGCGGCTCTCTCGGCGCCACGCTGCGCTACCAGGACACCGTCACCCGGGCGGACGGGTCGGTAGGGGGCACGCAAGGCACCCTGGGCGCCGACGCGGCCTTCTCGCCCACCGGCACCACCTTCGACGTCAAGGGTGTGATCAGCGTCTCATACGGCCTCGAGTGGACCTACGGCGCAGACCTGCTCAGCACCTTCGGCAACGGTGACACCTCCGGCACTCGCGCTGGAATCAACGTCGCTTGGCGCGGCGACAATGCTTCTGCGCTGGGGCAGCTGCGGTACCGCAGCGGCGCGTTCGGCATCGACGGCCTGACGGCTGAACTGAACCTCGAGCAGCGCCCGGACTTCAGGAGCACGCAGAGGCGGATTCAGGACGTGCAGGACGCCGCTCAGGACAAAATCCTCACCCTGCGGACCAACCGGCTCGAGCTGCGCGAATCGCTCGCCGCGGCCGTCCCACTTGGCGGCGCGGCGCCCACCCTGCAGGGCCTGGGACTGGCACGCTACTGGGCAAGCGACCGCCTGGCCTTTGGTGTGCAGGGCGGCCTCGCCTACCAGCCGGGCGCGGACCTCGCTTCGATGTTCGGCCTTGAGGCCAGTTATAGCTTCCTGCCCGGCTGGGCACTGACCGCCGGATACAACTTCCTCGGTTTCGACTTGAACCTTGGAAACCAGCCGACCAAGAAAGGCGCCTACCTGAAGCTTGACCTGATGCTCGACGAGATCAGGCACTAAGGACTTGACATGAAGCGCGCTTTCCTTCTTCCTAATGGTGAATCCATGAAACGCTCTTTTCTCCAACTGCTCACGCTTCTGACCGCCACCCTCGGAACCGGCGTCCTGAACACCGCCCTGGCCGGAGGTAGCCGTGAACTGAACGGTACCGGCGCCAACGACTACCGGGCGTACCTCGAGACCGGATACAACGGCGGCCAGACCTCCGGCATTCCCAGAAAGACCCTGCTGTACGTCTACGCGGTCGCCGGTGAGCGGATCGCGCTCGGCTCGAGCGGCCAGGGGCTCGGTACGGCCAGCATCCGGGTGAACAGCCAGACCGGCACCAACCTGACTACCTATAGCGGAACGGCCTGCGGCGTGATCAGCACCCGCGCGCAGGAAGTCAACGGCCCGGCCGTGCTCACCACCGGCGGGTACCCGCAGTGCACCTACGTCCCGGCGACCACCGGCATCTATCAGATCGAGTTCATCGCCCCAAACAACGCCAGCGCCGGGAACCCCACGCCGATCCTGACCACCTCCCAGTGGACGGCCGCCGCCGGAGACTCGACCATCGCGGCGTGGGACATCACCGTCTACAGCGGCACCACCACTAAGGCTGGCCGAGTCTACGCGAACTACATGGCCCTGAACACCGGCACCAACGGACGGACCATCAACCTTAACGTGTACGTGCTGACAAGAGACGGCTATCAGTACGCCGTCAAACAACAACTCGACCCCTATGGGTACATTTTTTTCGCTAACAACAAGGGCGTCACCAACGCGCAGAGCAACCCGTCCTATGCCAGCGCGCCAGGGACCAGCACTGCTTTTCATGCGCCGAACACCCCGGACACCACGACCGACTCCACCGCCAAGATCTTTTTGTTTCCCCCGTCAGCGGACCTGCCGACCTCCTCGGGCGGCGAGTGGCTGAAACCGGCCACCCCGACCCTTCCCCCCACCCCCAACAACCTGACCTTCACCGGCCGCGACGGCACCGTCGGCTACGCCGGCAGCTCAGGCGGCTACCTGACCGGCGGCACGTTCAGCTTCACTAACCCCGGCAGCACTCCGTTCGCTTACCGACTGACGATTCCGCTGGCCAGTAACGGCAGCAACGTCGACCGGGTACTGCTCGGAACGGCCAGCGCCGGGACGAACACGGTCAGCTGGGACGGCCTGGACGGCGCGGGGAATCCGGTCGCTGCCGGCAGCACCAACTACCAGGCGGCGATCAAGTTGTACGGCGGTGAGATCCACTTTCCCCTGCTGGATGTGGAGAACAGCAGCGGTCTGACGATCCAGCGCCAGGTTCCGGCCGGCACGGCCGGGACGGGTCTGGACGGCGATCCGTACGCCATCTACTGGGATGATCGCAGCCTGAACATGATCGGCACGCCATCCAATCCGGTTCAGGCGCTGAACGGCGTCAGCAGCGTCACCCCGGCCCATATCTGGGGAGACGGCTCGGGGACGGGATTCGGCAATAACAACACGGTGGATACCTGGGCCTTCTACCCGAGCGGCGCGTCGGCCAACAGCAGCGGCCTGACCGTCCGCAGCGCCGATATTCAAATCATCAAGACGGCCGTCTCGATCGGCGCGCCGCGCGGACACGCCACCCGGTACACGCTCGACATCAAAAACTTATCGGCCACGCCCGGCCCGATCCAGACCACCGTCACTGACGCCCTACCCGCCTGGGCGAGCGCGATGACCTGGACTTGCCAGGCCGGTTGCGCGGCGACCAGCGGCAGTGGCAGCCTCAGCACCCTCGTTACCTTGACCGGAAGTGCCCCCGTGCGGATCAACGTCAGCCTGACCACCAGCACCGCCAGGACCGTTGGGGAAACCGTGACCAATACCGGCGCGGCCACCCACGCGAACGACGCCGTCGACCCCATCACGGCGAATAACACTTCCAGCGTGAACCTGTCGGTCCGGGAGCCAATCACCAGCGTGAGCATCCTCAAGGAACAGCGCAACGTCACCCGGGGCGGCGCATTTACAGCGGCCAACATGAACGTCAGTCCCGGCGAGACCGTGCAGTACCGGCTGACCTACACCGCCACCGGCGACACCTTCTTCCCGTCCACCTTCAGCGTCCGGGACGGACTCCCCACACAGCTGGCTCCCGCCACCGCCCCGGCAAACGCCGCCACGCTCACCTGCCCGAACGGAACGACAGCGACCGTCACCCCGACTGGGCAGAACTACGTTGTCAACCTGGTGCCGATCTGCGGCGCCATCCAGGCGGGCGACACGGGCACCCTGGTGATCACTGCCACGGTCCGGTAGGGGCAAGGGAAGAGCTGGTCGAGCGAAAATTCTGGCAAGCTGCTGGCAGGTCGTAATCGAGGAGCGGTTATATTGCCTTAATCGGCGTCGCGGCAGGCGGAGGACAGGGGTGGCCTGAATCTCAGGCCACCCCTGCCGTGACCACTGACCACGTCTGAAACGCTCGTCTTTGATTCTTTCGCCTGGTCTGGGCAGAAACGCTGGTACGGGAGTGATAGTAAAGGTTCTCGATCCGGTCGTGCAGGCTCAGGAATGTTTGAGCGCGTTTTCGCTGTCTGCATCCTTGTTGCTTCCGCTCTTCACGCCATGCAGGACGGTGGGATTGCTCGATAAGATGGTGACATCGGGCCGTCGAGATCACCTGCTGATGGTCGACGTTGACGAGGCTGGGAATCTCCCGGATGGCGGTTCCATAGCTTCGGAGCTGATCGGTGCAGATCGTGTCTGGGACCTCGTCTTCAGCCAGAAGCCGCACCATGAAGGGCTTGGCGGCCTTGGTATCGCGGCGTTTCTGGAGCAAGATACCCTGCACGAAGCCGTGCTCGTCGACCGCCCGCTACAACCAGTGTCGGACCCTGTCCACACTGGTGCAGACCTCGTCCAGAAGCCACCAGGAGCCCCGATGGGGCTCCCGATGACGCAGGCCAGCTGCGAGGAGCGGGCCGAACTTGATGGCCCATTTGCGGAGGGTTTCGTGACTGACCTCAATACCGTGCTGGTGGAGCACTTCCTGGACGTCTCGGTCGCTAAGGGGGAAGCGGTGGTACAGCTGCTTTGAGCGTGCTGGATGATCGTCACTGAAAAGCGGTGGCGGTGGGGGTTGTCGTCGATCACGGCAGGCTGACCTGCCGTGAACCGGTTAAGGCAACACAACTGTTTAGGAACTGCGGGGAATCAATACATACGATCCATCGACCGTCTCGACCAGTCGCGCGGAGTGCAGCCGGTCCACCGTCTGTTCAAAGCGCTTCGGAGCCCAGTTCAGCAAGGCGAGCAGCGTTTCGTGATCGCTGGCTCGGCCCTCCGTCAGCGCAGCCAGGACCAGCTGCTCATCGGCCAAGCTTGTTTCTTTTCGCAGGGACACAGGCGTCTTGTTCGGGAGTGCCTTAGTGTCTGAAGGGTCCGGCAAACGATAGGTGAACGGGCGGCTCTTGCTGCGGATGACGGCACGCCCATGGGACATCTGAGAGAGATACGAAGCCACGCTCGGGCGTAACTCGCCGAGCGCCTCAGCAATCGTGCGCGCGGTACTCGAAGGGTGCTCAGCCAAAAATTCCAGGATGCGATCGGGTAATGTCAAGAACATGCCTTTTGGAGCCAGGAGTGGGGAGGCCGAGGAACAATCGTGGTCGAAGGTAGCGGTTCTACCGTGATTAGACCGTAGTTGAGTGCCGCCGGGCCAGGATGGCCTTTCACTGCCCGCCAGCAGGAAGCCGCGCTGCTTGCAGATCTCTAAGGCCTGGACGAGGCTGATGTCCGGCACCACCACCCGCACCGTCTCGGCCGGGCTCCTCCGGCTAGCGGTGAGGACGCAGAAGCCATTCTCGACGCGGGCAGTGATCGAGTCGGTCTTCGGCTGCCAGTTCATCGACTTGATGCCTTCGGGGTGGTGGGTCTGGAGGCTGCTGTCGCGTTTGGCAAGCGTTCCAGATGTGGTTAATAAGCACGGCAGGGGTAGTCTGAATCTCAGGCCGTCCCTGCCTTCAGTCTGCCGGGAGACCAGTCAAGGTAACGTAACCTCCTGAACTCATAGCTGCTCACACGAGAAGCAGCTCCAATGTCATATATCTCTATGTCCTTTTATTTTTAACATGCTCACTCCTGCGGAAATTGCGTCACCATGATTGGTGTGGATTGCCGTGACGAAATTCTGAAAATGGCCCGAGCGATTACGTCCCGACGGAGCTCAAAGACGTTCACAGTTGCGGAGATCGTTCATGGCATGGTGACACAAGGGACGACATGCGCCCCTGACACGATTCGGGCCTATATCGGCTCGAGGATGTGCATCAACCCGACGAATCCCTCTGCATCATACTTTCAAGATTTCAGGCGCCTCCGGCCTGGGCTGTATGAGTTGGTCTGAACGGTTCTGGCGGTTGTGTTGCCTTAACCGGGTCAGGGTAAGCTGACCCGCCGTGACCAACGTCAAGCCCTACCGCCACCGATTTCCCATGACGATCATCCAGCATGCCATTTGGCTGTAC
>Ga0160428_1001246_pt1 | contig 20373 bp, 14 predicted proteins | sample SolpanmetagenomM_FD_108198 | JGI IMG/M metagenome (GOLD analysis project Ga0160428, IMG submission 108198) | Solar panel surface microbial communities from Lawrence Berkeley National Laboratory, California, USA - M | ecosystem: Engineered > Built environment > Solar panel > Unclassified ... | reverse complement strand
GGAGAACGTGTTCTTCGCGAAGGGGGATCTCGGCTTCCCGGTCTTCGACACGGCCCTCGGCAAGGTCGGCGTCGCCATCTGCTACGACGGCTGGTTCCCCGAGACCTTCCGGCGGCTGGCGCTGGGCGGGGCCGAGATCGTCTGCATCCCCACCAACTGGGTGCCGATGCCCGACCAGCCCGAGGGCGAGGCCGCCATGGCCAACACCCTGCACCGGGCCGCCGCCCACACGAACGGGCTCTTCATCGCCTGCGCCGACCGGGTCGGAATCGAGCGCGGCCAGCCCTTCGAGGGCCAGAGCCTGATCATCGGCGCCACGGGCTGGCCGCTGGCCGGTCCGGCCAGCCGCGACCGGACCGAGATCCTGTCGGCGCTGGTCGACCTCGACGCGGCCGGCCGCAAGGACCTGAACGCGTTCAACTCGCTCCTGCGCGACCGCCGCACCGACATCTACGGCTGAGCCGAGATCCGCACCCGCCCCTGTCCGTCCCAAGGAGTTCGTTCATGGTGAAATGGTCCCTCGTCGGCGCCGCGGCGCTCGCCCTCGCCGCCACGGCCGGGCAGGCCGCCGACGGCAAGCCGATCGTCATCGGCATCCCGATCGGCCTGTCGGGCGCCAACAGCGTCGTCGCCCCCTCGGTGGTGCAGTCGGCCGAGCTCGCCGTGGAGGAGATCAACGCCAAGGGCGGCGTGCTCGGCCGCAAGCTCGTCCTGGAGGTGGCCGACGACGCCTCCGGGGCGGCCGGCGCCCAGAAGGCCTTCGACAGCCTGATCTACCAGAAGAAGGTCGACGTCCTGATCTCCATGGAGACGAGCGCGGCCCGCAACGCCGGCCTGCCCGCCGTCACGAAGGGGAAGGTGCCGTACATCTACACGTCGTTCTACGAGGGCCATTCCTGCAACAGGAACATGTTCGTGAACGCCTGGGTGCCGGAGCAGCAGGTGCCGCCGGTGGTGGACGCGTTCAAGGCGAGGGGCGCCAAGACCTACTTCCTGATCGGCAGCGACTACGCCTTCGGCCGCGGCATGCTGGGCTTCGCCAAGAGCTACGTCGAGAAGACCGGCGGCAAGGTTCTGGGCGAGGAATACCTGCCGATGGACGGCAGCGACTGGACGGCGATCATCTCCAAGCTGAAGGAGGCCAAGCCCGACGCGCTGATCACCTCGACGGCGGGCGGCGCGCCGAACGTGACGCTGACCAAGCAGTTGCGCGGCGCGGGCGTGACCCTGCCCTTCGCCAACCTCGCGCTGGACGAGGGCACCGCCAAGAGCATGGGCGCCGACGCCGAGGGCGTCTACCTCTCGGCCTCCTACGTCACCGGGATCGACAGCCCGGAGAACAAGGCCTTCCTGGCGGCGATGCAGAAGAAGTTCGGCGCGGAGCTGCGCACGCCGAACGACCTCTCGGTGCCGGAATACGAGGCGATCTACCTCTACAAGGCCGCCGTCGAGAAGGCGGGCGGGACCGAGACCGCCAAGGTGCTGGAGGCGCTGCCGACGGTGAGCGTCACCGGGCCGCGGGGCACGATCACCATGAGCAAGCAGCACCACGCGCCGCTGACCATGTATCTCGGCCAGATCCAGAAGGACGGCACCGTGAAGGTCGCCGGGACCTTCACGGACGTCGATCCCGGCGCGCAGTGCCCGAAACTGCCGTGACCGGAGGGGATTGAGGGCGCCGCGCATCGCCCTCCCCCTCCGCGGGGGAGGGGGCGACGGTGCAGGATCGGGTTCCGCCCGCCCTGCGAGTCGCATCCCTCCCGGCCACGTCTCTCCCGGCCACGTCGCGCCCCTCTCCCGACCCCGGCCGACGCCGGGGTCGCTTTCCCCCCGCTGCGGGGAGGGGGCGCATCGTCGCCCGCCGTGCCTTCCCGTTCCCGCGCACCCGGACCGCCCCGATGCTGCTCACCCTCGACATCCTGACCACCGCGGCGATCCTGTTCATCGTCTCGATCGGCCTCCTGGCGATCTTCGGCGTGCTCAAGATCATCAACTTCGCCCACGGGGCGTGGCTGACGGTCGGCGCCTATTGCGCGGTGGTGACCGCCAAGCTCGGACTCAATCCGTGGGCGGCGCTGCCGCTCGCCTTCGCGGTCGGCGCGGCGTTGGGCGGCCTCGCCGAGCACTTCATCATCCGCCCGCTCTACCGCAGGCCGCTGGACGCGATCCTCGCCACCTGGGGACTCGGCATCGTGGTCGGGCAACTCGTCACCCTGGCCTTCGGCCGGGACGTCCAGCTCACCCCGAACCTCTACGCCGGCACCGTCGAGATCCTCGGCGTCGACTACTCCGCCTACCGCCTCGTGGCCTTCGGCATCGCGCTGGCGATCGGCACGCTGTTCGCGCTGATCATCGAGCGGACCCGGCTCGGCCTCTCGGCCCGGGCGGTGATCATGAACGAGACCCTGGCGCGCAGCCTCGGCATCGACACCGGCCGCGTGCGGCTCGTCGTGTTCATGATCGGCGCCGGCTTCGCGGGCCTCGCCGGCGTCCTGCTGACGCCGCTCACCAGCGTCGATCCGAACATGGGCGTCTCCTGGCTGATCGGCGCCTTCATGCTGGTGATGGTCGCCGACGCCTCGTACCTGGCGCTCGCGGCGGCCTGCCTCGTCTTCGGGGCCGCGCAGGTCCTGATCAGCACCTTCGTGAGCCCGATCCTGGGCAGCATCGCCATCGCGGTCCTGGCCGCCCTGGTGCTGCGGATCAGCCCGAAAGGTTTCTCCCGTGCTTGAGACCCTGCCCGTGACCGAGCGCGCCGCCGCGGCGCCCGGACGCCGCCTGTCCCGCGCCGCGCCCTTCGTGGTCGCGGCCCTGGCGGCGCTGGCCCTCTGGATCGCGCCGCTCTTCCTCGACACCTTCGCGGTCAACGTCCTGACCCGCTCGATGATCTACGCGGTGCTGGCCGTCACGGTGGACCTGCTCTGGGGCTTCGCCGGGATCCTGACCTTCGGGCAGGCGGCGTTCTTCGGCATCGGCGCCTACGCCACCGCGATGATCCTGGCCGCCTACGGGGCGACGCCGCTGGGGATCGCCGCGGCGGTCGCGGCGGCGCTCGTCGCGCCGGCGCTCCTCGGCCTCGCGGTCGGCTGGCTGTCCTTCTACCACCGCTCGACCCCGCTCTACGCCTCGGTGATCTCGCTCGTCGTCCCGATCGTGGTGGTGCAGCTCATCTACTCGGGCGGCGAATGGACCGGCTCCAGCAGCGGCCTCGTCGGCTTCGACGTGCTGCCCTTCGAGATCGAGGGCTACTTCCGTCTGGCGGCGCTGTTCCTGATCGTCGTCACCCTGGCGGCCTGGATCCTGGTCCGGGCCGATGCCGGGCGCGCCCTCGTGGCGCTCCGGGACAACGAGGCGCGCTGCGCCTATCTCGGCCTCAACCCGCGGCGCCTGCAGATCCGGCTGACCGCGGCGCTCGCCGGGATCGCGGGGCTCGCGGGCTTCCTGTTCGCCAACGCCTCGGGGGTGGTCGCGCCCGAGAATGCCGGCTTCCTGTTCGGCACCGAGCTTGTGATCTGGGTGGCGCTGGGCGGCCGCGGCACCCTGCTCGGCCCGGTGCTCGGCACCATCGCGATCGACTACCTCGCGGCGAACCTGTCCGGCGACCTGCCCTTCCTCTGGCAGCTCCTCCTGGGCACGGCCTTCGTGGCCATCATCATCCTGCTGCCCGGCGGCCTCGCCGACCTCGTGGGCCGCCTCTGGCGGGCGCTGCCGGTGGGCCGGCGGGAGCCTGCGCCGCCGCGCCTCGTCGCGCGGGTGGCCGGGACGGAGGCGACCGGGACCGGGATCCCGATCCTCAAGGTCGAGAACCTCGCCAAGGCCTACGGCGCGCTCACGGTGCTGGAGGGCATCGACCTGGAGATCCGGGCGGGCGAACTCGTCAGCCTCGTCGGGCCCAACGGCGCCGGCAAGACCACGCTGATGCGCTGCCTCAGCGACGGCACCGAGCCGTTCAAGGGCGCCATCGCGGTCGGCGGCACCCCGATCACCGGGCTGACGCCGAACCGGATCGTCGGCCTCGGCGTCGGGCGCAAGTTCCAGGTGGCGAGCGTGTTCGAGAGCCTGTCGGTGGCCGATTGCCTGCGGCTCGCCCGGGCGCCGCATGACGGCCTGAACCCGGTCGGGCAGGCCGAGACCCTGGGCCTGCCGCAGGCGGCCCTCGACGTCCTGCGCATGACCGGCCTCGACCGCCTGCTGACCCGGCCGACGCGGCTCCTGTCGCACGGCCAGAAGCAGGCGCTGGAACTCGCCATGGTGGTGGCGCTGGAGCCCCGGCTGATCCTGCTCGACGAGCCCACCGCGGGGCTGACCAAGGCCGAGCGCACCACCATCGGGACCGTGCTCAAGGCGCTCACCGCCGGGGGCCGGATCGCCGCCGTGCTGGTCGAGCACGACCTCGACTTCGTGCGCGAGATCTCCTCGCGGATCGTGGTGCTGCATCAGGGCCGCCTCGTCCTCGACGGCACCGTCGAGGATGTCGTCGGCTCCGAGCTGGTCCGGACCATCTATTCGGGAGGGGCCCATGGCTGAGGCAGCGGCTCAGGCAGGTCGGCGGATCGAACCGGCGGGCGCCGCCCTCGCCCTGGAAGGCGTGTCGAGCGGCTACGGGGCCGTCTCGATCGTGAAGGGCGTGTCCCTGTCGGTGGGGCGAGGCGAGATCGTCGCCCTGCTGGGCAAGAACGGCATGGGCAAGACCACCCTGCTCAAGACCATCCTGGGCATGGTCGCCCTGCGCGGCGGCCAGATCACGATCGGCGACCAGGCCCTCGCCGGCCTGTCGCCCGCCCGGCTCGTGGCGCTGGGCGTCGGCTACGCCCCCCAGGAGCAGCCCCTGTTCCAGGACCTGTCGATCCGCGACAACCTGCGCCTCGCGGTGCCCTCCGACCGGATGCTGCCGGAGGCGCTGGAGCGGCTGTTCGGCCATTTCCCGTTCCTGAAGGACCGGCTCGCCCAGCGGGCCGGCACCCTGTCCGGGGGCGAGCAGAAGATGCTGATCCTCGGGCGCGCCCTGATGCTGCGCCCGCGCCTCCTGCTGATCGACGAGATCTCCGAGGGCGTGCAGCCCTCGATGGTCGAGCGCCTGCGTGGCGTGCTCCAGGCCGAGCGGGATTCGGGCGTGTCCATGCTGGTGGTGGAGCAGCACGTCGCCTTCGCCCTGGCGCTCGCCGACCGCTACGCCGTCCTGAAGCTCGGCGAGATCGTCGACAGCGGAGCCGCCAAGGCGCCGGACGCGCAAGCGCGCGTCATCGACCACCTCGCGGTCTGAATGCGGCGGTGTCCGACATGATGGAACTCAACACCTTCTCGATCGCGGCCCGCTGCCCCCGGACCGGCCATCTCGGCGTCGCGGTGGCGAGCGCCGTCCCTGCGGTGGGCGGGCTGTGCCCGTTCCTCAGGGCCGGGATCGGGGCCGTCACCACCCAGTCCTGGGTGAACCCCTACCTCGCCGCCCGCATCCTCGACGGGCTGGCCGGGGGGCAGGCGCCCGACGCGGCGCTGGCGGCGGCGCTCGCCACCGACGACCGGCCGGACCTGCGCCAGGTCGGGCTGGTCGACGCCCACGGGGCCGGCGCGGCCTGGACCGGCGCCGGCTGCACGCCGGCCGCCGGGCACCGCACCGGATCGGGCTACGCCGTCCAGGGCAACATGCTCGCCGGGCCCGGCGTCATCGACGCCATGGCCCTGGCCTTCGAGGACGCCGCCGCCTGCGCCCTCGACGAGCGGCTCATGCGGGCGCTCGAGGCGGGCGACGCCGCGGGCGGCGACAGGCGCGGCAAGCAATCGGCGGCGCTCCGGCTCGTCGCCGGCGAGGATTACCCGCTCCTCGACCTGCGCGTCGACGAGCACGGGGCCCCCGTGGCGGAGCTGCGCCGCGTCCTGGAGGTCGCCCGCCGGCAGCTCGTGCCCTTCGTGGCCGGCATGCCGCGCAAGGACGGCCCGGCCGGCGCTCTGCCGGACGACGTCGTGGCGATGCTCCTCGAAGCGCCCGGGACGCGGCCGGGCGCGGCGCCGGCGGTCCCCGACCCGGTCCGCGATGTCATGGGCCTGCACCAGGAGGCGGGGCGGATCGCGCATCTGCTGGCCCAGTTCGCGCCGGTGCTCGCCGAGATCGAGGTGCTGCGCACCCTCGATCTCGCGCACATCCATCCGCCGCTCGTCTTCGATCCGAGCCTGCCCTACCGCGACGTGCCCCTGCCGGTGCCCCATGACTGACGCCGTCTGGCAACGGCCGATCACCGAGCTGGCCCGGCGGGTCGCGGCGCGCACGCTGTCGAGCACGGAGCTCGTGGACGCCTATCTGGACCGGATCGCGCGGCTGGACGGCGATCTGAAGAGCTTCGTGTGCGTGTCGCCCGCGGTCCGCGACGCGGCGCGCGCCGCCGATGCCGAGATCGCCCGCACGGGCCCGCGCGGCCCGCTGCACGGCATCCCGATCGCCATCAAGGACAATTACACGACGGCCGACCTGCCCACCCGGGCGGGCACGTCGGTGGACGCCCTGACCTTCCCGCGGGAGGACAGCCACTGCGTGGCGCGGCTGCGCGCCGCCGGCGCCGTGATCCTCGGCAAGCTGCGCATGCACGAATTCGCCTGGGGCATGGTCTCGCCGCCGACGCGCAACCCCTGGGACCTCGCCCGGGTGCCCGGCGGCTCCAGCGGCGGCTCGGGCGCCGCGGTCGCGGCCCGCCTCTGCCCCGCCGCCCTCGGTTCGGACACCGGCGGCTCGATCCGCATCCCGGCCGCCCTCTGCGGCGTGGTCGGCCTCAAGCCGACCTTCGGGCGGATCGGGCGGTCGGGAATCGTGCCGCATTCCTGGTCCCTCGACCATGCCGGGCCGCTGACCCTGACGGTGGCCGACGCGGCGCTGCTGCTCGAGGCCCTGGCCGGTCCCGATCCCGGGGACCCGGCGGCGCACGCCGCGCCCGTCGCCGCCGTCGCGGCCGGACTGGATCGGCCGATCCGCGGATTGCGGGTGGCGGTGATCCGCGACCACTTCTTCGACGGGCTCGACGGCGCGGTCGGCGCCGCCGTCGAGGCGGCGATCGGGTTCTTCGCCGGGCAGGGCTGCACGGTCCGGGACGTGGCGGTTCCGTCCCTGCGCTACGGGCTCGGCGCCATCTACGCCATCGAACTCGCCTCCTCGGCCGCCTATCACGACCGCAGCGTCGCGGCGGGGCACACGGCGGGGTTCGCCGAGGACGTCCGGGACCTCGTGGAGATGGGCCGGCTGGTGACCGGACCGGACTACCTGCGGGCCGAGCAGGTGCGGGCGCTGATCATGGCCGAGATGGCCGCGATCCTGTCCGAGGCGGACGTGATCGTCGGCCCGGCCTCGCCGCTGACCGCGTGGCGGACGGAGGAGGCCAGCGTGGCGCTCGCCGGCCGGTCGGAGAGCGTGCTGGCGGCCTCGTGGCGCCTCACCTACCCGTTCAACCTCACGGGCCTGCCGGCGATCGCGCTGCCCTGCGGCTTCGACGGGCGCGGGCTTCCGATCGGCCTCCAGATCGCCGCGCGGCCCTTCGGCGAGGCCGTGATGCTGCGCATGGCCCACCAGTATGAGCGGGCGCACGCGTGGTGGCGCCGAGTACCGCCCTTCGCCGGCTGAAGCGCTCGGCGCGTCCGCCGCAGCTCTCCGGCGCCGCGGCGAACGATTGTCCCCATTCAAGACCGGCCTTCATCGCGGCCGTTACCGTCCGGCGCGTATAATTTTGAGTGGAACGCTTCTGGGCGCTTGCCGTTACTGCCTTCGATTGAAGTCAGGAGGCTACTCATGCGGAACATCGTATTGTCCGGCGCCCTGTTGGCTGCCCTGTGCGGCGCGGCCGTGCCGGCCAGCGCCGAGGACACTACCGTCATCCGTCGCGACAGCGGCCCGGGCGTTTCCGTCGAGCGGCGCGAGGGCGTCGTCGAGCGCCGCGAAGTGACCACCGGCAGCGTCGATTGCGGCTCCAAGACCGTCCACAAGGAGGACGGCATGGGCAACTCCAAGACCGTCCACAAGGAAGGCTGCAACTGAGATCCCCCGGCCCCGCGCGTTCTGACGTCCCTGGAGGTTTGACCATGACCAACAAGCTTCTCCTGTCGGTGGCGGCGGCGGGCCTCCTGGCCCTCCCGGTGGCCGCGCAGGCGCAGGGCACCCTGCGCGGCGCGGCCGAGGGGGCCGAGGCCGGATCGGCGGCGGCGGGCCCGGTCGGCGGCATCGTCGGCGGCGCGGTCGGGGCGGCCACCGGCACGGTCGGCGGCATCCTGGGCGTCGACGACCGCCCGCGCTTCCGCAGCTACGTCCGCGAGCGGGGTGCCCGCTCGTACAGCTGGGGCGGGCCGGTCCAGGTCGGCACCGTCCTGCCGGAGGACAGCGTGACCTACTACGACGTCCCCACCGAGTACCGGGTGCGGCCGGGGTACCGCTACACCATCGTGAACGACCAGCCGGTCCTGGTCGATCGCGGTCACCGCATCGTCGAGGTCATCGACTGATCGGAGCCATCCGATCGCCGAACCTGAGCTGCGCGTGCGGACCCCCGGGGGCCGCCTCGCAACAGCCTCGCGGGAAGAAGGCCGCTCCCTCCCGGGGCGGCCTTCTTTCTTCGCCTGTCTCGGGATTGGGGCGCGCCGTCGCGAACCGGGATGTTTGTGACGGGTGGAACGTCGCGCGCCGTGCCGGGCGGACATGTCCCGACCGGGCCGTCGCCGGATCGTGGCCCGGCCAATGGCCCCGGGCCTCGGCGGCTAGCGCGTGATCTCCGCGGCGATGCCGTTGAGGGCCTTCACGATGTCGTCCGGCGGGTACGGCTTGGCGAAGAAGAGCCCGTTCTCGGGCAGGTCCTCCTTCATCACCTTGCGCCTTCCCGACGTGATCAGGATGGCGACCGGCGGCCAGCGCTCCCGGACGGCATGCGCCAGCCTCAGGCCGTCCATCGACCCTTCCATCTCGATGTCGGTGAACAGCACGCGGATTTCGGAGTGGCCTTCGAGGATACGGATGGCCTGGTCGGCGTTCCGCGCCTCGTAGGCGGTGAAGCCCGCCTCGATGCAGAGGTCGACCGCCTCGGCGCGCAGCAGGGCGTCATCCTCCACGACGAGGACGGCGATGCTGCCCGGGTTGAATGATTGTCCCATCTTACGCGACCCGAACCCTCACGCCTCACCCACCGCGCCGCCGGGCATGCCCGTCAGCCTGAACCTGATGCCGGACGGATCGAAGTCCACGCGGCCCTCGCCCTCGAAGTAGGACGCCACGATCCGCTCGATCAGCTTCGAGCCGAAGCCGCGGCTTCCGGGCGGGGTGACAGGGGGCCCGCCGGACTCGACCCACTCGAAGGCGAACGCTCCGTCCTCCACCCGCCACGTCATCGCGACGCGCCCCGTGTCGTTCGAGAGGGCGCCGTACTTGGCCGCGTTGGTCGCCAGTTCATGGGTCGCGAGCGAGAGCCCGAGCGCCTGCTGCGAGGTGAGGATCAAGCGCGGGCCCGCCCATGAGATGCGGTCCTCGGTCACGCGATGCGGGTCGATGGCCGCCGCGATGACGTCGTGGATGTCGGCTTCGGTGAAGTTTGAGCGGGTGAGGATGTCCTGAGCCCGGCCGAGGGCCGACAGGCGCTGTCCCACGGCCGTGCGCCCTTCCTCCATGGATTTGGCTTGGCGCAGCGTCTGGGTGACGATGGCCTGGACCATGGCCAGCGAGTTCTTCATGCGGTGGGCCAGTTCCTGGGCCAGCACCGCGCGCGCTTCCTCCGCCACCTTGAGGTCGGTGATGTCGCGCGAGATCGACAGGATGCGCTCCGGCTTCCCGTCGGCCCCCATGATCGGCGAGACCTGTACGTCCCAGTACCGCCGATTGCCCTTCATCGTGTCGGAGTAGCCCTGGAAGCTCGAGGCGACCCCCGCCCGGGCCGCGGCGATGGCCCCCTTGGCGGCGAGATTGCCCGCCCCCTCCCAGAAACTCGGCCAGGGGCACCCGGCCACGGCGTTGAAATCCGAGACCTCCATGACGCGCTTTCCGCCTTCGCTCATGAAGGCGAGCTTGGCATCGAGGTCGAGCACCTTGATGCAGTCGTTGGAGGAGGCGAGCACCCCGCGCATGAAGGCCTCGCTGTCGCGCAGCTGCTCCACGGCCCTTTGCCGCGCCGTCACGTCGGCGGCCATGCCGAACCATTCCGTGACGCGCCCCTCCTTGTCCCTCACCGGGATGGCCCGCGAGAAGATCCAGCCCGCGCTCCCGTCGGCGAGGCGCACCCGGTGCTCCATCTCGAAGGGCTCCGTGCGCGCGACCGCCTCATCGATCCTGGCGCGAACGTCGGCTTGGTCCTCCGGGAACAGGTAGCCGTCCATCCAGCGCACGCTCGGCGCGTCGGCGTTCGCGATGAACCCGCGGCCCTGGAGGGTGCGCATCTCCTGCCAGTCGGGGCTCATCGTGTAGAGGCTGTCCGAACTGGCCTCGACCAGGGCGGCCAGGCGCCCCTCGCCGGCCCGCAGCCGTTCGATGGCCGCGTCGCGCTGCCGCTGCGCGCTCACCCGGGCCGTGCAATCGGAGGTCACGTTGAGCAGGCCGACGACCTCGCCCCGCTCGTCGCGCACGGGGGAATAGGCGAAATCGTACCAGACCTGCTCCTCGAAGCCGTTGCGCGTCATCGTCAGCGGCTGGTCGCGGAAGGCGAAGCTCTCCCCGCGGAAGGTCCGGTCGATCAGCGGGGCGAGCTCGTCCCACAGTTCCGGCCACACGTCCTCGGTCGGCAGGCCCAACGCGCTCGGGTGCCGCGCCCCGAGGATCTCCGCGTAGCCGTCGTTGTAGAGGAAGATGCGCCCGGGACCCCACATGACGCACATGGGGTGCAGCGACGCGAGCATCATCTCGACCGTGGTGCGCAGGACCGCCGGCCACGTCTCGCGCCTGCCCAAAGGGGTCGACGCCCAATCGTATCGGCGGACCAAGTCCGCCATCCGCAGGGAATCGGTCCGCCCGACATCTGCGCCAAGCTTGGCGTGCAGCGTCATTCCTCGTCTCGCCACCTACCTCGTTCGGCGAGCCCCCCGCCTTGCCGCACCCTAAACGGTCGCGGAAGACGCAGGAAGAGAGCCCCGGTGACCTCTGCGTGAGGCTTGTTCACCCGCCACCCCTCGGGCGCGCCTCCGCCCGCTCCGAAAGCCGCGTCACATCACGCACCTTGCCGCCGGGCGGAAACAGAGCCTCGGCGCGGAGGTTGTCCGTTGAGTTAGGGCCACCTGGCGGCGGATAGCCCTGGGCAGCGAGCCGTGTGGCGGGACCTGAAGAGGGCTGGCGTGTCGCGTCGGGACGAGACAAGGCGGAGCTTGGCCGATCTCAGGCTCCTCCAGGCGGCGGTCGAGGCGACCGGCGAGGCCATCCTCATCACCACCGCAGACCTCGACGAGCCCGGCCCGGTCGTCGTCTATGCCAACCCGGCATTCACCCGCCTGACCGGGTACGAACTGGACGAAGTGGCCGGGCGCAGCCCGCGCTTCCTCCAGGGGCCCGGCACCGACCGCGCCGTCCTGGAGAGGGCCCGCGCCGCCCTCTCGGCCGGTGAGCCGTTCCAGGGCGAGGCCCTGAACTACCGGAAGGACGGGTCTACGTACCGGGTCGAGTGGCTGATCACGCCGGTCCGGGACGCGGACGGGCGCATCTCCAACTGGGTCTCCGCCCAGCGCGACGTGACCGAGCGGCGCTCCTTCGAGGACGGGCAGGCGCTGATGGTGCGCGAGCTCCACCATCGGGTGAAGAACACCCTCGCGACCGTGCAGGCCGTGCTCAACGCCACCCTGCGCTCCTCCGTGACGATGCACGAGTTCTCCCGGGCCTTCACCGGCCGGATCACCTCCCTGGCCCGGACGCACGCGTTGATCACCGAGGATGAGGCTCAGGTCGCCTCGTTCGAGGGCCTGCTCCGGTCCGAACTCGACCCGTACAACGAGCGCGGCCGCATCACCCTCGAAGGCCCGAGGCTCAAGCTGCCCTCGGAACTGGCCGTGCCCGTCAGCATGGCCCTGCACGAGCTGACCACCAACGCGCTCCGCCACGGCGCCTTGGCGCATCCTGGGGGCCGGATCGCCGTGACCTGGCTGGTGGAGGACGGCGCGAGGGGCCGGTGCCTGACCTGGACCTGGAACGAGCACGACGGCCCCCCGCCGGCACTGCCGACGCGCGAGGGCTTCGGCATGCGATTGCTCAACAAGATCCTGACGGTCCAGACGGCCGCGGAGGTCGACGTCACCCGCGACGCCGACGGCTTGCGGATCAACGTCCGCGTCCCGCTCGCGCAGACCTGAGGCGTGGCGGCTGCGCCCCGCGGCCGGAAGCGCGGGCCGGGGCGGGCGAACGCCGTCCGGGCCGGGTGGAACGTGACGCTGCGTCAGGCTGCGGGAGCATGCCCCGCGAAATCCCGTATGGCCGAGACCATCGCCCGGCCGTCGAACGGCTTGCCGAAATACAGCCCGCGGGCCGGCATCGCGCCCGCCCGGGGCGCGCGCGGCGCCGACGATGTCAGGATCAACTCGATGGGCGGCCAGCGGTCACGGATGTGGGCTGCGAACGTGAGGCCCATCACCGACCCGCGCGTGTCGAGATCCGCCACGACGATGCGGATGTCGGTCCGATCCTCCAGGACCCGGATGGCCCATTCCGTGGTGTTGACCTGGACGACCTCGCAGCCGGCGGCGTCGATGTAATCGGACAGCGTCATCGCCAGCAGCGGCTCGTCCTCCAGCAGGAGGACGACGGGGCGGCGTCCCGCCCCTTCGTCTTGCGGATGTACCACGGTGCACCCCGATGCCGCCCGCATCAGGACGCTTGAATGTGGGTAAGTGGGGCGCGGAACACCGCCGCAAACCCCTCGGTCATGTAATCGAGGTCGGCATCGCGGGCGCCGACCAGGCCTGTGCGGATGAGCCGCGTGCCGAACCCGCGCCTCGCCGGCTCGACCGCCGGCGGGCCGCCGTGCTCCCGCCATCTCAATTCGAGGACGGCCTCGTCCCCCGGCAGGACGGCCCACGACAGCGCGACATGGCCGCCCTCCACCGAGAGCGCGCCGTACTTGGCGGCGTTGGTGGCGAGCTCGTGCAGCAGCAGCGAGAGGGACAGCACCGCCGAGGGCGCCAGGCCGATCTCCCGGCCCGAGAGGACGAAGCGGTCCATGGCTGCGTGCGGCCCGAGCACGCTCGTCGCGACCGCCCGGAGCGAGGCCGGCGCCCAGGCATCCTGCAGCAGGACGTCGTGCGCCCGCGACAGCGCCATGATGCGCCGCTCGAACGCCTCGACGGGCTCTCGCTCGGAAACGGAGCGCAGGGTCTGGCCGGCGATGCTCTGGACGACGGCGAGGGTATTCTTCAGGCGATGCGACAGCTCGTGGTTCAGGAGATCCTGCCGTTCCTCGGCGCGCACGCGCGCGACCGCGAGGCGCAGCCGGGATCCCACGTCGCGGATGAACGCGAGTTCCGGCGCGGTCCAGTCCCGCTCCACCCCGGTGCAGACGAAGAGCAGCGCCACGAAGGCCCCGCGCTCGAACACCGGCGCGTTGACGAAGGCGCGGGCCCTGTGCGCCTCCAACGCCGTCGCGTTGGCCCGGGTCCGCGGATCGGTGCGGCAGTCCCGCACCACGACGGTCCTGCCGCGCTTCAGGTCCTCGACGTACGAGCCGTAGTCGCGGAAGTGCAGGGTCCCGGCCAGGGATCCGGCGCCCCCCGTGGTCCAGTCGCGGGCGACCGTGACCGTCTCCTGTTGGGGGTCGACGTCGCCGTAGCCCACCAGCATGGCGTCGAGCGTCTTGCCGAGGATCTCGCTGGTGACGTGCGTCATCTCCTCGACGTCGTCGAGGTCGCGCAGCCGGTCACCCAGCGCGATGAGGGCCGAGCGGCGCGCCTCCGCCTGCACCCGGTCGGTGATCTCCAGGAAGATCACCCCGAACTGGCCGCCGCCGAGCGGGAAGGCACGGCCCTCGTACCAGCGGGCCAGCGTCCCGACCTGGCGGGTGAAGGCGATGGGCTCGCCGGTCTCGACGACCGCGGCGAACTCGTCGACCCAGGCGTCCTCGATGCCCGGCAGCACCTCGCGGATGGTGCGTCCGATCACTGTGGCCGGATCCATGGACACGAGTTCGGCCCAGGCGGCGTTGACGTCGACGTAGCGCCAGTCCCGGATCGCCCCCGCGGCGTCACGGATGACCTCGCCGACCATGAAGCCCTCGCTCAGGCGCTCGAACAGGCCGCGCCAGTGCGCCTCGCTGGCTTGCAGGTCGCCCTGAGCCGCGTGCCGGTCGCTCACGTCGGTGAACAGCACCGCCACCTCGTGGCGGGCCGCCGGTTCGACGCGGTGCACCGAGACCTCAAGCCGCCGACCGGTCGGGCTGAATGCGCGCTCGAACCGAACGGGCACGCCGGTGCGCCACACCTCCAGGTAGGTGTTCAGCCATTCCTCGGGGTTGTCGGTGACGATGTCGCGCAGCGTCTGGCCGACCACGTGCGGGATACCGAGGTGGTGCTCGAAGGCCGGGTTCGTCTCGACATGCACGTAGTCGCTCATCGGCCCGTGCGGCCCGGCGACGAAGCGGATGACGCAGAAGCCCTCGTCGATGTTGTCGAACAGCGCGCGGTAGCGCTTCTCGCCCTCCGCGAGCCGTTCCTCGGCCGCCCGGCGCTCGGTGACGTCCTGCACCGTGCCGATCATCTGGACGACGCGGCCGTCCCCGTCGAGGATGACATCGGCCCGACGCGCGATCCAGCGCAGCGCGCCGTCCTCCGCCCGACGAATGCGGTACTCGACGCCCCCGGCCCCCCCGGCATCCTGCCGGGTCTGCTGGCCGGAGGCCGTCGGCCGGTCCTCCGGGAGGACGAGGGCCTCGAAGGTCTCCGCGGTGTACAGGCCGGTCGGCGGCACGCCGAACAGGCGTGCGAAGACCGGCGAGACGCTCATCAGGCCGGTGTCGATGGCGAGCTCGAAGGTGCCGATGCCGCCGGCTTCCTGGGCGAGACGCGAGCGCCGGTCGCTGTCCCGCAGGGCCTGCTCACCGTCCAGGCGCTCGTAGACCGCCGACATCAGCCGCGCGACGGTGGCGAAGAACGTCAGGATTTCCTCGTCGAAGGCGGGCTGCTGGGTCGACGCGAACGAGATGACCCCGCGCAGCGAGCCCCGGCTCATCACGGGATATCCGGCGTAGGCGTCCAGGCCCATGGCGCGCGCGGTCGCGTAGGCCTCCCCGCCGGATGTCTGCAGGCTGGCGAGCACGAGGGGCTGCCGCCGCTCGGCGACGATCCCGCACAGGGGCGCACCGATGGGCAGGCGCTGCAGCAGCTCCTGCACCTCGGCCGTCGCGTTGAGGGAATGCGTCAGGTGCAAGTCCCTGCCGCCGGGCCCGAGGTCGTAGGTGTAGCTTCGGTCGAACCCGAGCGTGCCCGCGCTCGCCGATAGGATCGGGGCGAGGACGGCGGCCGGGTCGGTGGCGTTGAGGAGCGCTTGGGAGCTCCGCGCCAGGATGTCGAGGTGGCGCACCCGGCGTAGCTTGTCCCGCTGGTGCTCCAGCAACGCGTCGCGGTGCTCCACCGCTCGCCGGGTGGACAGCAACTCCGTCACTTGGCGGGCCAGGGCACGCAGGTCGTCGGCCTGCTCCTGCGACAGGCCTTCGGGCCGGGGCATGGTGTCGATGACGCACAGGCTGCCGAGCACGTGCCCCTCGGGCGTGCGCAGCGGCGCGCCCGCGTAGAAGCGGATGTGCGGATCGTCGGTGACCAGCGGGTTGGCGGCCGTGCGCAGGTCGGCGCTCAGGTCCGGGATGATGAGCAGATCCGGCTCCGGCAGCGCGAACTTGCAGACCGAGCGGTCGAGATCCGTCTCGCAATGGGGGAAGCCGACCTTGGCCTTGAACCACTGCCTGTCGGCCGCGACCAGGCTGACCAGGGCAACGGGGACGGCGCACAGGCGCGTGGCCAGGCGCACGATGTCGTCGAACCCCTGTTCGGGGAGCGTGTCGAGGATCGAGTAGGCGTCGAGGGCCGATAGGCGTGCCGGGTCGAGGACGGGGCTGCTTGGATCGGGCTGCATCGCGCTGGCGGGTTCGTGCGGCAGGCCCTCTCAAGACCTTGAGCGTGTCTCTACTGATGAATCGGCTTTTTGCGAGGCAATTCCACATCGTCGACGACGTCGAACCGGGGACGGGATGCCGCATGTCAGGGGCGTCCCGGCGCGGACGTCGCTATCCGGCGAGCGGGTCGTGTCCCCGGGGCACCTTCTGGACGGCGCGGCGGAGGATGCGGGACAGGTCGGCGACCGAGTAGGGCTTGCGCAGCAGGTCGAACCCGTGGGTGCCCTCGGCCGCGAGCACGTCGCTGTACCCGGAGGTGAGGACGACCGGCAGGTCCGGCCGGCGCCGACGGATCTCGCCCGCGAGCTCAACGCCGTTCATGCCCGGCATCATCACGTCGGAAAACACCACCTCGAAGCGGAAGGGGACCCGCTCGATCTCGGCCAGCGCCTTCGTCGCATCCGTCACCCAGACCGTCGAATAGCCGAGTTCCCGCAGGGCCTGCTCGGCGAAGGCGCCGACGTCGATGTTGTCCTCGACGACGAGGACGCAGGTGCCATGTCCCTCGGCCAGCGGCTCCGGTTCGACCGTCACAAGACCGGACGCAGCGGTGTCGACGCGCGGGAGGTAGACGGTGAAGGTGCTGCCGTCGCCGAGGGCGCTCTCGACCGTGATCTCGCCGCCGGACTGCTTGGCGAAGCCGAACACCTGGCTCAGGCCCAGCCCGGTGCCCTGGCCGACGACCTTCGTCGTGAAGAACGGCTCGAAGATGCGCTCCAGGTTCTCGGGCGCGATGCCGGAGCCGGTATCCGAGACCGAGACCGCGACGAAATCGCCGCGCCGTCTCGGGTGTGCCCGCACGGCCGGGATCAGGGTGGCTCTGCGGAGCTGGATGCGCAGGTGCCCCTCGCCGCCCATCGCGTCGCGGGCATTGACCACGAGGTTCACCAGCGCGGTGTCGAACTGGCTCGGGTCGGCGTTCACGTGCAGGTCCTGCCGGTCCTCGCCGGGCAGGTCGAGCTCGACCCGGATCCGCGCGCCCGTGAGCGTGCCCACCATGTCGGCGACCGCGGTCACGGCGTGGTTCACCGCGAAGGTCTCGGGCCTCAGCGCCTGCCGCCGGGCGAAGGCGAGGAGTTGGCCGGTGAGCTTGGCGGCCCGGTCGACCGTGTCGGAGATCGCCCCGATGTATCTCTGCCGGCGTTCCTCGGCGAGATCGCGCCGTTTCAGCAGGTCGGTGGAGGACTTGATGACGGTCAGGAGGTTGTTGAAGTCGTGGGCCACGCCGCCCGTGAGTTGCCCGACCGCCTCCAGCTTCTGCGACTGACGGAGTTGCTCCTCCAGTGCGCGCCTGTCGGTGACGTCGCGGCCCGCCGCGTAGAAGCGGTCGCCGGTCGGGATGGCGTTCCACGAGAACCAGCGGTGGCCGCCGTCCCGCGTCCGGACGCGCACGTCGACGTCGGCGAGCACGCCGCCGCCGCTGACCCGCTCGAAGGCCGCCGAGACGGCATCCAGGTCGTCGGGGTGGACGAAGGTGTCGAAGCGGGCACCCTCGACCTCGGAGATGTCCCACCCGAGCGTCTCGGTCCAGGCATCGTTGGCCGTCTGGAACAGGCCGTCGAAGCCACAGACGACGAGGAGGTCGCGGCTGGCGCGCCAGACGAGGTTGCGCTCGGTGGTCTTCTCCTCCGCGGTCGCCTGGAGCGTGGTCTCGGCCCGGCGGCGGTCGGTGATGTCGTTGAACAGGACGGCGACCCGATGCTGCTCGGGCTCGCCGACCCGCAGGGCATGCACGTCGAACCAGCGGCCCATCGCGACCGCGCCGCTCTCGAACCGCACCGGCCGTCCGGTGCGCGCGACCTCGCCGTAGGTGTCGAACCAGAAGCGTTCGTGGCCCGGTACGATCTCGCTCATCCAGCGCCCGACGACGTCGTGCAGTCCGGTCTGGGCCCCAAAGGCCGGGTTGACCTCGACGAACCGGTAATCAGCCGCCCGGCCCGCCGCGTCGAACCGCATCTCGACGATGCAGAAGCCGCTGTCGACGGCGTCGAACAGGGCCCGGTACCGGGCCTCGCTCTCGGCCAGCACCCCCTCGGCGGTGCGGAAGCGGGTGACGTCGAGCTGGCTCGCGAAGAAGTACCGGAGCTCGCCCTCCGGGCCGAAGACCGGGCTGACGTAGAGTTCGTTGCGGAACGGCGTGCCGTCGCGCTGGTAATTGAGGATCTCGACGACGACGTCGCGCCGGCCGGTGATGGCGTCGCGGACCTTGGCGATGTCGGTCGGATCGGTGCCGGGCCCCTGGAGGAAGCGGCAGTTGCGCCCGATCAGCTCGGCGGCGTCGTAGCCGCACAGGTTCTGGAAGGCCCGGTTGGCGAAGACGATGGGATTGTCGGGCTGGCCGGGGTCGGTGATGATCTGCGGCATGCGGGTCTTCTCCGCCGCCGTGAACAGCAGGTCGGCGGAGGCCGCGGAGGTCTGCTGCCCCTGGCCCGGCCGGCGCAGGCCATCGCCGCGCGCGGCCTCCAACCGCGCCTCCAGATGCGCCACGCGCTCTTCGAGTTCGCGCTCGCGCCGTCGCAGCCTCTCGTTCTCTGCGTCCATGGCCCCCTCGGTCGGCCGCGTGGATAGCGGCGGCGGCGGCGGGGGACAACGCGGTACGGCCCGGCCAGGGCCGTCGCGATGACGCAGCAGGCCTCGGATCCGGCGGCGGTGATGCGGGGTGCCTCACCCCGCGAACCGGTGACGCCGGTGCGCTGGCCGCGCCATTGGCGAGGGGCGCGGCGGCGCGCATCCGGTTCTGCGGAGCGCCGGGCGTGTGCGACATGACGGAACCACGGATCGGGACCGCCGCGTATCGGCCGTCCGGCAGGGGCGCCGCCCGGGCCTCGCAGGCCGCAACCGCGGCAGCCCGCACACGCGCGGTTGCCGGCACCCCTCGGCGGAATGGGGAGGCCCTGAACGGTTGGATCAGGTGCGCGCGAGCGCCGCCTCCGGCAGATGCAGCGTGATCCGGTACTCGGACGCGTCGTGGCTGCGCGTCACCGTCGCTTCGAGCTGACGCAGGGACATGTCCACCAGCAGCGTGCCGAAGCCGCGGCCGGGCCTCGGCTCCGGGATCCGGGCCATGCGCTCGCGCCATTCCAGCACGAGCCCGTCCTTCCGCTCCCAGGTCACCGACAGCGAGCCATCCTCCGATCCGAGGGCGCCGTACTTCACCGAGTTCGTCGCCCACTCGTGCAGGATCATCGCCAGCGACGACACGTGCCGCCAGTTGATCGTCATGAGCGGCCCCTCGATCGTGGTCGGGACGTGGTCGCGGTAGGGCCGGAGCGTCGCGCCGACCAGGCCGGAGAGATCGCTCATGCCCTGGCCGTCGCTGGGATCCGCCAGGGAATGCGCACGCCCCAGGGCGGAGATGCGGTCGCGCATGTCGGAGGCGAAGATGCCGATGTCTTGGTGCGTGCGGGCGCCCGCCGAGATCATGCCGCCGATGATGGCGAACAGGTTCTTCACCCGGTGGTTCATCTCCCGCAGCATCAGGTCGCGGGTCTCGGCCAGGGCGTATTCGGGCGAGACGTCGATGCAGACGCCGACGATCCGCTTGCGGTCGCCGCCCCGGGTCAGGCGCCCGTAGCTCCGGACGTGCCGGAGCGTCTGCTCCGCCCTGCGGATGCGGATGCGGGCTTCGAACTCGTCCAGCCCGTGCGCGGCCTGGGAGAGCGCCGCCTCGAGGCCGGGGCGATCCTCCGGCGTCACGCAGGCGATCAGGGTCGCCGTCGGGTGCGGCGTGTCGGGCGCGAGGCCGAACATCGTACCGGCGGTGCTGTCGACCAGGATGGTCCCGGCATCGGGACTGTACTCCCAGACGCCGATCCCGCCGGCCTTGACGGCCAGTTCCAGGCGCTCCCGCTCCGCCGCGAGCTGGCGCTCCAGGGACAGGGCCTCGGTGATGTCGGTCAGCACCAGGGTGGCGCCGTCGATGCTCCCGTTCTGCAGGCGGTAGGGCAGGACCCGCAGGGACAGCGTCCGGTTCCCGTCCCGGGTGGTGATGCGCCGCTGGATCACCGAGCCGCCCGCACAGACCTCCTGCGCGTCGTGCAGGTAATCCTGCCCGGCGAGCCGGCTCGCGACGTCGGCGAGCGGACGGCCGCGGTCGCCCGGCTGCAGGGGGAAGATCGTCGTGGCCGCCGCGGTGAAGCTGCGCACCCGCAGGTCGCGGTCCAGCACGATCACGGCGAGGTCGGTCGATTCGAAGAAGTTGCGCAGGTCGGCGTTGGCGATGGTGAGCTGCTCGACCTTCGTCTTCAGCTCGTCGTTGACCGTGGAGAGCTCCTCGTTCGTCGACTGG
>Ga0160428_1001244_pt1 | contig 20383 bp, 19 predicted proteins | sample SolpanmetagenomM_FD_108198 | JGI IMG/M metagenome (GOLD analysis project Ga0160428, IMG submission 108198) | Solar panel surface microbial communities from Lawrence Berkeley National Laboratory, California, USA - M | ecosystem: Engineered > Built environment > Solar panel > Unclassified ... | reverse complement strand
GAACAGCCCGCCCGCCCAGTCGGCGGCGGCGGCGAACATCGTGGCGACGATGCCGACCAGGATCGCGCCGGCCAGGATGGCGGCACGGGTCCGGAACTGGACGGATCGTGGTCCGCGGGCTCGGAGCAGGGCGCGGTAGCGCGAAGGCGTCCAGCGTTTCGCTGCGCCGAGGCGACTGAAAAGACCGGCCATGACCATTCCCTAGCGGCGTTGCGGCGCTACGTCACCCCGCCGCCGGAGTCACTGGTAGCTTGCCCGCCCGCTCGATGTTGGCGCGTGTCGATCCGCGATGAGCCCGAGCGACACCGGCAGGCCCGGTTCAGGCGCCTGAAGAGTCGCGGCAGATATCCAAGCGCGGGATCTGCGAGGCGGCCAGTTCACTCGTCCAGGCTCGATCGGTTTCTCGGCGTGTGGCCGAAGCGGTCACGATAGCGCCGGCTAAAATCGCTCATGTGCGTGAAGCCCCATTGCTCGGCGATCGCGCGGATCGATCGGTCCGATCGTTTGCTCAATGCCGAATGGACGTGATCCAGCCTGCGCCCGATCATGTATTGAACGGGGCTGCAGCCGAGGCGTCGCTTGAAACCGAGTTGCAGCGTGCGCAGTCCGATCCCGGTCACGGCCGCGAGTTCGGCGATCTGGATCTGGCGGTGAAGATTGGCCTCGATATAGTCCATCGCGATCAGTACCGGGCGATCGTTCGTCTCGTACCGTGCGGTACGGTTGGGATCCTCGATCGTCGGCCAGGCGCTGATCATCTGATAGATGAGCATTTCCTGCAGCAACGGCGTCATCAGATCGGTCTGGCTGGAATTGACTACCATCTGATCCTGTAGCGTCGACAGCGTCTTGCGCAGCGCGATCATGCCCACCGTATCGGATTTCACCAGCCGGTCGAAGCTCGGCACGAACAACGAATTTTCCCCGTTCAGTGCGCGATAGCCTCGGGCAAGCGCATCGCGCGTCACGGTCGCGGTGGTCGCCGAAAACCCCGGCGAGGCTTTTTCGCAGCGCATTTCCTCGAACGAGGTGAACAATGCATGGCCGAACGGAACGATCAAATTCTCTCCGGAAAGGCCATCGCGCGACATATAGCCGCTGTTGACGAACCGGATCGTGACCAGTTCGGCAAAGATCTTGGGCGCGGTTGTGAACCCCGATCGTGTGTTGGTCGTCCAGACGCTGAACGTCTCGCTCTGGCTGCCCTCGAATTCGATCCGTACCTGGCTTTTCGGCAGGGGTTCGAAGGTGACGGCGATCCCGCCGCTTTCGTTGACCATGTCCATCGCCGCGTTATCGGCGACGAGGTGGGTGAATCGGGCCTGCGGATGCCAAAGCGACGGCTTGTGCAACGGCTGGGCACGCACCGTCACGGCGGTTGAGGCCTTACCCATCCGCGAACCCTCCCGATTTCGGGGACTGGCTTCCAGAAGCTTTCCTGCGAGACGATGAACGTCCGTTCCGTGAACCTGCGATACTCAATTGACTTGCACCAAAATGGAGCAGCAAAGATGCTGCTGCCGCGCGACAAGCATCGCTTCACCGCCTATTTTGATGTTGACACGTTGCATTTGAGCAACACTCTCCTACAATGGCGTTATCATAATCGCGAAGAGCCTAGAAAGTTATCAAAAGAAAACCCGATCCAATTTAGCATTTTTACGAATGGGTTGTCGATGTTCGGACTTTGATCAGGTCACAGTGGCCATGAAAGTCAGGACAAATCAGGCGATTACTGGATTATTAGGCCCGGTTCGGAGATACCTTGGCGCATACGCTAACGCTCCAGACCTCACGGTCCGATCGCGTTTTGCGCAAAATGACATGCCGCCTCGCGCGGCAATTTCGACGGATCGGCCAATGACTTCGATTGAAAGCAAGTTCGACTTCAAGACTGCCGGGGCTCCGGACGGCGCCGCTCCCCGGCTCCAGCGGTCGAAGTCCCGCAAGACACCGTGCAAGGTGCCGGCACACATCGCTGGTCGCGGGCTGCCGTTCACCTTCGTGCTGCAGGTATCGGTTCTGGACCAAGGCGCGATCTGGGATGCTGCGGCTGCGGTCCTGACCTCCGCCGCGCCGTCGCTTTCGCCCGACGAAATCAGTGAAACACTGGGCGATCGGGAGGCGCCTGCGCTGGCGGATTGCCTGACCACGTTATTGCTTCCGCCGATCCTCCCGGGCGGTATCATCCAGCAGGTACATTGCTCCCCGGCATGACCGCATCGCCAAGCGACAGTATGACCGACTGCAAAGGCTCAGGTTCCGACCACGCGGACCAGATCGACAAGCGCCCTGACCATCGCCGTGCCGCCCGGGGTCGCGATATAGCGCGGTGTCCAGTCCGGCGCATATTTCGCCTTGAACGCGCGCAACCCGCTGAAACCGTAGAACCGTTCGCCGTTCTCGTACATCGTCCGGGCGAGCTTTGCCCATAACGGCGCAAGACGATTGCCCTGGATCCCGGAGAGCGGCGCGACACCCAGGTTGAAGCGGGCGTAGCCGTTGGCGCGGCCCCATTCCAGCAAGCGAACGAACAGCAGGTCCATCGCGCCGTACGGGGCGTCGCCAGCGTGTCGCATCAGGTCGACGGAAAGCTCGCGGCTGGCGGACACGGTCCAGATATTGGCGAACGCGACGATCCGCTCGCCGTCGCGCACGACCGCGAGCGGGAAGCGTGCGAGATAGTCGGCGTCGAACGCGCCCAGGCTGAAATGCTTGTCCTTGCCGCCTTTTTCCGCCAGCCACACATCCGAAATCCGGCGCAGTTCGGGGATCAAGGCGGGCACCTCTTCGGCCGGCAACACGGCGAAGGTCAGGCCCGCCGCCTCGGCGCGCCGGGTCGTATGGCGCAAATTCTTCGCGCGTGGCCCGGCCATGCTGAAGTCGGCCAGCGGGATCGTAGCTTCCTCGCCATATTTGATCGTCGTCAGCCCGAGATCGACGAACAGAGGCAGCATCGCGTCGCTCGCCTGGAAGAAACACAATCGCCCGCGCGCTTCGTCGCAGGCGCGGCGGATCGCCCAGACGAGTTCGCTCCACGCCGCGCGCGGGCCGACCGGATCGCCCATGATGACCCAGGTCCGCCCCTGCACGCGGTACATCAGGAATGCATCGCCACCGCGCGACACGATGAAGCTCTTGTCGCCGGTGAACGCCAGATTGACGTCGGTCCGTTCGGCAAAGGCGAGCGCCTGCGTCGCGACGGTCTCGGGCAGGACCTGCGGTTCCGGGTGCGGCCGCCGGCCGGAGAGCAAATGCCAGAAGGCCGCGCCCGCCAGCAGGATACCCGCCCCGAAACTGGCGCGCAGGAAGCGCGGCGCGTTGCCGTTCAAGGCGAAATGCCACCACAGATCGTCGGCGTACGGCGTTCGCTTATATGCGAAGAACCCCGCCCACAGGCTCAGCGAGACGGCGATCGCAGCTGCCCCGAGCCACGCCCAATCGGTCGGGCCGGTGAGCAGCGCGCCCTTGCGGTAGAATCCGCGGCGGCAATAGTGCAACAAGCCCGCGATCGCGAGCATGATGGCCGCTTCCTCGTAGTCCAGCCCCTTCAGCAGCGAGAAGATCGCGCCGCCGATCAACAGCAGGCGCGCCATCTGGAAGCCGCTCTGCAATCGCGCATTGAGCGCCGGCGCGACCAGCAGCAGCGCGGTACCGATCAGGCTGCCGGCGAGGTGCGATCCTTCGATGAAGGGCAGCGGGACGATACCGTCGAGACTGGTCAATCGGCTCTTCACGCCCGGCAACGCGCCCGATACGAGCAGGATGAACCCGGCGGCGAACACCAGCATCGTCACCGCGGACGGCGCCAGCGCGCGCCCGGCGCGGTCGAGCAGCGACAGGCCGGTGCCGATCGGCTGGCGCAGACGCTTGCCCTCCGCCACCGCGATCATCGCGCCTGCGATCAGCAGCGGCAGGAGATAGTAGATGATGCGGTACAGCAGCAGCCCGGCGAACACCGCGGGATGATCGTTCGGCACCATCGCCAGCATCACCGCCTCGAACACGCCCAGTCCGCCTGGGACGTGGGTGACGAGGGCGGCGAGCAGGGCGAGGATGTATGCGAGGAAGAAAAGCGGGAACATCGTCGCGCTAAGATGCGGCAGCAGTACGAACAAGGCTGCCGAGGCACTGAGCACGTCGATCAGCGTGACCGCGCCCAATTTCGCTATTTGCCGCGAAGTCGGCAGCGGAAGCGTCGCGCCGCCGATCCGCAGGATGCGGTCGCCCCGCGTCCGTAGCACGGCGAAGGCACCGCCCAGCAGGACGACGATCCCGATCCCCAGCGCGCGGCATTGCCCGCCGGTCAGCGCGATCGGCCCCAGCGCGAAGCCGTGCGTCGCGCCGAGCAAGGCCAGCCCCCCGGTGGTGACGATGCCGCCCCAGAAGGTCAGGCTGGCGATCGCCGACACGCGCGTGACGTCGGCGAGATCGAGCCCGACCGCGGTATAGACGCGGTAGCGTGCCGATCCGCCGGTGAGCAGCGACAGGCCGAGATTGTGGCTGATCGTGTAGCTGGTGAAGGAGGCGGTGGCGGCGACGATCCAGCGTTGCGGTCGCCCGATCACCTGCAAGGCGATCGTGTCGTAGAAGGTCAGCGCGAGATAGCTGAGCGTCGTCAGCGCAAGTGCTAGCAGCATGTGCGTCGCCGGCACCACGGTGATCGCCGCACGCACGTCGCTCAGATGCACTTCGCGCAGGATCAGGCGCAACGCCTCGAAGCCGATCGCCGCGACGATCACGACGACCAGCAGGGTCAGGCTGCGGCGATACTTCATCCCCGCGCGCACGATGGCGGGGATCATCTCGGCCAAAGCATCACCTCAGCCGCTGCCACGTCTGCGACTTGCACAGGAAGCCTCCGACGAGGCAGCCCGATATCTTGAGCGCGTCCGGGGAGGTCTGTTCGATCCGCGAGGAGAAGCTGCGCCCCATGTCGGGGACATAGACCCGCCCCGACCACACGCCTTTGCGCGCCGGACGATAATCCTGCAGCAATTGCAGCCCGATCAATTGCGGCACGCCGGCATCCCGCGCATCGGCCTGCGCTTCGGCAGCGGCGCGCACGATCGCGCCGCACAGCCCGCCCGTCTCGCACGCCGCGGTCTGCACGGCGAGCGTGTGGCGGGGATTGACCCAGATGCCGAGCACCGCGTTCGGCGGCGGTGCGGCGTGTACCGGGCCAGAGGCCAGCACTGCCAGGGCGGCGAGAGACGGAGCCAGAAAACGCATCAGGACTGTCCTTGCGACGTGTCGGAGGAGGCGATCGCGCGCAGGATATGGGCGATCAGCCCGTCGGCGTCGTGATCGAGGAAATGGCCGCCCGGCATGCCGATGACGTGCAGGTTGGCGCGGTGGGGAAGCTGCAGCAGGCGCGGACATAGGCTGTCGCGTTCCGCCCGCCCGTAGATGCAGGTGAACGGTGCCCAGTCCAGCGTCCGTGCGGTCGTCTCGCCGAGATTGTCGGGCATGCCGCGATAGGCCAGCCCGGAGGGGTCGGCACGGAAGAACACCGTTTCGCCGGGCACGACCAACACGATGGCGACGACTTTCGCGCGCAACTCGGCCGGTAGCGCGGCGAGCCCGGTCTGCAGGATGTCCGCGCCGTACGACTGGCCGATCAGGACGATCCGGTCGGATCGCGTCCGCGCCAGTCCGTCGCGCACCGCATCGGCGACGATCGCGTCGACCTGTTCGCGGGTCCGGCGGCGAGCGAACAAAGTCGGGCTGTTGACGGCGTAGACCGGCAGGCCGTGCGCGGCGAGCGTCGGGATCGTATCCGCGCTCATTCCGAAGCGAACGCCCATGTCGCCGGTGAAATAGACCACGCCGATCGCGCGGCGCGGGCCGCTTGGCGATACGACGTGCACCGCATCCGTGTCGAAGAAGCCGGCGCTGGCGAACAGCGAAAAGATGCCGAGCAGGATCAATGCCGCCGCGCCCGCGATGCCGCGCACGTGACGGAACGCGCGCGACGGGCGGGCAGGGGCTGTGGAGCGACGGCGACCGATCATGGACGTTCAGCTAGGCTGCCACGAATAGCCCGGCCGTGACACCGGAATGACATTCGCGTCATGCGCTGCGCCGGTCACGCCCGCGCATCCGCCTCGACGCTGCCGGTCCGCTCCAGCTTGCCCCAGCCCACGCCCAACCCGCTGATCGCCGCGCCGATCGCCTTCAACACCACCCAGTACATCACCTGCCGGTAGATGAAGCGTTGCGCGACCAGCAAATGCGCGGGGTAGCTCTTCTCGCGCGGCTCCAGCCGATAGGCGATCCACCCGCACAGCACGTCGATCGCGGTGAAGGCGATCCAGTACATCGCCATCATGAACACGTCGCTCTGCGTCTGTGCCCAGCCATGCTGCGAAACGCGCACCCACGTGCCGACGATCGAGATGATCAAGGCGAGATCGATCACCGGCGATACCGCGGCGAAGACGATCTGGAACAACCACGCCTGCGGCATGCCGACCAGAGCCAGCCCCTTGGGCGTGCGCGTCCTCATCACGCGGCGGTGCTTGAACAGGCATTGCAGCGTGCCGAAGGCCCAGCGGAAGCGCTGCTTGGCCAGGGCGGTGAAGCTTTCCGGCGACTCGGTCCAGGCGACGGCGTCGACATCGTAGGCGATGCGCCAGCCCGCGCGCTGGATCGCGATCGTCAGGTCCTGGTCTTCGGCCAGCGTGTCGACCGGATAGCCGCCGACCGCGTCCAGCGCCGCGCGGCGCCATGCGCCGACCGCACCCGGCACGACCATCATCGCATCGAATTGCGCCAGCGCGCGGCGTTCGACGTTTTGCGCCGTGACATATTCCACCGCCTGCCAGCGCGTGACGAGGTTGACGCGGTTGCCGACCTTGGCGTTGCCCGCGACCGCGCCGATCGCGGGGTCGGCGAACCAGCGTACCAGTCGCGCGACGGTTTCCTTCTCGAACTGCGTATCCGCATCCAGCGCGACGACGATCTCGCCCTTGGCATAGGTCAGCGCGCGGTTGAGCGCTTCGGCCTTGCCGCCATTGACCAATGTCAGCAGCCGGACGCGCGGGTCCTCGCCGAACGCCGCGGCGACGACCGCGCTGGTCGCGTCGGTCGATCCGTCGTCGGCGACGATCACCTCGATGTGCGCGTCGGTGCTGGCCAGCACCCGCGAGATCGAGGACACGATCACGCGCTCCTCGTTCCATGCCGGGATGATCACCGAAACCAGCCGGTCGGTGTCGAACGGCGGCGGCATGATGCCCAGTTCGCGGCGCTTGTTCCACATCGCCAGTCCGGCCATCACGATCGCGCGCGCAATGCCGAGCGAGATGGCGAGGAAGAACATCCATTTCAGCGTCCAGCCGATGAATGCCAGGAATGCGAAGATCCCGACATCCACGCGGACGGCGAGCAGGTCGTCGCCGGCGATGGTCGGCATCACCTGTTCGCGCGAGAGGCCGGCAAGCTGCGACACCGGCACGAAGCGATAGCCCTTGGCACGCAGCCGGTCGATGATCTGCGGCAGCGCGGCGACGGTTTCCGACCGATCGCCACCGCCATCGTGCAGCAGGATGATATTGCCCGATCGTTCGTCGTCGGCGGACAGCACTTGGCTGACCGTCTGGTCGATGATCGGATTGACTCCGGGGCGTTGCCAGTCGTTCGGATCGACGTGCAGTCCGACGATCGTATAGCCGCGCTCCTGCGCCTGCAGCGCGGGAAACAGCTCGTCTTCCGTGGTCGGCTCGGCATCGCCGAAATAGGGTGCGCGGAACAGCCGCGTGCCGCGTCCGGTATAGGCCTGGATCAGCCGCTGCGTGGCGTTCAGCTCGACGGCGATGCCGCGCGGCGAGGCCAGCGCCATGTTAGGGTGCGTGTAGCTGTGATTGCCGATCTCGCTCCCTTCCTGGACGATCCGGCGCATCAGCAGCGGATGCGCGATGGCATTCTCGCCCACGATGAAGAAGGTGCCGACCGCGCCTTTGGCCTTCAGGATGTCGAGGATCTTCGGCGTCCATGTCCCGTCCGGGCCATCGTCGAAGGTCAGCGCCAGTTCCTTCGGGCGATCGCCGACGCGCTGCACGACGAACGGCGTCGGCAGCTTGGTGTAATCGACCTCGCGGATCAGGCGGTTGGCATCCGCGCGGATCGTGCGGCTGCCGTCGCCCGGGGTCGCGGCGATGCGCAGGATCTCGCCATTGCCCTCGACGTCGACATTGGTCAGCGGGCTGATCTTGCCGATGTCGGGCAGGCCCTTGCCTTGCCAGGTCGCGAGATCCGACCAGACGCCGGGGTCCTCGCTGCCGAGCCGCCACAAGGCGACCGAATTGACTCCCATGGCGTGCGTGACGCGCAGCTGGTTCCACACCGCCGCGGCATCCAGCATCCAGATGTGATGATCCGTATCACCGTCGTTATAGGCAAAGTTGCTGTTGCCGCTGACCGGATCGAACGCGATCTTCGCGCCGCTGTCTTCTGCCGCGCGCCACGCTTCCTCGATCGTCAGCGCATCGACATGCGCGTCCTTGCCTTCGCCGTGCCAGTCATAGCCATAGCTGCCGAACGCGACGATCAGCTTGTCGCGCCCGATCTCCGTCACGGCGGTGCGCAACTGGTGCAGGAACCAGGGTTGCGACGCGATCGGCCCGGCAGTGCCGCCCTGCCAATGCTCGTCGTAATTCATCAGGAATACGCGGTCGGCGACCTTGGCGAAGGCGCGCAGGTCCCAATCCGCGTCGCCGGCCGGAACGGTGACGGTGACGATCAGGTTGCGCGGCGCGAAGATCGTCCGCGCGTCGCGCAGGAAGGCACGATAGTCGGCCAGCGAAGTGGCCGGCAGGCTTTCCAGATCGAACACCGCGCCGATCGCGTGGCGCTTGTCCAGCGCATCGGCGAACTGCTTGAGCAACGCACGTCGCGCCGGCACGTCGTGCATCAGCGCCGCCATGCCCGGGCCATCCCAATTGCCGTCGGCGATGTTCTGCAGCATCGGCAGCACCGCCGGCCGGCGCGGCGAGGTCGCCATGATGATGTCGAAGCGCGGATCCGGCGCCTGCACCAACTGGTGCGTCGGCCCGGCGATGCTGAAGAAGGCCGGCACGACCCAGTTCAACTGGTTCATATGCGCACTCAGCGAGACGCGGCTGGCGTCGTCCCACGGCACGTAGAAACCGACCGACAGCGGCTTGCCGCCGGGCTTGCCGCGCTCGGCCCGCCGCGGCAGCCAGCCGAGCGAGCGCAGGCTGCGACTGATCTTGCGGCGGATCGCGGTGACCTGATCGACCAGCACCGGCGTGGCATGCGCCCGCTCGTAACGGATCGGCAACGGCTCGCCCGAAGGCACGTTGAGGATCGTCAGCGCGAATAGCCCCGCGGCGATGAACAGCGCGGCGATCGCGGCGAACAGGCTGCGGAACGACCAGCGTCGCCGCGTGCCGCGGGCATCGAAGAAAATGGGCTTTGACATGGTCTTGTGCGCAGCCCCTAACCCCGATCCACCTCGCAATTGCGTGTCTGTCAGATGAAATTTCTGTCACGCACCGCGCAGGCACCGGCCCCGACAGGTCCGATACGGTGGTTTACCGCCCGGATCGCGCGCCGTCGAGCGGCGTCGATCGGCCCCGATTTCCGGGGGGCTCAGCCGATCAGCAACCCAGCCAGCGCCGCCGACATCAGATTGGCCAGGCTGCCCGCCGCCAGCGCACGCAGTCCGAGCTTGGCGATCATCGGGCGCTGGTTGGGCGCCAGGCTGCCGGTGACGGCCATCTGGATCGCGATCGAGCTGAAATTGGCGAACCCGCATAGCGAGAAGGTGATCACCGCGATCGTGCGCGGGCTCAACGCGCCCTGCTGCGCGCCGAGGCTGATATAGGCGACGAACTCGTTGAGCACGATCTTCTGGCCGAACAGTCCGCCGGCGATGCCCGCCTCGTTCCACGGCACGTTGAGCAGGAACATGATCGGCGCGAAGACATAGCCGAGCAGGCCCTGGAAGCTCAGCTGCGGGTAGCCGAACCACGCGCCGATCCCGCCGAGCAGGCCGTTGGCGAGCGCGACCAGGGCGACGAAGGCCAGCACCATCGCGCCGACCGCGACCGCCAGCTTGACGCCGGTCTGTGCGCCCTGCGCCGCCGCCATGATCAGATTGGCCGGCTTTTCCTCGTCGTGCGTCGCTTGCGGCAGCGGTTCGCCGGCCGTGCTTTCCGGCACGTCGCCCAGCGGCAATTCGCCCTCGGGCGAGGTGCGGCTGTCGGGCATGATGATCTTGGCCATCAGGATGCCGCCGGGCGCCGCCATGAAGCTCGCGGCGAGCAGATAGTCGATGCGGATTCCCATCGAGGCATAGGCAGCGAGGATCGTACCCGCGACGCCGGCCATCCCGCTGGTCATCACGGTGAATAATTGCGCCGGCGTCAGCCTGGCGAGATACGGGCGGATGACGAGCGGCGATTCGCTTTGCCCGACGAAGATGTTCGCCGCGGCGCACAAGGATTCGACCTTCGACACGCCGATCACCCATTCGATCGCACCGCCGACCCAGCGCACGATCAGCTGCATGATGCCGAGATAATAGAGGATCGAGACGAGGCTGGCGAAGAAGATGATCACCGGCAGCGCGGCGATCGCGAAGCTGCGGCCGCCGACTTCGGGCGTCGCCATGTTGCCGAACAGGAATTCGGTGCCCTTCTGCGAATAGCCGAGCAGGTTGGCGACCCCGCCCGACATCTCGCCGAGGATCATCTTGCCGGCTTCGGAATACAGCACCAGCACCGCGATCCCTGCCTGCAGCGCGAACGCCGCGCCGACGACCCGCAGCCGGATCGCGCGACGGTCGTTCGAAAGCAGGACCGCGATCCCCAGAATCACGGCGATGCCGGCCAGACCGATCAAAAACCTGTTCATCGTACCCCGTAATCCCCGCTCGGGTGGAAGCCCCGCTTATCCCGACGCTTCGCAGCTTTGGCAGGGATTCCGCAACCGAATTGTGTGCCGCACTCGCCGTCGAACCTTGCGGGATGCGCCAGACGGATTGACGCGCCCGCCCGAACCGGTAGCGTCGCCGCGATGGAAACCGGTTCGATCAAGATCTCCCGCTCGCTCTTTGCTTTCTCGATCTTTTACGGCGGCATGGTGTGCATCGCCGGGGTGCTCGGCAACAAACAGGTGTCGCTCGGTCCGCTCTCGGCGCTCGGGCCGCTGTTCGGGCTCGGGCCACTGGCGGTCGAGGCGGGAATCTTCGCCTTCCTGCTGCTGGTGATCGTATCCAGCGCGGTCGCCGAACTGCATGGGCCGAAAGTCGCCAACCAGCTGGTCCGGATCGGGTTCGTGCCGTTGATCGTGTCGATCCTGCTGTCGTGGATCGTCCATTTGCTGCCTGCCTCGCCCGACATGCAGCCGGCCAATCGCGACGCGATCCAACTGGTGCTCGGTGCGACGTGGCGAATCTGGCTGGGCGGGATCGTCGCCTACGGCATCTCGCAGACGCTGAACGTGACGATCTTCGCCGCGCTGAAGGGGCGGGAGGGGAGCCGCCTGCTGTGGTTCCGCGCTGCCATCGCCAGCGTGCTGAGCCAGATCGTCGACACGTTGCTGTTCGCGACGATCGCCTTCTACGGGGTTTTCCCGATCGGCGAACTGATCGCCGGGCAGATGCTCGCCAAGATCGCGCTGTCGGTGATCCTCGTCCCGCCGCTGATCTACCTCGTCGTCGCGCTCGGGCGACGGCTCGACCGCACCGCCTGACGCTTTCGCTCGCCGACGTCAGCCGCTAAGGCGCAGCGCCATGACCGACCATACTCCATCGCCCGCCTTGCTCGCCAAGGCCGAAACGCTCGTCGAGGCGCTGCCGTACCTGCAGCGCTATGCCGGGCAGACCTTCGTCGTCAAATATGGCGGCCATGCGATGGGCAGCCCGGAATTGCAGCGCGATTTCGCCGAAGACGTCGTGTTGCTCAAGGCGGTCGGGATCAATCCGGTGGTCGTGCATGGCGGCGGTCCGCAGATCGGTGCGATGCTGAAGCGGCTCGGCGTCGAATCGCGCTTCGTCGACGGGCTGCGCGTCACCGATGCGGAAACCGCCCAGATCGCCGAAATGGTGCTGGCGGGCAGCATCAACAAGGAAATCGTCGGCTGGATCGGGCAGGCGGGCGGGCGCGCGGTCGGGCTGTCGGGCAAGGATGCCGGCTTCGTCACCGCCGAGAAGGTCGGCCGCAGCACGCCGGACAAGCTGCAGGGGATCGAACGGCATGTCGATCTCGGCTTCGTCGGCGAACCGGTCGGGGTCGATCGGCGGATCATCGACACATTGTCCTCGGCCGGAATCATCCCGGTGATCGCGCCGATCGCGATCGGTGCCGACGGGCATACCTACAACATCAACGCCGATACGATGGCCGGCGCGATCGCCGCCGCTCTGGGCGCATCGCGCTTCTTCCTGCTGACCGACGTCGTCGGCGTGCTCGACAAGCAGGGCGAACTGCTCACCGATCTCGATCCGGCACGGATCGCCGAATTGCGCGCCGACGGCACCGTCACCGGCGGCATGATCCCCAAGCTCGAAACCTGCGTCGCCGCAGTCGAGGGTGGAGTCGACGCGGCGGTGATCATCGACGGGCGCGTGCCGCACGGCATGCTGCTGGAAATCTTCACGCGCGAAGGGGCGGGCACGCTCGTCCACCGCTGACGCCGACGCCGACTTGGGCGCCGCGCATCCGGCACCGCACCTGTCGCCAAACCGTCATCCCGCGGTAGCGTAAGCATCACATGTCCGGCCTATCCTGCGAGTCCCCGAAGCAGGAGTTGCCCCTCATGCACGACACGAACATTGCGTCCGCAACCAACGGCTTGCCGGACATGAACCGCTGGATCGCCGATCTCGGTGCCGTCATCGCCCGCGCCGCCCGGCAGGATCCGATGAGCGCGGACCATAGCTATCGCACCGGCGTCGTGATGCTCGCCTTCACCGTCTATCCGGACGGCGGGATCGCCGATATCCGCGTCGTCGGATCGTCGGGCGATAGCGGGCTCGATCGGCGCGCGGTCGCCAAGCTGCGCCGCGCCGATCCGCTTCCGGCCGGTCCGGAAGAGGCGCGCCCGCGTAGCCATGTCGCCGTGATGAGCGTCGCCGAGCGGATCGGTACCGAGCGCATAGTCGCCCCTGCGCGCCGCACCGCGCCGGACGCGGATCGGGTGCTCGCCACCGCCTGACGCCGCGCCGGATCGGTCGTCCGGCGGTGAAGTGTTGTTCCCCGATGGCCGCATGCGCTATCGGGGGGCGACAACGTTTATCCGGAGACCGTCATTGATCGTCATTCTACAGATCGTCCAGGTACTCCTCACGGTCGTGTGGTGGATCATCATCGTGCAGGCGATCCTGTCATGGTTGATCGCCTTCAACGTCATCAACACCGACAACGATACCGTGCGCACGATCTGGGAAGCGCTGCGCCGGATGACCGAGCCGCTCTACCGACCGATCCGTCGCATCCTGCCCGATTTCGGTGCGCTGGATCTTTCGCCTCTGGTCGTGCTCGTCATCCTGCTGATCCTGCAGAAACTGGTCAGCGCCGGGATCAACCAGCTCATGTTCGGTGTCGCCGCCTCGTCGGTGTGACCGGCCCGGCGACCCCCGGACCGACGTGAGTCGCGGCGCGTGCCCGCCTGGAGCCCTGTCGAGCATGGCCTGGTGGTCGCGGTGCGCGTTACGCCGCGGTCCGCGCGGGAAAGTTTCGGCATGGGGACCGCCGACCATTTCGTCGCCCGGCTGACCGCGGCGCCGGTCGACGGTGCAGCCAATGCGGCGCTGGTCGCGCTGGTCGCCAAGGTCTTCGGCGTCGCCAGGCGATCGGTGTCGATCGTCTCGGGCGACACCGCCCGGCTGAAACGCCTGCAGGTCGACGGCGCGCCGCTGGTGCTGGCGGAGATCGCCCGGCGGCTCTATGAGGCGGCGCCATGAGCGCACAGATCATCGATGGAAAAGCATTCGCCGCGGGCCTGCGGGCGCGGCTGGGCGAGCGGGTTGCGGCGTTCGAGGCGGCCAGCGGCCGCGTGCCGGGGCTTGCAGTCGTACTGGTCGGCGAGGATCCGGCGAGCGCGGTCTATGTCCGGTCCAAGGGCAAGGCGACGCGCGAGGCCGGAATGCAGAGCTTCGAGCATCGCCTGCCCGCCGATGTCGACCAGGACGATCTGCTCGCGCTGATCGATCGCCTGAACGGGGATCCGGCGGTGGACGGCATCCTCGTGCAATTGCCGCTGCCGCCGCAGATCGACGAGCATAAGGTGACGATCCGGATCGATCCGGACAAGGATGTCGACGGCTTCCACCCGGTGAATGCCGGACGGCTGGCGACCGGGCTGGACGGGTTCGTACCCTGCACGCCCGCCGGCTGCGTCATGCTGCTGAAGGACACGCTCGGCGATCTGTCCGGCCTCGACGCGGTGGTGATCGGCCGGTCGAACATCGTCGGCAAGCCGATGGCGCAATTGCTCATCGCGGAAAGCTGCACCGTCACTATCGCCCATTCGCGCACCCGCGATCTGGCGAGCGTCGTGGCGCGGGCGGACATCGTCGTCGCGGCGGTCGGCCGGCCAGAGATGATCAAGGGCGAATGGCTGAAACCCGGTGCGACGGTGATCGACGTCGGCATCAATCGCACCGATGCCGGACTGGTCGGTGATGTCGATTTCGCCGGTGCGATGAGCGTGGCCGGGGCGGTCACGCCGGTTCCGGGCGGCGTCGGGCCGATGACGATCGCTTGCCTGCTGCGCAATACGGTGATCTCGGCGCATCGCCACATGGGCATCGCGTTCGAGGCGTCCGAGCTGTGATCGAACTGTACATCTCGTCGCTGATCACCTTCTTCGTGGTGATCGATCCGCCCGGATGCGCGCCGATCTATGCCGGGCTGACGACCGGCGCGAGTGCGATCCAGCGCCGTTCGATGGCGGTTCGCGCGGTGCTCGTCGCCGCCACGATCCTGCTCGTCTTCGCGCTGTTCGGCGAGGCGCTGTTGCGCGGGCTGGGCATCAACCTGGCCAGCTTCCGCATCGCCGGCGGGATCATGCTGTTCCTCATCGCGCTCGAAATGGTGTTCGAAAAGCGCACCGAACGCCGCGAGGATCGCGCCGCCAAGGTCGCCGCCACGCCGGAAGTGGAGGACGTTTCGATCTTCCCGATGGCAATGCCGATGATCGCCGGGCCGGGTTCGATCGCGTCCGTCATGCTGCTGATGGGCCGGACGCAAGGGCTGGAGGCCTCGCTCGTCGTGCTCGGCTCGCTCGCCACGATCCTGCTGCTGACGTTGGTGGCGTTGCTCGCCGCCGGGCCGATCATGCGGATTCTCGGCGCGAAGATCGAGGCGGTGATCACGCGGCTGCTCGGCGTGTTGCTCGCCGCATTGGCGGTGCAGTTCGTGATCGACGGGGTGCGGATCAGCCTGACCTGACGGCCCGCGCAGCATCGGCATCGGCGGACAGGTCTATCCGCCGGCTGCCGCCGTCTTCATTCGATATGCCATAACCGGAACGGCGACTTTGCCGGCAGCGGCAGCGGCTTGAGCCAGTCGGGCCGCCTGTTGTGCGCCAGCTGATCGTAGAAGCCGCCGGGATTGCGGGCACGGTAGACGGTCGATTCGGCCATGTTCGGGCAGACCAACAGCAACGTCGCGCCATATTTCCGCGCGATCGCGCGGAAGTTCGCCGCACTGCGCGAAAAGGCATGCTGCACGTCGAGGATCTGCTCGCCATTGCGGTGATAGGGCCCGGCGACGGCATTGTGATGCGTCAGCACGATCAATCGCGGTCCGAGGTCGACGAACGTCAGCACCGTCTGCTTGGGATAGCGATCCAGCGCGCGCATCGCCGGCAGCGTCAGGCACAGGCCGGTCGAGCGGTTGACCGCCTGCGTGCGCTTGCTCGGGCGATCGGGCGCGGTGTAGTTCCATTTCCAGCCGAACAGGTCGAAGCTCTTCGGCGTGACGATCAGCCCGGCGAACAAGCCCGATACGGCGAGGAACGCGGCGACCGTGCCGAACACGCGGACCAGCATGTAGCGCGAATTGAGGCACCACGGCAGGATCACCCAACCCAGGGCGACCGCCCCCGGCACCGCCAGCATCTGCGCGGCGGGACCGGCGCGGGTCTGCCACAACAGCATCAGTCCGGCGAAGGTCGAGAACATCAAGACCGGCACCCAGCCGGTGATGTTGGCGGCGTGGCGCGCGCGCCACGTGGCGAACGCGGCGCCGAGGATCCCGATCACCGGCAGGGCGACGATCGGGAACGCCATACGGAACGGGTGCTTGTAGACCGGCCGGGCCTCGCGGACATTGTCCAGCCAGGTCCGCGCGAGTTCGGGCGAGACCTGTTCCGGCCGGCCCAGGCATTGCGGGAACAGATAGGCGAACCCACCCGCGACGATCGCCGCGGCGATGAGCGCGAGCGCCAGCCGCTGCCAGCGTTCGGCCGGGCTCAGCCGTCCCATCGCGTAGAGCAATGCGCCGCCGACGACCATCACGCTCAGCCACACCGGAGTCAGCGCGTCGCAGCGCAGGACCTGGTTGGCGTTGGAGGCGAACACGACGAAGCCGCTCGCGCTGCCCGCCGCCAGCGTCAGCGCGTAGATCATCAGTCGCTGCGCCTCGGCGCGGTCCCACACCCAGCGCAGCCCGATGATCGCGCCAGCCATCGCCGCATAGGGCAGCATCTCGAGACCGATGGTGAGCGAGAACGCGCTCGCGCAGCCGACGATCGCGCCGCCACGCGCCTGTTTCGGATCGGACAATCCCGCCACCGTCAGGCTCAGCATCGCCAATTGCCAGCCGTGATGGTCGATCCGGTCCGGCATGAACATCAGCATCGTCGCGGTGCAGCCGACCAGGAAGACGATCGCCAGCGGCCATGCCACCGGGCTGACCAGCCGGCGCACCGTCGCCGCCAGCCCGATCATCGCGAGCGACAGCGGCAGCAACGGCGCGATGCCGCACGCCATCCGTTCCGCCTCGCCGGTGCCGACGAACGGCCGGAACAGCAGGATCATCCCGGCGATCGGCAGGTCGACCAGCCGGCTCCAGTGGATGTCGAACCCCTTGGGCGGGCTGAGACGATATTGCCGCAGGTCGTACCAGCCCTGCCCGTCGAGCAGCGCGCGCACCTGCGCCAGCCGCATATTGTCGTCGGTATCCCCCAGCGACAGCCAGTGGATCGAATTCCACCGGTCGAACAGGTACCAGGCCATCAGCAGCACCCAGGCGATCAACGTCAGCCGCAGCCAGTTGCGGTCCAGTTCGTCTCGCAACTGCACGCCGGATTTTGCAGGTTCGTTCAAAATGCTTTCCTCGCCCCTCTGCGCGCTCTACTGCCACTGCCACAAAGGGCAAGGCAGGCGTGACCGCAATCATCAGACAGTTCGATAGCCTGCGCGCGAGCGGGATGCTCGGCCAGCTCGTCCGGTTCGGCATCTCCGGCGTGATCTCGACGCTCATCTATCTCGCGGTGTTCCTGCCTTTGACGCATTGGGTGTTCCTCGGCGCGAAGGCGGTCTACGCCGTGCCGCCTGCCTTCGCCGTCGCCGTCACCGCCGGATATTTCCTGCACAGCCGCTGGAGCTTCAAGGGCCACGGCACGCGCGAACCCGGCGGCAAGCAGCAGCTTCAGTTCGTCGCGGTACAAGGGTCGGGCGTCGCGCTGAACGCTTTGGTCACCTGGATCGGCACCGCGCATCTCGGCTATCCCGCCTGGGTCACGGTGTTGCCCGCCGTCGGGCTGGCGACGATCTTCACCTTCATCCTCAATCGCTGGCTGGTGTTCGGCTGATATGACCAAAATCCATGGATAGGATCGTCTACGACCGGATGGCGGCGCACGATTCCACGCATTGGTGGTACCGCGCGCGCCGCGACATCCTCGCCGATTACCTGACGCGCGAAGGCCGACTGCCGGATCACGCGCGCATCCTGGAGATCGGCTGCGGCACCGGGCACAATCTGCCGATGCTGGCGAGCTTCGGCAGCGTCGATGCGATCGAGATCGATCCCGCGGCGCGCGACATCGCGTCGCTCCGGCTCGGCCGCCCGATCGGCGCCGCGCCGTTGCCGATCCTGCCAGGCGTCGAGCGCAACGCGTACGACCTGATCGCCGTGCTGGATGTCGTCGAACATATCGAGGACGATGTCGCCGCGCTGAAGGCGATGGCGACATGCCTCAAGCCGGGCGGCAAGATCCTCATCACGGTGCCGGCGCATCAATGGCTGTGGAGCGCACATGACGTGGTCAACCATCATCACCGGCGCTATTCGAAGAAGACCCTCGTCGCGGCGATCCGCAAGGCCGGGCTGGAACCGCGCAAGCTGGGCTATTTCAATTCGTTACTGTTCCCGCTTGCCGCGGCGGCGCGTTTGCTCGGGCGCGTGACGGGACGTGACGACAGCGATGATTCGCCACCGCCCAAGGCCGTGAACAGCCTGTTCGAAACCATCTTCCGGATGGAACGGCATCTGGTCGGGCGGGTGCCGATGTCGCCCGGCGTGTCGATCATTACGCTCGCCGAACCCGGGCGCTGAGCCCCGCGCTCGGGTTCACTCCATCCGGGTGACGCGCGCTTCCACCGGCCCGGGCGATACGGAGGGCGCGCGCGGTTCGGCGCGGTAGCCCAACGTCGCGGTTCCCTGCACCGGTCCGGCGATGTCCGACACGAGATAGAGCGGGCGTCGCTTCGATTCGACGTAGAGCCGGCCGAGATATTCGCCGATCATGCCGAGCACGAACATCTGCACCGCGCCGATCGCCACGACGATCAGCATCGTCGAGGTCCAGCCCTGCACCGCGCTGCCGGAAAGGAATCCGACCGCGATATAGACGAACAGCAATGCCGACATGCCGGTCAATGCGAGCCCGATATGGCTGGCGAAGCGCAGCGGCGCGGTCGAGAAACCGGTCACCGCGTCGAAGGCGAGCCGCACCATCTTGCCGAGCGGATAGTTCGTTTCCCCGGCGTGACGCTCCGCGCGGTCGTAGAGGAACGGGACCTGGCGGAAGCCGATCCACGCCACCATCCCGCGGATGAAGCGCGCCTGTTCGGGCAGGCTCAGGAACGCATCGAGCGCGCGGCGGCTCATCAGGCGGAAGTCGCCGGTATCCAGCGGGATCGGCGTATCCGTCAGCCGGTCGAGCATGCGGTAGAAGATCGCCGCGGTCAGCTTCTTGAACACCGTCTCGCCCTCGCGCTTGCGGCGCACGGCATAGACCACGTCGGCATCCTGGCTGGCCATCGTCACGCGCATCTCGGCGAGCAACTCGGGCGGATCCTGCAGGTCCGCATCGATGATCAGGATCTGCTGCCCGGCACACAGATCGAGCCCGGCGGTGAGCGCGAGCTGATGCCCGTGATTACGCGACAGGTTGATCGCGACGAGGTGCGGGTCGCCTGTCGCGAGCCGCTGCATCGTCGGCCAGCTATCGTCCCTCGACCCGTCGTTGATCAGGACGATCTCGTAATCCTCGCCCACCGCCGCCCGTGCCGCGCCGGAAATGCGCGCATGCAGCACGTCGAGACAGGCCGCCTCGTTATAGCATGGGACGACGATGGACAGGGCCGGACGCTTCATCCCGCCGTCAATAGCGTGGCCGGGCGGCGGCGTCACTCGCGAGATTGCAGGGAAGCGTCATCGTTCGCCAGGTCGCGCTCCGCGAGCCTGCGGCCGCCGCGCCGGGCCAGCGTCACGGTGGTGGCGAGATCCATCATCACGTTGCCCAGCGTGCGGACGATATCGGGCATCGTCTCCACCGCGACGAGCAACCCGAGCGGAGCGACCGGCGCGCCGATCGCCGACGCGACCGGAGCGATCGCGCTGACATAGCTGACCGTGCCCGGCAGGCTGACCGATCCAAGCGAGGTCAGCGTCGCCACCACCGCGCCGACCGCCAGCGTGCCGGCGGTCAGCGGCACGTCGAACCAGATCGCGATGTAGATCGCCACCGCGAAGTTCATCGCCGGCCCCGTCGCGCGGAAGATCGCCACCGCCAGCGGAAGCGTCACGCCCGAGGTCGTCACCGGCACGTCCAGCTCGCTCGCGCCCTCGACCATCGCCGGCAGGGAGGCGAGCGAACTTTGCGTGCTGATCGCCACCGCCTGCGCGGGCAATGCCGCCTTGACGTAGCGCCCGAGACCGATCTTCCCGCCGAACACGGCCAGCGGATAGGCGCAGACCGAAACCGACAGCCCGACCGCCATGATCGTCAGGATGTAATGGATCAACGCCCCGAACGCGCCCGTCCCGGCTTTTGCGCCAACCACCAGCGCCAGCGCGAACACGCCGATCGGCCCGACCCACAACACCCATTCGATCACCACCAGCATCGTCTCGCGCACCGCGGTGAAGAAGCTCGTCAGCAGCGTGCGCAGGTCGGT
>Ga0160428_1001243_pt1 | contig 20392 bp, 13 predicted proteins | sample SolpanmetagenomM_FD_108198 | JGI IMG/M metagenome (GOLD analysis project Ga0160428, IMG submission 108198) | Solar panel surface microbial communities from Lawrence Berkeley National Laboratory, California, USA - M | ecosystem: Engineered > Built environment > Solar panel > Unclassified ... | reverse complement strand
GTGTCGGACGCACGGAGCGGAAACGAGCGCTGGCTGGACGGGATGGAGCGACTGACGTTCCTGCGCGGGCATGCTCGTTTCACCGGCCCCGATACGCTGACGGTCGATGACGAGCCGATCGGCGCGCCGCATATCTTCCTCAACGTCGGCGGGCGCGCGAATGTGCCGCCAATGCCGGGAATCGGCGACGTGCCGCATCTCGACAATACCGACATGGTCGCGCTGGATACCGTGCCGGAGCATCTGATCGTCGTCGGCGGCAGTTATATCGGGCTCGAATTCGCACAGATGTTCCGGCGGTTCGGCGCTCGCGTGACGATCGTCGAGCGTGGCGAACGGTTGGTCGGGCACGAGGACGAAGACGTCTCCGCCGCGATCCGAGACATCCTGGAGGCAGAGGATATCGCCGTCCGCACGGGCGCGGATTGCATCGCGCTCGCCCGGCACGAGGATGGCGTCGCGGTTTCGATGTCCTGCACCGAGGGTGATCCGGTCGTCACCGGCAGCCACGTGCTGCTGGCGATCGGGCGGCGCCCGAATACCGACGATCTCGGGCTCGATCGGGCCGGGATCGCCACCGATGGCGACGGCTATATCGTCGTGGACGATCGGCTGGCGACCAACGTGCCGGGCATCTGGGCGCTCGGCGATTGCAACCGTCGCGGCGCTTTCACCCACACCGCGTATAACGATTTCGAGATCGTCGCGGCGAACCTGCTCGACGACGAAGACCGTTCGCTGGCGCAACGGATTCCGGGATATGCGCTGTATATCGATCCGCCGCTCGGCCGCGTCGGGATGACCGAGGCGCAGGCGGTGGCCAGCGGCGAACCGATCCTCGTGTCCATGCGGCCGATGACACGGGTCGGGCGTGCGGTCGAAAAAGGCGAGACGCTCGGTTTCATGAAAGTCGTGGCGCATGCGCGGACGAAAAGGATCCTCGGCGCGGCGATCCTCGGGACGGGCGGGGACGAGGCGATCCACGGTATTCTCGACATGATGAATGCGGATCAGCCGGTCGCGGCATTGCGCTGGGCGGTGCCGATCCATCCGACCGTTTCCGAACTGATACCGACTTTATTGCTCGACCTGCACACGCCGCCCTCCGACAAACCTCGGGAGAAAAACGATGACTGATGGCTGCACGCACCATGCGACGATCCGTGAGGTCGAGCCGGGCTCGCTCGGCTGCGAGGAATGCCTGAAAATCGGCAGCGCGTGGCTGCATCTCAGGCTGTGTCGCGCCTGCGGTCATGTCGGGTGCTGCGACGACTCGCCGCATCGTCACGCCACCGCGCACCACAAGGCGACCGGTCACCCGATCATCGAAGGCTATGATCCGCCCGAAGGGTGGGGCTGGTGCTATGTCGACGACGTGATGGTCGACCTCCCCGACCAGACTCCGCAGCGCGGTCCGATCCCGCGATATTACTGATCGCTCGCCGGGCCCTTGCCGGCGCGCGGTCGTTCAGGTGACCCCGAAGGTCCAGCCCTCGGTCCGGGCGATGTCTTTGGTGAGGGCGGGCGGGTGCCACAGGTCCTGCCGGTCGGCGACGGCGCGCAACCACGCCGCCGTCAGGATCGCGTCGCTGCTGTGATCGTCGATCGGACCGAGGCCACTTGACGGCTCGCTGCCGATCGCGATCAATGCCGCGTCCAGTTCGGCGTACGTCTTCATCTTGGTGCGACCCTTCGTGCGGCCGGCGGCGATCGCGGCGATGCTGGTGTAGATCTCCACCATCATCGACCCGGCGGTCGCGCGATCGAACGGCCAGAACGGCAGGATACCGTCCAGCCGGTGCAATACGCGCATTCCGGTCAGGCTGGATTTGCCGACCTGGGCCGCACCGACGAGGTTGAAATTGCTGTACGGGTTGAGGCCCTGCAGCTTCTGCGCCTGCTCCGTCACCCGGAGCCGCCCGTGACGTTCGAAGAACTCGCCCTTGCGACCGCCGTGGCGGCGATAATGGCGCGATGCTTCGGCGTGATCGACGAACGATGCCGCTGACAGATGCGCGTCGTCCGCGCAGATACGATCGACCAGTGCCCAGAGCGATCGCGCATCCGGCGGGCTTTCGCTCCAGCCCGGGAAGAAGGCACCCATATCCGAAAAGGGCAGCGACGGCCCGAGATCAAGCCCGACGAGTGTGTCCGCCGGCATGGCGTCGGTCAGCCAGTCGAGCGCCTTTTGCCGCGACCATCCACCCTCGGGAAGGATCAGTTTGGGTGCGCCGCTTCCGAGGTCGCAGATGGCGACGGCAATACCGTCCTGGCGCGGTCCGACCGCACCCGACCAGTCGATCGCGGCGAAATGCGCGAAGCGCGTCAGGGTCGCCACCTTGGTTCGAGCCACCGCGCGATGTCCCGGACGATGCGTTCTCCCGTCCATCGATGATCGTCAAGCGGGGTATCCGCGGTCTTTGCCGACGCCGCGGAGACGCGGACAGGCGGTGGGATTACGCTACGCAAGATCGTCGCTTTCGAACAAGGCGCGCAGATACAATCTACCTGTCGGACAAGGAGGATGCCGTCGCTGTTGTACGTTGCGGAGCTGCCGCACGTCGGCTCGATCGATTAGCGGCGTCGAGAACATGGTGTCAACGATCGGCGATCACCGTATCCTGGCCGCCGCAACGGGATTGTTGCCCCATAGTCTGGCGTAGGACCAGCCTGATAGATCCTCGACCACTGCGGCATGGTGCGGATCGGCCGGTTGCCGCTCGCCGCGCCGGAAGCGTTCGATCTCGTCGAGCAGGATGGCGTGGGTGCGCGGGTCGAGGCGGAAGCGGGTCGATACCAGCGACCCGAACGCCAGCATCGCCAGCGTGCCGACGCCCAGCACCCCGACGATGGCGGCGATGGCGGTCGGGCTTTGCGTGGTCGCTTTCGACACGAAGCCGGACACGCCCATCACCTGCCCGACGAGGATCACCGCCAGCGCCTGGCTCATCTTGCGGACGAAGGTCATGACCCCGGCGAACGCGCCCTCGCGGCGGCGGCCGGTGACGATCTCGTCGACGTCGGCCATGTAATTGTAGGTCGCCCACGGGATGTAGTTGAGCGCACCGCGGCCGAGGCCGGCGAAGACGACCGGCAGCCAGAACAGCGCCGACGTCGCCGTGTAGCCGGCGGCATACATGGCGAGGAAGATCACCACGCCGATCGCGAAGCTGAGCGCGGCGAAGCGGTAGGCGGCGGCGGGCGACAGGCGCAGCGCGAAGTTGATCGCCAGCACCACCGCGATCAGCTGCACGATATAGGTGACGCCGACGAGCTGCCCGACGATGGCGGTCGATCCGGCGAGCGCGAAGATCACGAAATAGGTAAAGGCGGCGTTGTAGATATCCTGGCTGATATAGCCGCCGAGATACATGCCGAGGTGCAGCCGGAATGCCCGGATACGCAGCGTCGAGAACAGGTTGCGGTACAAAGCCGCGAACGCCGCGCCGAGCGTCGGCTTGTCGCGGGCTTCGGCTTCGGCGAGTTCGGGCGGACGCTGGCGTTCCCAGCTGAAGGTATAGAGCAGACCCGCGGCGCCCATGAACAGGGCGGAGAAGATGATACCCATGTAGAGGTAGGTATCGAAGCTGTCGGGGCCGAGATACGCGATCAGCCATGCGGGCAGGAACGCCGCGGCGATGGCGGAGCATTGGCCGCACAGGATGCGCGCGCCGGCGAACTTCGCCTTGGTCTTGTAATCGGTCGCCATTTCCGACGCGAGCGTCTCGTACGGGATGATCTCCATGGCGTAGACCATCTCGAACAGGACGTAGGTGACAAGGTAATACCAGAAGCTCTGCCCGGCGACCCACATGATCGCGAACGAGGGCAGTAGCGGGATCGCGGCGAGGATGAAGAAGCGACGACGGCCGAACTTCCGCCCCAGCCATGTCCGGCCGATATTGTCGGAGACATGGCCGATCAGCGGGCTGGTGAACGCGTCGAGCACCCGCGCGACGCCGAAGATGATCGTCGCCTGCACCGCGGAGAGGCCGCAGAAGCTGGTGTAGAAGATCAGGATCCACGTGCTGATGACCGCCATCGACCCCGCGCCCAGGACATCGTTCGAGCCATAGGCGAGCAGGGTGTACCAGCGCACCGGGCGCGAGGGCGCGGTGGGCAGGACGGGGGCGGCGGCGATCGGGTCGGTGGCCATGTGCTCTCCTTTAGCCCCTCCTCTTTAGAGGAGGGGTTGGGGTGGAGGAGTCGCGGACGCTGGTCTCGGTGAGACGTCCCCCACCCCCCGACCCCTCCCCTGAAGGGGAGGGGCTTTTGTTCGTGTCAGATGTACGTGCGCAGGAATTCGGCCAGCGCGACCATCGCGAGGCTCTGGCCGTAGGGCATCGAGGTGAGGGCGATGTCCTTGTAGAATTGCTGCGTGTCGCCCATCGCGGTGCCGAAGCTGACCTGCTTCAATTCGCCGGCATCGTCGATGTTGGCGAGGACGCCGCGGACGGCCTTGATACCGACCGCCTCGTAACGGCGCGGCAGATAGCCCTTACGCACGCCCTTCAGGATGCCGTAGGCGAAGCCGGCGGTGGCCGATGCCTCGAGGTAGCTCGACGGGTCCATGATCAGCGTGTGCCACAGGCCCGTGTCCGCATCCTGCGTCTCGGCGAGGGTCTTTACCTGCGCCTCGAGCGTGTCGATCAGGAACATGCGCAGCGCATCGCCCTGCGGCAGATCGAGGATCTCGATGATCTCGGGGATCGCGATCGTCACCCAGCAATTGCCGCGTGCCCACAGCGCCTCGGCGAAATTGTGCCGGCCGTTAAAGTCCCAGCCGTGGAACCACAGGCCGGTCTTCTTGTCGAACAGGTACTTGATGTGGACGAGGAACTGGCGCTTCGCCTCTTCGATATACTGCGGGCGGTTCAGCAGCAGGCCGATCTTGGCGAGCGGCAGCACCGACATCATCAGCGTGTCGTCCCACATCTCGCCCGGATTCTCGTCGTTGTAGACGATGTGCTGGAACCCGCCCTCTTCGGTCTTGGGCAGACCGTCCGGGGCCATCAGCCATTCGGCCCAGGTATCCAGATACGGGATGTAACGGGGGTGGGGCTCGTGCTCGTAGAGGTAGGCGAGCGTGATGAACGGCGCGACGGTGTTGATGTTCTTGGTCGGCGTGCCCTCGGCGAAGCGATCCTCGAACCATTGCTTGATGATCGCCAGCGCGGCCGTGTCGCCGGTCTGTTCGTAATAGCGCCACATGCCGAACAGGCCGACGCCGTGGGTCCATTCCCAGCCGGCCCAGCCCTTGGTGTCGATGATCCGTCCGTCTTCGAGGTGGAGCAGGAACTCGCCGGTCTCGTCCTTGATGTTGACGAGGTTGTCCATCAGCCTGGCGATGGCGGCGGTGACCTCCTGGCGGGGGATGTCGTGGGTGAGGGCGGCCAAGTTACTTCTCCTGATTGAGATCGGCGGGGCGGAACGGCGCAGCGACCCGCCGCACGGGGAGGCCGCCGCGCACGGTGCGTAGGGTGACGAGCTTCACCGGTTCCAGCACGTCGCCGGGGGCGCCATCCGACGTGACGGCGAGCGCGATGGTGTTGGGGCCGTGGTGGTCGAGGATGCCTTCGGGGACCGGGAAGATCCGTTGCGGGCCGACATGGGCGATGAACTGGCCCATGTTCCAGCCGTTGACGAAGATCAGCGCACGGTATCTCGCGACCGAACGCGGGGTGTCGGTGTCACCGAATGCGACCGCGACCGTCGTGTCCTGCCCCTCGGGCAGCGTGAGGTCGAAGCGGCTGCGATACCAGGTGGTGCCGGGCTGCACGTCGGTCGCGGCGGTCCATCCGGAATCGTCGAAGCCGGGCAGGTGCCAGCCGTTGCGCTCGCCGTACTGGCCGCCGTTGTTGGCGGCGCCGCGGGCGGGATCGGGCAAGTCTTCGCCACCCTGCTTGCCCTGGATCTTCCACGCGATCGGCACGCCGAAGCTGCGACCGCCGGGTGCCTCGATCGAGGCGGAGATCAGGCCGCGCGCTTCCTTGTGGTAATCGTCGCTGTCGAGGTCCCAATTGTGGCCGTTGTTGCGGACCATGATGCTGACGACGTGTTCGCCGGGCGCCTGCGCGGCGGCGGGCAGGTCGAAGCGGGCGCCCCCGGTGGTGATCGGGCGGGGCAGGCCGGCGGGAAGCTCGTTCTGGCCGACGAACTGGCCGTCGACCCAGACCTGCACCATGCCGGAGCCACCGGCGCCGTAGAAGAGCGCGATCTGCCTTGCGTCGGGCGTGCCGGTGAAGCGGCCGCGATACCAGACGTCGCCGTCGTGGAAGCCATAGGCGTCCATCGACAGGTTGGGTTGGCCGTCCGGACGCGCGGTGGTGCTGGCGTAGGGCTTGCCCGTCGTCGCCTGCCACGCGCGGTCGTCGAAGCGGGGCTGCGCCTCGGGCGAGCCATAGGCGCTGCGCCATGTCAGCGCCGGGAGTGTGACGGGCGCGGGGCCGGCGAGCGGCTGGGTGGCGATGCGGCTGCCGATCGCGGTGGCACGCATTGCGATCGGATGGCCGTTCCAGCGTATGTCCTTGAAGGTCGCGGGCGCCCAGACCTCCAGCGTCGTCGCCTCCCGCGTGTCGCCGGTCAGGTCGAGCGTACCGCCGTCCTCCTGCGAAGGCAGGAGCCCAGGGTCGCGAGCGTCACGCTTCCGGCTCCGGGTGCCTGCATTCGCAGGAACACGGGCCACGCTGCGCACCAGCGCGGGGCCGCGGACGAGGGCGGGGCCCTGTCGCCAGTAGCGCACCGCCTCTGCCTCGTCGGCGAGGATCAGGGTGAGCGGCGGACGGCCACCGCCTTCGATCCGCACGACCGCACGACCGGCGTGCGGATAGTTCAGGCGCAGGTCCCCCTTGGCCGCGTCGAACCCGCTGGTCGCCTGTCCTTCGAGGACGCGCACCTGCGGCGCGGACGTGTAGCGCAGCACCGTCTCGCCGGTCTCGCCGGCGCGGCCATAGAGCAGCAGCAGGTCGCTGCCGTCGGCGGACAGCGCCGCCTGCAGCTCGGATGTCGAATAGACCAGCCGCTGCTTGCCGACCGTGACGCCCGCGACCAGCCATTTGGCGTCGAAACCGTTCAGCCGCATGGGTTCGGCGGCGGGGAAGGTGTAGCGGCCGTCGGGCAGGTCGGCGGTGATCGTGAAGCGGTCATCGGTGCTCCCGTTCGACGGCTTGTGCGTCACCATCAGGAAACGCGCATCGGTTTCCGGACTCTTGTCGTGATAGACCTGTACGTTGGGCGAGGACACGATTGGTTCGCCCGCCGGGACCATGCCGGCGAGGTCCGGAACGGTGGCGATCAGGCCGCCCAGTTGCTTCATCTCCTCCGCCTTCGCGCGCAATTCGCGCGGTTCGGAGATGGCGGAGCCGTAATCGTAGCTGGTGAACACCACCGGGGCAGGGAGCCAGCCCCAGCTGGTGCCGCCATAGCCCATGTAGACGCTCTGGATGTCGATGCCGTTGGCGAGGTTGGTGCCGTAGAACACGCGCTGGAAACGCTTGCCGCGCTGGATCGCGTTGCATGCGTAGCCGCCGTTCGATCCCCAGTAATCGAACCAGCCGCCGCCGAATTCAGCGAGGAACGCCGGCGTGTCCGGCGAGGCGGAGGCGCCGCCCTTCGCACCGCCGGTGCCGTAATAGCCCCAGTCGGGCGCGGCCGAACCGCGCGTCGGCTTGCCCTGTACCGTACAGGTGCCGCCGGGATAGCCGTCGAACGCGTACAGGTCGTTGGGGCCGTGGACGACGTTCTCGACCTTGCTGCTTTCCGGCACCCAATAGCCGTTGCGGCCCTGGTCGTTGTGGAACAGCGGCACGGTGATACCGTCGGCGCGCGCCCTGGCGTAAAGGTGGTCCATGTAGCGGCGCTGCGCCGGGGTGGTGAGGGCCAGCTCGTTCTCGATCTGGTGCAGGATGACGGTGCCCTTGTGGCCCTTGCCATCGCCGTTGATCTGGTGGCGGGCGATGATCGCGTCGATCCGGCCGAGCCATTCGTCCGCCGCCGCCATATAGGCGGGATCGTCGGTACGGGCGCGGCCGCGCTGGTTGACCAGCCAGCCGGGGAAGCCGCCGCGCGACAGCTCCGCATTCACATACGGACCGGCGCGGGTGATGACGTAGAGCCCTTCCTCCGCCGCCTCCCGCAACACCCGGTCCATGTCGCGGATCCCGGTGAAGTCGTACACCCCCTGCTTCGGGCTGTGATAGCCCCAGTCGAAATAGAGCGCGACGGTGTTGAAACCGCTCGCCTTCAGCTTTTGCAGCACGTCGCGCCACAGGTCGGGACTGGGCAGGCGGAAGGGGTGGAATTCGGCGGACCAGATCACCTGTCGCTTGCCGTCGATCATCAGCGAGCGCGCGTCGTAGCTGACACGGCCGAAGGTCTTGACCGGCGCGGCGAGGTTTTCGGTGGGCTTGGCGACCTGGGCCGATGCTCCGACCGGCAGCAGCGCCGTGACAAACGTCAACGCGAACCGTCGCGCACGATCAATCATGATGGAAGATCAGTGGGAGCGGCCATTCCTTCGGCCGGTTGTCCGCGCCGGTTTCCATCAGGGGGGCCATATATTCCCACCAGCGCTGCATGACCGGGTGATCGGGCAGCGCTTCGTGAGTATTCGTCTCGGCAAGCGTCAAAACCGCGAACAGCGCCAGCGACGTATCGTCGACGAAGATCGAATAATCGCGGATACCGCTGTCGGTCAGCAGCATCGACAGCTCGGGCCAGATTTCGTCATGGCGTCTGCGGTATTCGTCCACCATGCCGGGCTTCAGCTGCATCCTGAACGCGAGGATCGACATCGCACTCTCCCCAACCCACTATGTGGTATTGCCTCATACGATTTGGTAAGGCCGCCCGGCGTTCAGGTCAAACGGTAACCGCGCCAGAGCGGCGTCCGCCTGATCGAAAGCCTGGCCGCATCTCCTATCGCGATCGGCGGGCGTGCATCGAAGCGATTCGTATTCAGATCCAGCCGGTCGATCGCCAGCCCCTTGGCGTGCCGCACCCACAGGCCCCAGGCCGGCGATATGCCGAACATGCCTGGTTCGGGATAGGCGTCGGCAAGTTCCCGGGGTCGTCGCATCGCGTCCGTCAGACTGCCACCGCCGCGATAGGACAGATGGATGCGAGATAGCGTTATGTCCTCGATTGGATGGCCGGGCAGCCCGGCGATCGTTGCCGCGAAGCGGTGGTCGATCCCGGTCGCGTCGATGTCGCTAAGCGACACGCCCCGGATCGTTCCGACCCCGGTTCCGGCCGGCCCCCGCCGACGAGCGCCGAGCCGCAAGAACAAGGGTGCCGTGGTCACGTCGCGCATCGTGATGCGGCGGACGACGACATCCTCCATCGCGCCGCCGTCGACCGTTGCTAAAGCGAGCCCGCGGCAGTGTGTGAAACTGCAATCCTCGATCAGGACGTGGCGGTATCCACCATTGCTTTCGGTGCCGAGCTTGATCCGCCCGGTGACGCGGTCGCGATCCGGCGCGAGTAGCTGTGTCTTTCGCCGTGTTCCGTCCAGCATCGTGCCGAGGTCGTAACCCGACACCGCGCACTGGCGGATGGTGACGTCTTCCGAACCGATCGGGCGGCCGAGCGCGAGACTGCTTTTGATGACGATCGCATCGTCGTTCGGCGTGTTCACGCGGCACCGCTCGACGACGGCGTGCCGTACGCAGTCCAGATCGATACCGTCGCGCTCGGTGTCGATCGTCAGATCGTGGATGTGCACGTCGCGCGTTCCCGTGGCGAGGATCGCGAAATGCCCGCATTTCAGCATCGAGAAACCCGACAGGCGAATGTGGCGGCCGTTCCTGAACGCGATCGCCTTGTTGCCCTGTCCGATCATGTGCGCAAGATCCGGCTCGAGCCAGGCGATTTCGGTGGTGCTCATTCGTCGCATCGATAGCGGTCGCTCCCCGGTTTGGTCCGTCCAGCGGGCGCCGGGTCCGTCGCGCGTCAGCCCGAGTCCGTGGATCAGGCCAGGACCGACGATCGCCACATTCTCGACGTCCTCGCCCCAGAAAAGGCTGTTGCGCCAGTGGCTGTGGCCGAAGTCCTGATACATCTGCCCGCCACGGTCCTCGGGAAGATCGTAGCGGCCGGCATGCCGCGCCGGATCTGCTGCCTCGATCACCGCACCTTCGGCGAGTTCAACCGTCACATCATTCTTCAACCGGATCGAGAAGCACAGATACCGGCCCGCCGGGATCCGTACGGCACCGCCGTGCTGCGCCGACGCAGCAACGATCGCCGCATTGATCGCAGCGCTATCTAACGTCCGGCCGTCGCCGCGGGCACCGTAATCGCGAACGTCTATCGTCATTGCGGCGTGGGCGGGGCGGGGGACACGCCCGAAGGCGAACCGCAAACCGAACGCAAGACGTACCGTCTTGCCTTCCTGCGACATCGTCTTCCTCCGGGGCCTATTCGGTCTGCGGCTCGAAACCGAGCGCACGGCTGATCGCGCCCGCGGTGTCGCGCACTTCGTCGCTCAGCGCGGTCATACGATCGTCGCTCATATATTGCGCAGCGCTCGACACACTGATCGCGCCGACGATCTTGCCCGCGGCATCGCGGACCGGGGCGGCGACACAACGGATCTGGTCTTCGTTTTCCTCGAGATCGAACGCGCGGCCGCTGGTCGCATAGCCCTGCATCCGCTCGAACCACACGGTCGCATCGGCCTTCGGCGCTCCCGCAGCCTGGTCGCTGTCGAAACGCTCCCGCCAATAGGTCGGCGAGGAGTCGATCATCAAGGCCTTGCCGAGTCCGGTCGAACTGAGCGGCTGACGATCGCCGACCTTGCTGGAGATCGTGATTCGCCGCCGGCCCGGCACTTTGTCGAGGTACAAGGCGAAGTCGCCGTCGAACACGCCGAGATGCACGGTATCTTCGGTCGAGGCGGCGAGCTCCTCCAGAAACGGCCGTGCGACCTGCACCAGATCGGCCTGCGCCTGCGCGAGCGTACCGAGCAGCAGCAGCTTCGGCCCCAGCCGGTACCCGGCACGCGGTGTGAAGGCGAGATACCCGCGATCGACCAATGCACTCAACAACCGGTGCGTCGTGCTCTTGGTCAGATCCAGCTTCACCGCCAACTCGCCCAGCGTCATGACGTCGTGACTGACCGCCTCGATCAGGTCCAGACCGCGCATCAACGTCTGGCTACCGGCCCCGACGGCATTGCCGGTCGCGCCCATTTTATCAGTATTAGGGGATAAAGTGCTCATGCTGCGTGCATAAGACGGGTCCCCACATACTGGCAATCGGCGAATTCGGCTCGTCAACGAGCGTATCAAGCGGTTGGAGTAGGACGGGAAAATGGCCGACCGGATTGCGGTCGGCCGTGAGACACGCCGCATTTCAGAATTTCAACTGAAAGCCGGCAAATACGCGTTGGCCGGCATAATAATATTCGATCGGCCGCGCCCGGTCGATGTAGCTCTTCGACGATTCCTTGTTGATGTTCTGCATTTCCACGAAGATGTTGGTGTGGCGTTTGGGAAAGCGGAATGTCACCTTGGCGTCCACGAACCCCTCGCCGCTGCGATAGTTCGGGCTGTTATCGGAATTGGCATCGGCGATGACGGTCAGCCAGCTCGAGCGATAATTGTAGTTTACCCGCACGTTGAGCCAGCCCTTGTCGTAGAAGATGCTGGCGTTGGCAGTCCATTTGGAGAGACCGGGATAATCGTTCAGCGGCAAGCCGGTGGCGACGTTGGTCAGGTTCGTGCGGATCGCACGCGCGAAGGTGAGGTTGCCGCTTGCGCCGAACCCGTCGAACGGCTTGGGCAGAAAGGTGAAGGCGGTCTGTGCGCTCGCCTCGATGCCATCCAGCAGCGCTCCGAAGCCGTTGGCCGGCTGACGTACGGTGTACAGCGAACCATCCTGAAAGAGATCGACGTTCGCACGCGTGATGTTCTGGATGACGAAGCTTTTCTCGTATTTCTTGTAATAGCCGAGGCTGATCGCGGTATCCTTGTTGGGGAACCAGCCGACATTCACTTCCCATTGATCCGCGCGATACGGCTTCAAGGCCGGGTTCCCGGAGGTGCAGGCGTCCTGCAATCCGGTGATATCGGTCGTGTCGTCGACGCAATTGATGTTGGGCACCAGATCGGTCGGCCTGGGACGCGCGAGGTTGCGCGCCCAATTGGTACGTACGGTCAGGTTCGGCGTGATATCCAGCGCCGCGTTGAAGGCGGGCAGCCAATCGGTGTAGCTGTTCTTGAGCGACAGCGAATTGGAGCTGAGGACGACGGTTTCGATAACCGCGGGAATGCCGGGCACGCCAGTGCCGGGACGGACGCGGGTTTGACGGCTGATATTCGTGCCGGTGCCCTCGTCGATCGTTTTGACGTAGCGCAGGCCGACATTGCCGCTTAGCCGCATGCCGAACAGCTCCTGTTCGAAATTACCCTGGACATAAGCGGCGCCGATGGTTTCCTTGACGAAGACCGCGGGGATCTGCGGCAGGCCGTTCGCGAAGCGGACGAGGCCCTGGTTGAAGCCCGAAAGATCGTAGACCTGGCCGAGGCGGCTATAGTCGATAACCGGTACCGACAATTGCGTCGGCAGGCCCGACGGGGCGTCCTTCAGACCCGCGTAAAGCGGCGCGCCGGGCAAGGAGCCGGTGTTCGCGGCGACGAACTGGGCATATTGCGCCGGGGTCATATAATAGGTGTTGGCGACCGGAGCGGCCGGCGGCGTGTCGGTGACGACCGTCGAGTAGGAGACGTTCGCGCTCGTCTGATATACGGCGGGCACGGCCGGGGCACCGGTCGAGGGATTGGCCGAGATCGCCGGGGTCAGGATACGCGTGCCGCCGCCGGCATAATTCTTATACTCCTGCCAGCGGAGTTGGCCACCATATTCCACGCTCGTTAGGAACGGCAGGTTGGTGTTCCAGTCGACGTCGAGCTTAAGCTGGTCTTCCTTGTTGTTATAGTCGTTCGGCCGAAACTGTACCTGCGGTCCGGACTGCCGACCGGCGGCGTTGACCGCACCCGGCTGAAAATAGGTGCTCGGCGACGCCGGATCGACGTTTTGCGGAAAGTCGAACACCGGGATACCGAGGTCGTTGCGACGATCCACCGTGATCCCGCTGATTCCGGTGGTATAGGCAAGCAGGTTGGTGTTGCCGACGGTGCGACCGGTCGAATGCGATGCCAGGCCCTTGACCCTCAGATCGTCGATCTTCCAGTCGAACCCGGTCAGATAATAGCGGGTCGTCTGGTCGTATTTGAAGTCGCGCCGCTGTACCCCGAGGATGTTGCTCGCGCCATTCCAGACCGGCGCGGAGACTGCACCGACATTGACGGGATTCAGTGCCGTCAGGGCGCTGGTGACGACGTGATTGTCGCTGGTCGAGGTGCCGGCGGTGATTTGCGGTTTCGACGTCGCGCCGTTCAGCCCTACCGGCAACGCCGGATCGAAGTTGAAGCGTTCGATACGAGCGAGATCGAGCGCATAATTCACGTCGTTCAACCGCTGGTTGCGGTTCGTGATCGTCGCCTCGATAAACGCGCGGAAGTTCGACGCGACCTGATACTGGAGCTGGAAGTCGCCCGACAGGCGCTTGTCGTCGATCCGGCGCTGGCGCAGGCGCGGCGCCGTCGGCATCCAGTCGAAGAACTGCGTCTCGCAGGCCAGCCGCCGCGCGGTCGCCGCGGTCGCATTCGCCCCACCGACGCCGGCGCAACTGCTATAGGTATTGAAGTTGGCGTATGCCGGATTGACGACGGTCTTTTCGTTCGACCGGTCGAAATCGGCGATCCGCCTCCAGTTGGTGTTGCTGATATAATCCTGGCGGAGTTGCTTGTTCTCGTAATTCACGTTGGCGAGGAAACCGAGCCCGTCGATCAGGAAATGCGGCGTGCCGATGACCGCCGTCAGGCGCGGTCGCCAGTTCTGCGTCGTGTCGAGATGCTGCCCGGTGACCACGACCGAGGCGAGCGCCTTCTTCAGGTCGAGCGGCCGACGGGTCTCGATACTGACGGTACCGCCGAGCCCGCCCTCGGTCAGATCGGCTTTATAGCCTTTGTAGACATCGATCGACTTGACCAGTTCGGTCGCCAGGTCGCGAAAATCGCCCGAACGCAGGCCGTCGGCGCTCATCTGCGAAACGCCGTTGACCTCGACGCGGTTGAGATCGGGCTCGACGCCGCGGATCGATACCCGGACGCCCTCGCCGAAATCCCGGTCGAGCTGTACGCCGGTGATGCGCGAGAGCGAGTCACCGACATTCTTGTCTGGGAAGCTGGCGATGTCGTCAGCGACGATCGAATCGACGACGGTGCCGGCCTTGCGCTTGCGATCAATCGCCGATTGCAGCGAGGCGCGGGTACCGACGACGATGATTTCCTGTGTGGCATCATCGTCGAGCGACGCCGGATCGGGGGGGCTTTGATCCGGAGACTTTTGCGTGGCGGACGGCGCAGCCACTTTCGGCCGTGGGGTCTGAGCCGCGGCCGGCGAAATGCAGCCGACGATCAACGCGAGCGCCGATGTGCCGCATGCGAGGCCAAGCATTGCGCGATCGGTGCAGGTGTGTGGCCCAGTCATATTTCATCCCCCCTATCGACGCGGCAATTACCGTCGCCATCGTCATCAATTCCCGAACAACCCACATTGTGAAGTTCTATTTCATTATTAGGTTACCGTTTTGGGAAAAGCAATCCTAATAGTCAGGATAGATATAGGAAGGGGACAAGCCGCTTTAGGAGGACGATCATGATGCTACGCAACCACGCCTTGCTGGCTTCGCTCGCCGGTGTTGCCGCGGCAGGATCGACGGCTGCCGCCCCACGCACGATGGAGCGGCTCGATCGCGGGCTTGTCGCGACGCCGGCAAAGGGCGGCGGCTGGCTCGTCAGTTGGCGGCTGCTCGGCGACGACGCGCCCGCTACCCGCTTCGACGTCTATAGGAGCGGTCGCAAGATCACCGTGCGGCCAATCGCCGATGCGACCTCGTTCGTCGATCGTGGCGGTAGCGATCGGGCGCGGTATACCGTCCGGGCGATCGAAGCGGACAAGGCGAACGAGTCCGATCGCCCGGCGCTGATGGCCCGGCACGGCTACCTCTCGATCCCGCTGGTTCCTCCGCCCGCCGGTACGACGCCGGACGGCGAGGCCTACAGTTATACCGCGAACGACGTAAGCGTGGGTGATCTCGACGGCGATGGTCGCTATGAGCTGGTTTTGAAATGGGATCCGAGCAACAGCCACGACAACAGTCAGGCGGGCTATACGGGGAATGTCTTCGTCGATGCCTATACGCTCGAAGGCAAGCGGCTCTGGCGGATCGATCTTGGTCGGAACATCCGTGCTGGCGCCCATTACACCCAGTTCCAGGTCGCGGATTATGACGGCGATGGACGCGCCGAGATCGCGATGAAGACGGCCGACGGCACCATCGACGGCACGGGCGTCACCATCGGCGATGCGAAAGCGGACTGGCGCGGGCATGGCGGAGAAGTGCCGCAGCCCGACAAGACCGGTGCCAAGATACTGGCTGACGGTAGCAAGGTCGCGCCCCTGATCGGCCGAATCCTGAAAGGGCCGGAATATCTCAGCGTGTTTGACGGTCGTTCGGGCAAGGCGCTTGCTACCGCACCCTATGATCCACCCCGCTATCCGGGTGGCGATCCGACCTTCGAACAATTGCGCGATACGTGGGGCGATGGCTATGGCAACCGCTCCGACCGGTTCCTCGCGGGCACTGCTTATCTCGACGGCAGGCTCCCCAGCATGATCTTCGGGCGTGGTTATTATGCGCGGACCGCGATCGCCGCCTGGGATTATCGGGGCGGCAAGCTGACGGAACGCTGGCTGTTCGATAGCGCCGCGCCGGGCAACGCTGCATATGGCGACCGCGGCAACCACCAGCTCAGCGTCGCCGATGTCGACGGAGACGGGCGCGACGAAGTCATCTACGGATCGATGGCGGTCGACGACGACGGAAAGGGATTGTGGACGGTGCCGTTGTTCCACGGCGACGCGATGCACGTCGGCGATCTCGATCCGGTTCGTCCCGGGCTGGAGAAGTTCGGCGTGCACGAACAGGTGAAGACCAATGGCGGGATCGGGTCGGCGTTGCTCGATGCGCGCACCGGCGAAATCCTGTGGACCAAGCCTGCCGAGACCGACACGGGCCGTGGTCTCGCCGCCGATATCGACCCGCGTCATATCGGGGCCGAGTTCTGGGGTTCGAACAGTCGTGATCTCTTCGACGCCAAGGGCCGGACGATCGGCCCGGCACCGCGCCAGACCAACTTCGCGCTCTATTGGGACGGCGACCTGCTGCAGGAATTGCTCGACGGTACGACGATCAGCAAATGGAACTGGAAGACGGGAACGGCGACCACGATGCTCCACCCGAGCGATGTGGCGTCGAACAACGGCACGAAGGCCAACCCGGCGCTGCAGGCGGATATCCTCGGTGACTGGCGCGAGGAAGTGGTCTGGCGCACGGCGGACAACAGCGAGCTTCGCATCTACGTCACCCCGTATCCGACTCGACACCGCCTCGTGACGCTGATGCAGGACCCGGTCTATCGCGCCGGCATCGCGTGGCAGAACACCGCGTACAATCAGCCGCCGCATCTCGGCTATTTCCCGGGACGCCTCGAATCCGCCGATACGGCGGACTAAGGCACTCTACCGGAACACGGGTGTTCTTCGGAGCGCCGGCCGATCGGCCGGCGTGCCGGTTTCGATCGCCTGGATCGCCGCCCTGTCTCCGACATCGGCTCGGAAGATGAGCCGTTTCCCTTGGAGTAAGTACCGAGCATCAGGTTCCAGCTTGTCGGTCCGCCGGCTTTGTCGGCGCGGAGTATCGCGACGTCGGGTACGGCGCTCGGCTGGAACAGGTATGGCGCGCATCGTCGGTTTCTTTACGTTGGCCAGCCATGATCGCGCGACCAGGCGAGAAAGAGATCCAGCCAGGGCACCGGCGATCCGTCGCGGTGCGGGGCGGGCGGACCGTGCCCGCCTTTCTCGAAGATCATGAGTTCGCTTGCAATCTTTGCGGCGTGCAGCGCTTCGTACAGCAATACGCTATTGCGCATCGGAACGACCGGATCGTCGCCGTTGCACGTCACGAAAGACGGCGGCATGTCGGCAGGCAGATCGACTTGCCCGGAATACCGGCGTTGCCACGTCGGATCATGGGCATGCGAGCCAAGCAATTCGTTGCGCGACTGGCGATGCACGCCATCGTCGAGCATCGTTACGACCGGATAGAACAAACCGGCGATCGCGGGCCGCGCGGACAGGCGATCCGCCGCGTCCACGGCCGTATAGGTCGGCAGGGCGAACCGCGAGGAAAGCCGTGTTGCGAGATGTCCGCCGGCGGAAAAGCCGGTAATCGCCAGCCGCGCCGGATCGACCGCCCATCGCGTACCCGCGCCCGCCCGGATCACCCGCATCGCCCGTTGTGCGTCCTGCAACGGCGCGTCGGGTCCCGCCGCCCAGCCATCGTGCGGCAGGCGGTACAGCAGCTCGAACGCGGTGATGCCGCGCATCGCGAAGTCGCGCGCGACGTTGCCACCCGTTCGCCCGACCGCGACACGGGTATAGCCGCCACCCGGGCAGATCAGCACGGCCCCGCCGTTCGGCCGGTCCGGTCGCACGACCGTCAGCATCGACGTCGCCACGTGCGTCCAGGCAATGTCGTCTGTCGCGCCGGTGGGTGAGCGTTTGACCCACGTGTCGGCCACCGCAGATGTGGGCGCACCGGGTGCAGCACCAGGCCAGAGCGCGAAGCGCTCGACCGCTGGCGGGGTCGCCTGCGCGATCGCGCGAAGCGGCAACAGGCCCGCCAGCCCACCGGCGATGATCGTCCGTCGCGTCGTCATGTCAGCTCCCGTCCGGTCGGGTGGAATCGTGCGCCGCGCTCGGCGCGAGGTGGAACGTCGCAGGATCGGGTGGACGGGCCGGATCGAACGGCGTCAGATCCGGCTTCAGATGCGCGGCGAGCGCCGGGTCCGCCATCACTATGCCGGTGGTCACGGCGCGGGCTAATACCCATGCGCCGTAATTGTCGTGATGCGTCAAATCCTTGCCGTTATCGTTGAATGCCAGTGGTGCGCGCGCCGGCCCGAGGGCTTCGTAGAAGCGGATGCTTGCCGCATTAAGATCGATCACCGGCACGTCCTGCTCGGCGCCGACCGCCTTCACCGCCGCCGCATAATCCGCCAGCGTCGGACGGATCCGGTCGCCGGCCCATATCCGCCGCTCGGGTGAGGTGACGAGGATCGGCACCACGCCCCGGCGGCGAAACTCGGCGATCCAGGCACGCAGATATGCGCGATAGGTCGTCTTGGCATCGGCGTAGGTTTGCGGCCATTGCACCTTCTGGTCGTTATGTCCGAACTGGATCAACGCCCAATCGCCGCGTTTCGCGCTCTCCAGCACCTTGGCGAAGCGCAACTCGGTTATGAACGACTTCAACGTCTCGCCTGATTCCGCATGGTTGGCGATCGCGATGTCGGGACGGAAGAATGCGGGGAGCATCTGGCCCCAGCTCGCAGCGGGTTCGGCCGGCTGGTCGGTCACCGTCGAATCGCCCAGCAGGAATACCGTCGGCACAGTCACCGGATCGATCGATATCGCCGTCACGCCGGGCCGTGCGCCGAGGATCTCTAGCGTCAGCCGGTCGTCCCAATCGAAGGAGGTGCGCTCACGCGGCTTGAGCAGCACCATCGTTCCACCCGGCGCATTCGGCGGAAGCGGACCAAGCGCGGCGTCGCGAACGTTGACGATGAAGCTCTGCGTGACCGAACGGCCAGCGGGCACGACGACGGCATCGAGCATCAATCGCCGCGACTCGGCTTTTATCGTCGTGTCGGTCACTGTCCCGGGGAGCCCGAGCGTCACCGTCACACGGTAATTCCCCGGCGGAACGGCGACCGAGAACAGGGCAGGTTCGCCCCGGTCGAGAGCGGCCAGGTCTAAACCGCCCCGTTCGAAAGCGGCCCGTTCGAAACCGAAGCCGTCGGCATAGGGCCGCCCGGCGGCGACCGCGGTCGCCCCTTTCGGCGCGACGCCTTGACCGAACACGAAACGCCGGGACTGCGCCTCGGCCGCGGTGCCGGTCAGGACCACCCCGAGCAGCACCGCCCCGATCAATCGCACGTGGCGCTGCCGGCCGGCGTCGCACGCCGGAGCGCCGGCGTACCCGGTGTGATGTAGCGGGCGATCGGCAGCTTCAGGGTGTGCAGACCCGACGCGACCAGATCGGCAACCCGCCGCGCGCCTAGCTCGCTGAAATGCGTGTCGTCGGCCACTCCGGCGGGGTAGCCGGGCGCACCCGCGGCGCCGGTATAATGAAGGTAATACCTCTTCGCCGCGTCCGGACCGGCGGCCTGAACCAAAGCCTGCGATGTCGCACCGAGATCGATCAGCGGCGTATGCGTCTCGCGCGCCACCTGTCGGGCGGCATCGGCGTAGGCCGGAAAACGCGGCTGCTCGATCCCGTCCTTGAAATCGCGTCGTGCAACCGGGGTCAGGATCACCGCTTTCGCGCCGGCGTGGCGAGCGACGGCGAGGAAGCGATGCACGTTTGCGCGATATTGCTCGATACTGGTGTAGCGCTCCGGCTTGTCGATGCTCGCGTCATTGTGGCCGAACTGGATCAACAGCGTATCGCCTTTGCGCAGGTCCGCCGCGATCGTGTCGAGCCGACCCTCGCGGATGAAGCTGTTGGTACTACGGCCGCCGATCGCGCGGTTCTCGATCGTGACGTTTGGTGCCACCGCGCAGCGGAGCATCGTTCCCCAGCCCGACTGCGGATACCGATCCGGCTTATAGTCCTGCGCCGTCGAGTCGCTGGCGATGAAGATGCGCATCGGGGCGGGCGCCGCCGATATCGCCGACGCGGGCAGGCACGTCATGGCTGCGAGGATAAGGATGATCTTCAGCCTGCCGTGTCGCATCCTATTTCTCCTATACGTTTCCCGCATGATGCGACGTGATCCAGATCGGCGCAACGCCCAATACCTAAAAGAAACCATCATATGGAATGACAGTATAAAATTCGGGATTTTATTTGGAGTTCGAGACCCGCCGGATTATGCGGGAGAGGAGCGCGGCCACGGTGCAGCGACGGCGAGGGGAAGGGGGCAGGGTATGAACATATCGGCATGGGTTCGTACCGCCGTCATCCTTTGCGTCCCCGGCGTATCGACCGTAGCGGCCGCTCGCGGGCCGCTGGACGATTGGGTGATCGAGACGGAGGACCCTGCGGCACGCGTCAGCGAACGCGGTGGGATCCTCGACGTGGATACCGCCAGGGGTCTAACGCTATGGTGGCGCAGGCCGGTCGCCGCCCCGGTCGTCATCCGGTTCGAAGCGATGGCGGTATCCAAAGGTGGTGCGAACGACACGGTCAGCGATCTCAATG
>Ga0160428_1001241_pt1 | contig 20449 bp, 20 predicted proteins | sample SolpanmetagenomM_FD_108198 | JGI IMG/M metagenome (GOLD analysis project Ga0160428, IMG submission 108198) | Solar panel surface microbial communities from Lawrence Berkeley National Laboratory, California, USA - M | ecosystem: Engineered > Built environment > Solar panel > Unclassified ... | reverse complement strand
TCAGTTTTATCGTTTGAACTGGCAATGGACGTCGTTTTATCGTTTGCGGTGGCAACAGGTGGGCTCAGGGTGCGCCAGGAGCGTGATGTTCGCGTTTCAGGATTCAGCGTTTCGCCTGGATGTTTTAAGGCGACCTGGGTGAGAGCAACCGGGAGCTGTGCTTCAAGAGGGAAAAAGCAGGGAAACCATTGCCACCGCAAACGATAATGACCTGGCAAACGCTAGAATTGCCAATTCAAACGATCACCGACACCGTCGCGCCCACCACGCGAGAGTGGATGGACGGTCTATCCCCACGGGTGTGGGCTGGACGCCACCCTGATCATCTCGCCGGCCCTGCTGTTCGGTCTATCCCCACGGGTGTGGGCGGGACTCCCTATGGACAGTCTGTCGTTTCGGTTGCTGCGGTCTATCCCCACGGGTGTGGGCGGGAAGATTGCAGTCCGGGTACCCTGAGGAGGTGGTACGGTCTATCCCCACGGGTGTGGGCGGGACTTTGAGATGGCATGGACCAGCAGTGCGGTCGCCGGTCTATCCCCACGGGTGTGGGCGGGACATCCCGTTGCCAAACTCACGGCGGCCTGCACCCGGTCTATCCCCACGGGTGTGGGCGGGACCCTGCACTGAGCAGGCTGACCAGCGCTGGTCGCGGTCTATCCCCACGGGTGTGGGCGGGACACTCCAGAAACACAGGGTTGGGCAGGATTTGAGGGTGCCGAAGTCTGGGCGGGCGGCTGGGTTCTGCAGTACACAGCTAATGCAGTGGGTTTCCCACCCAGATCCTTTTCTATAATCGCCAGGTCTTTCTGACGATTGAAAGCAATGCCTTTCGATGGATAGTGCGAGATTTATGTCCCAGAAATGTGTTGAGATGGTCACAGGGTATCCCTCTGGGTGTGGAGAGCAGAAGCACCCACTGGATTCGCTCGGGCTGAAAGGAGGGCCATTCCCACGGGTGTGGGCGGGTCCCACTCACCATTCCCTGTGCCAGCGCTTGCAAGGTCTATCCCCACGGGTGTGGGCGGAAATCCTATTGGTGGGGCGTCCCGGTCTGGGTCCCCGGTCTATCCCCACGAGTGTGGGCGAGACGCCTATCAGCGGCATCGAGCAAGTCTGTGGTCGCTTCATCCCCACAGGTGTGGGTGGCACCCGGTTCGAACTGCCGTAGCACCAGCCCAGGACGGTCTATCCCCACGGGTGTGGGCGGGACGCACTGAAAGGGACGCTGGATCGTGTTGCGGACGGTCCATCCCCACGGGTGTGGGCGGCATCACTGTAGCGGTTGGACAGCAGCAGGATTTGGCGGGTGCATTCCCACGGATGTGGGCGGGACATCAGTGATCCTCGGCGTGAGGTTTTTTGGGTCATTCCCACGGGTGTGGAAGCGATCCTTCAGAAACGCAGCGTCGCGCGGGTGCGGATGACGTCCTGGGGGAGGTGGGCTGTCCTGGACCACGTCTCAACAGAACACCGGATTGACATGCAGCGCGTCACGGTTCGGCGTGACCGGGTACACGTCAGGATAGCAGGTGTGTTCTGGCTGCTCCGGGGACTGAGGGACGACCAGGGCTGCTGGGCTTCCAGGCCCTGTCTGTGCGAGGCGCCGTTCATTCTGCATCCAGGTGCAGGATCAGGGCGTCCAGGTCCTGGATGTGGTCTTCATCGAGCACCGGGGGGCGCAGGTACGGGTCGCAGACGCGGTCGCCGAGGTGGTCGTATCCGGCTTCGTTGAGTGTTTCGACCAGCAGGTCCGGCATGGCCCGGTGGTCCTGCGCCAGGCGGGTGAACCAGTCGGTGTCCTGCGCTGAGCGCTGGCCCTGCAGGGCCAGCAGCGTGGCGCGTCCAGGCGCGTCCAGGCCATTCCACAGGGCGGCCCAGGAGGTGTTCACCGTGGCGGTGCGGGCCAGCAGGGGAGAGGCGGCGCTGTCGGCAGGGGGCTCGGCAGGAGATGAAGTCGGGATCGCTCCCTGGGGGGTGTTCGGTGCGCCTTCGGGTTCGGCGGCGACCACCGTGGTGACGGGCCGCGGTTCGGTCTGTCCTTCGATCACCCGGAGCGTCACCTGGGGTTCGGCCGGCTGGTCGTCCTGGTGCAGCGCGGCGCGGATCACGGCGGATTCCTGGTGCAGCCGGGCGATGCGGCCGAAGTCCAGCGTGAGCGGCGCGGGGGCTTCCGGTTCCGGGTCCGGGGGCGGGGGAACGAGGCGCGCGAAGGTGAGGTGCGCTTTGAGGTCCGGGGGCAGGTCGATGGCCTTGAGCCGGTTCTTCTCGCCGGTCTGGGCGCGGTGCAGGTTCTCGGCGTGCCGACCGATCTGCCGCAGCCGTTCGGCGAGCACGCCGTTCAGGTGATAGGGGGCCGTCTCGGTGATCGGGTAGGTCATCGGTTCGCCGAAGAACCGGGTCTGCGCTTCGCGGAAGGCGCGGCGGTGCACCGGCTGGCGCCCCTCGGGGCGCACCTGCTCGAACAGGCCCAGGCCGCCGGGGTGGTGGGCGCGTTCCCAGGCGTCCACCTCGGTGATCGCCCGCTGGCGCAGCGTGACGAACAGCGGGTCGTGGGCGTGCTGCTGCTCGTACTCGGTCGGCCGGGCGGTGGAGGTCCGGTAGGCGGCGCTCAGGACCTCCGGGAACGGCGCGTCCGGGAACGCCTGGCGCTGGTCGAGCCAGACCTGCAGGTGCACGTCCGGGTACTCGCCGATCTTCCACGGTTCGGCGAGCACCGTCTGCCAGGGCAGTTCACGTTCGTCCTGCGCGGTGTCTGTCTGGCCGACGTTCGTCTCGCTGGCGTCCTGCCCGAACAGGTCGCCCTGACTGACGGCGGGGGCGTCCTCGCCGAGGGCGTAGTAGTGCCCGAGGTCGACGCACCAGCGGGGCAGCAGGGACGCCACGCGCTCGTCCTGGGCGCGGTACTGCCGGTACAGGCGCCGGAGTTCGCGCCGCGCGGCCTGGGCGCTGGGCACGCCGATCAGGTGCAGCAGTTCGTAGGCGTGGAGGAACAGGGCCCCCCTGCTCGCCTCGGTGACCTGCCCCTGGCGGAAGCGGCCGCGCCAGTACAGGTAGGCGTTCATCTGCGAGCGGTTGAGCGAGGCGTAACTGACGAACACCGCCGGGAACGCGCACCGGACGCTGCGGGTGCAGTCCTGCTCGGCCCAGAAGGCGGCCTCGCGCAGGAAGCTGCCGCTCGGGGCCTGCTGCGTCAGGGCGCGCATCTGCGCCTCGTGTTCCGCCGGGGGGGTCGGGCGACTCGGCAGCGCCGGGCGGGGGGCGGCCACGGAGGAGGCGAACTGGGGACGCCGTTCCGCGCCCGGCCGCGCCGGAACCGGTGGTGCCGGGCGGGGCGGATTCGGCGGTGGAACCCGGTCGGCCGGGACGGGGGCGGCCGGGACGGGCGTGACGGTCACCGGACGAATGGCCGAGGCGGGCAGCCACGGGCGGGGATGAAACTCGGGAATGTCCTGCTCGGCCACTCGGCTGCCGGTGGGCGCTTCCCCGCTGGGGGTCGCCTGTGGCGGTGTGGGCGGTGCCGGCCGGGCGGGCAGCGCAACGGCAGGTCGCACCGGGCCGTGCTCGCCGGGCAGGTCGATCAGGTGCAGCTGCGGCAGGTCCGGGTTCAGGACGGGTGGGCGTGGACGTGCCACCGGCGCGGGCGGGACGACACCGGGCGCGGCCGGGCGCTGTTCTTCCTGTGGTAGCGGGTCGAGCAGCAGGGCGTCTTCGTCCAGGTCCAGCCAGTCGTTCGTTCCTTGCCCTGCGGGCCCGGCCGGGTCGGTGCGGGTGCCGCCGCGCAGCAGGCGCAGCAGGTGGTGCAGGGTCGGGGCCACGAACGTTCACCTCCTCGAGCGCCGGTCAGGGGCCGGTGGGGGCACCAGCGCTGCTGTCCAGTTTAACGGTTCGCAGGCTGGTGCTGCGCGGCCCGGCCCACTGGAGGAGGCCGGGAAGGTGGAGATGCGGACGCCGCCGGGGCGGTGACTGAAGGCGGTCCCCACTGTTCCCACGGGGGGTGGGAGAGGCGTGATTACGGCGTCTGGCAGACGCTCGGGCGATTCCCACGTCCGTGGGTGAATATGGTCATCCGGGCGATTCCCACGGAGGTGGGGAGCAGGGGTCGGTGAGAGCAGTGATGCGGTTCATCCCCAGGTGATCAGTATCGGTGTGGGCGGAACGTGGAACCGGACCGGGCCTGCGGCACGCTTCCCCTGCGCGTGGCCGGGGTTCAGCCTAGCAGTTCAGGGTAGCGGCAGGTGAAAGCCGTCCTGCTGTATCCGGGTCAGGAGTCGGCCGACGTTCCAGGCGTCGTCCGCCCCGACGTGCGCCCGGCCCTCGAAGCCGAGTCCTGCCCGGGTCAGGGCGCGGCCCAGACCGAGGCGTTTTTGCAGGCCGTAGAACGCCTGGTGCGCGGCCTTGAGGTCCAGGTGGTGGGTGTCGGCCGGGCCGAGTGGGACCTGGAGGCCAAGGCGTGTGCACTGGCGTCGGATCTGGCGGTCGTCGTAGCCGCCCCAGCTGACCATCAGCCGGCGGCGTGAGTCGAACTCGCTGACCAGCCGCTCCGTGGCCTGCCTGAAGGTCACGCCGGCGGTGAGCGCCTCGGTGGTCCAGCCGGTCAGGTGGGTGCAGAAGTCGCTGACGCCGCTCTCCTGCGGGCGCACCACGATCTGATGCCGACCTGCGTTCGGGGGGCCGGCGGCGTTCTGGACGCACAGGCCGATTTCGATGATCTCGCTCACGGCCCCGTCCGGGGGTGGACCGTCCCAGCAGGTGGCTTCGAGGTCGATGATGTTGATGGGCAGGGTCAGGGTCATGCCCTCAGCCTAGAGGAGGGCGCAGCGGGAGACCATACGCCTCCTGGCGCATCCGGGGACCGGACGTCCGCTGGTGCAGGGGTCCGGGAACGCCACGAACAGGCCCGCCCTCACGGGCGGGCCTGCGGGTGTTCGTGCGGCTTCAGATCACGTGGCCGTGGTGGGCGGCGGCCATCGCCTGCAGGTCGGCGATGGCGACGCTGTCATCGACGGCGATCACGTACTCGCCTTTCTGCATCCGGTCCTGCACGGCCGTGTAGCTGACCGGGTCGACGGTGTGGGCGTGCACGGCCGAGCTGGCCGCCGTGCCGTCGTGCGTTTCGTCCACACCGGCCGCGCCGCCGACCGCGCCGACCGCCGCGCCGACACCCGAACCGAGCGCCGCCATGCCGAGAATCACCGGCAGGGCCAGGCCGCCGGTTGCCAGGGTGGCCGCGCCGGCACCGAGCACGCCCAGAACGCTGAGGACGCCGGCGGCCGCGCCGACCGCCAGGCCCGCCTCGGTGCCCTTGATCGCACCGGCACCGGCGTCCTCAGGGGTGCCGCCTTCGACCACGTGGGTGTTCGACTCGGCGGCGGCGGCGTTCAGGCTGACCCGGCCGTACTGGGGATTGGCGAGACCCTGGCTGACCAGGTCCTGCTGAAAGGCGTTGGCGTCCCGCTCGGTCGGAAAGGCGATATGTTTCATGGCCTCCAATCTATGTAACGTCCGACGCATTCTCGTGAGAGTCCGGGCAAGGCTCCTTGGGCTGTGGAGGGGTGGCGGGTCCTGGGCCGGCCTGTTCGAGCGGGGTGACGTGCACACGTTCCGGCGGAGCACGTCTGATCTGGACTGTCCCTGAGAGGGCGCGTCCCAGCGGGGAGCCGCCGAACGCCTGAACGGTCTTTGGTTTCATCCGCCTATTCTGCGCGCTCTCAGCTTTCAGGCGTCCAGCAGGATCAGCTGCCGCTCACCGGCGCTGAACTCCTGGGCTGTTCGCCAGGGGGTGTTCCAGCGTCGCCTGGGATTCAGCGGGGCCTCATCGTCCGGGTCGGCGAACCACGGGCAAGGCCAGGTCTGGAAAGGCACGGTGAAGTTCAGCAGCGGTGCCTGCCCGTGGCTGGCGCGAATCCAGGCGCGGGCGTTCTCGGTGCGACCGGAGCTGGCCTCTCGGCCACTCACGGCTATTCTGGGGCTGTGCGGAGCGGGGTCAGGAAGGCGCTATGGATCAGCAAGCCTGGCGGTTACGTGTTCCGGCAGGCGGTTGCTCTCCCTGAGCGGCCGTGCCGGTCGCCCGTTTCCGGATGCTGTGCGCTGTGGACTGGCCGGGTGTTCGGGTGTTCCTCTGCTACACTCCCCCTCAGGTCGCTGCGCGCCCACCGTCCGCAGGCGTTCGCCTCGGTGAAGTGCAGCAGGTGTTGGGTCCATCTCCCAAGTCTCAGGGGTGATGCCCGGGCAACGCGGACGCTCAGGCGCTCAGGCAGCATGTCACCCCTGATTCTTCAGGAGATCACCATGTCCATTCTCAAGCTGCAGGCCGCGTATCTGCGCGGCACCCTGGCGAAGGCCGGGGTGTCCGTGCCCGTTTCTCTCTCTCTCGAACTGCTGGCGTCGGCGTACGCGGTGCGCAACTGGCAGGCGCTGCGGGCCAGTCCCAGGGCGGCCCTGTTGACCGGGGAGTCGCTGGTCCGGGCGCTGGACGCCCGCCTGCGCCGCGCCGGGCACGTGCTCGCGCCGGAGGTGATCTCTGAGGCCGCGCGTTTTCTGGAACTGAAGGCATTTCTGCTGGAGGTTGATCTTCCGGACGATTCACCGGAGCGGCGCGCACCTTTGAAGACCGGGCGTGCCGCCGCGCCGGTTCCCGTTCCTCCAGCCTCGTCCGGTCCGGGCAAAACCACCGGAGTATTCCGTCTCAGCACGCCAGAGCAGCAGGCGGAGACGGAGGCCCGGGTGTCGCTCGGTCTGCAGCCGGCATCTCGGGTGATCGGCCCGTTCCCCTGGCCTGGGCCGAGAAGCACGCGCGGGATTCGGGTGAACAGGGGAGATCTGGAGACACTGCTGGAGAACGTGACCGGCGAGCGGCTCGCCGGCCAACTCTCGCCGCGAATCGATCTCGTCACGCCGGCCGGTGTTCGTGCCCAGGTGGACGCGGCGCGCCTGGTGGCCGCCATCCGGTCCGAGACCCTCGAGGCGTTCGTCAACAGTACGCGGCGTGCGGCGCCGGGCGTGCCGGTGTACATGCTCGGCGAGCCTTTCGAATGTGAATGGGAGGGTGACATCGACATCGACAAGGTGCTGGTCTTCTCTTTCCTGTGTGTGGCACCTGGACTGAAGGTGGGGGAGTTCCTGGAGGTGGAGGGCATACAGTACCGGATTCGGGAGGTGGAGTCGGACGTGCCGCTGGGTCGGCAGCATCGGCGACACGTCGGCCAGCAGGTGCGGGTGCGGGTCTGAACCGGTCTTCTCCGTCGGCCATCAGTCGGTGAGCCGGTAGCCGGCCTCGGCGGCGCGCAGCAGGAAGCGCTGGGTGAAGCCGTTGACGGTGACGCCGGTCAGGGTCTGCCGCCATTCACTCCCCAGGCGCTGGGGAGAGGAAGTCATGCGCTCCCCGGCGTCACCGCGCGGTCGCCTTCAGCGGCCGGCGTCCCACCAGTCGGGCAGCGGCGGCAGCGTGGGTTCGGTGCGGTAGCGGTCGCCGCTCCGGTCGACGTTGCCCACCACCCAGTCGTCCAGCAGTCGCCGCAGGCCCCGGTGGGTGCTCTTGATCAGGTGCGGCGGCGCGGAATCCCACAGGCCGAAGCGCCAGGTGGTCCGTTCGGGAAGCGGCAGGACGCGCTTTCCCGGCCCGCCCAGACTGAATCCGGCCCCCTGCGCGGCGCTCAGCAGGTCGGGGGGCAGGTTCACGCCCGGCCGGAGCACGAAGTACAGTCCGCCGTGCGCCTCGCCCTGGCAGCAGAAGCCGGTGGGAAATCCCCGCTCGTTCAGCGCCCGGACGACGCCCTCCATCTCCACGTCGATGTCGGCGATCATGCCGCCGAGGTTCACCGGCACGGTCCGGTGCAGGTGCCAGGCCGAGGCCGGCGGTGAGGCGAAGGTAATCGGCGGTGGCGTGTACCCGGCCGCGAAGGCCCGGCTGAGGCGCAGCAGGCCCTCGGGGCCGGCGTGGTGCATCGGCAGGCGCAGGATGGACCCGGGCCGCTGGTGGCGGGCCGCCGGACTGGTGACGTCCAGGGAGCCGAAGGCCGGGTGGAAGGCGTGGTCGGTCCAGTGGACACTGGATTCGTAGATCGCCAGGCCGGCCGGCAGCTTCTCTCCGAGCACCCAGGTGCCCTTGCGCAGCGTGCGGTATCTGTTCTGCAGGGCGAACCTGGGGTTGGGTTCAGGCCAGGCGTCCACACCGAGTCCGGGGGCGGTGCTCAGCCCGCCGGCGGTCACGGTGGGTTCCGTGTGACCGGGGAACAGGCCGCCTCTGCTCAGCACGCCGGGCAGGAAGGGCGGCCGGCGGGTTGTCAGGGCGTCCGTGGCGGCGTTCAGGGGCATCGGTGTGGCCTGGCTGGTCTTGAGGGTGTTCCAGTCCTTGATTCCGCACAGCGCGGCGGTCAATTCCAGCGACAGGGCCAGGCTGACCGGGTGTCCCTGCTGGGCCAGGTCGTCCCGCAGGGTGCGGGCGAGGGTCTTGTACATGTGGTTCTCCAGGGCGTCCAGGGCGCTCCGGCAGGGTTCCCGCATTGCCTCGCTGGAAGCACCGCAGTCGGCCTGGGTGGGGCGGTTCCTGGTGACGCGACTCACGCTTCACCGGGCAAGGCGGGAGGCGGGCGGTGAGTGGACCTGTTCCCAGTGTGGCGAGTCGGACCGGTGGAAGTCAAGCCCGTTCGGCGTGTTCGTTCCGCTCCAGGCGGGGGCAGGCGCTACACTCGGACGCATGGACACCGAGTCCGCAGGACCGCCGCAGGACGTTCCGGACCGGCCACCGGCGAACCCGCTGCCCGAACGGGCGCTCCTGGCCGGGCGCGTCTCACGCGCCTGGCGGGCGTCGCCCGGGGTGATGCTGCTCTGTCTGGTGTTCGGCGCGGTGGTCGCGCCCCTGATCACCGTGGCGATCGGCCAGACCCCGACCCCGGACGGCGACCTGCCGGCCCCGATGCTGACCGCCATTCCGGCCTCGCTGGCCGGTGCCCTGAGCGCCATGACGTACGCCGCATTCCGGCAGGTTCCGCCCGTGCCGGGCACGGCCCGCCCGGTGGCGGGTCGGCTGCTGCCCCCGGGCACGCTCGACCGCCGGGTGTGGGAGCGCCTGACCGGCCGCCCGGTCGGGGGCGCTTCCGGCCGGACCGGGCGGCGTTCGCCGTGGGTCGACACGCTGCTCGCCGCGTTCGGCTGGGGGCTGAGCACGGCGTTTCTGGCGGGCCTGATGCTCGGCGTGCTGATGCTGGGCATCGGGGTGCTGTTCACGGTTCCGCTGGCGATGCTGGGAGCGGTGTCGCCCTTCGCTCCGGCGGAGTTTCGTTTTTTGCCGTTGCCCCCGGCGCTGCTCGCGCTGGTCGGGGTGCCGCCCATCGCCTGGGCGCCCCTGATCGCCGGACTGCTGCGGTTCTTCACCGGCACCACCCTGGCGGCCACGGCGGCAGAGGCCACCTCCGTCACGTTCAGCCGGCGCCTGGTGACGGTCACGCTGCCGCTCGTCTTCTGGGGCGTCCACCTGGTGAGGCACCCCTGAACCGGCCGGGCGGCGGGCCGCGGTGAGCCTGCGCTCAGGCGGGTGCCTGATGAGCCTGCTGTCGGTGCTGCTGCTGATTCCGGTTGCTCCGTTCGCGTACGTCCTGCTGTTCGTCTCCGGTTTCGACGACACCGGCAGTCCGGCGGCCGCGGCCAGTACCGAGAGAGGCCTGTTCTGGCTGAAGGTGGCGCTCGGCGGGATCGCCCTGCTGTTCATCACCGGGCTGGTGTGGGCACTGAGCGGACAGGGCAGGGCAGACAAGCGGGAGAAGCGGTGCTGACCCGGCCCGCCTGTCAGGCGCGCGTGTGAACCGTCGTCAGGGCGGGTGTCTGATGATCAAGGTGTCGTCGCTGTGGTTGACCGCTGCCGTGGCCTTCTGTCTGTACGCGTTGTTCGTCACCAGTATGGCCACCCCGGGCGCCGTGGTCTTCGAGAAGTACACGCGCCTGCTGTTCTGGGTGCCGTTCGTCATCGGCACGCTCGTTCTTCTGTTCCTGGCCGGCGCGGTGCAGCTGTTCAGGTCGAGCGACACGGCGCCGGGCGATGAACGTCACTGAGTGCCTGCGGGCGACCGAGGCCTGGCTGCTGGAGCACGGCGTCACGGCGGATGAACTGCCCGCCCCGGCGTCTCCGGACGCCCTGAAGGCCCTGGTGGAGGCGGGGTCCGCCGTGGCCACGGCGGACCTGCTGGACCTCTACGGGCAGCAGGACGGCTTTCCGCACTGGTTTGTCCTCTATGACACCTGGCAGTTCCTGACGCTGGAAGAGGCCTTCAGGTGGCGGGACCTGCTCCAGGTCCCGCCGGCGCCCTCCGGCGGGCAGAGCGGCTGGCAACCCCACTGGCTGCCGGTGCTGACCAACACCGGCGGTGACTACTGTTTCGTGGACCTGCACCGGGGCGGCCTGGACTTCTACAGTCACCTGGACGGCGAGCACCTGCGCGTCAGTGCGTCTATGGGGGAATTCCTGAACAGCCTGGTGCGGGACCTCCAGCAGGGCCGGTACCTGTTCGAGGACGGCGAGCCGAGGTATGCCGGGGTGGACCGGATCGGCTGAGGCGGGAGTGCGCCGGCAGCGCCCGTTGGTGCTCCTGTGCTCCGCCGTTCTTCGGGCATCTCAATGAGCAGGAACGCGGGTCGGGCCGGGATTGAAGCTCCTGTGCCGGGGCGAGGCGCCCGCCGGCGTCATCTGTGGGAGGCCGTCTCACGCGGCTGTGCGGGCGCGGCGTCCAGGTCGGGCGCGTTCCAGGCGGCGGCGCCGCGTTGCAGGGCGTCTTCGGCCTGCGCCGGGTCGTGCAGGTGGTAGCAGTGGCTGCGGCCGTTCGCTGTCGCACGGTCAGCAGCACGGTCAGCAGCACGGTCAGCAGCACGGTCAGCAGCACGGTCGCTGAGACAGCGCCGCAGCAGCCCGGCGCTCGTCAGGCTGTTCAGCGCGGTGTAGACGGTCGTGGTGCTGAGGCCGGTCTCGGCCTGCACCTGCCGGGCCGTGCGCGCGCCCGTACCGTTGCCTGTACCGGAGAGCAGCGCTTTGAGGACCGAGTGCATCGCCGGGGAGAGTGGCAGCAGGCGCGCCCCCGGCTGATCCTCTTCCTGGGTCGCTTTGCCGGCCTGTTGGGCGTTCAGGGCCGTCCGGGCCGCCTGGGTCAGGCGGTAGAGCATCCGGCTGGGGCCGGTGTCCTGAGCCGGGTGCTCCTCCGGGCAGCTGCGGCGGGTCAGCAGCCGTAGGCGGTGCAGGTGCTGCAGGCTCTCGGTGACGACGTGATAGTGCAGGTGCGCCTGCCGGCAGAGGTCCACGGCGCCGTGCTCGTCTGCCGGACGCTCGAGCATCAGCTCGAGCACGGTGCGGCTGGCCTTGTTGAAGCGTGCGAACAGCCCGGTCGTGGGCAGGGCCGCCGCCGGGCGCTCCTCGGGATCGCCGCGCACGGGTTCGTGACCATCGGTGGGTGCCCGGACGCTGCGCTGCCTGCCGGGCCGGGGAGTTGCGGCAGGGGCCTGCTGTCCGGTCCGGTCTTCGGCCTTCACCTGGAGCACTCCCCCCGCCAGGGGCGGCGCCGTGGGCGCGCGCTGATAGAGGTAGCCCCGGAATTTCGTGCCGTGCACCGGCGCGTTCTCCCGGCTGCGCTGCACCTGGCCGAGGCGCAGCAGTTCGTTCAGGGTGACGTGGGCCGCGTTGAGGTCCCGTCCGGTCAGTGCTCCCCATTGCAGCGCACTGAGGGCCACGTCCGGCCGCAGGTGCATCTGTTCGAGCAGCGCCTCGGCCGGACGGGAGAGCACCCGGCCGCGTCCGGCGGGACTCAGGGGGGTCCAGCCCTGCCTGCGGTTGATCTCGGCCGCCTGAACCCAGTCCGGCAGGCGGTAGTGCGGAGGTGTCGGTGTCCTGTGCCGGTCCGGTGGACCGGGGCAGAACAGCAGCAGCCGCGCCGAGAGCAGGTGCTCGGCGTGTCGCTGCGCCTGCGTGGCCTTCAGGTCCGGCAGGCTGCTCAGCAGTTCCAGGGGCGTGAAGGCGTGCTCTGGCGTCTCCAGCAGCCGCGTCAGCATCTGGCGTTCGTTCTGGGGCAACCGGCGGAGTTCCAGGGCGAGCCGTTCGGGACCGGTGGGAATCCGGGTCAGGCGGTACCGGGTGTCCGGCCGCACGTTCGGGGAGGCGGTGGTGCGGGTGAGCAGGCCCGAGTGCACCAGGTCTTCCAGGTGCCGCTGCACCGGTTCGGTGCCGAGGCCGGTGCGCCGGGCGAGGTCCTGGGCGCAGCCGTCATGCCCGGGGTCGTCGAGAAACTGCCGCAGCAGCCGGTCGACGTCCGGAACGTCGGCGGAGGACTGCCGGGGACCGCTCACGGCCCATGTCCTGAAGCTGAGTCGGTCACGCCCGTCACCCCCGGCGCAGCGCGCGCCGCAGCCGGTACTCGCTCTGCCAGGCGCGGTTGGTCACACTCAGCAGCGCCAGGCCGAGCAGCAGGGTGAGCGACAGATGCAGGTGGGGCGCGGAGGAGCAGGCGGGGGAAGCGGACATTCCGGCAGTGTACTGCGCGGCCGTGCCCAGGCTGAGGCGGGCGTGCCTGGGAGCACCGGGCACCCCAGCAGGCCACGGTCTCTGCCGGAGCGGAACGGACCGGTTGAGGCGAAAGGACACCTGCACAGCACAGCAGCGGGAGACGGGGGCCAGCACCCTCTGTCTCCCGTTGCTGTTCACTCCGGCCCCAGTCGGTTCGTTCATGGGCCCGACAGGTTCACAAATCGAGCGGTTGCCGGCCGAACTTCTCTTTTCAGTTGATCGGCGTCGCCGCGTACCACATTCTGGGACGCCCGGTCGAGCGTGTCGCTCAGGAGCTGGAGTTGCTCGCTGACGGCCGCCTCGGGGGTCTTGCTGAGCTGCGGATGCACCCGGGTCCGGACGGTGGCGGGCATGTTCAGGTACGAGCGGAAGATGCCCGGCAGGTAGTCGCTGATCGTCTGCTGCACGGTGAAGCTGTCCGCGTTGCCCGGCTGGCCGGCCAGACTCGGCAGCAGGATGAGCAGCTGCGCCTCGATGTGCTGCACCTGGGTGAACAGCGCCGGGGTGAGGTCCGGTCTGAGCGACTGTACCAGCATTCGCAACTGCGTTTTCAGTTCTTCCTGGCTCTGCTGCTGCTCGGTTACCACGTCCGTTTTCGTGCGGACCGGGGTCAGCAGCACGCCGGCGGCGTACAGTCCGAGGTCGATGGGCAGCCAGTACGCGCCGAGGATGCCGGTGAAGTGCGCGGCCAGCCCCGCCACCGCCAGGCCGGTGCCGACCAGGTGGCGGGTGCTGGCAAGGTAGCGTTGCAGGCGTCTGGCGGGCGTCAGCGTCATTGGTAGCCCCGGATTTGCTTGAAGGCCGCCTGCAGGCCCTTGGTGCCGTCGAACGACCGCCCGCCGGTCAGGGTCGCGACGTCGTTCATGGCGTCCTTGTTGCCCTCACCGAAGAGGATGGTGAAGGTCTTGATGGCCCGCACGCTCTTCGGCAGCGCCTGGTAGTAGCTCCTGAACTGCTCGGGACTCGGGCCGGTGTTCGCTTCGCCGTCGGTCATCAGCACCACGCTGGTGTACCGTCCGGCGGGGGCCTTGGCGGCCTGCGCGTAGGCCGCTTCCAGGGCCCCGTAGATGTTGGTGCCGCCGTTCGTCTCCAGCGCGTTCACCTGCCCGGCGATCACCCGCAGCGAGGTCGTCTTCGCGGTGGGGGACGTGCCGACCTCGGTGATGTCCGGCAGGCTGACCTGGGAGCTGAACGGAATGAAGGTCACCCGTTCTCTGCTCGCGAAGCCCGAGTACCGCCCGGTCAGTCCGGTGTCCGCGCCGCTCAGGCCCAGCAGCGCGGTCTTCAGGGCCTCCAGCCGGTCTCCGGCCATGCTGCCGCTGACGTCCAGCAGGAAGATGGTATTCGCCGGGCGGCGGGTGTCCTGCAAGTAGGCGTCCAGGACCGCGTTCAGGGTCACGGCGCTGCCGGGGAAGGGGAGTTCGATGTTCAGGCCCGAGGGAAACCCGCCGTCCAGGGTCACGGCCGCGTTCACCGGCCGGCGGCGCGTCAGGGTCATGATCCGCCGCTGCACCTCGGGGGATTTCAGCGCCGCGACGACCTTGTCGTAGTCGGCCTGACGGTCCTTGTTCAGCAAGGTCACCGGGTAGTCGGCGGTGATCAGCCCGTCCTGCGGGTAGATCAGGGTCAGCGGGTCTTTCAGTTTGCCCGACGCGTTGAGGCTCAGCAGCACCGACTCGTAGTTGATCAGCCCGTTCAGGGTGTCCTGGCCGTTCACGTAGGCGTCGGTCAGCCAGCCGCTCGACCCGGCCGTCAGCGCCTGGCCTTTGAAGAAGCCCTTGAGTTCGTCGGTGGTCACGTCGGCCGCGGTGATCGCGTCGCCCTTGCCGCTGATGGCGGCCACCACCCCGATCAGCGCCGAGAGGCCGCTGTTGCTGGCGGCCGGGTTGGCCATGCCGTACTTCAGTTGCCCGCTGGCCGCTTTCGCCGCCACGTCCTTCCACGACACCCGGCCGGACGTCCAGCCCCAGGAGCGGGCGAGGGACGCCTTGACGCCGAGGATCACCGGTGAGCGCATGATCTTCTCCGACGACAGCAGTCTGCCTTTCAGCCCGTCCTGCAGCCGCAGGTAGCGGTCGCTGGAGAACCACACCACGTCGGGAGTGGCCGTGCCGGAGAGCAGCTGCTCGGTGCCGTCGAGCGTGCCGGCGGAGGTGACGTCGAGCGCCACGCCGCTCGTCTTCGCCACGTTGTCGAGGATCGGCTTCATGTCGCTCAGTTCGCTGCCGCCCAGCACCGTCAACGTGGAGGTCGGGCCATTCTGGCAGGCCCCGAGGGTCAGCAGCAGGGAGACGGCCAGCAGGGCGAGTCGGCGCGTTGTTCGCATGGAGATCACCTCGGGGAGAAGGGGAGAACGGGGCGGGGAGGAGCGGTTCAGAGCTTCAGCTCCCCGGCGATCTTGCCCGCGTCCGGAACGACGTTCAGGGACTTGGCGACCTCGCCGCTCTCGCGCCGCCGCTCGGCGTCGAGGTACTTCTGGGCCCCGTCCACCTGCCCCTGCAGCACCTCGATGTTCTGCTCGAAGGTGGCGAGCGCCTTGACGCGGTAGGTGCTGACGTCATCTAGGGCCGCGTAGATGTTGGCGAAGGCCGCCTGCAGCCGGGGGAGGTCCACCGTGGCGCTGCTGGCCTGCTGCTGGATCTGCGCGCCCTGGGTCTTGAGCAGTTTGCTGGTGCCCTCGATCATGGTGATGGTGGTTGAATTGAGCGCGGTGATCTGATCGAGCACCAGCTTCTGGTTGGAGAGCGCCTGGGCGACCATCACGGCGGTGCGCAGGGCACTGATGGTGGTGGTGCTGGCGCGGTCCACGCCCTTGATCAGTTCGATGTTGTTGCGCCGCACCAGGTCGAGCGCCAGGTAGCCCTGCACGCTGACGGCGAGTTGTGTCAGCAGGTCGGTGCTGCGCTGCCGCACGGCGAACAGCAGTTCCTCGCGCACCACGCGGGCCTTCTCGGGGTCGGTCCGGTCGAGGGCGTCCAGGCGTTCGGTCAGGGCGGCGTCCACCGCGCGGGCGACGTACACGTACTGGCGCAGCTTCTGCATCATCGCCCAGAGGCTGACCTTTTCCTGTTCGATGGCGGCGTTGTCCTTGCGCAGTTCGTCCTGACTTCTCGCCAGTGTGTCCAGGATGGTGTTCAACTGCCCCTGCGCCGACTGGTAGCGGTCGAAGTAGGCTTCGACCTTGTTGCCGAACGGCAGGATGCCGAGGATTTTCTTCCCGAGGCTCAGGTCCTTGCCGCTGGGGTCGAGGTCGACGATGGTGTTGCGCAGCGAGGTCAGGCCGTCGGCGACCTGCTTGCCGGTGCTGGTCTTGGCCGTCTCGCGCATCGGGCGTTCGAGCATCCGGCTGCTGGTGCTGGCCGCCTGCTTGATCTCGTCCTGGCCGAGGGCGTGAATGGCCGAGACGCGCGTCTGGAACTCGCTGCTGTGCGCGTCGCCGCTCATCAGGCCCTCGATGAACGCCTGGGCCCGGGCGTCCAGTTTCAGGGCGTCTTCCGGGGGCAGGGGCACCATGCCCGGACTCGCCTCCGGGGTGACGACCGGCGGCGCTTTGGGCGGGATGAGGGTCTCGGGCGGGGTGAGGACCTGCTCGGTGCTGCTGGAATCGGTCATAAGGCTCCTTGTGAGGCAGAGAGGGGCGGGACTTCGGTGTTGTTCTGTTTACTTCGGGTACTGGTTCTGGATGTTCACGATCATGGCCTCGAGCACTTCCTGGCTCGGCAGGTCGACCGTGTCGACCAGGGACGACGGCACCGTCTCGCCGGTGGCTTTGACCTCGGCCATGAACAGCGAGGCGTCCCTTGTGCGGTAGCCGGCCCTGGCGGCGAGCCGCTGCAGCGCCGGGTCGTTGGTGAGCGCCTCGCCGAGCCGCACGCCGGCGGGGGTGAGCGGGACCAGCACGTGCTTGGTGAAGATCTCCGGACTGGGGTACAGCAGCGCCGCGCCGGCGGGCAGGGTCTTCGCGCGGGCGGCGGCCAGGTACTGCGACTCGTACACCGCCACCAGCGGCGTCTTGCCGGCCCCCAGCGCCTGGTAGTCCTCGAAGGGACCGGCGCTGCTGCTCTCCTGGTAGCCCTGGCGCAGGAACAGCGGACTGACCAGCGGCATCACCGTGTCCAGCGTGCTGGCCTGCACCACGTCGTTGCCGTTCTGCAGGTTGCTGATGAGCGCCAGGTACATCGCCGCGCTGTTGCTGGACCTGACGTCGGTGGTGCTGATCAGCAGGCTGCGCGACGACGGGTAGGCGGCGCTGGCCTTCAGGGCGTTCCAGCGGGTGCCGGTGGTCATCACCTTCAGCAGGGCGCGCATGTCGAGCGTGCCGAAGCCGCCGGAGAAGCTCGCCAGGGTGTTGGCTTTGAGCACCTGCACCACCGGGTCGAAGCTGGCGACGACCAGCGGGGTGTAGAACACATCAAAAACTTGCTGGGCCTTGACCCGCTTTTTCAGCGCGTCGGCCGCCGGGGTGCCGGCGGGGAAGGCGAAGTCCAGGCCGCTCAGGTCCTGGCCGGCGATGGCGCGCGACCCGGCCTTGGTGTACTGGACGCTCAGGCCGCGGCGTTTCAGGGCGGCGATCACCTCGGGGTCACGGAAGAAGGCTTCCTTCTCGCTGCCGATCAGGCCGGTGACGGTGGTGACGCTGTTCTCCTTGATCTGGCCGTTCACACTGAAGTAGATGCCGGTGCCCAGACCGGCGATCAGCAGTCCGGTGAGCAGCAGGTTCAGCGGTCGTTTCATGGATCTCCTGGTGAGGACGAAGAGGGGAAGTGGCGTTCGGCTGACTTCGGCTGACTTCGGGGGCGCGGGGTGCCTGAAGCGTGTCAAATTCCTGTCAGGCTCGCGTCAGCCCGCGTGGCCCTGGAGGCCGGGATTCCACCCCCACAGTCTGCCGTCTCCGGCGGGAACACGGCGTTCGGACATCCGCGCTTGCAGCCGTTCCCGGACCACTGGGGTTCCGGTCACGTTCCGCCCGTGCCGAAGCGGGTGAGACAGTGGTCTCCTGCCAGACGGGCGCGCCTCCGAGGAGCGTCACCTGCCGTCCAGAACGGTCGACCGCGAGGGGCCGGTCACGCCGCCTCCGGGTGATTCAGTCGGTCACAGGTCCTTCAGTTGCCGCTCGCCTCTGTTCCAGTCGTGGGCGTCCAGCGTGGTGAGCGTGAGCGCGGCCACCTCGCGCACGCTGTCGTCCTGGTCCGTGTCTCTGGCGTGCTCGAGCAGCGGCCGGATGTGATCTTCCCAGTCCACGAAGTACCCGCAGCTGGCGCAGGTCTGCCACCTCACCTCGGGGTCGGGGGACAAGAAGGCCTGCCGGTACCAGGTCATGACCCGGTCGTCGTACCGGTCGCCGGCGATCAGGACGGCGTAGTGGATGTCTGCCGGGTGCGCGAGGGTGTCCGCGAGGTGGAGGGCCTCCTCGTCCGTGCAGACCTCGAGCGGGTGAAACCGGCTGGCGCTGCAGGCGCGAATGTCCTCGGCGATCTCCGCGGCCTTCTCCCCAGTCAGCGTGAAGAAGTATTTCCGGGCGGCGTGGTCCCACACCACGTGCACCTGACCCGGGCCGGCGGCGTAGACGAAGTGCAGGAGGTGTTCAGTTTCCCGCTTGGCGAGCAGTGTCCACCCCTGGGTGTCGCAGTAGGCCACCGCTTCGTACGGTTCGGCACCGGGGCGAAGCGGAAGACGCAACACTGCCGGCATGTCAAGTGTCCTTGTCTTTCTGGTGCTTCAGGAAGGCCAGCACCGTGGCGTCCTGCCAGGATTCACCCGCCCGCCCGGTGAGCCGGTCGTCCAGGTGCCTGAGCAGGTCCGCCTGGGCACTGCAGGCCGTGCGGAGCGTTTCTATCCGGTGCGGGTCGAGCGGTTCGTCTGCGTTCCGGCCGGGCTTCAGCCAGATGAACGAATCTTGCCCCAGGGCGCACAGCAGGCCCCACGGGGTGGACAGCAGGTCGGAGTAGAGGGCGCTGGCGTGCACGGTGGCCTGCTCGAACGCCTGTTCGTCCAGTTTCAGGGCGGCGATCAGCCAGGCGTCGTAGACCTGTGGCAGGAAGCCGCTGAGGTGCAGGCCCGGCGCGGTGGTGGGCGTCAGGAACAGCGGGGTGTCCGCCTTCAGGTCTTCCACGCGGAAGTCCAGCGCCCTCAGGTGCGGGTCGCCGAGTCCCAGCGCGGTGGCCCGTGCCAGGGACGCGGTTCTCCGGTCGACCTGTTCGCTGCTCTCGCCGTACAGCAGATCGGTGAGGCGCGGCGCGGTCATGACCCCAGGATACCTGCCGGCCGGATAGACTGCCCGCCATGAGACGTGCCCGGAGTCTTGTCCCCCTGCTCGCCCTGCTGCTGAGCGGTGCGGGACAGGCCGGGGGCGGTCAGGCGACCTTGAGCGTGGCGACCTTGAGCGTTCGGTACGTCGCCAGCACGCCCGCCGGCGGGCATGTTCAGGAGTTCGCCGTGCAGGGCCGTGAGGTGACGTTCTACGTGTATGACCGCCGCCTGAGGGTGGGCCGGTCGGGCCGGTTCAGGGGGTGGCCTTGCGGACCCCCGTGACTTTAGTCGTGGGAGGAGCGAGGCCAGGTCCGTCAGGACTTACTTGATTTTTCAACAGTTCCAATATACTCTATCTCCCATGAAGGTTGTTCGCACGGCAAAGCTGAAGCTCACCTGCTCTCCCGAGCAGGCCGCCCAGCTTCGTGGTGTGACTTCTGCCTACCGGGACGCGCAGAATCACTGCTCCCGTTGGGCGTTTCAGAACGGCAAAACTTCGAGTGGCGCCGCCATCCAGAAAGCCTGCTACACGGAGATCCGCACGCAGTACGGCCTGGCCTCCCAGCTGGCCTGCTCCGTCCGGGACTCGGTTGCCGCCACCTACAAGGGCCTGTGGACCAAGACGAAACAGGCCGCTGAACGGGGGAAAACTGCGGTGGCCCGCAAGGCCACCGGAAGCTGGAACGGCCGCCTGCCGCGTCCGTACAGAGGGCTGGATTCCGTACCAGTGTTCAAGGCGTTGACGCTCGAGTACCAGTACGGACGGGATTACAGCTTCAAGAAGAACGGGCAGGTTTCGGTGATGACCCTCGAAGGCCGCATGACGGTGCGGTACGAAGGCTGGAACGAACACGTCCTGGCCATCGGGGACGCTCAGACCGAAGTCGGCGCGTCGAAACTCTGGTACGACAAGCCGGAAAAGCAGTGGTACCTCCTGGTCGCGTTCACTGTCGAGCTGCCTGATCGTCTTCCCACCGACTACCGTCAGGTGGTCGGGGTGGACGTCGGACAGCGCTACCACGCCGTGACGAAAGTCATCGACCTGACCGGGGAACCGGAACAGGTGCAGATGTTCGAGGGCCGGACACACCGCAGGAACGCCGATCAGTATGTGTTCATCAGGAACAGGTTGCAGGCCAAAGGCACCCGTTCAGCATTGAGACGCCTCGCGCTTCTCAGCGGACGGGAGAGACGGTTCACGGCCAACCGCAACCATGTGCTCGCCAAGCAGATCGTCACCGCCCACCCGAGCGCCATCATTGCGATGGAAGAACTCGCCCACATCCGCGAACGCACCGAACGCCGATCCTTCAAGAAGACCTCGGTAAAGATGCGCCGATCGAACCGGGTACGGTCCACGTGGTCATTCGCGGCCCTGAGGGCCATGGTGACCTACAAAGCCCCGCTGCACGGATCGGTCGTGGCGGTGGTGGACCCAAAGTTCACGTCGCAGCAGTGTCCGAAGTGCGGACACACCGGGCGGGAGAACCGACCCAGGGGCGGAGAAGTGTTCCTCTGCGTGGCGTGCAGCTTTACCGGGCATGCGGATGTGGTGGGCGCGACGAATATTGGCATGAAAGCCTACACGGCCAGAATGGATTCGGGGTGCCTGTCAGCCACCCCCAGCACCGAAGGTGCTGTAGACGTGACGCATGGTGATGC
>Ga0160428_1001239_pt1 | contig 20487 bp, 20 predicted proteins | sample SolpanmetagenomM_FD_108198 | JGI IMG/M metagenome (GOLD analysis project Ga0160428, IMG submission 108198) | Solar panel surface microbial communities from Lawrence Berkeley National Laboratory, California, USA - M | ecosystem: Engineered > Built environment > Solar panel > Unclassified ... | reverse complement strand
CTCGACCTCCGCGGGCACCACCTGCGTGACGAAGGCTTGGCTGCAGGCGAGCGACACGTGACCCCGGCGCACGCCCGACAGGTCGGCGATCTGCGACCGGACCCGCTCGAGATCCGCCGCCTGGTCGCGGATGTGCCTGGCGAAGAGCTCGCCGGCTGCGTTGAGCCGCATCCCCTGGGGCAGGCGTTCGAAGATTGGCGTGCCGAGCTCGTATTCGAGGTCCTGGATCTGCCGCGTCAGAGCCGACGGGGTCAGGTTCAGCCGTTCCGCCGCCCGTCGGATCGAACCGGCCCGGGCGATCTCGGACACGTAGGTGACGGTGCGCAGGTGCTTCACACCGACATCCTGCCGTGCTGTTGCGCTGAAGGCAACGGAACGGTCAGGAAATAGCACTTCCTCGCAACAGCCCTCCCGCTTAGCGTCGCGGATATCGGGACTCTGCAGGAGCCGTTCGATGATCCGCCGCCGTACTCTTCTGGCCGGCCTGGGAGCCGGCCTCGCCCTCGGACCCTTGTCCCGCGCCCGCGCGCAGGGCACCCCCGTCACGATCCGGATGGGATCGCTCAAGCTGATCCACTCGATCGCGCCGAGCTTCTACGAGCGCTTCACCCCCGCGGGCGTGCGGGTCGAGGTCGTGCCCTTCGAGAGCCCGACCGAGTGCAAGAACGCCGTCGTCACCAAGTCGGTCGATTTCGGCACCTTCGGCATCGCCGCGGCGACGCTGGGCGCCGCCGCCGGGGAGCCGGTCGTGGTGATCGCCTCGACCTGCAACCGCGGCATGGCGGTGATCGCCAAGAAGGATTCCGAGATCCACGCCATCAAGGATCTGCGGGGCAAGCGGGTCGCGATCTGGCCCGGCAGCACGCAGGAGGTTTTCGTCCTGGAGCGCATGCGCATGGAGGGTCTCTCCGTGAAGGACATCACGCCCGTGCGGATCTCCTTCTCGGAGATGCACATCGCGCTGGCTCGCGGCGACGTCGACGCCTATGTCGGCGCCGAGCCCGGCCCGGGCGTGAGCCTCGCCTCCGGCATCGGCCAGCTCGTCGAGTACCCCTACGGCACCGAGATGGGCGCGCTGAACATGGTGTTCGGCGCCCATCGCGACACGCTGACCGAGCGGTCCGACCTCGTGCGGACCATGCTGGAGATCCACCGGAAGGCCACGGATTTCGCAGCCGGCGATCGCGACGCGGTGATCGCCATGGCGGTCGCCAAGCTCGGGCAGAAGCGCGAGGCGCTGGAACTCTCCGCCCCGAACGTCGAGCTGACCTGGCGGCTGGGACCCGACGAGGTCCGGCAGGCCGGCGCCTACGCCCAGCACATGCTCGCGCTGAAGCAGATCAAGCGCCTGCCGGAGCCCGGCTTCATCGACACCCGTTTCGTCGACGCGATGGGACGGGCGTGAGCACCGGGATCGAGGCCGGCGCCCTGCCGGTGACGGCGACGCCGGCCACCGGCTACCGGGCCGACCGGACCCGGCTCGGGCTCGCCCATCTGCGTCGGCTGGCTCTGGCCTGCGTCGTGCCGGCCGCGCTCGCCGCGGTCTGGCAGTTCACCACCGCGGGCCGGCCCTACAGCCTGATCCCGCCGCCCGCGGAGGTCTGGGCCGAACTGCAGGACCTCGCGGTCGGCGGCGTCAACGACGACGCGTTCAGCGGCACCCTGTGGACCCATCTCGCGGCCTCTCTCGGGCGCGTCTACGGCGGCTTCGCCCTGGCGGCCGCCGCCGCCCTGCCGCTCGGACTGCTGATCGGCCGCGTCCCGGTGATCCGCGCGCTCTTCGATCCCGTGCTGCAGGTCCTGCGACCTGTCCCGGTCACCGCGTGGCTGCCGCTGGCGATGATCCTGTTCGGCCTCGGGCCGCGCTCAGCCTTCTTCCTGGTGTTTCTCGGGGCGTTCTACCCGATCCTGGTCAACACCGTGTTCGGAGTCCGCTCGGTGGAGCCGCGCCTGTTCGAGGCGGCCGCGATGCTGGGCTGCACCGGCCCGGCGCAGTTCGTCCGCGTGGTGCTGCCGGCGGCCCTGCCGTCGATCTTCACCGGCCTGCGGCTGGGCCTGGGCTTCGCCTGGGTGGTGATCGTGGTCGGCGAGATGACCGGCGTCCAGACCGGCCTCGGCGCGATCATCATGGAAGCACGCCAGCTCTCGCGCACCGAGATCGTGATCTGCGGCATGGCGGTGATCGGGGTCGCGGGGTTCGTCTCGGACTGGCTGGTCATGCAGCTCGGCCGCCGCCTGCTCGCCTGGAGCCCCAACCATGGGTGAGACCGATGGCTGATCCCACGATCCCGATCCTCGACATGCGCGCGGTCTCGAAGACCTACGCGGCGGGCGGGCGCCGGACCGAGGCCCTGCGCGAGGCCGACCTCACGGTCTCCCGCGGCGAGTTCGTCTGCCTGCTCGGCGCTTCGGGCTGCGGGAAGTCGACGCTGCTGCGGGTCGCCGCCGGCTTCGAGGCGCCGAGTTCCGGCGAGGCCCTGATGTGGGGCAAGCCCATCGCCGGGCCGGGGCCGAGCCGCGGCATGGTCTTCCAAGATTACGGCCTGTTCCCGTGGCTGACCGTGCGCGACAACATCGGCTTCGGTCCGAAGGCGCGCGGGCGGCCCGCCGCCGAGGTGCGCGAGGTCGCCGAGCGCTACATCGCCCTGGTCGGTCTCCAGGCCTTCGCCGACGCCTACCCGCACCAGCTCTCTGGCGGGATGAAGCAGCGGGTCGCCATCGCCCGCGTGCTCGCCAACGAGGCCGAGGTGGTGCTGATGGACGAGCCCTTCGGGGCGCTCGACGCGATGACCCGCGAGCGCCTGCAGGACGAGCTGCTCGACCTCTGGTCGCGCACGGGCCTGACGATCCTGTTCGTCACCCACGCCATCGAGGAGGCGATCTTCTTGGCCGACCGCATCGTGATGATGTCGCCGGGGCCCGGGCGGATCGAGGCGGTGCACGACGTGGACCTGAAGCGGCGGCGCGACGTGTCGAGCCCGGCCTTCAACGACCTGCGCCGGATGCTGGCGGCCCAGCTCCACAGCCACCACGCCCCGCGGGCTGCCGCCTGATGGACAGCGCCTTCGACGATCCCCGCCGGCCCGAGAACCGCCTGGCCTACCACGCCGCCATCGACCGGCCGCGCCTGACCCTGCCCGGCGGCAAGCACGTCGCCGTCTGGCCCGTGGTCAATGTCGAGCACTGGCTGATCGACCACCCGATGCCCCGCCAGATCCTGGTGCCGCCGACCGCCGCGAGCCTGCTGCCGGACATCCCGAACTGGGCCTGGCACGAGTACGGCATGCGGGTCGGCTTCTGGCGGTTCCTCGAGGCGTTCACGAGCCGCGGCATCCGCCCGACCCTGTCGATCAACGGCTCGGTCTGCACGGCCTACCCCCGGATCGCCGAGGCCGCCCATGCGGCGGGCTGGGAGTTCATGGCCCACGGCTTCCACCAAGTCCCGACCCACCGGGTCACGGACCAGCCCGGGATGATCGCCCGCACGGTCGCGACGATCACCGAGGCCACGGGGCATCCGCCGCGCGGCTGGCTCGGTCCGGGCCTGACCGAGACCCTCGACACGCCTGATCACCTCCACGAGGCCGGCATCGAGTATGTCGGCGACTTCGTGGTCGACGACCGTCCCTGCCGGGTGGCGACGCGCACCGGGTCCCTCGTCGCGCTGCCTTACTCGGTCGAGCTGAACGACATCCCGCTCCTCGCCATCCAGCACCACAGGGCCGACGAGTTCGTGGACCGGGCGCTCGCCAACCTCGATCGCCTCGCCGCGGAGGCCGCGGGTTCCGGCCCCCTCGCCGGCGCCAAGGTGATGGGCTTCGCGATCCATCCGTACATCACCGGCGTCCCGCACCGGATCGGCCTGCTGGAGCGGCTGCTCGATGCCCTCCTGGGGCGTCGCGACGTGGCCTTCATGCAGGGGGCTGAGATCCTCGACTGGTATCGCGCCACCGGCGACCAGAGCTGACCTTCGAGCGGGCCTGAGACGAGGAGCTGCCGTGCCCCCCTTCCCGACGATACCGCTCCTGCACGCGGCCTACGCGGCGGGCCTCGACCCGCGCGCCGTCGTGGCCGAGGCCTACCGGCGGCTCGCCGCGGTGGACGATCCCGGCATCTTCCTCGCTCTCGTGCCGGAGGCCGAGGCCCAGGCGGACGCGGCCGCGCTGCCGCGCTTCGATCCCCAAGCCATGCCGCTCTGGGGCGTGCCCTTCGCGGTCAAGGACAACATCGACGTGGCCGGCCTGCCGACCACGGCCGCTTGCCCGGACTTCGCCTACACACCGGAAGAGACCGCGACCGCGGTGACGCGCCTGCGCGCGGCCGGGGCGATCCTGATCGGCAAGACCAACCTCGACCAGTTCGCCACCGGGCTCGTCGGCCTGCGCACGCCCTACCCGGCTCCGCGCAACGCCATCGATCCACGCTACGTGCCGGGAGGCTCCAGCAGCGGCTCGGCGGTCGCAGTCGCCCATGGGATCGTCGCCTTCGCCCTGGGGACCGACACGGCGGGTTCGGGGCGGGTACCGGCGGCGCTCAACAACGTCGTGGGTCTGAAGCCGTCGCTCGGATCGGTCTCCAGTCGCGGCATGCTGCCGGCCTGCCGCACCCTCGACACGCTCTCGGTCTTCGCCGGCACGGTCGCCGACGCCGACGCGGCCTTCCGCGTGATGCTCGGTCCGGACGGGGCCGATCCCTGGTCGCGGGGACTGCCCGTAGCCGCAACGCCCGCCGGTCTTCCCCCCGGCCTGCGATTGGGCGTGCCGGATGCCGCCGGTCTCCGGTTCGAAGGCGACGCGCTCTCGGAAGCGGCGTTCGCGGCGACCCGGGCCGATCTCGAAGTGCTGGCGGGCGCGGCGGCGGCGATCGATTTCGCGCCGATGTTCGCCGTCGCGGCGCTGCTCTACGACGGGCCCTGGGTCGCCGAGCGCTACGCGGCGATCCGCCCGGTCTTGGAGACGCGCCCCGGGATCCTGCATCCGACCACGCGGGCGGTGATCGGAGCAGCCGATCGCTTCAGCGCCGCGGACGCCTTCGTGGGCCTCTACAGCTTGGCGGAGCTGCGGCGCTCCGCGGATGCGGTCTGGGACCGTGTCGACGTGCTCGCCGTGCCGACCTACCCGCGTCCGCAGACCCGCGCCGCGCTGGAGGCCGATCCCATCGGGCCGAACAGCGAGCTCGGCACCTACACCAACTTCGTCAACCTGCTCGACTGGTGCGCCCTCGCGGTCCCGGGGCGTCCCCGCACCGACGGCCTTCCCGCAGGAATCACCCTTCTCGCCCCCCGCGGGTCCGACGGGCTGCTGGCGGCGCTGGGGGCGCGGCTGCATGCTGCGGCCGGCGGCCGGATCGGCACCGGCACGATGCCCGTGCCGGGGGTCGAGCCCGGCCCGGCCCGGGCCCTGCCGGGGGAGATCGAGTTGGCGGTCGTCGGCGCGCATCTGTCGGGTCTGCCCCTGAACCGCGAACTGGCCGAGCGCGGCGCGCGGTACCTGCGGACGGTGACGACCCGGCCGGACTATCGCCTCTACGCGCTCCCGGGCGAGCCGCCCCAGCGCCCGGGGCTGCTCCGGGTCGCCAGCGGCGGCGGTGCCATCGAGACGGAGGTGTGGGCGCTGCCGCCCGCCGCCTTCGGCACCTTCGTGGCCGGCATCCCGGCACCGCTCGGCATCGGCACTCTGCGGCTCGCCGACGGGACAGCGCCGAAGGGCTTCCTGGTCGAGGCGGCCGGCGTCGCGGGCGCGGTCGACATCACGCAGTTCGGTGGCTGGCGCGGCTACATGGCCGGTCGTGCCGCGGCCTAGCGGGCCCGTCGCTCGCGAGGGCCTTCTGCACCTGAGGGACCGGCTACGCGGATCGCCTAGCCGGCCCCGAGATCCCGTCCGCCCGGCACACCGCGTCCTCGATGCGCTCGGCGACGTGCGGCCCCTCAGGCGCAAGCACGGACCGGCCGCTTCGCTCCGAGAGCGACACAGGCGCGCCTTGCCGTTCGTTGAGCTCGGCGCCGCGGTGGCCTATGCAGTGGCGCCATGGAACTCCAAGCTCCCGCCAAACACGTCTTGGCCGCCCTCGCCACCAAGGCGCTGCCCCCCGGAAAGGCGGCGCCGTTCCTGCCGATGAGCCGCGCCGAGATGGCGGCGCTCGGATGGGACGCCTGCGACATCGTGCTGGTGACGGGCGACGCCTACGTGGATCATCCCAGCTTCGGCATGGCCATCATCGGCCGGCTGCTCGAGGCCCAGGGGTTCCGGGTCGGCATCATCGCGCAGCCCGACTGGCAATCCGCGGAGCCGTTCAAGGCGTTGGGCAGGCCGACGCTGTTCTTCGGCGTCACCGGCGGCAATCTCGATTCGATGGTGAACCGCTACACGGCGGACCGTCGCCTCCGTCATGACGACGCCTACACGGCGGGCGGAGAAGGCGGCCGGCGCCCGGACCGCTCGACCATCGTCTACACGCAGCGCTGCCGCGAGGCCTACAAGGACGTGCCGATCATCCTGGGCGGCATCGAGGCCTCGCTCCGCCGCATCGCCCACTATGATTACTGGTCCGACAAGGTGCGCCGCTCAATCCTGGCGGACGCGAAGGCCGATCTGCTCATCTACGGCAATGCCGAGCGCGCCGTCGTCGAGGTGGCGAACCGTCTCGCGGCCGGCGAGGCGCCGCACGAACTCCACTCCGTCCGGGGCGTCGCCCTGTTCCGCCGCGTGCCCGAGCATTACACGGAGCTGCCCGCCGACGATCTCGATTCGACCGACGAGGCCGCCGCCCGTCGCCCCGGCGAGACCGTGATCCGGCTCCCCGCCTACGAGCAGGTCAAGGACGACAAGGAGGCCTATGCGCGCGCCTCGCGGGTGCTCCACCGGGAGGCCAACCCCGGCAACGCACGCCCCCTCGTCCAGCGCCACGGCGACCGCGACCTGTGGCTGAACCCGCCGCCAATCCCGCTCTCCAGCGAGGAGATGGATGCGGTCTACGATCTGCCCTACGCCCGCGCCCCCCATCCCTCCTACGGCGACGCGAAGATCCCCGCGTGGGACATGATCAAGTTCTCGGTGACCATCATGCGCGGCTGCTTCGGCGGCTGCACCTTCTGCTCCATCACCGAGCACGAGGGCCGCGTCATCCAGAACCGCTCGGAAGGCTCGATCCTGCGCGAGATCGAGAAGATCCGCGACAAGACGCCGGGCTTCACGGGCGTGATCTCGGATGTCGGCGGGCCGACGGCGAACATGTACCGGATGGCCTGCAAGGACCCGAAGATCGAGGCCGCGTGCCGGCTTCCGTCCTGCGTCTTCCCGGACATCTGCCCGAACCTGAACACCTCGCACGACGACCTGATCCGGCTCTATCGCAAGGTCCGGGAGGTGAAAGGCGTCAAGAAGGTGATGGTCGCCTCCGGCGTGCGCTACGACCTCGCGGTCCGGAGCCCCGAATACGTCAAGGAGCTCGTGACCCATCACGTCGGTGGCCGTCTCAAGATCGCGCCCGAGCACACCGAGCGCGGCCCCCTCGACCTGATGATGAAGCCGGGGATCGGCACGTACGACCGCTTCAAGGAGATGTTCGACGCCGCCGCCAAGCAGGCCGGCAAGAAGTACTACCTGATCCCGTATTTCATCGCGGCGCATCCGGGCACGAACGACGAGGACATGATGAACCTCGCGCTCTGGCTCAAGAAGAACGACTATCGCGCCGATCAGGTCCAGACGTTCCTGCCCTCGCCCATGGCGACCGCCACGACCATGTACCACACCGAGATCAATCCGTTGCAGGGCGTGCGGCGCGGCGGTAGCGAGCCGGTCGACGCCATCAAGGGGATGCGGCAGCGCCGGCTGCACAAGGCGTTCCTGCGCTACCACGATCCCGAGAACTGGCCCCTGTTGCGCGAAGCGCTGCGGGCGATGGGCCGCGCGGATCTCATCGGGCCGAGGCCGGACCAGCTCATCCCGCTCTCACAGCCGCCGGGCGTGGGCTCCGGCGCGGGCAAGGCGGGAGGCCAGCCGCGACCCATGCGCCATCCGGGCGCGCCGCGTTTCACCACGAAGGGCGTGCCCCTGCGGAAGTGACGGTCTCGCGCGCGAGCCGAACTTGCGTTCCGACGCGTTTCCCCGCGCGGTTCAGACGCGCGGCGGCTGGTCGTCGCCCGCAGGGTCTGGTCCAATTCGAAGACCGACGGACGCGCTCGGGCCGATCCACTCCGGCCATCGACGGCGCTCCTCCCCGCGACCGCACATCGCCCGAGGCTGAACCGTCAGGTCACCCTGGGTCGGATCCGACCGGGTCGTGCATCGACGACCTAACGGAGCGGTGTGGCCCGTCTCCAATGCCGGACGAATGCCGGATCGCCACTCTGGGCGGCTGAGGACCGTCTGGTGGAAGCGCAGGCGCGGCTACAGAAGCCCCATAGCCAGCTTCCGAAACCTGCCCCGGATTCCGACAAGCCTCGCATTGGCAGACGGTCCGCATGGTCATACAGTCATACACATGACCGGGACCGCCATGCCCAAGACAGACTCGCCCAAGACAGACTCGCCCCAGACCGCCCTGCCCCAGACCGACCTGCGCCTGCCGCTCTACCAGCGCCTCCGCGACGAGATCGCCTACAGAATCGCGCGCAACGTCTGGCGCTCCGGCGAGCCGATCCCGACCGAGGCCGAATTGGCGGCCTCGCACGGAGTCGCCATCGGCACGGTGCGGAAGGCGATCGATGCCCTCGTCGCGGATGGTCTGGTGGAACGACAGCAGGGTCGTGGCACCTTCGTCCGGCGTCCGCGCTTCGACCGGTCCCTGTTCCGCTTCTTCCGACATCTCGATGCAGAGGGTGCGCAAGCTGTCCCTGAGGGTCGTATCCGGGCTCGGAAAGCCTGTCGGGCGTCCGAGGCCGTCCGTACCGCGCTGGGTCTCGAGACCGGCGCCCAGGCGATCTGCCTGCTGCGGACCCGGCTCGTCGAGGGCCGCCCGATCCTGTCGGAAGAGATCTGGCTGCCGGCCCTGCGGTTCGCCCCCTTGCTGAATGCGCCGCTGCCGGAGATCGGCGACCTGCTCTACCCCGCCTACGAGCGCCTCTGCGGAGAGATCGTCGCCCGTGCGGAGGAAACCTTGACGGTGGGCTCCGCGAACGAGGCCGACGGCGAGAACCTCGGCCTCGCGCAGGGCGCCCCCGTGGTGCTCATCGAGCGCCTCGCCTTCGGCTTCGACAGCCGCCCGATCGAGTGGCGCCTGACCCGCGGCGCGGCCGCGGGCTTCCGATATCACGTCGACATCCGCTGACACCGGCAGGCCCCTTGACGGTCCACCGGTTCCAAGTTCATATATTCATATAAATGACTAGTCCTCTTAAGGGGACGGAGGAACGCCCGTGTTTGGCTGGTACCGTGAAATCGGTCCGGCGGAACGTCGCACCTTCTGGGCCTGTCTGGGCGGGTGGTCGCTCGACGCCTTCGACGTGCAGATGTTCGGCCTCGCGATCCCGGCCCTGATCGCGACCTTCGGGCTGAGCCGCTCGGATGCCGGATTGATCGGCGCCGTCACCCTGCTGGCGGCGGCGCTCGGCGGGTGGATCGGCGGCGCGCTGTCGGATCGGATCGGCCGTGTCCGCGCTCTAAAGATCACGGTGCTCTGGTTCGCCGTCTCGACCTTCCTGGCGGCCTTCGCACAGAGCTTCGCCCAGCTTCTGAGCCTGAAGCTGCTTCAGGGGCTCGGTTTCGGCGCCGAGTGGGCGGCCGGCGCCGTGCTGATGGCCGAGGCTATCCGGCCCCGGCATCGCGGCAAGGCTCTGGGTGCCGTCCAGGGTGGCTGGGCAATCGGCTGGGGCGCGGCCGTGCTTCTCTCGACCGCTGCGTTCTCGGCCTTCGAGCAGGGGACGGCTTGGCGCCTCCTGTTCGCGTGCGGTCTCGCGCCCGCGCTCCTCATCCTCTACGTCCGCCGCTCCGTTCCCGAACCCGCTCGTCGACACGCTGCAGCCGAGCCTCAGGCGCCGGCCACTCCGCTCGCGATCTTCGCGCCGGGCATGCGCCGGGTCACGATCATCGGGGCGCTGCTGGGTCTTGGCGCGCATGGCGGCTTCCACGCCCTGTTCACGTGGCTTCCCACCTACCTGAGCGCCGAGCGCGGCACCTCCGTGCTCGGCACCGGCCTCTATCTCGGGATCATCATCGCGGCGTTCGGTCTGGGCTGCCTCGTCGCCGGCAGCTTGGTCGACAGGCTCGGCCGACGGACGACCGTGGCGATGTTTGCCATCGGCTGCATGATCCTGGTGGCGCTCTACCTGCTAGTCCCCGTCGACGGCACCGTCCTGCTCCTGCTCGGTGCGCCCCTCGGCTTCTGTGCGGCCGGGATCCCGGCGAGCCTCGCGGCGCTGTTCAGCGAACTCTTCCCGGCCGGCCTGCGGGGGACGGGGATGGGCTTCTGCTACAATGCCGGACGCTTCGCCTCGGCGGTGCTTCCCCTCGGTGTCGGCCTGCTCAGCGAGATCCTCGGCCTCGGCCCGGCGATCGGCGTGTCCGCCCTGGCCGCCTACGGGCTCGTACTCCTTGCTGTCACCCTTCTGCCGGACGCGCGAGCCGACGATGCGCGCCCCGCACATCGTGAGTTGACCCGATGAATCGGCGCACCTTCTGCCGCGACATGCTCGCGGGCGGTCTCGCACTGACCCTGGCCCGGCCGAGCGGCGCGGCCTCTGGCACGTCGGGCACGCCGGGCGCGTCGGGCATTGTGGCGGTGGACACCCACGCCCACGTCTTCACCCGCTCCCTCGCCCTGGCGGGTGAGCGGCGCTACGCCCCCGAGTACGACGCCAGCATTGCCGACTACCTCGCGATGCTGGACCGCAACGGCCTGTCGAACGGCGTGCTGATCCAGCCGAGCTTCCTCGGCACCGACAACAGCTACATGGTCTCGGCCCTGCGCCAGGAGCCGAAGCGGCTGCGCGGCATCGCCGTCCTCGCGCCGGAGGCCGAGGCCGCGACCATGCGCGACTTGGCCGAGGCGGGGATCGTGGGTCTGCGCCTGAACCTGATCGGCCGGCCCGACCCCGCCTTCGGCACCCCGGCCTGGAAGACCCATCTGGCACGGGCGAAGGAACTCGGCTGGCAGATCGAAGTCCAGGCCGAGGCGCGGCGTCTCGGCGGCCTCCTGCCGCCGCTCGTCGAGGCGGGTGTGCCGGTGGTCGTGGATCATTTCGGCCGCATCGACTCCGCCCTCGGCGTCGCCGATCCCGGCTTCGGCCGACTGCTCGGCTTTGGGGCCGGCGGGGGCGTCTGGGTGAAGCTGTCCGGGGCGTATCGCAACGGCAGCGGCGAAGCGGGGCAGCAGACGGCTCGGGAGGCGGCCGCGCGCCTGCGCGAGGCCTTCGGTCCGCAGCGGCTTCTCTGGGGCAGCGACTGGCCCCACACGCAGTTCGAGACGAAGGCCAGCCCCGCTGAGGCGCGACGCGACCTCGATGCCTGGGTGCCGGATGCGGCCGATCGCCGGATCATCCTCGCCGACACGCCGACGCAACTCTTTCGCTTCGACCGGTAGGGCCGCCACGGGCTCAGACCATCCGTCATCAGAGGAGGGACACGACCATGGCAGAGACGACCACGCCGCTCGCGGCACCCGCGGACGCCTTCGAGGCCCGGACGATGCGCAAGGTGGGCCTGCGCCTGATCCCGTTCCTCGTGCTCTGCTATTTCATCGCTTACGTCGACCGGGTGAACGTCGGCTTCGCGGCGCTGACCATGAACCGCGATCTCGGCCTCTCCACCGCGGCCTTCGGCCTGGGCGGGGGCCTGTTCTTCGTCGCCTACGTGCTGTTCGAGGTACCGAGCAACCTAGCCATGGAACGCGTGGGCGCGCGGATCTGGATCGCCCGGATCATGATCACCTGGGGCCTCGTGGGGATCGGCTCGGCCTTCGTCACCGGGCCGGTGAGCTTCGCGGTCGCCCGCTTCCTGCTCGGTGCCGCCGAGGCCGGCTTCTTCCCCGGCGTCATCCTCTACCTGACCTACTGGTTCCCGAAGGCCTACCGGGCGCGCATCGTGGCGATGTTCATGGTGGCGATCCCGCTCTCCAGCTTCTTCGGCTCGCCGCTCTCGGCCGCCCTGCTTACCCTCGATGGCGCGGCGTCCCTGCGGGGCTGGCAGTGGCTTCTGATCTTGGAGGCCGTGCCGGCGATCCTCCTGGGCTTCGCGGCCCTCGCACTCCTGCCGAGCCGGCCCGCGGGGGCGACGTTCCTCAGCCAGGAGGAGCGGGCTTGGCTGACCAACCGGCTGGACGCCGAGCGCCGGTCGGCGGAGGCTGCGGCTCCTCACCACGCGCACGGCCTCGCGGCGGTCTGGGCCGTGCTCGCCAATCGGCAGGTCTGGCTGCTGGCCGTGATCTACGCGGGCAGTTCGGCGACCAGCAACACGCTGTCGCTGTGGATGCCGCAGATCCTCAAGGGGTTCGGGCTCAGCAACCTGGAGACCGGTTTGCTCAACATGATCCCGTTCGGCATCGCCTCGGCGTTCATGATCTTCTGGGGCCTGCGCGCCGACCGCAGCGGCGAGCGCATCTGGAGCACGGCCTTGCCGCTGGCCTTGACCTCGGTCAGCTTCGCCCTGACGCTCCTGACGGGGTCGCTCTGGGCCACGCTGGTGCTGCTGTCGCTGGTCCTGCTCGGCAATTACGCCATCAAGGGACCGTTCTTCGCCCTGGCCACCGAGACGCTGCCACCGGCTCAGACGGCGGCCGGCATCGCCGCCATCAACACGCTGGCGCATCTCGGGACCGGCGCGATCACCTCGCTGATCGGCCTGCTCCGGGAGCAGACCGGGAGCTTCCCCGTCGCCCTGCTTCCGTTGTGCGTCCTCACCGGCGTCGGATGCGCCCTGGTCTTCTGGATCGGTCGCAACCAGTTGCCGGAGCAGAAGGTTCACGCCGCCGCGCCGATCGCCCGGGCTTGAGCGGAAACCCCTCGTCCCATGCCGCGCCCGCGCTGCCATGGGACGTCCGCGGATCGCCGTTCTCCCAGATCCGGTGGGTGGCGATCTTCGATCCGTTCGCGTCGGCCGCTCGAGCCCGCCTCCCGGCTTCGGCTCGCCGCAAGTCCCGGTCGTTCGCGGCCTCCGTCGCCCGCCCCGCAAAGCGGATTTCGCGCAGGACACGCCGTGGCGCGGGCGGGCGTCTGCCCGCCGGCACACGTCGGCGGGCCATCGCCGGCAGCGGGACGCCCACCGGCGCGTATCCTCCACCCGAATCCGGACCAGCCCGACGTACAGCAGGCTCGTCTGTCGCCGCCCCGTGCTAGAGGAAGCGGACGGCGCGCTGGTCATCCAGCGTCGAACGTCCCCGAACGTTCCCCCATGGAGAAGCGCAGTGGCCCATCCGGACCTCGGCACGAAGCGGATCTGCCCGACGACGGGCAGGAAATTCTACGACCTCAACAAGTCCCCCGTGATCTCCCCCTATTCGGGCGAGATCGTCCCGATCTCCCCGTCGACGTCCTTCGCCAGGGCGGCGCCCCCCGTGGCGGCGCGCAAAGCGGCCCCGACCGACGACGAAGAGGAGACGGACGGCCCGGAACTCGTTTCGCTGGATGAGGTCGAGGCCGAGGAAGCCGGTAAGGAGGCCGACGGCGAGGCCGAGGGCGATGATGCCTTGGAGATCGAGGACGAGGGCGACGGGGGCGAGGATGACACCCTCGTGGTCGACGAGGACGACGAGGACAGCACCGACCTGATCGAGGTCAACGACGACGATGACGACCAGTAGCCGCGCTCGAGCGTATCGCTCCAGCGGCCGGGCGCCGATCCGGCCGCGGTCTCGGCCGCTGTCCGATCGGCTCGCCCATGGGCAGGGCCCGATCGGATGATGCCGCGCGGCCGATTCCGTGAGGGCGACGTCGACGATCGCACCGCCCCCGATCGGGACGCCCGTGCCGATGGCCGGATCCCCGCGCGCGGCGTCGTGCGACATCCGCGACATGCCAGATCCGGCTTCGGCGGCCGCACCACCCTGACAGCGCGGAGGGGCACATCATCGAAGCAACTCATGGGCAAGGCTCTCGCCGGGTGACACCCCCGCAGAACATCGCCGCACTCGCCCAAGGCCGGGCCTGCGGTTCCTGTACGATCTGTTGTCGGGTCCTGGAGATCGCGGCCCTCGACAAGCCCGCGGGGATCCTGTGCCGCCACAACACCGGCACGGCGTGCGGGATCTACCCGGAGCGTCCGGAGGCGTGCGCCCGGTGGCACTGCCTGTGGCGCAAGATCGGAGCCCTGCCGGATGAACTCAGGCCGGATCGATCGGGCGTGATGTTCTCGCTGGAGACCCGGTCACCGACCGCTGAGGCTCCCGACGAGGCCTGCATCGTCGGTCGCGCGGTGGAGGGCGCTCAGGCCTTCGACAGCTGGGAGGTGGAGGAGGCGTTCGCGATGTTCGCTCGCGAGGGGTCGCTGCCGGTTTGGAAGGTCTCCGGCCGAGACGTCATCCTGGTGAGCCGGGGCGGACGGAACCCTGCGCGGTGACAGCGTCGATGGGCGATGCCGTACAGGTCTTCAGGTCCACCCGCGCGAGCCGATACTCGACTTGGCTCGCGGGGATGTCGGGACGGAGGGTCCGCTGACCCGGTCGGGACGACGCGCGTTGGCCGCCGTCCCGACCGAGGAAGGCTCAGGCGTTCGTCAGATTGGCGGCGCTTTCCTTGCCGCTGCGCCGGTCAGCCTCGACCTCGTAGGAGATCTTCTGTCCCTCGATGAGGTTGCGCATTCCAGCGCGCTCGACCGCCGAGATGTGCACGAACACGTCCTTGCCGCCGTCGTCGGGCTGGATGAATCCGTAGCCCTTCGTCTCGTTGAACCACTTCACAGTACCGGTAGCCATGGCGATAACCCTAATCGTCGGCTCGCCGAGGTGGCGTGCCGTGAGCGTCGAACCGGCCGTACTGGCCGACCGTTCCATGCTTAGCACGGTCTGGCGGGAACCGGGCGCGCTGTCGCACGAACCGTGACGGAAGTTTCCGGGTTCGCTGCGGCTGCCCCATGCGGCGGGCTATCTTTGCGGCTCACGGAGGCGCAGGATGTCGGTATCGGCGAGAAAGTGCCGCAAGCTTCGGCAGCTTCGGGCTCGCGGTCTCGACTGTAGCGGACAGGCGCGCGAATGGCAGATGTCGTGAGCTTCCCGGCCGGCCGCCGCTCCTCCTGCGCGCTGACACCCTACCGGGCCTACCGGTTCGCGCCGGATGGCAGCGTCAGGTCGACCATCCCGATCGAGGCCGCCACCGATGCGGACGCGGCCGAGCGTGCTTTTCACCTGAGCGACGGGGACCGCGTCGAACTCTGGTCGCGCGCGCGCTTCGTAGCCCACGTGGGACCGCTGGACGGCCCCGTGGCGACCTCGATCGCCCTCCTTGAAGACGAGCCGACGCGCGATCCGTCAGCGTGAGTTCTCGCCGGGGATCGGCAGCAGGACGCCGGGACGAGCGGCCGCATCCTCGGCGTGTAGGCGAGGTTGGCGCGTGTTCCAGTCGAGGTGCAGGCGCGCTGGCCTCCTGCGGCATGACTTCTCCTCGGGACGCGACCGACTGCCGGACGTCGTTGCCGGGATGACCCGGCTGCGCCGTTCAACCCAAGCCGGCCCCTATCGCGGACGTGAGTGACGGGCGCCGCTCGCGAAGGGATGGATGCCGGTGCATGAAGCGATGCGCGGCAGCCGAGCCACCATGCCCGCGGCGCGGGTCATCGAAACAACGGCAGCTCGAATCCGAGCAGACCGAGGCCGCAAACGAGCATCCCGCCGCTGAGACCTTCGAGCCGAGCTTGGTAAGCCGGCCATCGTGACGCGGAAGCCGCGATTGCTGCGCCGAGGGCGAGGGCGCCGAGACTGAGGCCGAACATCGATGGAAACCTGCTCACCAGCCGGGGCAGCCAAGTCGGCTACAGCTGTGGGAAAATCGTTCCCAGCATTCAATTTTTTGCGTGACGCGCCACCTCCCATTTGGGGTATTCTATTAGCTGTTATTTACACCTTACGCGCCAACGGAATGAGCATATGGCGATCTGAGTCCGCTTTCGATGCTGCAACTGAAAAACAAAGAAAACGGGATATCCAATCCGGGCGACAGGCTCCGGCTGCGAGCAACGCGATGAATATTCTCGCTTGGAACGAGGCTGTCGATGCCGTCTACAGGGCGGCGGCCGAGCCTCTTCGCTGGCCGGAAGCCTTGCATCAAGTGGCCATCTTATTCGATGCCATGGGCGCCACTCTGCTTCATCGGCATGACGACGGCCGCATCGGCGTGATCGTCTCGCCCACTCTGTCGGCGTTGAATGAGGAGTATGGTCGTCGCTGGCAGCACCTCGATGTGCGCGCCGAGCGGGTTCTGAGCGCGATCGCGAGCGGGCGGCGGGACGTTCAGGCCGATCACACCGTCTGCACCGCGACAGAGGTGGCGACCCTGCCGATCTACCAGGACTTCCTGATTCCGAACGGCATCGGCTGGAGCGTGGGCGTGTCCGTCTCGCCGACGCCTGAAATCGCGGTCGCCCTGTCGCTGCTCCGAAGCCTCGGCAAGCCCACCTTCTCCGATGCCGAGCAGGAGCATGTTCTGGCGTTCAGCCGCCACATCGAGCGTGCGCTCAGCCTCTCCATCCGGCTGATGGATGCAGAGGCAGAGAACCTCTCGCTGGCCGGCGCACTCGACCGCCTCGATTGCGGTGTCTTCATCCTCGATGCGGACCAGCGCATCCTGACATCCAACGCCAGGGCCGGCGCTCTGCTGGGACGCGGCTTGATGGCTTTGGACGGGCGCCTGACCGCGCGCAGCGCCCAGACGCGGCGGGCGCTTCAGGACCGGCTTGTCGCGCGTTTCACGGGTCAGGAGCAAGGTCGGGCGCTGCCCGGGACCCTCGTCTTGGAGAACGGCGAGCACAGCCTCCTGCTGCAGATCATGCCGCTGCCCGTCGTGCCCGGGCCTTCATCCCTTCAGACGGCGAGCACGATCGTCCTCGTCGTGGAGACGGGACACGGCCGGCCGTTCGACCCCGCGGTGGTCCGTGACGTGTTCCAGTTGACGTTGGGGGAAGCGCGGTTGGCGGCGCTGATCGGCGCCGGCGTGTCTCCCGGGAAGGCAGCAGAGACCCTGGGCATCTCGGAGAACACGGTCCGCACCGTCCTGAAACGGGTGTTCGAGAAGATGGGCGTCTCCCGCCAGAACGAATTGGCAGCGCTCTTGGGCAAGCTGTTCATGCTGCGCCAAGGGTGAGTGCCCGAGGAGGCGCAGCGCGGCGAACAGAACGCGATCGGGGCCGCCACCGGCCCGCTGGTTGCGACGACGAAGACCGCAAGCTCTATCGACTGCTTCGTGTCCATCGGAACCTCCCTCGGTTCGTCGGTTGGAGCAGTCTAGCACAGGCCATCCGCATCTCTGCCGGGGACACCCGACGACTCAGCTGATCGCCCAAACCAGCGGCAGCGCGCCGGCGAGGAACAATGCGGAGGAGAGGAGCACGGCGAAGCGTTCGCGATGGCGGCGGACGAACGCGCGACGGTTGGCGAACATGACGGGTCCAGATCGGAGGAAGCGTGTCACGCTCGCTCCTGAACCTTGACCGATCGGGGGCACTCGGCACTGTCCACAGGCGGTCGCCGACACATGTCACCGCCGAGCCACATGCGGGTGGGTGGCGCTGAGCGCATCGTGGGACGACCGCCGCGCAGGAAGAGCGCCCGTGCGGCGGCCGTCATGCCCGCCATTGGCCGTTCCAGAGGCGCGGGCCCCCGGGGTCGCTGCGCCGAGGTCGAGCGGAGCCGCTACGGCCGCTTGGCCCGGTCGGCTTCTTCGGCCGTGACCGCTTCGACCGCCGCGATGACGTTCTCCAACTCGGCCACCTGACGCAGGGTGCTCCCGGCCGGCAATCCATCCTGCTCGGCCATTGCCAGGATGAGCGTGCGCTGATGCGCCTTGAGGCGTTCGAGGAGGGCGTCGAGCTTATTGGACATAGGCGGGCTGTAACCGGGCGAACTGCATTCGACAATCTGCGATGCTCAACCTGCGCTGATTGCTCCGCTACGCCGCCGCCTGCACGGCGGTAGCGGCCAGACCCTGTTCAAAGCGCGCGTCCGTCCGGGTCTTCCCGCCGTCGTTCGAGACCGCCACGGACAGGGGCGCTCGCGCGACCGGCCGGACAGGTCCCGGATTCGGATCTCACCTTGGGCGGCCGTGCGCCGCCCATCAAAGCGGCGGAGCCGATCCCCCGCCGCTCCCCCTCTCGTCAATCCCGGCGCCTGGGCCGCGTGTCGCCCGCTGTCCTTACAGGCCCATCAGAACGCCGGCCGAGCCGGCGATCGTCATCGCGAGGCCGCCCACGAAGGCGCCGATCATCGCGTAGGAGAAACCCTTCAGGACCATGTCGAACACTCCTTATGAAGCGGCGGGCCTTCCGAGCGGCCCGATGAATTCGCCTGCCATGAACATGCCGGATCCGCCGATTGCGTGCAGTGCGATGAGTCACTCTGCAGCGCGGAATCAACCCGGGACGCGCGCCTCCAGCGCCGCGCTGCCGTCAGCGGATCCTGCGTCCGACTGATCCGCGGCGATGGAAGGGGTCCGGCTTTTGGTCGGGCTTTTGAGCCTTGAGAACGGACAAGATGGCAGAGCACCCGACGCCCTAGGAATGTGATGCCCGGCTGCGGCGGGCGGATGTGTTGAGCGCACGAAGCCGGAGCGTACCCGATGCGATCCGCGCGACTGGCCTGCGAGGGCGTGCGCGGGTGGGGGCCTCGTCCTCGCCTCGCGTTCAGCCACGCGACGTAGCCCGCGACGCGACCGCGATTGAACCTTCCACGACGCTGACACGGCGCGGCGCGATGGATTAATCCGCACAATCTTTCGGATGGCTATTCATCTTTGCTCGGCTCACGAAGCGGTCGATATCGCCTGAGACTGTGGACCACACAGAGAAGGGAAAGAGTATCTTATCGACAATTTGACCATGGCCGAGGCCCGCATAGATATGCGTCTCGACCTCGTGCCCGAGTTTGCGGATCCGGTCGGACAATGCGGTCGTACTCACCGGCAGGACGATCGTATCGTCTGCGCCGGTGAGCAGCAGCAGGGTGGGCTGTCGAGGGGAGCAGCCGTGGATCGGTTCCATGTCAGGGCCGGCGCCCGAAAACACCTCGTGATCCGCCTGTTCGGTCATCGATGAGATGGCGTATGGTCCCGCAATACCGATGACACCGGCCAAAGCACCCGGTTCCGAGCCGGCCTGTGCGAGCCATTCCGGGTACAGAGCCAACATGGTCGCCGCCCAGGCCCCGGATGAATGCCCGGCTACGACGACGCGTCGAGCGTCGCCGCCGAACTCATGAGCGTGCCCGATCGTCCATGCCACCGCGGTGGCCGTGTCGGCGAGAATGTCCGGCAGCTTGGCTGTCGGGAAGTGGCGATACTCCGGCACGACGACGACGTAGCCTTTCCGGGCTAGAGCTGCGCCGACATAGGCAACGCCTTCCTTGGATCCGTTCCGCCAACCGCCGCCATAGAAGAAAACGACGACCGGGTGTTCGCCGCCCTCCTTGGGCCGGTAGATGTCGGCCAGATTGGATCTGCTCGGCCCATACGCGACGTTCCGCTGCACTTCGGAGGATAGCGATGGAAAAAGATTACAAACCGCAATTATCAGATGTGCGAATTTGGTCCCCAGATCCCAGATCATCGTTGTCTCGCATCCAGATATTCATTGGGTGGCGGTGACCCGGCTGCACTCGATGCCGCCGGTGTCCCGGAGGACCGAGCGGCCGTCGGCCTTGCGGTAGTACCGGGCACCCTTGGCGGGACGCGGCATCGCTTCACCACCCGCTCGATAATCCCCAGCGTCGTGTGCAGGCGCCGGAATACCCCATGGGTCGTCAGCCGATCATGCCGGGTCTCGCGCCGCAAGGCCTTCTCGCACGCGCGGGCGACGGCTCTGCGGGACTGCGGGCGAAGCTGGAACCCGGACCCTCCGCGACACTGCCCCCCCCGCCACCCGACTTCCGGTTTCGCGGCGACCCGGCGCCGGAGACGCATGGCCGATCCTGACGCGATGCTGCTGGTCGCCCCGGCAGCAGAGGCGTCGAGCATGTCACCACGGCAAGTCGCGACAGAACCTCCGGCAGCTCCTCCCAGGCGCGACGCGCGTCAACATGGCGAAGATTGTTCACGGCTGCTGCACGGTGCGCCCGCTCTTCGGCGATCGCGGCAGCAGGACCGCGATCCTGTGTTCGCCGAGGCTGATCAGAAATTACCCGGCGCGACTCGGCAGACGACGATACCGCGGGCCCGCCACATGGCGACGACGCTGGCGCGATCGTCGAAGATCAGGTCCGGCGTGCGCCCCTCGTCCAGCCATTCGGCCTTGAGCACAGTGTCCGGCCGGTGATCGCCCGCGGCGCGCGTTCGGATCGGGATGCCTCCGAGCCCGTACCGGGCCAGCCATCCGAGGGTCTTGCCCTCGACCTCGTCCGACCGGCCGGACCAGATCT
>Ga0160428_1001238_pt1 | contig 20504 bp, 15 predicted proteins | sample SolpanmetagenomM_FD_108198 | JGI IMG/M metagenome (GOLD analysis project Ga0160428, IMG submission 108198) | Solar panel surface microbial communities from Lawrence Berkeley National Laboratory, California, USA - M | ecosystem: Engineered > Built environment > Solar panel > Unclassified ... | reverse complement strand
GGACCGATCTGATCGCGATCGCGCGCGCCGAACAGATGATCGGCACGCTCGCGCATCGCCTGCTTGGGCTGGAACTGCCGAGTGGCGTGCGGCGCATGTTGGAGGATGCGCGCGCATCGGCGGAACAGGGACGCACGGTCGCTTTATGGGAAGCGGAGGTGGCGCGCCGCATACTGACGACGCTCGGCGTGCCGGTCGTTCTCCTGAAAGGCACGGCGTTCGTCGCTGCCGGACTGACAGCGGGGCAGGGGCGCTCGATCGGCGATCTCGACGTCCTCGTGCCGCGCGACGCGATCGATACGGTCGAGCGGGCGTTGCTGGCGAGCGGATGGGAATGGGTAAAGCCCGACCCGTATGACGATGCCTATTACCGGCGCTGGATGCACGAGCTGCCGCCTTTGATCCATCGCGACCGCGATCGGATGATCGACGTGCACCATACCATCCTGCCTCTGACCGCGCGGATCACGCCAGATGCGACCGCGCTGATCGAGGACAGTATCGAGATCGCGCCGGGCGTTCGGGTCTTGTCCTTTAACGACATGCTCGTTCACGCTGCGGCGCATCTTTTCGCCGATGGGGATCTGGCTGGGGGCATGCGGAATCTGTGGGACGTTCACTGTCTCGTCGACGAGTTCGGCGGTGCGGAACTGGACGAGCGGGCGGCGCATCATGGACTTTCCGACGCAGTCGCGCGCGCGGTGCGGCTGGCAGCCGCCTTGTACGGTGATGGGGCGTCGCTCTCGCTTGTCGACCGGATGTACCTGCGGCGGATTACGGCGCGGGACGGCTGGGGGCGGGCCACACGACCATTCATTCGCCAGGTTTTCTATGTGCGGTCGCACTGGCTGCGGATGCCGCCCGAGTTGCTGATGCGGCACCTGTGGACCAAATGGCGGAGCAGCAGCGCCGGCCCTCGTTCAGGCTAAGTCTATCATTTCATTAAGCTGACTAACGAGTTCAGCACCTCGAAATAGCTTGCCGCCTAAAACGATCCTACAAGCAATAGTAGGAAGTCTCGTATCATGGCCAATAGAAGATGGAGCGACGAGGATGTCGCGGATCTGCGCCGGCAGGTCGAGGCGGGTCGGAGCGTGCGCGAGATCGCCGCCGAGATGATGCGATCGCAGGAAGCGACCCGCGCACGGATGCAGATGCTGGGGTTGACCAAGCCTCGCGAGTTCAAGGCCGCCACGACGAAAGTGGCGCCGCAGCCGGAACTTACGGAACAATAATCAGGAACTAATGTTTCTGCTCCGTTACAAACAGAGGGAGAGTTTTCATGTCGGATTATCGTAGCACCGATCGCGATACCGTCGTCGTCAAGCGCCGCAGCGGCGGCACCGTCATCGCCATCGTCGTGGTTGCCGCTTTGGTGATCGTCGGCCTGCTGTTCGCGACCGGCTTTTGGAGCGCGGACGTGACGAAGGAAGGCGCTCTGCCGGAAGTGTCGGTAAAGGGTGGCGAACTGCCTAAGGTCGATATGGACTCGAAGGAAGTCGTGGTCGGGACGAGCAAGACCAAGGTCGAAGTGCCGAAGGTCGAAACCGAAACGAAGACCCTCGACGTACCGACGATCGGCGTCAAGGACGACAAGAAGTAAGCCGCGTATCCGGCGAGTAGAAGACGGGGCGTCCGCTATCGGGCGCCCCGTTTGCGTTCGGGTCTAGCCGAACGTCACCGCGATCCGATCCGCTCGAGCGTCGGGATCAGTTCGCGATAGTGGTCGATGGCGGCATCCGCGCCGAGCTGTTCGACCGGTTGGTGCAGGAAGCCGAAGCTGACGGCGACGCCGGGAATCCCGGCATTCCGGGCCGCCATCATATCGTAGATCGAGTCGCCGATGAACGCGGCACGTGTACCGCTGCCATCCGCGCTGCAGCGCCGGATCATCTCGTCGATCGGCGCCCGGTGCGGCTTCGACAGGCCCGGTCCCATCGTGTCGCCCCCGATCACCGTCGCGAACCGTTCCCGCAGGCCGAGTTCGCCGAGCAGCTTCTCGGCGAAACTCTCGAACTTGTTCGTAACGATCGCGACCTTGACGTGCATACCATCGAGTCGATCCAGCGTTTCCATCGCACCGGGATAAGGCTGAGAATGCACTGCGATGTTCTGCTCGTAATATCCCAGCATGCGCTTGTAGAGCGGACGGAACGTTTCCGGTTCGCAGCCCCCGGTCGCTTCAAGGCCAAGCGTGAGCATGTGCTTGGCGCCCCCACCGATCATCCCCTTCACCTCGTCGACTGCCAACGCCGGCCGGCCGGCGAACTGCAACGTGTCGTTCACCGCCGCGGTCAGATCGCCGCTGGTATCGAGAAAGGTACCATCGAGGTCGAAGCCCACGATATCGAATGAAAAATGCGTCATGATCGATGTGCCTGACAGCATCGCTATGGAATTAGCAATATCGCCGTGGCAGGGCGATCCTCATGACCCAGCCAATCGCCGCCATCATACTTGCCGCCGGCAAGGGCACGCGCATGAAGTCCGACCTGCACAAGGTGCTTCATCCGATTGCCGGGCGATCGATGCTGTTGCACCTTGCCGATGCGGTGGCGGAACTTGGTGCAGAACGGACCGTCGTCGTTACCGGCGCCGGGCGCGAACAGGTCGAGGCTGCGGTCGCACCCCTGGGTATCGCAACGGCGTTGCAGGCGGACCAACTGGGGACGGCGCATGCCGTGTTGCAGGCGGAAAGCGCACTTGCCGGATTCGAAGGCGACGTCCTGATCCTGTACGGCGACGTGCCACTCGTACGGTCGGCGACGATGCGGCGGATGCTCGACATGCTGCGCGAGGAACCAGTGCCGAGCGCAGTTGTACTGGGGTTCCGTCCAGAAACGCCGGGCGCCTATGGCCGCATCATCGCGTCGCCGGATGGCCGGATCGAGAAGATGGTCGAGGCGAAGGATGCCTCGCCTCAGGAACTGGCCGAGACTTTGTGCAATTCCGGTTTGATGGCGATGCGGTCGGCAGATCTGTTCCCGCTGCTTTCCAAGGTCGGCAACGACAATTCGGCGGGTGAATATTATCTGCCCGACGTCATCATGCTGGCGCAGGCCGCAGGTCGGTTCGCGCTGGTGACGGAAACGGACGCCGACGAGGTCGCGGGAATCAATAGCCGCGCTGAACTGGCGACGGTCGAGGCTTCGTGGCAGGCCCGGCGCCGCGCAGACGTGATGGCCGGCGGTGCGACCCTGATCGCGCCGGAAACGGTGTGGTTTGCTCACGATACGGCGATTGGCCGGGACGTGCTGATCGAGCCGAACGTATTCTTCGGTCCGGGGGTCAGCGTCTCCGATGGTGCGACGATCCGCGGCTTCTGCCATATCGAGGGCGCAGTCGTAGGCTCGAAGTCCGAAGTCGGTCCCTACGCCCGGCTGCGGCCCGGCGCGGTGATGGGGGCTAAGTCGAAGGTCGGCAATTTCGTCGAAATGAAGAAGGCGGTCCTCGGCGACGGCGCGAAGGCCAACCACCTGACCTATCTCGGCGACGCGGAGATCGGGGCGGGGGCGAATATCGGTGCCGGGACGATCACGTGTAATTACGACGGATTTTTCAAAGCGAAAACGGTTATCGGGGCGGGCGCGTTCATCGGTTCGAACAGCGCGCTCGTCGCGCCGGTTTCGATCGGTGCGGGGGCGATCGTCGCTGCGGGATCGGTGGTCACCGATGACGTCGAGGCCGACGCCCTGTGCCTCGTGCGGCCCGAACGGACGTCCAAGCCCGGCTGGGCGAAACGATTCCGCGATGCGATGACGGCGAAAAAGGCCGCCAGGAACTAACGGCCGGTACCGGCCACGGAGACAAAGCAATGTGTGGAATCGTTGGCATCCTGAGCCATGAAGATGTTGCCGATCGCCTGCTCGACGGTCTCCGTCGATTGGAATATCGTGGCTACGATTCCGCCGGTATCGCCACCGATCACAAGGGGCAGATCGAGCGGCGCCGTGCGTCCGGCAAGCTGGTCAATCTGGCCAACGAACTGGCGGCACATCCGCTGCCCGGACATACCGGGATCGCGCACACGCGCTGGGCGACGCATGGCGGCCCGACCACGAACAACGCGCATCCGCACGCCACCGGCGAAGTCGCGGTGGTGCACAACGGCATCATCGAAAACTTCAAGCCGCTGCGCGATGAATTGATTGCTCGCGGGCGGACGTTCACCAGCGAAACCGACACCGAAGTCGTCGCACATCTGATCAGCGAGAAGGTCGAGGCGGGCATGGCGCCGCAGGATGCCGTGCGCGAGATCCTGCCCCGGCTGCACGGTGCGTTCGCGCTGGCGATCCTGTTCCGGCAGCATCCCGATCTGCTGATCGGCGCGCGCTTGGGCTCGCCGCTGGTCGTCGGGCATGGCGACGGGGAAATGTACCTTGGGTCGGACGCGCTGGCGCTGGCGCCGCTCACGCAGCGCATCTCCTATCTCGACGAAGGCGATTGGGTCGTCCTGACGCGTGAAGGCGCGCAAGTCTATGATCGTGACAATGTCGCGGTCGAGCGAGCGATCACGATCTCGGGCGTGACCGGTGACTTGGTGTCGAAGGGCAATCATCGGCACTATATGCTGAAGGAGATCTACGAGCAGCCGATCGTCGTCGCGCAGACGCTGCGCTCGTATCTGCAGCGGATGGAAGAGCGCGTGACGCTGCCGATCCCGGAATTCGACCTGTCGCAGATCAAGCGCGTCACGATCGTCGCGTGCGGTACGAGCTTCTATGCCGGGATGGTGGCGAAATACTGGTTTGAGCAGTTTGCGCGCGTGCCGGTCGATCTCGATGTCGCCTCCGAATTCCGCTACCGCGCGCCGGTGATGGAAGAGGGCGGTCTCGCCCTGTTCATCAGCCAGTCTGGCGAAACCGCCGACACGCTGGCAGCGTTGCGGCACGCCAAGTCGGAACGACAGACGATCGCGGTCGTCGTCAACGTGCCCACCAGCAGCATGGCGCGCGAGGCAGATATCCTGTTGCCGACGCATGCCGGCCCGGAGATCGGGGTCGCTTCGACCAAGGCGTTCACGTGTCAGTTGGCCGTTTTGGCCGCGCTCGCCGCCAATCTCGCGCGGGCGAAAGGTCAACTGGATGCCGCGGCGGAAAAGGCGATCGTCAAGCATCTGACCGAGGCTCCGGCGGCCCTAAACGGCGCACTGGCCTATGACGAAGCGATCGAGGCGATGGCACACAATATCGCCGGAGCACGCGACGTGTTGTACCTGGGCCGCGGGACGGATTATCCCTTGGCGTTGGAAGGTGCGCTGAAGCTGAAGGAAATCAGCTACATCCACGCCGAGGGCTATGCCGCAGGCGAGATGAAGCACGGCCCGATCGCGCTGATCGACGAGAATGTGCCGGTCATCGTCATCGCGCCCTCGGGTCCGTTGTTCGACAAGACGGTGAGCAACATGCAGGAAGTGCAGGCGCGGGGTGGACGCGTCGTGCTGATCAGCGACTATGACGGGATCCAGGCGGCGGGCGAGGGGTGCATGGCGACGATCACGATGCCGAAGGTTCATCCGCTGATCGCGCCTTTGGTATACGCCGTCCCAGTGCAATTGCTCGCCTACCATGTCGCGGTCATCAAAGGCACGGACGTCGATCAGCCCCGCAACCTGGCGAAATCCGTAACTGTCGAGTGAGTCTCTGCGGAATTTTCCGCGTCCTAGACTTAATAGAGAAGTACCAACTGAGCCGCGATACATCCGGCGCGAACCTGCACTGTGATCGCTACCAACGGGACTGCATAGCGTGCCGTTCCCCGCTTTCACGAGTACGCGACGCCGCGAACCACCGATAAATCATCGGTCGGCCCGTGGTATGTCCAACTGCTGGGATCAAAGATGGTATGGGCGGAGAGCGGTGGCCGTCAGACCTTCGTCAGGCGTACGGCGATCCATTTCTTGCCGGGCAGGGCGATCGTGGGGCGGTCGGGGTCATGGAAGTCATAGGCGTCGCGCTTGGCCATGCGGAACGTGCCGTCGACGGGCGTGATGGTCATGTTCCAGGTATCGATGATGTCCGCGCGGTAGGTGTTGCGGGGATCCTTGTCGCGTCCCGGCAGTCGCACAGGCCATTCCGTCGGGGCGTCGTCGCCGAAATAGCGCAGATAATATTCGAATTCCTTCCCGCCCAGATGGTAGCCCCACCATGTCTGGATCGGTTCGATGCCGGGCGTCGGGCCGGCGTCCATGATCGTGCGCAGGAAGGCGAGGCGCGGCGCGCTGGTACCGACCAGCTTGCCGCCCTGTCCCAGCCATGAGTAATCGGCGTTGCGATCGGTGTTGAACGTCTCGCTATGGCCGACATAGGTGCCGCCGATCAGGCCGTGCCAGAAGCGCTGGACCAGTCCGGGACCGTCAAGCCGCCCCCAGCGCTTGTCCGAATTGCCCTCGTACAGCACTTCGTCGAAGATCACCGGCTTCAACGCGAAGCTGCGGTGCAGTTGGGCGGGGACATCGTCCATCACCGCGCTGCCATTCTGGACGCTGGCGTGCGTGATCCATGGCTTGCGGTGATCGTAATAGACAATGATCTGATGAATTGAGCGCAAGCGATCGTGCGGGTCCGCGGATTGCAGAACACCGAACAGATGATCCCAATCCGCCATCGTCTTGGTCTTGATCGCATCATATTCGTTGCCCATCGACCACCAGACGTTGCGAAATGCGCCGAAGCGTGCCGCGACGTATTTCAGATACCGCTCGTCGTCGGCCCGGCCCATGTCAGAATAGCCGCGCTTGTCGTCATAGGGGTGATAGAGGATTATATCAGCCTCGATCCCGAGCGCGCCGAGCCGCAAGATGCGATCCTCGAAGCGACGGAAATAGGCCGGGTCGATCCGTTCAGGGTTCCAATCGTGCAGGCCCGCGCCGGTCTTGGCAAACGGATTCGTCGCGACGGAGGGAACGTTCGGTAAGACGCACATGCGCATCTTGTTGAACGGCGCAGCGCGCAACGTGGCCAGCGTCTGCGCGCACATCGCATCGGATTGCAGCGCCCAGGAATAGCAGGTCGTGCCGATCTGGCGGAATGGCGTGCCGTCGGCATAGGCGAAGTGATAGCCATCGGCGGTGACGCGCACCGGCCCGCGATTGCCCGCCGCCGGCGCGACGCATTGGAACGCGCCGGATTTTCCATCCAGCGCCCCGGCGTTGCTGCTCGTTTTCCAGGTCCATCGACCGAGGTCCGGCGGGCTGAAGCGGATGCGGTAGGTGCCGTCGCCGTCATAGAAACCGGGCACGCTTACCCGAGTGCCGTCGCGGTTGAAAACGGCGGTAAGCGAGACGTCGTCGAATGGATTGCCGGTCGATGGACCGTTCAACACGATCTCATGGACGCCCCAACGCTCGGTCCGGTCGCGACCGGCTGCGGCGATCGCCGGGGTGGCGGCGGCGCCGCCCAGAACCATCGCGCCTTTCAACATGTTGCGTCGTGAAACAGCCACCGCATCTTCTCCCCTGTATTCCCGCTTCAGCACTGCTTGCCGGATCGCGCGGTTCGCTTTACGCAGGAGAATAATACTATGATATACATGTCCAGCCAAGCTCTTCCGCGCGGTATGGGCGGTCAGCATCGGTCGGAGAGGAATCCTATGACGAGTGTCGCCATGTCGGGCAGTTCGCGCGAAGACTGGAAGAACACCATCCTGGCAGGCCTCGCCAATTACATCGATGCCGGATCGATTGTCGCGGGTGGTGCCGCGCTCGCGCTGTGGACCGAGGCGTACAAGATGAGCAACAGCCTGGTCGGGACGATCGGTGCGCTCGGCCCCAATGCCATCTCGGCCGGCGTCGGCGCATTGATCGGCGGACGGTTGTGCGATCTGTTCGGTCGCAAGCGCATCTATCAATATGACATGCTGTTCTACGCGTTCGGCATGCTGTGGCTCGTCTTCGCCATGAACGCCTGGATGGTGCTGCTCGGGTTCTTCCTCGTCGGCCTCGCGGTGGGGGCGGATATCCCGGCATCCTGGTCGTTGATCGCCGAGATCGCGCCGAAGGGCGAGCGCGGCAAGCATAGCGGCGTCGCACAGGTGTTATGGTATCTCGGCCCGGTGGTCGTGCTGGCGCTGTTCCTGGTATTGGCCCCGCTCGGATTGCTCGGCGCGCGGATCGTGTTCGCGCATCTCGCGATCCTGGCGATCGCGTTGACGTTCCTGCGATCGAGCATGCATGAATCGCAATACTGGCTGGATGCGCAGGCCGCGAAGAAGAGCGGCGCGCAGCCCGACAAGGGGCGGTGGCGCGACCTGTTCACGCGGCAGCATATCGGATCGATGGCGTTCCTCACCGGGATGTACGTGTTCTGGAACCTGTGGGCCGGAACCAACGGGTTCTTCCTGCCCTACATCCTGCGCACGGTCGGGTCGCAGACGCAATTCATGTCGGTCGCGTTGACGATGCTGAGCTTCGGCATCGGCATGGCGTCGATCTACTTCGTGTTCATGAAGGTGTCGGACAAGGTCAACCAGCGGCTGCTGTTCGGCATTTCGGCGCTGATCCAGGTGATCGGCATGGCATTGTTCGCGGTATTGCCGATGACGCTGCCGGTGGCGCTGCTGCACATCTTCCTGATGGCGTTCGGGCAGGGCTTCGGCGCGCAATGTTTCTTCCAGCTGTGGAGTTCGGAGATGTTCCCGACGTTGCTTCGCAGCACCGCGCAGGGCGTGATGTTCGCGATGGTTCGTGTGTCGCTAGGTTTCTGGTCGTTCTTCGTGCCCGTGCTGACGGCGACGGGGTTCCAGACGCTGGCCTGGATCCTGACCGGCTTCCTGGTGATCAGCGGTATCATCGGCGTGGTGTTCGCGCCCCGCAATGAGGGCAAGTCGCTGGAGGAACTCGAGGCAAAGCTCCGCGCCGAGGCTTGAAGGCAAAGCGAGGGCGGGCCCGCGCTGGCGCGTGACGCCTCTGGACCACGCGGCGCGACGAGTCTCGAGAAGGGCTGGGGCACGACTTGGTGCATGTTGCTCGGCTGCGTTTCAGAAAACGTGGCGGGGCTCTTGGGGCCGTACCCCAGCGGCCACGATGGCAGACGGGCTTGCGGGTAAGCGTCGCGACGACAACCGCTGCCGGGTGTAGCGCCAACCATATCCGCGTTCGAGGAAGGGTAGCGTGCCCGTCATGGGACGGACGTGCGTCTGCCCGTGGCGGCTTGCACCTCACTCGTTGCCCCGACACTCCCGGCAAGCCATCTTCGCCGGACAAAAAAAGGGGCGGCACCGTGGCCGCCCCAAGGGAGGAGAGGGTGACGGTCAGAGCTTCAGGCGCAAGCCCGAATAGAAGCGGCGTCCGATCGGATCGTAGGTACCGGCCGCCGTTTCGGTGCCCGTCACGCTGCCGGTCAGACCCGTGATGATGGGTGGCGGCTGGGTGTTGAGCAGGTTGTTCGCGCCGACGAAGAATTCGAACTTCTGCGCGACGTTGAAGCGAACCTGAAGGTCGGTGTAGAACTTGGCACCGACCCGGAACAGCTTCTTGTCCGGCAACGACCCGTCGGCGAGCAGGAAGCGCGCGCGATATTGATCGTCGAGATAGGACGCGCCGATATATTGGCCGTTCAGCGTGAAGCCGACCGCGCCGACATCCGCACTCAACGATGCCTGGAAGCGATCGTTGGGGTTGTTGATCTCCCCGTCCGACCGATCGATCGCCGCACCCGCCAGCGGGATGAGATACTGCTTGATCAGGTGGGTATAGGCGAAGGACAGGTTGGCCACGCCGTTGGCGATACCCCAGTCGGCCAGGTTCTGGCGGTAGGAGACAGTCGCGTCGATGCCCTTTGTGAACGCGCCGCCGCTGTTGATCAGCTGCGAATCCACCTGCTGGATCGACCCTGCGCTATACGGACCCGATGCCACGGTCCGGCGCGAGATCAACGAGCAGAAATTCGGATCGTTGTTGAGATAGCATTGCTGCAGGATGAAGTCGCGACTGGTCGAGGTGATCGCATCGTCCAGCTTGATGTTATAATAATCCACCGTCAGCGTGAGGTTGCGCAGCGCGCGGATCGATACCGGATTGAGCACCGCGCCCAGCGTGTAGGTGCGGGCCGTTTCCTGCTTGATGTTCGGGTTGCTGACGTTGAGCCCGCCGACGCCCTGAAGATCCGACTGGTTGAGCGTGAACACGCCGTTCTGCGCGATATTCGCCAGCACGCCCGCATTGCTGCGGCAGACCGTGCTGGTGGTGCCGGTCGTCGTTGCCGTCACGCCTGCGCACGGATCGTTGACCGAACTGACCGTTGCGGTCGGCGCGGCGAACAGCTCGCCGATGTTGGGCGCGCGGACTGCGTGCGCATAGACGGCACGCAGGCGGAGATCGCGCACCGGGCTCCATTCGACACCGGCATTATAGGCGACGAACGTGCCGACGGTGGAATAATCCGACACCCGCCCGGCGCCGCGGATGCTCAGCTGTTCGAAGAACGGCGTGTCCTTGAGGATCGGGACGATGATTTCGCCATACGCTTCCTTGACGTCGAAGCGGCCTGACGTGTTGGTCTGCTGGATGTAGGAATTGCGCGCGGTCTGCGAGAGCGGATCGAACGTTTCCTTGCTGCTCTCGCGGCGATATTCGGCACCGAGCGCGATCTGTACGTCGCCGGCGGGAAGCCGGAACAGCGCGCCGGAAATGTTCGCGGCGACGACGTTCAGCGTCTGGCTGGCGTCGTGCGTCGAGGTCGCGCCGAGATAGCTGAGCGCGGCCGGCGAGACCTTGCCCGCGCCGTACACGTCATAGGGAACGCAGCCCTGCGCGCGGGCCTCGGCGCTGGCACAGATCGCTTCCGATCGGTTGCCGTTGCTGTTGAGGTCGTAGACGTCGGGAACGACGTTCAGCGCCTGGATCACGCGATCCTGGTTGATCAGGCCGCCGAACGTGCTGGACGCGGAGGTCTTGCCGTAATTGTACGAGACTTCCCAGTTCCATTTGTCGGCGATCTTGCCTTCGAGGCCGACGACGGCGCGGAATTGCGTGCGGTCGAACAGGCCGATGCGGGGGCCGAATTCGAGCAGGCGGCGGGATACGGCGACATCGCGGAAGCCGTCGCCATTGGTGTCGGTCGCGACGTTGTACAGGCCGGCGGGCACGAGCGGATTGATCACGCGCTGCGACTGGGCAGGGTTGTTCGGATTGGCGAACACCTGCTCGATATTATAGCGGCCATTGCCCTGGCGGAAGATGCCGAGCGTGCCCGTCGCGACCAAGGGCGAGGGTTCCAGCTGCGAGCGGGCTTTGGTGTTGCCGTAATTGCCTTCCATGAAGACGTTGACGGTGTCGCTGACTTCGTAATTGGCGCGCGCGGCGAACAGGCGGCGTTCGACCGGCACGGCGATCGCGTCATAGGGCGTGCGGTTGAACCCGTCGGTCGCGCCGACAAACGGGCGGACATTGCCGCTGGCATCGACGATGTACGGCGTCGTCGCGGTACCGGCGTTGAACGTGCTGGCCGGTACGACCGATGAAAGGTTCGCCTGCGCGCGGAACAGGTTCTGCGCGGCGGTCAGGTTCGCGTCGGTGCGGTTGTTGCTGCGCTGGAGCGCGCCGATGCTGGTCTGGTCGGTCGAGCTGCGCGCCCGGTCGACCGAGTTGACGCCGTTTTCCTTCTCGTACCCGGCATAGACCATCACGTTGCCGCGGCCGTCGTCGAAATTATGGCCGATCGTGAGGTTGGTGGAATATTGCGCGTCATCGCCTTCCTGCGAGACCCCGCCCTGCGCGTTGAGCAGCAGGCCTTCGAACTTCTTCTTGTAGATGAAGTTGACGACCCCGGCGATCGCGTCGGACCCGTATACCGCGGAGGCGCCGCCGGTCAGCACGTCGATGCGATCGACGAACGAACTCGGGATCATCGACAGATCGACCTGCGCGGTGCCCGGGACACCCGCGACGACGCGGCGGCCGTCGATCAGCACGAGCGTTCGGTTCGGACCCAGGTTGCGGAGGTTCACGGTCGAGAGACCGGCATACAGGGCGTTATAGTTGGAGACCGTGCGCGACTGGCCCGGCGCGCCGAAGGTCGGGTTGGTCTGCAGGATTTCCTGCACGTTGGTACGGCCGGTGCGGGCGATATCCTCGGACGTGATGCCCTGCAGCGGCGAAGGCGAGGTGACCGTCGGGCTTCTGATGCGGCTGCCGGTGACGACGATGTCCTCGCCCGTTTCCGATGGAGCGGATTGCGTCCTGTCTTGCAGGTTCGTCGCGGGATCGGTCGGCGTAGCGCCGGGCGTGGTCGTCGTCTGCGATGCGGCATCCTGCGCGAAGGCGGGGGCGCCGATCAGCAGCGTGACGGCGCTCGCGCCGGTAAGAAGCAAGCCCTTCAAAGCGCGGCTGTTCCGTGCGGTGATAGTCATAGTGTTTTCCCTCTTCCTGAACTGATTATTTGGACGTTGCGCGCTCACGGCGAGGCGGGTCCGTCCGGGGGGTCGAATGCCCCCCTTGGCTTTGCGATTGAGATTGCGCCGTGCCGCTCGGCCGGGCCGGGCCGACTGCGCGCGCCACGGCATCGTGCCAGTGTTGGCGGATCGCGTGGCGTCGGCCGGCGGGTATGCCGGGATCGAAGCGGTCGGTCGACGTCGGTACCCCGGAGGACCGGAGGCCGAGCGCGTCGGCAGCGAGACGGGCCGCGCCGAGCGCGCTGGCCTCCGCGATGTGCGGGCGCAGGACGGTGCGATCGAGCAGGTCGGCGATGAGTTGCACGAGCACGTCGTTGCGCGCCGCGCCGCCATCGACCGACACGTCGGTGAAGTGCGTGCCGAGATCGGCCTCGATCGCGTCGAACACGTCGCCGATCTGCAGCGCGATCGCCTCCAGCGCGGCGCGGGCGACGTGCGCGGGTCTGGAAGCGAGCGTCAGCCCGGAAATGCTACCGCGGGCGTCGCTCGCCCAATGCGGCGCGCCGAGGCCGGCAAGGGCCGGAACGAAGACCACGCCGGCGGAATCTTCGACCCCGGCGGCGAGCCGCGTCAACGCGTCGCCGTCGGCCAGACCGAGCAATTCGGCGGCGAACGCGGCGGCATGGCCGGACACCGAGATGTTTCCCTCAATCGCATGCTGAACCCGGTCACCTCGGCTCCACGCGATCGTGCTCGACAGGCCGTGCGCGGAATGCACCCGCGCGGGCGTGGTCGCCATCAGCGAACTGCCGGTACCGATCGTCGCCTTCACCGCGGCACCGGCCGCTGCATGTTCGTACAAAGCGGCATGGCTGTCGCCGAGCACGGCCTGGATCGGGAGGCCGGCGGGCAGGGCGGTTGCGCCGGCGGCGAGCGATCCGAACCCCGCATCCGACGCGCGTATTCCCGGCAGGATCGATAGCGGTACGTCGAACAAGCGCGTCAGTTCGGCATCCCAGTCGAGCGTATCGAGGTTGAGCAATTGCGTGCGCGAGGCGTTGCTGTGATCGGTCGCGTGAACCGCGCCGCCGGTCAGCTTCCACACCAGCCAGGAATCGATCGTGCCACAGCGAAGCTCGCCGCGCTTGGCGCGGTCGCGCGCGTGGGGCACGGAATCGAGCAGCCAGGCGATCTTGCCGGCGCCGAACATCGGATCGACGGCAAGACCGCTGCGCGCGACGATCTCGTCGGCATGACCGGCATTGCGCAAGGCGGCGCAGCGATCGGCGGACCGCCCGCACTGCCACACGATCGCGGGGCCGATCGGCTCGCCGCTCGCCGCGTCCCACACGACAACCGTCTCGCGCTGGTTGGAGATTGCGAGTGCTGCTACGGTCGCGACCATCTTGGCCTCCGCCACCTCGGCGATCAGCGCGGCGACCGTGCACCAAATATCCGTCGCCGACTGTTCGACCCAGCCGGGCTGGGGATAGGCGATCTTCATCGCCCGCGCGGCCGAGAACAGGACGGAGCCATCCGACGCGACGAGCAAGGCCTTGGTGTTGCTGGTGCCCTGATCGATCGAGAGGATGGCCGAGCGCATCAACCCGCCTTTACGGCGCCGAGCAGCTCGCGCGCCGCGGTGGCGATGCCGGGAGCGGTAAGGCCGAAATGCTCCATCAGCCACGCCGCCGAACCGGTCGGTGCGAAGCCCGGAAAGCCGAGCATCCGCATCCGCACCGGCGCATGTGCTGCGCAGAATTCCGCTACCGCACCGCCCAGGCCGCCTTTGGACAGGCCTTCCTCGACGGTCACGATCGCGCCGGTCGCGGCAGCGGCGGCGACCAGCGCCTCGTCCAGGGGCGCTACGGTCGACATGTTGATGACGCGGGCGGCGATGCCCTCGGCGGCGAGCGTCTTCGCTGCGGCGAGCGCGTGATGCACGGTCGTGCCATTGGCGATGATCGCAAGATCGCCGCCCTTCTGCAGCACTTCGCCGCGCCCGATGCGGAACACTGGATCGGTGCGCGGAAGTTCGGGCACCGGCATCCGGCTGATACGCACGAAGACCGGGCCGTCATGCTGGGCGGCGGCCTTGATCGCCTCGGCCGTTTCCCACGGATCGGACGGCACGATGATCGTCATCTTGTCGATCGCGCGCAGCCACGCGACATCCTCGATGCTGTGGTGCGTCGCGCCGAGTTCGCCGTAGGCAACACCGCTGGAGATGCCGCACAGCTTCACATTGGCTTCGCTATACGCGCAATCGACCTTGATCTGCTCCATGGCGCGGGCGGTGAGGAAGCAGGCCGCGCCGCTGACGAACGGGATCTTGCCGCCATTGGCGAGGCCCGCGCCGACGCTGACCATATTCTGTTCGGCAATGCCGACATTCACCAGCCGGGTGGGAAAGCGTTTCTGGAATGCTCCGAGCTTGGAGGAGCCGACGGAATCATTGACCACTGCGACGATCCGATCGTCGTCGGCGGCCAGTGCCTCGACGGTGCGAACATAGGCGTCGCGGCAGTCGAACAGGCCGGTCGGGGCGGCAGCGGCGCTCACGACTGTATCTCCGCTTCGAGTTCGCCGATCGCGAGGGCATATTGATCCGCGCTGGGCACGCCGTGATGCCAGCCTGCCTGATCGCGCATATAGCTGACGCCGTGTCCCTTGAAGGTGTTGGCGATGATCACGCGCGGCGTGTCGCGTGGCGCGGCGGCGGCATCGAACGCGTCGATCAGCGCAGCGTGATCATGCCCATCCAGTTCGACCACGTCCCAACCGAATGCACGCCATTTGTCGGCCAGCGGCTCGAGCGAATTGGTCTCTTCGGTCCGCGCGCCCTGTTGCAGACGGTTGCGATCGACGATGACGGTCAGCTTGCCGAGCTTGCGGTGGCCGGCGAGCATCGCGGCTTCCCACATGCTGCCTTCCTGCAACTCGCCGTCTCCGGTCAGCGCGTAGACGCGGTAGTCGGCGTCATCGATCTGCCCGGCGATCGCGATACCCACCGCGACGGGAAAGCCGTGCCCAAGCGGACCGGTGTTCGTCTCGACCCCGGCAAGATAGGTGCGGTTGGGGTGGCCGTTGAGCTTCGATTCCGGCTTGAGGTACGTGTCGAGATCGGCCTCCGGAAAGAAGCCGGCGCCCGCCAGCGCGGAATATAAGGCGCCGGTGCAATGCCCCTTGCTCATCACGAAGCGATCGCGATCCGGCGCGTTGGGCCGGGTCGGGTCGATCCGAAGAATGTCGAAATACAGCGTTGCGACCACGTCCGTCGCCGAGAGGTCGCCGCCCGGATGGCCTTGGCCGGCAGCGAGGATCATGCCGAGCAGGCGGCGGCGCATCCAGTTCGCCCGCTCGCGAACATGCGCAACGCGCGTCGTCCGGTCCGCTTGCATTTCACCATAGGTAGCGGGCGCGATAGCACCCTGCGAATTCGACATATTTTGCCTCTCCTGCAAAATCCGTAACTCGGGACCCTTGGAAACGCAAGTAATCTACTTTCGAATTCTTTCTTTTCCGTCCCGTCTCAGTTCAAATTGACAAATCTCGAAAGCGCTCGTTAGGGTTCGCTCGAATGGCGGGGCTGAGTCAGGCTCGCCGCACGACGGAAAGGGTGAACGAATGGCCAGTCCGTGGACTATCCCCGTCCGATGAGTTTTCCCGGTCGGTTGAAGCTGCTGGGCGAAGCGCGGCGCACGAAGATCCTCGAATGGCTGCAAGAGGAGGGCAGTGCGCGCGTGCGGACGCTCGCCGAGGCGTTCCAGGTGTCCGAAGTCACCGTGCGGCAGGATCTCGAACGGCTGGAAGCGGACGGGCATATCGAGCGCGAACATGGCGGCGCCTTTCTGAAATCCGTGCCGCGTCAGGTGCGGGAGATGGCCTTGCATCACCTCGAGAACATGCCCGCGAAACAACGCATCGGCCGGGCGGCGGCGAAGCTGGTCGGAAATGGCGAAACCGTCATTCTCGATTCGGGATCGACCACGACGGAAGTCGCGGCGAACCTGCTCGGCCGGCGCGAGATGACGGTGATCACCAACGCGCTCAACATCGCACTGATGCTGGGGGCGGACCCGGGATTCGAGGTTCACATGACCGGCGGCCATTTCAAGGCGCCGACATTGTCGCTGAGCGGCGAGCGCTCCGCCGACTATTTCACCGGGCTATTTGCGCAGACCCTGTTTCTTGCCACGGCCGCGATCGACCTGGATGCGGGTCTGACCTTTCCGGCGCTGTCGGACATCTCGGTCAAGCAGGCGATGATCGGTGCGGCCGAGACGGTGATTCTGGTGGCGGATTCGAGCAAGATCGGCGTGCGCTCCTTCTCGTCGCTCGGCGGGATCAACCTGATCAACACGTTGGTGACCGACGACGGTATTCGCGATGCGGACCGCGCGGCGATCGAAGCGGCGGGCGTCAAGGTGATCGTCGCCTGACGCGCCGACGTCTTTAAAACAATAATGAGCGGATGAGGATAAGAGTATGAGTACGCAGAAATACGGCGCCGGGATCTGGCACTTCGCGACCTATGTCGATCGCTATGCCACCGACGGCTACGGCCCGGCGCGGACGCTGATCGAGATGATCGATCTGGCCGGGACGGTCGACGATCTGTCGGTCGTGGACATCAACTTTCCATTCGCCGATCCCAACCTGTCGCTCGACGCGGTCGAGGTCGCGCTGAAACGCAACAACCTGTCGGTGATCGGCATCACGCCGGAAATCTACACGCGCCAGTTCGCCAAGGGCGCCTTCACCAACCCGGATGCGGGCGTACGGCGTCTCGCCAACCAGATGTGCAACGAAGCCGCGGACGTCGTGCGGCGGTTCGGCGCGGATTACGTCAAGCTCTGGCCGGGGCAGGACGGCTGGGATTATCCGTTCCAGGTCGATCACAGGAAATTGTGGCAGGCGAGCATGGACGGGGTCGGCGAACTCGCCAGCCAGAACCCGGACCTGAAATTCGTCATCGAATACAAGCCCCGCGAGCCGCGCGTGCATATGAGCTATGACAGCGTGGCGCGGACGCTGCTCGGGATCGAGAAGATCGGCCTGCCCAATGTCGGCATCCTGCTCGATTTCGGACACTCGCTGTACGGCGGCGAATCGCCCGCGGATGCGGCGCAGCTGGCGATCGATCACGGCCGGCTGTTCGGCATGGATGTGAACGACAATCTGCGCGGCTGGGACGACGATCTGATCGCCGGGTCGATCCATCCGATCGAACTGTTCGAATTCTTCTACACGCTGCGCAAGAACACTTGGGAAGGCGTGTGGCAGCTCGACCAGTTCCCGTTCCGCGAAGACAGCGTCGAGGCGGCGAATTCTGCGATCGGGTTCCTCAAGGCAGTCGAGCGCGCACTCGACAAGCTCGATTTCGACGCGATGCAGGCGGCCCAGGACCGGCAGGATGCGGTGGCCGCGCTCAAGCTCGCGCGCGAGGCATTGTTCAGTTCCTACTGATGGCTGGCGCGCGCCGTTAGCCGATGACGTTTAGCTGGTGACGTTTATCTGGTGACGGGGGCGGGGAGAGGTCGTAGAGCAATAGTATGATTATATCCTCTGCCGCCGATTTCCGCGACGCCGCGCGTCGTCGGCTGCCTCGTTTCCTGTTCGATTATGCCGATGGCGGGGCCTATGCTGAGGAGACGTTGCGCCGCAACGTCTCCGACCTCTCTGGAATCGCGTTGCGCCAGCGCGTGCTGAAGGATGTCGCGACGATCGACCTGTCCACCGACTTGTTCGGACGGAAGATGCGGCTGCCGGTGGGGCTGGGTCCAGTCGGGATCGCGGGAATGTATGCGCGGCGCGGGGAATTGCAGGCGGCGCGCGCGGCAAAGGCGGCGGGCGTCCCGATGTGCCTGTCGACGGTTTCGATCTGCGGGATCGAGGATGTGGCGAAGGTCGCCGATCCTTTCTGGTTCCAGCTCTACGTGATCCGCGACCGAGCGTTCATGAAGGATCTGATTGCAACGGCCAAGGCCAACGGCGCCGAAGCGCTGGTCTTCACGGTCGACATGCCGGTGCCGGGCGCGCGGTACCGCGATGCGCATTCCGGCATGTCCGGGCCCAACGCGCCGCTGCGGCGGATGTGGCAGGCGATGACGCATCCGCGCTGGGCGTGGGATGTCGGGCTGCGCGGCAGGCCGCATTTGCTCGGCAATCTCGCGCCGGTGCTCGGCAAGGATAGCGGGCTGAACGATTATATGGGCTGGCTCGGCACCAATTTCGATCCGACGATCCAGTGGCGCGACCTGGAATGGATCCGGGCGGAATGGGACGGGCCGCTGATCCTCAAGGGTATCCTCGATCCCGACGATGCGCGCGAGGCGGCGGCGATCGGCGCGGACGGCGTGGTCGTGTCCAATCATGGCGGACGGCAACTGGATGGCGTGCTGTCCACGGCGCGTGCCTTGCCGGCGATCCGCGATGCCATCGGCGAGACGATGACGGTACTGGTCGACGGGGGCGTGCGCAACGGGCTGGACGTGGTGCGGATGCTCGCGCTCGGCGCACAGGGCGTGCTGCTCGGCCGGGCGTGGGTCTACGCGATGGCGGCGCAGGGCGAGGCGGGCGTGACGACGCTGCTGGAGCTGATCGCCAAGGAAATGACGGTCGCGATGACGCTGACCGGGGTCAACCGGATCGGTGCGATCGATCGCTCGATCCTCGTGCCCGGAACCATGTGAGGACGACGATGAAACTGCTGGATGGAAAGACGGTGCTGGTGACCGGCGGATCGACCGGGATCGGGCGCGCGGCGGCGATCGGCGCGGCGCGTCACGGCGCGGACGTCGCGATCAACTATCACTCGCGCGACGAGGATGCCGACTCGTGCGTCGCGGAGATCGAGGCGCTCGGCTTGCGCGCCTTTGCGCTGAAGGGCGACGTGGCGCTGCCCGAAACGGCGACCGAGTTCGTCGCGAAAGCGGTCGCGACGTTCGGCAGGGTGGACGTGATGGTTTCCAATGCGGGGATCTGCCCGTTCCACGCCTTTCTCGACATGCCGGTAGAGGTTTTCGAGCGCACCCAGCAGGTGAACATGCACGGTGCGTATTTCATGTGCCAGGCGGCGGCGCGGCAGATGGTCGCGCAAGGGCAGGGCGGGGCGATCGTGGCGGTGTCGTCGATCTCGGCCTTGGTCGGGGGCGAGTTCCAGACGCATTACACGCCGACCAAAGCGGGCGTGCATTCGCTGATGCAGTCGGCGGCGATCGCGCTCGGCCGGCACGACATCCGGTGCAACAGCGTGCTGCCCGGTACGATCCTGACCGAGATCAACAAGGACGATCTTGCCGATCCCGAGAAGCGCCGCAGCATGGAAGCGCGCGTTCCGCTGGGGCGTTTGGGCGCGCCGGACGATCTGGCGGGCCCGATCGTGTTCCTCGCCTCCGACATGGCGGCCTATGTCACCGGGGCGGCATTGCTGGTAGACGGCGGCATGTACGTGAACCTGCAATAGTGACGCTATGTATGCCCGAGCCCGACGGGCGGGTGCTGACGCAGCGACCGGAAATCGTCGCGGCGATGCGCGCGATCGTGCCGGGCGAGGGCGTGATCGACCATGTCGACGGCGTTCGCCCCTATGAGACGGATGGTCTGACCGCATACCGCCAGGAACCATTGGTCGTCGTGCTGCCCGAGACGACCGAGCAGATCGTCCGTATCCTGCGCTGGTGCCGCGACAATCAGGTCAAGGTGGTGCCACGCGGTGCCGGGACGTCGCTATCGGGTGGCGCGCTGCCGCTGGCGGATGGCATCCTGCTGGGGATGGCGAAGTTCAACCGCATCCTTGACGTCGACTATGCCGATCGGGTCGCGGTGGTCCAGCCGGGGGTGACCAACCTGGCGATCACCCGAGCGGTGGAGGATGCGGGATTCTATTACGCGCCGGACCCGTCGAGCCAGATCGCCTGCACGATCGGCGGCAACGTCGCGGAGAATTCGGGCGGGGTGCATTGCCTGAAATACGGGCTGACCACGAACAACGTGCTTGGCGTCGAGATCGTGACGATGGATGGCGACGTGATCCGGCTGGGCGGGCGCGGGCTCGAATCCGCCGGGCTGGATCTGCTTGGCCTTGTGGTAGGGTCGGAGGGAATGCTGGGCGTGGTGACCGAAGTCACCGTGCGCATCCTGCCACGACCACAGACCGCGCGCGCCTTGCT